>Ga0209575_10000798_pt1 | contig 15669 bp, 12 predicted proteins | sample Medcelwee11metaG_FD_187172 | JGI IMG/M metagenome (GOLD analysis project Ga0209575, IMG submission 187172) | Freshwater pond sediment microbial communities from the University of Edinburgh, under environmental carbon perturbations - Medium... | ecosystem: Environmental > Aquatic > Freshwater >...
CTGAGATCATTCTCACCTTCACCCCGTTCGAAAAGGGCATGTTCAACAACATGGTCAAGATCCGCACCAACGACTACCGCAACCCCTATTTGTTTGTCCGCCTGGAGGCCCAGGTCGATGTCGATTGAGCCGTTCGCGGAGAGCGGTTACCTTTTTGTGTCGGGCCCTACGGTGAAATAGCCGTCGGAAAAGCAAACATCGAAATTGAAATCAATCAGCCGGGTGCAAATATAAAGCGGACCGGCAGCGGGGATGGTAATGGCGGCGGGCACCGCCGACGTGCCATCTCGCCCTGAAGAAAATATGGAGTATTCATCTAAAGTGGCCGCAAACAGATAGCCAAACGGGTGGCCCCAGCCGTCCGCCCGCGGACAAATCTTGATGTAATAAGGCTCGAACCATGTGGTTCCGCCGCTCAACGTGGGGTTGGCGGCAGGGGCCATGGTCCAATCGGTGACATAGGATTCGATCGCCGTCCCCAACGACTTCAGGTCGGCCATGGTCGCCTTCTGCTTGCCTTTCTGGATGGCCACCATCAGGTTGGGGATGGCGATGGCGGCGATGAAGCCGATGATGGCCACCACGATAAGCAACTCGACCAACGTAAAGCCTTTCTGTTCCATTGCAACCTCCTCATGGCCCGCAAAAAAGCAAGCATGATCCTTGCCAAGCGGGCCGCGGCGCGGAGCCTTCATTGTTCTTGAGTCATTTCCGGTAATTCGTGCAGCTTGAAAAGATAGGAGCCGGCGCGGGGGTGCAGGCGGCTCGACTTGGACTGGATGGCGGCCAGCCGTTGGCGCAGCCCCGGGTCGTTGGCGGGCCCGCCGTCCAGCTCATGGATGAAAACAAGCGCCGCCGCAAAGTCCGGCTCCAGGGCCAGGGCGGCCTGCGCCTGCCGGCGCGCCGCGGCAACATGGCCGAATTCCCGCAGCACAACAGCCTGGCGCAGCAGCAGGAACGGATTGAAAGGGGCCAATTTTGCGGCGCGGCGCAAGGGGTCCAGGATCTCCTGCGCCTGGGCCGGGTAAAAATACCCGCGCACGCGCGCGTCGTGGAACAACTCCGACTCCAGGCCAAGGGCCTCGGCGCTGTTCCTGTCCAGCCGCTGGGCCAGACGGGTAAATTCCAGGGCCTGGGTCCAGGCACCCGTATCGGAGCGGGAGCTGGCGAAGGCGCGCAGCAGCGCGGCCTTGGCCAGGGGCGCCCGCTCGTCCAGGGGGCTGAGCAGAGCCGCTTTTTGCAGCAGGTTATAACGGCGCACGAGATTCTTCTCCCGGGCCGCCAGGTCGAGGCAGCGGTTGGCGATCAACGGCAGCAGGTAGAAGAGAAGGAGCGCCAGGATGACGGCGCCGGGAAAAAAGACCCTGGCCGCGGGGCGCAAGGCGATAAAGCGGCGATCCGCCGCCAAAAAATCGCGCAACAGCAACAAAAAGACGACCAGGAAAAAGAACTGGAAGACAAAATTAAACAGCAGCATCTGGGCCAGCAGAAAACCCAGCAGCAGCTTTACCAGATCGAACCGCGGCGGCGACAGCAGGCGGCGGATAGCGTAAAAAAGAAACACCAGGACGAGAACGAGCCCGGGCAGGCCGTTTTCGCTGATGATCTTCCAGTAATCGCTATGCGGGGATTCCGGGACCTTGCCGAAGCGCGACAGCCCCTTGTCCTGGGCGAAATTGAAGCGCGGCGCCGCCTCGTTGAAAAGATCGGGGCCGACACCGGTCAGCGGGTGCTGGCGGTACATGCGCGCCGACATGCTCCATATATCCAGCCGGTCGAAGACATAGGGGTCATGGCGCAGCGAATGGACCACCATGCGCCGCATGGGATTGGGGATCACGACCAGCAGGAGCAATAGCGCCGCCAGGTAAGGGAGCCACTTGCGCCGGCGCTCGAGGATCATGATCGCGGCGAAAAGGACCAGTCCCAGAAACGCCGCCTTGGAAGCGCTGAGGAGCACGGCCGCGAAATTGATCGCCAGCAGGGCGGCAGCGCCGCGGCCTGGCGCGCGCAGCAGGGCGTGCAGGAAAACCAGGACAGCCAGGGCCGAAGCGATCCCCTGCAGGATGGGGTTGCGGAAGATCACGGCGACCGGCAGCCGTCCGCCCTGCGCGGCAAAGGCGACGATCACCGCCAGGGAGGAGAGCGAGATCACATATGCCGCCAGGCGCAGGTAGCGCTCCATGTCCTCCTTTTCCAGGTAAAAAAACGTGATCCACAGCGAGACCAGGAAAATATCGGCGACAAAGAGGATAGACTTGAAAGGGTGCGGGGAAAAAAATGCGCTGAAAAGGAAGACCGCATTGAGGGCGAACAGAAAAAACGAGAAGCGGTCCAGGACGATGTTCTTCAGCGCCGCGGCCTTGGCCAGGGTAAAAAGGGCCAGCAGGCACATAAAGCCCAGGTAATAGGCGTAGCCGATCTTTGCCGGAAAAAGCAGCGCCCAGCCCAGCACCAGGCAGAACTCAATTTGCTGAAAGCGCGGGCTGCCTGGCGAGAGTGTCTTGAACATATTTATACCACCTCTGGTATTCCTTGTTTCTGCGATTTCCCGCGGCCGCCCTGGCGGCATGGACCAACGCCGTCCATTGGGCGCCGCGGCGCCAGGAGGACATGGACATGAGATAATTGGCGTACGGCTGACCGGGATAGATTGCCAGCGTTTGTTTCAGGGCGCGCTCGGCCCCCTCGCGATCCCCCCGCTCCCAGGCGATGGAGGCCAGCCCGATCCGGGAGCGGTACGAATAGGGGACAAGCTTCAACGCGGCAAGATAACGGCTTTGCGCTCGCGCGGGCTCCTGGCGGCTCAGCCACAAGTCGCCGGCCTGCTGCCGGCTCACGGCCGCGGCTCCGAGCAGCAGCGGCAGGGCCAGCAGGGCGGTCAAGGCGAAATGGCGTGTCCGTGCCGGGGCGGCCGGCGGGACAATTTGGGACAGGACTACGACCGAGCTGAGCCCGGCGGCAAAAAAGTAGTTGCCGATGTCGAACAGGTTAAAAAACAGGAGCAGAATGCTTGCCGAGGCGAACAGGGCGTTCTCCGCCCGCAGAAAGCGGGGCAGATTCGCTTTCAGCCACGGCAGGCAGAGGACCAGGAGCAGGACGAACAGCGGCAGCCCGGTCTCGGCGGCCATGTGCAGGAAAAAATTGTGGGCATAGATGGATTCGGGTTCGCCCGGACGGACATGGGGCGGAACGGCTGTTTCATAGTTGCCCAAGCCCGTGCCGAGGACAGGCGCCGCGGCCAGCACGCGCCCGGCCTGATCCCAGTTGGCCAGGCGCAGGGTAAGCGGCGAGAGCTCGCGGGCCTCGGAAAAACGCAGGGCGGTAACGACAAAGAGGACGAAAGCCAGCACCATGAGCAGCGGCGCCAGGTAGCGGGCCTTGAAGATCCGCGAGGCGAACAGATAGAACAGGACCCCGGCGGTGAAAAAGAGGATGCCGCCGAAGGATTGGGTCAGGACCAGGTTGAAGGCGCCGAGCAGGAAAAGCGCCGCCCAGAACAGGCGGACGCGGCCGCGCGCCCGGAAAAAAAAGTGGACGATGAATATCAGCAGCAGGCCGCAGACCATGGCGTAGAGGGTGGGCAGGGAGAATATGGCGAAAATGCGCCCCGAGGCGACACGGGAGCGCAAGGCCTGGGCATGAAACGAGGGGCCGGAGGCGCCCTGTTCCAGGATCAGGGGGAAAAGGATGAATCTCTGGATGATGCCGTAAATGAAAAGGATAAAGGCGATGCCGCCGCTGATCGGGGCCAGGATCCTCTCCAGGCGGAAACGGCTGCAGAGGGAAAACAGCGAAACTAAAAAGAGAAAATAGGCCAGGCGGAAAAAAAACAGATACTTGACCTCGCCGACCGAAAAATTCAGTAATAAAAAAAAGGCGGCTGGAATAAGCTTCCAGCCGCCCTTGGTAATAAAATTCGTGGTAATTATCTCTTCACGTCCGGCCCGATGGTGTAGTTGCCGTTCGAAAAGACGATGTCCCAGCTGAAATCGCCAAGCGCCGTGCAGATATACTGCGTGCCGCCAGTCGGAACTTCGATGGCTACGGCAGCACCCGAACCACGGCCGCTCGACCAGATCGAGTATTCGTCAGCATTGGTCGTCTGGCCATCATAGCCCCAGCTCCTGCCCCAACCGTCAGCCTGAGGAGCGATCTTGATGTAAAAGGGCTCAAACCAGGGCTCGCCGCCGCCGGCCAGGGGATCCGTATCCGGAGCCACGGCCCAATCGGTGATGTAAGACTCGATGCCCGTGCCGATCGACTTCAAGTCACCCATGGTGGCCTTCTGTTTGCCTTTCTGCAGGGCAACCAGCAGGTTGGGGATGGCGATCGCGGCGATGATGCCGATAATCGCGACAACGATCAGCAATTCAATCAGCGTAAAACCTTTCTTGTTCATAAAACCTCCTTAAGGATTTACTATAATTTAAGCATTTTCTCTGCCAAATAAAAAAGCTGTCTTAAAGGGTTTTTCCGGAGGCGACGGATGGGAAATGACAATATGGGTCACTTTAAGTGACATTTTTTGTCAATCAGGCCGTCATAAAAAACACCTTAAGCCCGGACGCGTTGCCGCGAGGCTTTGGGATTGCAGGAATGATGAAAATAAGGTAAAATCAGGGAAGGAGCAGCTGCGGCCGCACCCGACAATCGTTTGGCAATTCAAAAAAAATATAAAAAACCGGAAAATCGGCCCGGACAAGCAGTCAGCGCGGGCCGAGTTTGACAAGGAGACGCGACATGCAATTCATCGACCTGGCAACCCAGCAAAAAAGGATACGGCCGCTGATCGAGGCCGGCTTCAAAAAGATCCTGGACCACGGCCAATACATCCTCGGGCCGGAGATCAAGGAGATCGAGGAGAGATTGGCCGCTTTCACGAACCGGCCCCATGCGATCTCGGTCGCCAGCGGCACCGATGCCCTGCTCATGCCGTTGCTGGCCGAAAAGATCGGCCGCGGCGACGCTGTTTTCGCGCCCACCTTCACCTTCATCGCCACTGCCGGCGCCATCGCCCTCACCGGCGCCACCCCGGTATTCGTCGATATCGATCCCGAAACGTTCAACATCGACCCGGTCAAGCTTGAAGCCGCGATCCAGAAAACCGTCAGGGAAAAAAAACTCATCGCGAAGGCGATCATTCCCGTGGACCTGTTCGGTCAGCCGGCCGACTACAAAGCCATCCAGACCATTGCCGACCGGTATAAATTGTTGGTGCTGGAAGACGCCGCCCAGAGTTTCGGCGCCGTCCAGAACGGCGCCAAAGCCGGGGCCCTGGCCCGGGTGGCGGGCACCAGTTTCTTCCCGGCCAAGCCCCTGGGCTGCTACGGCGACGGCGGCATGATCTTCACCGATGACAAAAGCCTTCACGAACAGCTCCTCTCCATTCGCGTCCACGGCCAGGGCCTGGATAAGTATACCAACGTGCGCATCGGCATCAACGGCCGCATGGACTCGCTGCAGGCGGCGGTGCTGCTGGCCAAGATGACTGTTTTCCCCGAGGAGATCGAGCGGCGCCAGGAAGTGGCGGCGCGCTACGACAAGCTCCTGGCCGGGGCTGTGAAGACTCCGCTGGTCCGCGCGGGGAACACCTCGGCCTGGGCCCAGTACTCGGTGCTGCACCCGCGGCGCGACGAAGTCATCAAAAAACTGCGCGACAACAACATCCCCACCGCCGTCTATTACCCGATCCCCCTGCACCTGCAGGAAGCCTTCGCCAACCTGGGATACCGCCAGGGAGATTTCCCGGTAGCCGAGAAGATCGCCGGCGAGATCTTCAGCCTGCCCATGCATCCCTATCTGGAGCACCAGGACCAGGACAAGATATGCGCTGCGATCCGCTCCATGGCTGCGGAAAAAAACTGAAGTTTTCGCGAAGAAGATAGTCGATTCAGGATCGCCAGCCTGCGCCCAGGGAGCGAAACAGTCGCCGCCATTTTTCACGGAGCGAGGCAAGAAGGTCAGTTGTCCTTTGCCGCCGCTGCCAGGCCCTCGCCCGGGCAAGCGCTTTCTCCCTGGTAACGCTGCCCGCGATTCGCAGGCTATAATGCAAGCGGCGGCGGTTATGGGCATCAAGAGAGGTATCCCCGGCTCTCAGAAAACCTGGCGCCATGCCTTTATAGTCCGGAAGCGGCCGCCCTGCCCGGCCGGACAAACTCATGAACGACGAAAAATCGAGGCGCCGCCTTTCGCCGCCCTGCCCGCGAAACACAAGTTCCGCGTCAACGTTCCTGGCCTGCACGTAACCTCGCGCCATGGCCTCGCGAATGAGTTCGTCGCCAATTTCGTTTCGTGCCAGGAGCACGGAATCGCCTGCAACAGAAGGCGCCACTCCCCAGGCGTCTCCCACCGCGACATCGGCAAACACATTCAGCTTGTCGAAGCAGAGCCGGCAACGGGGCGGAGTGTAGAAATCCTTCAAGCCCATGCGCAAGGCCGGGGGAAAAAAACGCTTTTCACCGGAAACAAGATGAAAGCACACCTCCCCAGGCCAGCCGTTCCTTTTTTTTGAGCGGTATTCCAGGCCGGCCAGCTGGCTCATCTTCAGGTGCGCCTGCCGCGCCATATGTTCCTGGCAGGAATAGAGCAACGTCCGGTCGCAAAAAAGCCCGATCTTATGCGTGATCCCCGACACCAGCGTACTGCCCTGGCGCAAAGCCCTCTGTATCCCATGCATTTGGCAGGGGATGCCGACAACCGCGAGGCGCTCGCCATCCTTGATATCACCCAAAAGCGCACAGGGCGCCGCCGGGCAGTATTTTGAGCCCTGGGCCGCCAGGACTTCGTCTCTCGTTCGCGCCAGCAGCGGGCGCGGGCGCAAAGAACCGTCCATGGGCATCGCGGTGGTCAGGGCACGATCGATCCTTCCGGTTTCCAGGAGGAACAACAATAAAGCGCTGACAACGCCGCCGCTTTGCCCTGAGGCACGCATCCCTTCTTCGCTCGCGTGCCCCGAATATGCTTTGACGATGGGCCCCTTGAATGGATCAACTCCTTTCAGCCCCTCCATTTCAAGTTCGGCGCCGGGGCATAGCAAGCGGCATACCCCGCAGTGATCGCATTTTTCCTCCTGAACATCAGCCACAAGCAGGCCCGCCGGGGTTTCGCGCATCGTGATCGCCCCGACCGGGCAAGCCGGGACGCATATCCCGCATTGGGCGCAAAGCTGGTCGTCAACCACTTGCCGGATAGAATCAGAAAATCGGGACGCTTCAAGCCCCATGGATATGCATCACCACTTCATCGAAAAGGGTGTTCACATCGATATGCAGCCGATCGGCCTTTTCCAGGATACCGACTTTCAGTTTCCGGCATTCCGACCACGCTTTCTCGAATTTTACGATCAACGCCTCGGCATCGATCTCATGGCAATCCAGCACATATTCCTCCATGCCGAACAAAGCAAAAAGCTCCTTGTATTTATGAGACCAGCTTACGGCTAGTCCGGGAACTCCCTGGGAAAACGCGAATACAAAGGAATGGAAACGGGAGCCGAACAGGAAATCGAAACAACCAATCAAAGACTTGGTCATCTCGGCACTGAGCGGCTCGCGGGTCATGAAGCAGCGGTCCGGCCGGTTGACGGCAGCCATGATTAGGCTGCAAAGATAACGATCATCAGCCATAAGCCCTTGAGATTGGATCTCGTTCGCCTGCAGGACGACATCTACATCGTATTTGTCCATGCAGTGAGCGATCAATTTCACCACGGCTTGCAAATATAGATTCACCGCCCCTTCCCCTGGAAGACGCTCGAAAACGCGCATATTCGGAGCCACGCCGATTATGGGGCGTTTCATCGCGCAACCCATTCTTCTTAAGACTTCCCGGCCTTGCTCCTCGCTTCCGCCCTGAAAACAAAAAGCAATGTCCGGGAAGGACGGGATCGATCCTGACGGCTCGCCCAGAGCCTTTTCCAAGAAACGGGACGAACTCTCGTCACGGGAGTAAAATTTGGTCACAGGGCCGCCAAGAAGCCGATTGCCTTCACAGCGAACCTGCGGGTTTTCAAAACTTCCCCAGGCTTGGGGGAAAAAGATCACAGGCTTGTTATTGTGCCGGCAATATGCCAAGACAGGATGGATCCTGCGAAATTTTGCCAGGCCCCAGGCATCCCCATAGGCAAAACCGCTGATGTCGAGCAAGGCATCGAATTTCGCCGAAGAACGATCAAAATATTTTCGCCAAGCCGCGGCCAGCAGCTTTTTTTTGCTGAAAACAGAAAGCAGTTGCCCCGGGTCCCGGCTGCGGACAAGCTCTTTCAGGCTCCAACGCACTTGTTTTGAAATGATCCGGTCCAGCCACCATCCCCTCCCGGCCATAGCATAGGGAAGGAGGATCGGGATAAAGCCGCTGCTGAAGGCCGTCTGGCAATACGCCTCAGGGATCTGCCACAGGAAGAACGCGATCCCGGGGATACGCCTGGAAAGCTCGGCCTGAACGGTACGCAACATGGCCTCGGCGCCTTTGTTTGCGAAATTTCCTCCGGAAATGATCACATTCATCCGTCAACTCCATTTTTCAATTTTTCATCGGGATTGGACCGCAAGCCGCTGAGGATCAAAGCGATCGAATCGCGCACCGACCGTCGGCGCCAGGAGAAGAGCAGGTAGGAGCCAAAAAAAATGCAGAAAAAAAGACCATGCCAGAAAATTGAGTAGCCGGATTGCAGCTTCCTGACCAGAAGAATAACAGCGATCGCGGGCATTGCCGTAAAAAGGGGCGGTAAAGAACTGCGGAAGAACAAGGCGATCGTCACGGGAGTTCCATGAAAACAATACGCCAGGGATGGGAGCAGGATGACGTAATTCTCTATCGTATAAGCGATCGCGACTCCCTCGATCCCGTAGGGGAGCCCCACGATGAACGAAAAAACGGTCAAGGTCGCATTGATCAACCCCCAATAAAAATAGCGGACGGAATACCCATGGCTGATCAACACCACGCCCCTGGTTTTGGCTACCGACTGGACCAGGCCCGCCAGTGCCAGGATGCGAAATACCGCCACCGTGCCGATCCACTTGGGTCCCAGCAAAAATGTGATTAGAAAATCGGCCTCCAATGCGCAATATAGGGTCAACGGAATGATGACCAGGGCGGAAACCTCAAGCAAACGCTGATAATATCGAGCATAACGCTCGGGGTCATCGCGAAGGGAACTCAGTGCCGGCAATGCCACCTGGTCCAGTGGCAGGCGAATGTGATTCAGCGGAAGCATCAGCATCTGATATGCCTTCGAATAGAACCCAAGGGCTTCCGTCCCGATAAACTTGCCGACGAGTAAGTTGTCGGCATTCCTGGCGAAATAATTGACGAAATTGAATCCGGTCAGGTGGCCGCCGAATTTCAGCATGCCGCGAACTCCGGTCCCTTTTTGCATCTTCCCCGGGACCCACGGGCAGAAATAAAAAGCCAAGAACGTTTCAACGGTCGAATGGGCGATCGCCCCAACAACCAGTGCCCAGTAACGAAATCCGAGCAAGGCCAAAACGATCGAAATGATCAGATTGACCAGCAGCGCCGCGATCTGGGTAAAAGCGAGGGCCTGGAAGCGCATGTGCCGTCGCAAGAGGGCTTGGTGCTGTATGGCCAGGCCGCTGACGAAAATGGTCGCGGCCAAGGCGACCGTCACATTGGTAAGCTCCGGCCGTTTAAAGAATAGCGACAATAGAGGCGCACCCAGAAGGACGACAATCGCGATGAGGGCGCTGATCAAGGCATTCAGCCAGAACAGCGTACTAACCTGATGGTGGGAAATATTCTCCTGCTGCACGGTCGCCATGGAGAGGCCGGCATCCTTGAACATCTGCACGAAGTTGAGCACGATCATGGCCATGGCCATCATGCCATAATCGGTCGGAGAGAGGATGCGCGCGAGGACCAGCGTTGCCGGGATACGCAATATGAATTGGGCGGCTTGCGCGGTCACCGCAGCCATGCTGCCGCGGATGGATTTCCTGGCCAGACCGATTTCGCTGCTTGCTGATCCGAATAGAATATCCCGATTGAGCCTGTTCATGAATAACACCCATACGGCGCACTTTCCACTTACAGGGACCATTGTTATTCATTTTCAGAGGTATTGTCAATGTTCCGCATTGCCCCATCAAAGATCTGCTAAAAGAGGAGATCGTTGACCCAAATCACTATCCACCGAAAGCAAAAGGATTATACACGTCCAGGAACTTATGCCTTCCAGCCCACGGGATCGCCTATCGGGCATTTACCAACAATCGGCTGCAAGTCCCAATAGGCCGGTGCCGCGCTTTTGTTTTCAGACTCATTTTTCAGGACACACACTCCAATCGTCCCCAAATCCAATGCATGTGAAAACTCGGATTTAGTGCTGAGTTCAACCCAAGCTTCCCGCATGTCGCGTGACCATGAAATATCATCGAAAATAACCACTGCCCCGCTCGATAAATGAGGGAGCAATCTGGTAAAATAGTGTATGGTGGCGATTTTTTCATGATGTCCGTCAATATACGCCAAATCAATTTTTTCTCCGAGCGAGTAAAGATCATCAATAGCTTCATCAAAGAGGCCGGTCAAAACCGTCACGTTGCGAAACGGCCGAAGACTTTCCCTGGCGATATCAGCAAGAGCTTTCGAGCCCTCAACAGTGATCAGTTTTTTGACGCTTGGAGCTGAAGCCAAATAGATCGCCGAAATCCCGGCGCAAGAGCCGAGTTCAAGCCCAACTGCAGAGCGAAAGTCTCTCGCGATAAGGTAAAGAACGGTTCCCCATTTCTGGTCCTTCCCGGTCCTGGCGATCCTGGCCATCGTGAATTGGAGAACTTTTCCCGGCAGGGGGCGCAATGTCGCCCCGCTATCACTTCCAGAACTTCCGGGTTTTGGAGAATACCATATGGCCACTTCCCGATCACCCTGGCCAGCTATTTCCTTGCGCCTGCTTTCCGCGGCCCTGGCGACATCCCTTGCCTCAGCATCGAATTTTCCAAGCGCAATAAATTCCAATGCGGACCTGATCCCCTGTGGGAGCCCGGAATTGAAAAGAACCGTAAGCCTGTTTTTTTTGGATCGTAAGTGGATGGCATGGATGGTTTTTTTTACAATAGTTCTGATCATAGAAACAACTACCTCTTCATTGATATTGTAAAGAATGATGCCGTACGAAGCAATCCCCTGCATCGCCTCATCAAGGATTTGCCTAGAAGGGTGCAATTGACCCAGTTGGACGTACTCATAGAGAATACCAGGAACCCGCTGACAATGTGGACCATTTCGCTATACGGCTCCTTCAAAACATGTGATTATCTCGGAATATTCATGCTCCCGGAAATTGCTCCGGAACATGGGACGGATATTTTTAACAGGATAATAGCACGCTGATGTTCAATTAAAGCATTTTATTTGCCGACGACGCAGTGTACAATGATACGTCATAAAGGAAAAATAATGAATGTACCAATGCGCGTCGGCAATATGGTCAGCGTGATTATTCCCGTTCACAAAGCCGCCGCCGGCCTGGAGACGACGCTGCTAGCGCTCGCCGCGCAACAACCCATCGATCGGGCCATGGCGGTCCTGGTTGCCAATGACGGCTCCGACGCCGCGGTCACCACCGTCTGCCGGCGTCATGGCGTTTCCATGGTCGCCATCCAACCGCGCCGAGGATCCTATTTCGCCCGCAACAGAGCATTGGAAATGGCCAAGAGTGAAAACATCGTGTTTTTGGACGCCGGCATCCACGTGCCACCGGGCTGGCTGACCGCGGCGCTACGGGCGCTGGGTGACGCCGACTACCTGGCCTGCGAGGTCGACGTCGCCACGATCTCCCGACCGACGGCCGCCCAGGCCTATGAGCTGCAGCATTCATACCCGATTGCCGAATACCTGCGCTCGCAGCATTATGGCGTGACCGCCGGCCTGCTGGTTACCCGGCGCCTGTTGGAAGCGGTCGACGGGTTCGACGAGCGCCTCCTCTCCGGCGGCGACCTCGAGTTCGGCGACCGGGTCCACCGCGCGGGTTTCCGCCAGGCCTACCTGGCGGCCCCGACCCTCCTGCATGCGCCGCGCCGGGCGTGGCCTTTCATGCGCAAGCAGTTCCGGGTGCGGATCGGGTACGGTCGTTTGGCCCGTCTTTACCAACAGCGCTTTGACCATCCTTCCAGCAGCTCCGCGTTCTTTTCCCTGCTGCGTTCCATACTGCCGCCGCGGCCCCGCCACATTGACAGCGAGTTCCCCGCCGGCACGACCGTCGCGGCCTGGCGGCGCTACCTGTTCCTGTGGGTGCTCAAACTCTGTCGTGCCGCTGCCGACCTGGCCGCGGTCCTGGCGCCGCCGCCCCGGAAGAAGGCGGCGCGCATCGAACACTGCGACTTCTCCACCGACCGCGATTGAGCGGCCCAGGACCGCACGGATTCCCGGCGCTTGCAATTCGTGCAGTACGGGAGTAAAAACGGGTTATGGGTCAGAACGATTCTCCCAGCCATCGGCTCCGCCTCCTCTTCGCCATCCACAGCCCAGTCCTGGGAGGCGCGGCCCAGACCTTGCTCACGCTTCGCGACACACTGGCCTCGCGCCATGATATCGGTCTGCTCTGGTCGGGGGCCGAGTTCGACATCGGCGAGCTGGCGGACGGCCGCGCTCCCCTCTTCACGCTGGAGATGGCAGGATATTCTAAAAATCGGCCTCTTCACTATCTGAGCTTCGTCCGTCGCTTCCAGGGGATCGCCGCTGCATTTCGCCCAAACATCGTCCTCAGTCGCGGCTTCATGGCGGCCCGGTCCCTGGGCTGGCCCTGCCGCCTCCTGGGCATCGCCTCGGTGGCCTACCTGGCCGACTCCTGGCCTCTGACGCCGCTGACCCGATTCATGTTGTCCGGCAATCACGTGATTGCCGGCGTTTCGCGCAGCACCGTGGCCCCGATCCGCGCCCGCCGGCGTCACATTGTCATTCCGCCGGGCTTCCCTGTCGGCGAGTCGGAGGAGAGGACAAGATGTCGAACCGACGGCGGGAAAAGGCTGAGAATCGGTACCGTCGGCGAGCTCGTGCCCTGGAAGGGGCACCGCCACCTGATCACAGCCCTGTCCCTGCTGGGAAAGATGCGCGAACAGGTTGAGCTTGTGATCGTGGGCGACGATCGCCTGCAGCCGGGATACCAGGACGAATTGGCCGCGTTGGCCCATTCACTGGGAGTGGCGGGAATTGTGAGCTTCGCCGGCTTCCAGGACCCGGTCCGCCCATGGTACGAGCGATTCGATCTTTTTGTGCTTCCGACTGAAGCCAACGAGGCCTTCGGCCGCGTTTTGGCTGAGGCGGCGCTCGCCGGGTTGCCGCTGATCGGGACAAGGACCGGGGGCATTCCCGAGATCATCGAGGAGGGGGTAAACGGCCTATTGGTCCCTCCCATGGACCCACAGGCATTGGCCCGCGCCATCGCCCGGCTCGCAAATGATGCTCGGCTCCGCAGTGAGATGGGATCGCGGGCAAGATCCCTGGCCCGCAAGCGCTATGACATCGAGATCGTCGCCGGCCGCTTCGAGGAGCTTTTCGCGGCACTAACGCGGCGCGATCGGCAAGAGCTCGACCGCCTCTGCTTCTGAGACGGCGGCGTCATCGGCCGCCCCCCGTCCTGCCGGCCATCCTGGCCAATTGCCCCTCGAAACGGTCGACGAATGCCACGAAGGAGAGATCGTCTGCAACGCGCCGACGCCCCCACTCCCCCATCTCCTCGGCCCGTCGGCGGTCGCGCAACAGCGAGCGCATCGCCTCGGCGAGGTGCTCGACGTCGCGCGGCTCGACCAACACGCCGGCGACGCCGTTTTCAACAGTCTCGGCCATCCCGCCTTCGCGAGCAGCGATCACCGCGGCACCGTGGCGCATCGCCTCGAGCGGCACCAGGCCGAAGGCCTCGTCTTCGGAAACGGTGACCACCGCCAGGGCACGGCGGTACCAGCCGGCCAGCTCGTCATCGCTGACACGGCCGGCAAAGACGATGCGCGGACCGAGGTCCAGCTCCCGGGCCAGGCTACGCAGGGCCGGCTCCTGCGAGCCAGCTCCAACAATGACCAGCGCAACGTCGAGACCGGGCTCGCGCTGCGCCAGATGGCAATAGGCGCGGATGATCTCGTCGACATGCTTCAGCGGCTCCAGCCGCGAAACCGCCAGGAAGACGTCTCGTCTCACTTCGGGACCCGGTTCCAGCGCTGTTACCGCGGGCACGCCCAAACGGCACGTCGTCCCCTTGCCGCCATAGATGCGGCGGATCTGCGCCGTCATGTAATCGCTGTTGCCCAGGATCAGATCGCAGGCAGCCCCGGCTTTCTGGTCAAGGCGGCGATGCGCGTCGAGGAGCCTACGGCGGAAAAACAGCATGAGCAGGTGGTAGCGCGCTTTTTGCAGCAGCTTGCCGACGATCTTGCCGCGATCGCGGCGCAGCTTCGCCAGCAGGCGCTGCTCTCCAGAACGCTTCGTGCCCGGCGCGACGCCGGGTTCCGCGCCCAGGCGATACAGGAGCCGCGAAGGCTCCTGGCAATACCAGATGACAGGCGGAAAAGAGCGGCTGCGGCGCCTGGCAAAGTAGACCCAGACGTGCGCGGGAAAATTATGCGGGTTCACGACATCAAACTCTTGCAGGCGCCGGCGCAGGCGACGACCGGCCCGCTGCCAATCCAGCCAGGTCGAATAATTACCCCCGGCCGATATTTCAACCATGCATTGCTTGACGGCAGCCGGGATATCGGGGTCATGATGGTCGAATTCCGAGGTGAATATCGTCACCTGGTGGCCCCGGCGCAGGAGCTCGGAGGTGAGCCACACGATCACGTTTTCCGCGCCGCCTTTCACATAGAATGTCGAATAGACGATCGCGATCTTCATATTACATGAGGTCTTTCAGGCCGCCAGCGCGCCTCGAGCGACAGGTAGAAGGATCATTTTTGCCGATGCGGTTATTTTAGGGATGATGCATGGGGAAGTCAAGCCAGGGGAATAGTCGTTGCTCCTTGCCTACTCACGGTTTCTGTGATAGGTAGAAGCAGAACGCCGGGACAACAGGGCGGGGTTATGGAGGCGATCGCGTGCTGGGCAACTGGATCACTTGGGGCGATTGGGTCGTGGCTGCGGAGAAGATCATGCAGAAGGGGCCCCGCCTGCTGCGAAAACTGCTCGCTCCCCCGTCAGCAAAGACGCGCTCCCAATGGCAGGAGGCCTACCAGGGGGCTCCTCCGTCAGATCCCATGACCATTCCGTATTTGAAGCAGCGCTGGCGCTTCAAGGCCAGCGGCGACCCGGAGCTGGACCACCGGAATTACGTCGTTGGCCGCTATCTCCAGGGCCGTAGCCACCTGACGGCCCTCTCCCTGGGCAGCGGGCCGGGACGGATCGAAACAGCCTGGGCGCAAACCGGTCTCTTTGACCGCATCGACGGCATCGAGCTCTCGCCGGAACTGGTGGCCGACGCTGGCGCCCGCGCCCGCAAACTCGGTCTGGACTCCATTGTCCGCTTTCATGAAGGCGATGCCAGCCGGCCGCCCTGGCCGCTGCCCAAATACGACCTGATCATCTGTGAGGGCGCGCTGCATCACTTGAAGCCGATGAGCGACGTGCTGCCGGCACTGGCTTCCGTGCTGGATTCTAATGGGTTGCTGGTCATGCTGGAGTTCTGCGGGCCCGACCGTTTTCAATGGACGGGCCGCCAGC
>Ga0209575_10000803_pt1 | contig 15574 bp, 12 predicted proteins | sample Medcelwee11metaG_FD_187172 | JGI IMG/M metagenome (GOLD analysis project Ga0209575, IMG submission 187172) | Freshwater pond sediment microbial communities from the University of Edinburgh, under environmental carbon perturbations - Medium... | ecosystem: Environmental > Aquatic > Freshwater >...
ATCACTCAAACTAATGAGTGAAGGAAGGATAAATCCTGCAGTTATGATAACTCACGTTGGAGGGCTTGATGCTGTTGTAGAGACAACTTTGAACCTGCCACAGATACCCGGCGGAAAAAAATTGATTTATACTAACATCTCAATGCCTTTAATATCTCTTTACAAACTTAAAGAAGCCGGGGAGTATAATATATTATACGCAGGATTACATGAAATTGTTTCAAAAAACGATTACATCTGGTCTCTCGAAGCCGAGAAATACCTGCTTGCGAATGCCAGTGAGATATAATTCTCGTAACTCAGACATACATCTGTCGCAAAATCTACTGCCGTTGCAATAATCAGTGACCACTCCTTTTCAGTCAGATCACCTAACTGCTCTGACTTTATATTATTCTTGTAAACAGCTGTTATCATCCCTGCATTGAAATTATCGCCTGCTCCTATTGTGCTTACCGGTATAATTTTTTTCACAGGGAACATACCCGAAAACCCTGATGTCCTGACGTAGACGCCCTCATTATTAGCAGTATAAACTAAATTTGAACAATAAGGTTTAATGCTTTCATAGGCATCATCAGCATCTTCTGCCCCGAAAATATTCTGAAAGTCCTCATCGGATCCTCTCACGAGGCTGGCCATCTGCATATTCTCTATTATCAAAGGTTTCAGAGTTTCCAAATCAGATAAATGATTTTTCCTGAAGTTAGGATCGTAGATTACCAAAGCACCTTTCTCCTTTGCCCCACCGACGAATTTCCTGAATTTTTCACGAATTTCCGGCCAGATAGCATAAAATGAGCCGCACTGGACTATGTCGTTTTTCCTGATTTCAGGAAATTCAATTTCGAGTCTTTTTCCCGGGTAGTCCTTGTAAAATGTATAATGAGCATCGTTATTATTATCCAGAAAAGCCAGAGCGAGCGACGTACTTCCTTCATTGAAACGATGTACCGGTGATGTATTGACCCCATTTTCCACCAGAAATTTGTCAATAAGCCTGCCGACATCATCAAGCCCATATTCACTGATAAAATAGACCGGAAGACCAACCCGTCCTATTGAGACTACACTGTTCAATACTGAGCCTCCTGCTTTTGCTGCCTGCGGTTTTGAATCCTTGAAAATAATATCAAAGAGTGCTTCCCCTATTCCATAAATTTTTCTCATCTGAAATATTAAAAAGGTGAATTTACAAAATTTTTAACATCCCGGCATAAAGGTATAAAGGGTGACATAGAATATTATTACTAATAATTATATTTGCCTGAAATAAAAAGGAATAGCATGAAAGCAATGATGCTCACCGGTATCAGGCAGATGGAGATGAGAGACGTTCCTGATCCTGAAATCAAAGGACCCAAAGATGTAAAGATTAAAATGTTGGTTCTTGGGATCTGCGGATCAGACATACATTATTATACGCAGGGGCAGATTGGTTCCCAGAAAGTTACTTACCCATTCACAGTGGGACACGAAGGAGCAGGAATAGTTGTTGAGACAGGGTCGGCGGTTAAAAGAGTCAAGACCGGCGATATTATTGCAATTGATCCGGCAATGCCCTGTTGGGTATGTGACCAGTGTCTTGCCGGACGGCATCATACGTGCCGTAAACTTAAATTCCTGGGTTGTCCCGGACAGGCTGAAGGAGCTCTGTCAGAATATATTATAATGCCTGAGGAGAGTTGTTTCCCACTATCCGGCAAACTTGTTCCCGATCATGGATCAATATCTGAACCCCTGGCCATAGGCGTTTATGCTGTTAAGAAAGCTGGAGATATTAAGGGAACAAGAATCGGGATTCTTGGGTTTGGTCCGATAGGTATGAGTGTAATGCTTGCAGCAAAGGCAGAGCATGTTGACACTGTTTATGTTACTGACAAGATTGATGGCCGGCTTGCAATAGCATCAAAAGAGGGGGCTGCTTTTACCGGGAATATTCTGAAAGAAGAAGTAGTTGGGAATATCAGGAAGAGAGAACCTCTGGGTTTAGACATGGTATTCGAATGCTGTGGAAAGCAGGAGGCTCTTGATCAGGCTGTTGAAATATTGAAACCGGGAGGAAAGCTAATTATTGTAGGTATTCCCGAATTCAGCAGGTGGTCAATGAGCGTTGAGACCACACGTCGCCGGGAGTTGTTGCTTCAGTTCATCAGAAGGCAGGTAGATTGTGTCGAACCTGCTCTTGAAATGATGAAGAGCGGCAGGATTGATGTTAAAAACATGGTAACTCACCGTTTTCCTTTTGAACGAACAAAGGAAGCTTTCGACCTCGTAGCCGATTACAGAGACGGTGTAATGAAAGCAATGATAGATTTCAGTTGATCAGGCCCGAATCTAATCCATGATTTTCCTGTGTCTTAGCAGAGCTTCAAAAAAATAATCTATAAAAATAAATCTATATAAGGATGAAGATAATTAAAATTTTACTCACACTCTTGTTTGTAATTACAAGTGAATATGGATTTTCACAAACACTTGCCGAAAAGCTCGGATATAAATCAACAGACAGGTTGCTAATTATCAATTGTGATGATGTGGGTATGTGTCATGCTGCAAATCAAGCAGTTATCGATGGCATGGAGAATGGGCTTATAACATCTGGAACCATAATGACGCCATGTCCATGGTTTAACGAGATTGCCGAATATTGCCGGACTCATCCTGAGAAAGATTTTGGTGTTCACCTTACTCATACTGCAGAGTGGAAATTTTATCGCTGGGGCCCGGTTGCGCCTCATGAGATGCTCAAAGGACTTTGCGATCCGGAAGGATTTTTATGGAAAAGCGTTGAAGAGGTTTATGCCCATGCTACTCCCGAAGAAGCATTAGCTGAAGGAAGGGCCCAAATTAAAAAAGCTATCGATGCCGGGATCCCTGTCTCTCATATCGACTCTCACATGGGGACACTTCAATACAAACCGGAGTATTTAAAAGTATATCTTCAGCTTGCACACGAATTCAAGGTCCCTCTTCGAATGGCTGCACAGTCTACTATGGAAAGTTTTGGGTTCCCTGAATTAAGAAAACAATTCGCTGAAAGTGGACTCGTCTTTACAGATTATTTTATCTACGATGAATTGTCAAACTATAAAGATGTCAGGTCATTCTGGACTAATATAGTCAGGAACCTTAAGCCGGGAGTTACAGAACTATATATACATGCTTCAAAAGAGAGCGATGAACTTAAAGCCATAACAAACAGCTGGCAAACCCGTGTTCAGGAAGCTGATTTATTTACAAGTGATCCTGCAATGAAAGAGATCATAAAGGCTCAAAATATAATTCTTATCGGGTATAGGCCTTTAATGGAGCTACAACGTAAAATAAAATAGAAGTTCATCAGGGAGAACAACAAACAAACTGTTGCCTAACTTACATATCCAAAGTCCGGAAAACTATCGGATTAAAAAATAATTATTAATTTCACAGCATCTCATAAAAAATAATTCAAATAATAAGAGAAATAATGCCAGTATTCAAAAAAGATGAATCAATTCCGGAAAAGATTTCGGCAAATTTTGAACGGAGGATAATATACCTTAATAACATAATGATGGTGGTTTGTGATTTTAAAAACGGCCCCATGCCTGTTCCTGACAAGCAGCACTCCCATCCTCATGAACAGATTACCTATGTTGCAGAAGGAGAATTATATCTCTTTATCGGAGACGAAAAACATTATCTTAAAAAGGGAGATGTTTTTTCTGTACCTCCTGATTTATTACATGGTATTCAGACAATTAGCAATTTTGTTCAGCTAATCGATAACTTTAATCCTATAAGGGAGGATTTCTTAAAATAATTTAGAAAATGGTAAAAAAGTTATTGGCATCTGCCCTGCTTATTTTAATCACCGTATCTTCTTTCTGTTCAGAACCATACAAAGGTGAGAAATGTATAATTAAATCGGAATTCATCTACCAGCCTGGTGATGTAACATTTCCAAGCTGTCATGCTTCTACATTGATTGAGCTTAAAAACGGATTGCTTGCAGCCTGGTTTGGAGGCAAAGGTGAAGGAAATCCTGATGTAGGTATCTGGATAAGTCATTTTACCAAAGGCAGTTGGACAATGCCGGTTGAGGTTGTTAATGGAATTCAACACAAAGACAAACGATATCCATGCTGGAATCCGGTATTGTATAATAATGGCAAAGAGATCTTGTTGTTTTACAAAGTCGGCCCCTCTCCTTCAAAATGGTGGGGAGAGATGATTACCTCTGATGATGAAGGAAAAACCTGGAACAATAAACGCAGGCTTCCTGAAGATATTTATGGTCCGATAAGGAATAAGCCACTTCTTCTCAATAATGGAGATCTGCTATGCCCGTCGAGCACTGAGAATGACGGATGGAGGGTTCACATGGAGATGACTCCTGATAACGGACTTACATGGGAACGGACACCTGCCCTGAATGACAAGAAGACAGGGGCAATTCAACCTACCCTTTTATTATATCCGGGAGGGAAAATTCAAATGTTATGCAGGAGTACTTCATCATGGATATTAAGCTCATGGTCTGAAGATAACGGGCACACATGGAGCGAACTTACCTCCTGCGGACTACCAAATCCCAACAAAGCTGTCGATGCGGTTACACTGAAAGATGGCAGAAAACTTTTAGTTTATAACCATCTTACCAGTGGATATTATATGTTAAATGTCGCTGTTTCCGATGATGGAAAAGACTGGAAAGCAGCTGCTCTGCTTGAAAACGACAAGGAAGGGAAACAATATATATATCCTGCTGTAATACAGACAAATGATGGTCTTGTTCATATAACTTATACATGGAAGCGCCAACTTATAAAACATGTAATTATTGATCCGGAAAAAATAATTTTAAAACCAATTGTTAATGGTGAATGGCCTGGAGCCTGAAAACAAAAAAACTATTCGGATAAACCCCATGAAATGTTGGGTGAATTTCCCATAATAAATTCCAGTGTGCCTCCTGCTGTAATTTCGCTATGGGTTATCCGGGAGCGGTTAATTTCTTTACCATTAAGAAATGCTTTTTGAATATATATATTCTCATCTGAAATATCCCTGGCAATAATCTTAAATGTCTTTTCTCCAGGCAGTTGAATAGTTACTGATGAAAAAATTGGAGCAGTAAGGCTGTATACAGGTTCACCTACACATACAGGGAATAATCCTATAGAAGATAATACATACCATGCTGCCATTGTGCCAGCATCATCATCCATTTCAGGCATATACCCGACAGGATTTAAATTATAAATTCTGCCAGTAAAAGGTTTACTCCACTTGTTATGTGTCCCGTACCATTGTTCAAAATTCTTAGTCAAAATCTGATTTACTATTTTTTGGGTCAGATATGGCTTGTCTGTATAATTAAACAGAAACGGTACATGTATATCCGGTTCATTGCCATGATTATACAAATGGTTGTCAAAGAAATACTCAAGCTGATCAGTAAATAGAGTTCTGCCTCCCAGCATATTTATCATTCCATCTATATCGAATGGAACAAACCACCTGTATTGCCACAACGTACCCTCATAGAGTCCATCTCCGTGCATAATATCTGATTTATCGTTCATTATAAGGAATTTCTCATTCCAGATATCCTTGTATTTTGCAGCTTCGCCAGAGAAAAATTCTGCATCTTCCTGTTTATTTAAAAGAACAGCTATCTTGCTCAATGCCCAATAATCATAAGCAGTTTCAAGTTTCTGATCCGGTGAATTTTTCGTATACTGTTCAGACTCCTTCTTCAAAAGGGGGTAAATTTCGTCCAGATCAAATCCTGTAATCCCTTTGGCATAACAATCAAGCAGTACTGCGACTGCATGCTCTGTTCGTGCTGAAGGAAAAGGTTCAGTTTTTGTAGCCCATGAATTTTTACCTTCCTTGTACAGATCGGCTAATGATCTGCAGACGTCATTCATAATTGCAGGTTCAGTAATAGTAAGCAGTGGGAACGCTGTTCTGAAATTATCCCAGATTGACCATCCCTGATAATGAGTATAACCTGTTGCTTTATATAATTTATCATCTGCACCCCTGTAATTACCTGACATTCCACTTATATCAGATGGGTTTAGTAATGAACGGTAATAAAGGGTATAAAAGAGTTTTACATACTCTGGGTTCCCTTCTACAGATATTTTATTCAGTTTTTCATTCCATGCCGCAGCAGCTCTGTTCTGAACGGTTTTAAACCCGGCGTTGCCAATCTCCTGTCTTCTGTCGGCTTCTGCCTGTGCCGGGCTCACAGATGAGATGCTTGTTTTAACATTAACAGATGATCCTTTTTTAACTTTAAAATAGTACCAAATTACAGAGCCATCCTCCCTGACAGAGTCTGCTTTCCTGTCAATTTCAATATTATAATAGAATTTATACACACCGTTAACATTTTCACAAACAGTTGGAGCCTGAATACTTCCTTCAATTATATTACCCTTTAATTCATGTTGTTCACTAATAATCTTTTCATGTGAATTTGACAAATCCAACATTATCCACGCATGTCCGCTATTCAGATAGGTAAACTTTTGCCAGCCAGTTCCATTAGAAATAGTCATCTCAGCATTTATTGCAGGGGTTTGAAAATCAACCCGGTAATAACCGGGAGAAGCTTCTTCAGAAGTTTTATCAAAAAGATAGCTTGATTTGTTTATAGCCCCAAACCCGGGTTTAATAAGAATATTCCCGCCTGATCCTTTACAGCCAACACCCTCCATCCGGATGATTGAAAATCCTTTAATCAGATTTACAGAATAATCGTAACCTGCATGACCTGGAGGGTCTGTCTCCGGACCTGATTTTACCAGGCCAAATGGAAGTGTTGCTGCCGGAGAAAGCTGACCATGATCACCTGAAGTGCCCACAAAAAGATCAACATAAGAAAGACTCTTTTCTGAAAATTTCTGCTCCCCGTTTTTGTTATTTACACAGCTTACACATATTAACAACATGATTATAAACAGGATACTTATGTTTTTCTGTTTTACCATTACTTAAAGTTTTAAATTATTGCATTCACCAGGGTAAGTCTGTCCTACATTTACTCTTCAAGAAGATTTACCTCAGTTATCTTACCTGAATCTTTATTCACGGATAGTGTCTTTATTTCACAAGGGCGGAAATCACCTTTCCATTTCTGGCTCACAAAACGCATGTCGATTGCCGCAGTTGTCTTTAATCCGGATGTTTCAACACATCTGATAATAATATTATCTCCATTTTCAGATCGTTTGATGGCAGATACCAATACGTTTGGGACATCAACACTGAGGAAAGAATCTGTTTTAGGCATTGATCCTTTGTGTATCCCCTGATATATGGGTATTAATGGAGAAATAAACTCCTCTGCTTTTCTGGTAATATTATTTTCTTTCCAGGTACCGGTGTGAGGCACCAGCATCATTCTAAAGGTCTGGATTCCCTGATCCATCCAGTAATGTTCTGCCTCCATATCCAGCACCCGGGGTCTATGATGGGCATATACTGCAGAACGCGCTATTGATACCCGCATATCATTACCTAAAACATTATAACCATATTTTGCATCGTTGATTACAGTAAGACCATAAGTATTCCCATTACGATTACCACTTAGATCAATCCACCTTTGTCCCGGATCTTCGTTACCATTGGTGTCCCTTACAATATGGCCATATGAAGTCTCATATGTTGCTGTTGGGGATTCTATATCTACAGGGAAGGAGAATTTCAGCATTTTAAGATGTTCGTGCCAGTCCAGCGATACCTTTGCCTCCAGGTTACGGGAACCTGAATAGAGAGTCCAGTCAATTGCCAGAGAAGAGTTTCCATAGGAGGTTGTTACCCTAATTGTTGCGCGAAACGGACCATTTTCCAAAATTTTAACTGAGGCTTTGCCAAAAGTACCTATCTCATTTGAGAAAGTTTTTACTCCATGGCTCCAGGTATCGCTTGGATCGTCAATTACAACAGCTTTGCAACCGGTATCGCCTCCATAAAATAATTCTTTGCCATTTTCTTTATCTAATATTCCTATTGTTCCATAAGGTGAAAACCTTACCCTGAGGAATTCATTTTCAAGAGTGTCCCCGGCAGCACTTACAGCATTCTGTGCAGTGATATTATCTCCTTTCATAATACGTACCTGGCGATATCCCATGGAAGGAATCAATGCATTGATTATTAGTTTCCTGCGTTGGCCTTCTTCCGTTGAACCAGCAGTCCATTGATGTAACAGTGAATGCCCATGTTCATCTTCTACCCTTACAGGTATTTTTTCATTCCATGTAAAGTCATACTCAATATTTCCAACAACATCCCAGGCATGAGGATTAAAAACCAGTAGATACTTTGAATCAGGATCTTCTGCAGCAACATTCCATTCAAGTTTTTGAATAGCCTTATAAATAGTCTGATGAGCTATGTCGAGGGCAAAACCGTATCCCTCCCGGGCATCCTGGGAGTGTTCATATAATGAAGTGCCGGCCAGACTGTCGTGAAATTGAAGGAAAAGAACTCTTTCCCAGGCAGTTGTAAGTTCTTTCATTGGATAGGTTACTCCCCATACAGACGATCCAATGGCAGCAACCTTCTCTGCGGTAACCAATGCAGCTTCTGAAAGACGGTTATTTTTCTTGATTTCCCATTCTGCTGTATAACAACCCACTGAATGATGCTGAAGATCATCTTTAATAACCGGTAACTTAAGTTTCTTATCATCACGTACTTCCTTAAAATAATTATCAGTGGTACTGTAAAAAACCACAGGAGCCCCTTTTTCTTTCTTCAGTTCTTCGATTGATTGTATATTTAATTTTGTTGGACCACCTCCATGATCGCCAACGCCATAATATGCCATAAAGCTTGTCATTGACTGATCTACAGATTGTTTCAGAATCGATTTAACTTTTGCTTTCACTGAAGCCGAATCGTTATAGCCATACTGAATGCGATAGGTTAAGACACGGGTTCCATCCGGCCCTTCCCACCAGAAAAGGTCGGATGGTAAAGTTTTTTCTGAAGGCTCAGGACGCATAAAAATATAATTATCCATGCCTTGCAATTTTATAATCTGAGGCAATGTTCCTGTATGTCCGAATGAATCAGGATTAGTCGCCACAATGGCACGACGACCAACAAGTCGCTGAAGTGTCAGCTGACCGTACAATCCCTGTCTGACCATAGCCTCTCCGCCCGGGATATTCATATCGGGCTCAACCCACCATCCGCCAACAATATTCCAACGGCCCTCTTCAACCCTCTTGCGAATCTCAGCAAGCATATCGGGGTCATTTTCAGAAACCCATTGGAAGAATTGTGCAGAACTCGATGTAAAGCAAAAATCAGGTGTCTCATTCATTCTGTCCAAAACTGACCTGAATGTACTGTGAACTACTGAGATACCTTCTGACCATGGCCAGAGCCATACCGGATCAATATGCCCATGACCAATCATATGGAATCTGAATTTTGATGCGTTTGGAGGCCACACATCAGTCTGCGATGTTCCATCAGCAAAAATATTTACCATGGGACCAACTGCTAAAAACGCAGCACCGGAAGCAGTATTACTAATAAAGGTTCTTCGGGAAATTCCAATACCCGATTTTGATTTATCTTTCTTATTCATAATAATTATTTTCTAGTAAAGCAAAAATGATATTAACCACCTGTAATAAAATTTTCAAAAGAAAGTCTTTACTGATTTCTAAAGATTGAATTCTCAATTAACACACAAAGTGTATGATACACAGGTAAATGCAATTCCTGTATTAATGCGGTTCGTTTTCCAGGAACATTAATAAGTATATCGCACCAGGATTTCATCTTCCCTCCGGTTTCACCTGTCAGGCCTATGACAATCATTCCCTTTGCCTTTGAAGTGATAATAGCATCAATAACATTCCGGGAATTTCCTGAACTGCTTATTGCAATCAGAATATCTCCTTCGTTTCCGTAACCAGTTATCTGCTGGGCAAATATAAGGTCTGCATCAATGTCGTTGGCGACAGCAGTAATAAGTGAATTATGAGCTGTAAGAGATATTGCCGGTAAACCCTGCTGAAGCTTTTCTGAAAGATATTTACCACGCTCTCCGGCTAATGCCACGAGCTGTTTTTTAAAAGGTTCTGCTACAGGTCTGCTGTCTTCAAAGCCTTTCATTAATTCCCCAACTATGTGGTCTGAGTCAGAACAACTTCCACCGTTACCGCAGACTAATACTTTTTTGCCCTGCCTGTAACAGTTTATCAGACTTTCCGAAGCTTTTATGATTTCTCCTTCAACAGAACTCAGTTGCGGGTATCTGTCGATTAAATCTTTAAAAAGGGGATCATTTTCAATTTTCATGATTCAGAATTTATCTTCATATATTGCCACACATAATGCAGCATAATCACCAATAGATTCGCCAAGTTCAGCAGGTTTTATTGTACAGACAGCAACCGAGGAAGGGATCGCCTCTTGTGCCAGGACTCTATCAACAACGGGCTTAAAGAGCATTTCATTCCTTGCATAAATACTACCTATAACTATACATTCAGGATTAAGGAGGTCTATAAGTATTGCAAGACCTTTTCCTAAATATTCTGCTGAAATCCTGATAATCTCACTTGCAACCGGGTCTCCGGATTGTGAAGCTATAGCCACCATTTTTGTATCAATATCATTCACCCGTTCAAGTGTTGGGCAGAAACCAACACTTATATTATTATTCAGTCTGTCAGTTACAATCGATTTTGCCAGTTGTGCAATTCCACCGCCACTGCAAAATCCTTCAAAAGAACCTGCTTTTCCAAAACCAACCGGCCCTACATCTGCCAGTCGCATATGTCCTACTTCACCTCCGAGGTCATTTGTACCACTGTATAATCGTCTGTTTAGTATCAGTCCTCCTCCCATCCCAGTTCCAAAAGTCAGGAAAATCATATTGGAAGTACCTTTCCCAGCGCCCATTAACCATTCTGCCAGGGCACATGCATTGGCATCGTTCTGTAATGCTGTTTCAACTCCGAATTCATCACTGAATATCTGTGTAATTGGAACATTATCCCATCCGGGCAAATTCGGGGGCGAATAAATAATTCCCTTTTTTGAATCCAGGGGACCGCCACAGCTTATACCTATCCGTTTTAAGTTATAATCCTTATATTCAACTAATAGCAATTTAATATTCTTTTTAAACTCCGCTAAAATAGCCTGATATCCTCTTTCCGTTCTTGTTTCAAAACCTATCTTTTTTTTGATTGAGAAAGAAGTATCGCCCACTACTACACTGCATTTGGTACCTCCAATATCCAAGCCTATATAAATTTCTCCCTGTGGATATTTTATTTCTGCCATATAAATTATTTTTATTAATTAAGACATATTTTAATATTCCTGAACCATGCATCCTCAGTGTGGTTTTGTAAAACAATATGTCCGTTTTGTTTTTCCTGGAATCCCTGATAATTTTTGAATTTACTTTCATGGAATGCGGAATCGAGCAAAGCTGAACCAAATTCAAACTCAACGATTTTCTCTCCATTCAGCCATTGTTCACAATGATTACCATTCACCACAATCCTGCTGCTATTAAATTCACCAACAGGTTTCAGTTTGGTTTTTCCGGCAGGTATCATATCATAAAGGGAAGCTGTAAATTGCGAAGGTTTTAATCCCTTATACATTTCATCATAATCATCAAGTAACTGATATTCAAATCCAAGGGCAGAATATCCTGATCCATATCTGGCTGATAATTCTTCCGAAACATTATATTTTATTCCGCTGTTTCCTGCTTTGAGAATCTTCCATTCAAAATATAATTCGAAGTTATCAAATTTTGAAATTGTTGTTAAATCACCCAACTGTGGAGTCTTATTTTCTGCAGGCAATGGTATCTCACTTTTATTTATATTCCTTATACAACCATCTTCTATCTTCCAATTGTCGGGAATTGTTTCTCTTCCCAGTCCTCTCCAGCCTGAAAAAGTTTTACCATCAAATAAGAGTGTCCATCCATCTTTTAATTCAGATCTTGTCAACCTGTTAATTTTAGTCTTTGTCGATATTTCATTCCCCTGCTTTCCAGAACAGCTAATTAAAAGAAGAAGGGACGATAAGAACAAAGCTATAAATGAAGCATTTAAAACTGACCTATACTTTTTCATTTTTAAATTTTTTAAACTTTATCAGGAACAACAAAAGGTTTTCTGTACTGCCGTGTCAGCATCTCGTCTGCATCCGGAGCATTTATAAACTTCATCTTTACAGGATCAAATTCAAGTGATCTTCCAAGCCGGTAGGAAATATTACCTAGATGCATCAGTGCGCATGAGTAGAATCCTTCTCTGATATCACCTTTGGCTAGTTTCTGGTCATTGGCACAAATAGCTTCAACAAAATCTGAATAATGGTCTCCCAATCCGCTTCCATTTTCTCCGGCAACACGTTCTTTACCATAGAATACCTGCCAGTCGTCGACATTTTTTGTCATAAAACCTTTTGAACCATAAAAGAGATTACCAACTATATTAGCCGGACTGACCATATATTCATTGTTATTAACCTTACCGCTTTTTATTCCTTCCTGGTTAGTAATCCAATGACGTACCTCAAACTGAAGGATTTTCTTTTTATCACCCCCACCATCAGAACCAGGAAACTCAAATACAGAAATCAGACTATTTGGTGTCTGCTGATCGTCATCGAACATAAAATGACCTCCTACTGCATTTATTTTAGCAGGTAATTTAACTCCAAGGCCCCAGCGGGCAATATCCATCTCATGAACGCCCTGGTTTCCCATATCTCCATTCCCATACTCCCAGTTCCAATGCCAGTTGTAATGGAATCTGTTTTTAGAGAATGGCCTTTCAGGTGCAGGTCCTAACCATAAATCATAATCAACTCCTGCCGGCACGGGTTCATCGGGAGTTTTTCCGATTGTGTCGCGCCATTTGTAACAGAGACCCTTTGCCATATAAACCTCGCCAAGTTTTCCTGAATGTAAATACTCAGCCATGCTTTGTGCACATGGATTACTCCTTTGTTCTGCTCCATCCTGAACAATTAGTTTATATTTTTCAGCAGCTTCAACTAACTTCTGTCCCTCAAAAAAATTATAACAACAAGGCTTTTCAACAGAGACATGTTTTCCTGCCTGCAAAGCCCAGATGGATGCCAGTGCATGCCAGTGGTTAGGTGTTGCGATTGAAACAGCATCTATATCTTTATCCTCATAAAGCTTTCGTAAATCAGTAAATATCTTTGGCTTCGGCAATCCTTTATCAGTGAAGTGTTTACCAACGACCTCACTGAAAAGATTACTGTCAACATCACAAAGTGCAGTTACCCGGGCATTCTTCAGGTTTCCATAACCTGAGATATGTGCCTGTCCCTGCCCTTTTATACCAATTACAGCAATGTTTACCCGATCATTTGCTCCTTTCCATTTTGAATCAGGAAAGATATTTGTTCCTATTCCGAGTCCTAAAGATCCGGCAACAGCTGTCTTACTAAAGTCACGTCGGTTCATTGGTTGAAGAATTAAATTAATTTATTTATACAAGATTTATAATATACACTTTTTATATATGTTGAATTTTTAATTACTCAAATAAAGTTACTATCCGTTTGAACACCTGCAATATTATTGCATCAATATTTCCCATATTCCTGAAGTGTTTCCCACATAGCCCAGAAATTTTCAGGAGAGACATCATCCTGGATGTTATGCACTGGAGTAAAAACAAATCCGCCTCCGGGTGCCATTATATCAATTATTTCTTTCACTTTATCCCTCACTTCCTGTGCAGATCCTGTATTGAGAGTAATCTGGGTATCAATTCCCCCACCCCAGAAAGTAATATCTTTTCCAAAATCTTTTTTCAGTCCAACCAGATCCATTCCGCTTGCAGTGTATTGGACCGGATTTAGAATATCCACTCCTGCTTCAATCAGGTCTGGTATTATTTCGCGTATAGCACCGCAGCTGTGCATAAATATTTTTACATCCGGGAGGCGTTTTTTCAAATGGGTATAAAGTGTCCTGAATCGTGGTATAACCATTTGTCTCAGAGTATCCGGATGGAGAATGGTTGAAGTTTGAGAGCCAAGGTCGTCACATTCGGAAATAACATCTATCTGGTCCTGGCAATTGTGTTGAACAGCCCAATCAATAACAGCATCCCAATAAGAGATTTTATCCTGCAGGATAACTTCAAAGAGTTCCTCAACACCCTGGGGATCAACTATCGTATCCATATACCATTTTTCATGACCTCTGATGCGCAACGAATTCTCAGTTAAACCTGCAGAATGGCGGTCAGCAACACAACAAAAACCTTCTGCAGCTTTAACCTGATCAGAAAGATCGCGTCTCAAAATTGTCACAAAATCATCCCAATCGGTACGGAATAGTTTATTCACACATTCCGACAATGTATCATATTTTTCAAGAGGATACGAAATCTGATTAAAATAAAAATCCTTTTCGGGATTCCATACCCAGTCACATCCATAAAAGTCAGTTACAGTTTCAATTTTACCTGTCAGTCGTTTTCTCTGATTATAGTCCGGAATTCGATGTGCTCCAATGCGTCTGGTGTCTGATTTCAGGATTAAAAGGTTCTCTTCAGTCGGAGTTACTATTTGCTGGATAGGGTCAATTTCCATTTTCTGATAACCAGCAGATAAATTTTTAAACCTCATCGCTGATTTATAAGCGTTCTTTGTAATAGCAGTAACTGTAGTGGATGCCAGATCGTAGGGAACCCTATCAGGTTCCTGATGATTCATGGCATTTTGAACTCTTTCTTTACTGTTCATAAAACTAATTTCTATAAAAATATAAATTACGTGGCATGTTTAGTCAGAAATTTACCGGTTTTATTACAGGCACAAGCAGATGAATAATCAAAAGCGCAAATAAATAGCCGCATCCTGCTATCATAAAAGGTATTGCATAACCGTCTATTCCGATATTCTGAAGGATCTTACCTACAGAGAAAGTAACAATAGCCCCGCCTACAGCTCCTGCAAATCCTCCAAAACCGGCAATTGTGCCTGTTGCTTTTTTGGGAAATATATCCGACATAAGGCTGAATACATTTGCAGACCATCCGCAATGTCCACCTGCAGCAATGGCAATCAAACCTACAGAGATCCACATATTTGAAATATGTGGCACCAACATTACGGGGACAGCAAAAATGGCACAGGCGAGCATCCCTAGTTTACGTCCTTTATTAAGACTAAATCCGATTCTCATGAATCTGGACGATAGCCATCCAAGAAAAATTCCCAGACCCCAGGAAACAAGATAAATAGTAAAGAATGGAATCCCAATTTCTTTCAGGTTAACTCCGTACTTCTCATTCAGAAACTTTGCACCCCAAAAAAGATAAAACCACCATATCGGATCAGCAACAAATTTAGCAACTGCTATGGCCCAGGCTTCCCGGTGCGGAAGAATGTCTTTCCATTCTGTCTTCACTAAATTGTCCTCATTACTATTATCTGAATTAATGTATTTAAGCTCTTCCCGGGAAACTTCCGGACACTTTTCGGGTGACCTGAAAAACTTAATCCAGAAAAAGATCCAGATCAGACT
>Ga0209575_10000806_pt1 | contig 15531 bp, 14 predicted proteins | sample Medcelwee11metaG_FD_187172 | JGI IMG/M metagenome (GOLD analysis project Ga0209575, IMG submission 187172) | Freshwater pond sediment microbial communities from the University of Edinburgh, under environmental carbon perturbations - Medium... | ecosystem: Environmental > Aquatic > Freshwater >...
AGACGGTGGAAAAGGATCACGGGCGCCTGGAGGTCCGTCGCTGCCATGCGTTCGATGCCCTGCAGTGCCTGCCTCGCCCCGAACAGTGGCAGGACCTGAAGTCCTTTGCCGTCATCGAGTCCACGAGACAGGTCAAGGGTCTGCAAACGACAGAATATCGCTGCTATATCAGCAGCTTGCCTGCCGACGCCCAGCGCCTGGCCCAAGCCATACGTGCGCACTGGAGCGTCGAGAACCAACTGCACTGGTGCATGGATGTCGCCTTCGCCGATGACCAGATGCGTGCCAGGACACAATACGCCGCACACAACCTGGCCGTGCTCAAACAGCTCGCCCTCAACCTGTTTCGGCTCGACCGCACCGGCAAGAAGGGGGGTATCAAGACCCGCCGCCTGGTTGCATCCACCTCCGATACCTATCGCGCTGCACTTCTCGGACTTGGGTAGCCTTCATGCGATTGCCCTGGTGGCTGCCGCGACGGGCTTCCCGCCCGCTGCAAAAAGCCCCACCATGCCCGGATGCTGAAGAACATCCCCACCCACCTGATCGCCGGCCCTCTCGGCGCCGGCAAGACCAGCCTGATCCGCCAGTTGCTGGCGCAGAAGCCGGCTGCCGAGCGTTGGGCGGTGCTGATCAACGAATTCGGCCGGATTGGCCTGGACGCCGCCCTGCTGGACAGCGGTGCGGACGGCATCGCCTTCGCCGAAGTTGCCGGCGGCTGCCTGTGCTGCGTCAACGGCGCGCCCTTCCGGGTCGGTTTGGCGCGTCTGCTGCGCAAGGCCCGGGCCGACCGCCTGTTGATCGAGCCCTCCGGGCTCGGTCACCCGGGCGAGCTGTGGCGCCAGCTCGCTGCACCGCCCTGGGTCGGGGTGCTGGCGTTGCAGCCCGCCGTGCTGGTGCTGGATGCCGCCGCCCTGGCCGCCGGCGAGGCCTTGCCGGCGAGCCAGGCGGAAGCGCTGGCTACGGCTGGGTTGCTGGTTCTGAACAAGGCGGAGTCGCTGGACGAGTCGGCGCGGATACGACTGGCCGAGCGGCTGCCACCGCGTCCACTGTACTGGACCTGCCAGGGTGCGTTGCCGCTGGCGCTGCTGCCAGGGCTGGCCGTCCGTGCCGAGCCGGGCGCCGGACCGCCGGGCGAGGCGCCGGAGCTGGCGGAGGTTTGGCTCGATCCGGGCCGGCCGGTCTGCGCCAGCCAGGTCCGGGCCGAAGGCTGGAGCATTGGCTGGCGTTGGCATGCCAGCCAGCGCTTCGCGTTGTCGGCGGTCCAGCGCTGGCTGGCCGGACTGCCCTGGCGGCGTGCCAAGCTGGTCCTGCGCACCGAGGCCGGCTGGTTGTCCGGCAATGCGCTGAACAGTGAGCCGATCCGCTGGCAGCCTAGCGAGTGGCGCCGGGATTCGCGGCTGGAACTGATCTTCGCCGACGCCGGCGACGAGGCCGCGCTCCAGGCCGGGATGACGGCCTGCCGCCTGCCGGAGTGAATTACCCTGGTCGCCGGCGCATGGCTGCGCGCCGTGGCGTCCGGCTACACTGCTTCGTCCCTCACCCGCCATGGACGGTGCGCATGATCCTGCATTCCTGGTCCTACGCCACCTCGGCCGGCTTTACCCTGCGCGGCTGGCGTAGCACGCCGAGCGGCAGGCCGCTGCTGCACTTTCTGCACGGCAACGGCTTTTGCGGGAGGACTTACGAGCCGCTGCTACGCGTGCTGGTCGCAGACTTCGACCTCTGGCTGTGCGATGTCCAGGGGCATGGCGACAGCGACCACGGCGGCCGCTTCCAGGGCTGGAATCGTACCGCCGAGCTGGCGCTGGAGGCTTTCCAGGCCGGCCTCGGACGTTTCGGCGAGGTGCCGCGGCACGCCTGCGGGCACAGCTTCGGCGGAGTGCTGAGCTGCCTGATCCTGGCTCGCGAACCGGACTTGTTTCAGCGTGCGGTGCTGCTCGATCCGGTGCTGTTCGGTCGGGCGATGATCGGCGCGCTGGGCTTTTCCGAGTTCTTCGGACTGCAGCGTTTCAATGCCCTGGCACGCCAGTCGGCGACGCGCCGCCGGCACTGGCCGGACCGCGCCACCGCCTATGCCTGCCTGCACGGTCGCGGCGTCTTCCGGGGCTGGAGCGACGCGGCGCTGCGCGCCTACGTCCAGCACGCCCTGAAGGAGTCGGCGGACGGCGGTATCGAGCTGAAATGCCGGCCGAGCCGGGAGGTCGAGATTTTCAACTCCTTCCCTCGTCGCCTCTGGCCGGCGCTGGCCGGGGTGCGCACGCCGACCCTGCTGCTCAACGGCCAGCGCAGCTTCCCCTTCATCGCCCGTTCGACGGCGCGCTGGTGCGCGATGAATCCCCACGTCGGCGCCCATGCGTTGCCCGGCGGGCATTGCTTCATGCAGGAGCGGCCCGAGGAGAGCGCCGAGCGGGTGGCCGGCTTTCTTCTGCAGCGGGGGTGAGACGAGGGGGGCTTGGGCCTGCGCGCAGGCGCGCGGGATTTCAGTGGTGGCGCTGTTCGTGCAGAGGATGCGTGCGTCGCCATTGGTCGAGCTGGATCACCTCGGCGGAGTGCTGGTGGTGCGACTGCGGCGGTGCGGGGAAGGGATGGGCGCCCAGTTCGATGCGCGCGACGTGGTGGCCGAACATGACGATGTTGCCGTTGTAGCGCTGTTCGCCGGTGACGGTGAATTCGAAGTCGTAGATCCGCGCCAGGCGCTGGCGGCCGCGGGCGTCGGGATGCAGGCCGAAGCTGCGCAGGGCGACGTTGTCGTCGAGCAGTTCGACGTCCACTTTCGTGCAATGCTGCCTGACTGCGGCCAGGGCCTGCTCGCGCAGGCCGTGGGTATGCCACAGCCAGGCACCGATGCCTGCCAGCAGCAACAGAATGAACAGGTTGGCGAGAGTCAGCATGATTGTTGTTGTTTTACCTGTGACGTCGAGCCCAGCTTAGTCGATCTGCCGGTCGACGCCTGTGCATTCGTCGTCTGGATTAGGAGGCCTTGTTCTTGATCTGCCGGTAGCGTGTTTCCAGCTCCTGACGCAGTTCGCGGCGCCGTTTGGCCTGTTCGTAGCGGCGCTTTTCCTGCTCCGTGGTGGGCTGCAGCGGCGGCACCTGGGTGGGCTTGCGGTTCTCGTCGAGCGCCACCATGGTGAAGAAGCAGCTGTTGGTGTGGCGCACGGTGCGTTCGCGGATGTTCTCGGTGACGACCCGGATGCCGATTTCCATGGATGAGCTGCCAGTATAGTTGACCGAGGCGAGGAAGGTCACCAGCTCGCCGACCTTGATCGGCTGGCGGAAGGTCACCTGGTCCACGGAAAGGGTCACGGCATAGCGGCCGGCGTAGCGGCTGGCGCAGGCATAGGCGACTTCGTCGAGTAGCTTGAGCAGCGTACCGCCGTGCACGTTGCCGGAGAAGTTGGCCATGTCCGGCGTCATCAGTACGGTCATCGTCAGCTGCGCGTTAGCATATTCCATACGGATCTCCTAGTATCCTAATGGTGGGGTGGGGCGTAATGCCGCAACGATAACCGAATTGAGCGAATTTGCCTGCAGCTAATTGCCAGCGAGTCGACTAAAGAGTCTTCCCGGCCGTCTGGGACGGTCGTTTCGGGCTATCGACTATTCAACGACTTTGAAGCGTAGCACGCCGATCAGCTGGCCGGCCTCGGTCTGCACGCGGACTTCCCAGCGGCCGAGGGCGTTCTCGGGGAAGCGTCGCTTGTGGCTCCAGGCGCGGTAGCCCTCCTGGCGGCCACCGCGGATCTCCAGGGGAATGCGGTCCACCTCCCGGCCGGCATGCCGCCAGACGTGGTAGATGCGCTCGTTCAGCCCGCGGGGAGCGTGGATCGAGGTATAGGCGTAGAGGCCTTGGGCGTGCAGCCGAGCCAGATCAATGCGTTTGAGACTCGCCCCCGGCTCGCGGTTGCGTCCGTCCATTTCCAGGCTCACCGCCACCTCGCTCAACCACAGGGTGGCCGGCGGCACCCAAGCGCGCGCCCACCAGCCGGCACCGCCGAGGGCAGCCAGCAGGCCGAGTAGGATTAGCCGGCGCCGCCAGTTCTGTTCGCGCAGTGCGCCGAGCTGGCTGGGGAAGGCCAGCAGCACGGTGCTGGCCAGGGCCAGTCGGTAGCTTTGCGGTGTCGCCAGCTGGTAGATCAGCGGCAGAGTGGTGAGCAGCACGGCGAACAGGGTCAGGCAGTGGAAGGCCATGAGCGCCCAGCGCCGCGGCGCCAGCCAGTGGTAGTACAGCGGATCGACGATCGATACCAGCGCGGCCAGGCCGAGCAGGCTGGTGAAGACCGCCTGGCCGCTGTTCCAGGTGGTGGTGGTGAAGAAGAACGGCAGGACGAAGAACAGGCTTTCCTGATGGATCATCTGCGTCGCGTAGCGCAGCAGCGGCGGCGGCAGATCCAGCCTGAACCAGCGACTGAGGCTGCGGGTCAGCAGGTTCTCCAGCAGCAGCCAGACCCAGCTCACCAGCATCACCAGGGCGATGAGGCGGGCCAGACTTTCCTTGCGCTCGACCAGCAGGAAGCTGGCCAGGCCGGAAGCGAAGCCGAACAGGGCGAGCGCGCGAGGGTAGCGGTTGGACAGAGCGATCAGTTGCTGGAGGTGGGTTTTCCAGGGCTGCATGGACTGCATGGCGGCGTCATCGGGGAGCGGAGGGCGAATTCTAGCCGCAAGGCGTACCTGGTCGCGCCGCCGGGTTTACCGCGACCCGGCCGACCGGCCTGTTCGCGGCGTCGTCGAGCAGCAGGCGGCGCAGCTCGCCGTCCAGGCGGTCCCGCTCGGGTTTTTCGTCCGGGTGGTCGGCGGCCTGGGCTTCGGCTTCCAGCACCACGTAGGCGCTGCAGCAGAACAGCGAGTTGAGGCGCTTCATGTCCTCCAGTAGTTCCAGGTGGGTCGAGCCGGTTTCGGGGCTGTGCAGCACCTGCCGGTGCAGGCGGTCGACATGGGCGTGAGCCAGGCGCCGCTCGAGGGCGCGGAAGCGGCGCTTCTGGCGCAGCAACTGGCGCGCGCTGCGCGGATCGCCGGAGAGAAACACGCTCAGTCCTAGGCGCAGGTTGGCCAGCAGCTCGGCGTGCAGTTCCGCCAGCTCTTCCAGATCGATGCGGGCGAAGCTCTGCCGTTCGGTCCGGCGCTGCATCTTGCCGAGGATGTAGCCGGCCTGCCGCAGGTTGACCGCCAGCTCGATGATCTCCGCCCAGCGGCGATCTTCCGCCTCGTCCAGCGCCTCCCGCGGCAGTCTGGCCAGGTACAGCTTCACCGCTCCGTAGAGTGCGTCCAGATCCTCCTCGAGACGGCGGAGTTCCCTGCCCGCCTCGGCCCGGCGGCCCTGCAGCACGCCCTGCAGATGACCGAGCATCCGTTCGACCAGATCGCCGATGCGCAGGGTCTCGCGCACCGCATTGGCCAGCGCCAGGATCGGCGTGGTCAGGGCATTCGGGTCCAGGTAGCGCGGCTGGGCGATGCTGTTTTTTTCCGTCGCCCGCTCCGGCAGCAGTCGGGTGCACAGGCGTGCCATCGGGGCGACGCTGGGCAGCAGCAGCACGCACCGCAGGCTGTTGTAGCCCAGATGGAAACCGATCACCTGATCCTGCAGGCTGAGCGGCAGCTTCTGCATCCAGGCTACCAGCGGATCGAGCAGCGGCAGCACCAGCAGCAGTCCGAGCAGCTTGTAGAGCAGGTTGCCGAGGGCGACCCGCCGTCCGGCGGCGACCAGCAGGCTGCTGTTGAGATAAGCGAGCACGCCGCTGCCGATGTTGGCACCGATCACCAGGCCGATGGCCAGTGGCAGATCGATCAGTCCCGCGCCGGCTAGGGTCGCGGTGAGCAGCACCGCAGCCAGGCTGGAGTAGGTGAGCATGGCGAACAGGGCGCCGATCACTGCCGCCAACAGGAGGTCTCCGGTCAGCGAGGCGAACAGCAGGCCCAGTCCCTGGGCGTGGGTGATGGGTTCGCTGGCTGCGACGATCAGCTCGAGGGCGAGCATGATCAGGCCGAGGCCGATCGCCACCCGGCCGAGCTGGCCGGGGGGATTCTGCTTCTGTGCCAGGAACAGGCTCACGCCGCAGAGCAGCAGCAGCGGTGGCAGCCAGGACAGATCGAGGGTCAGCACCCGCGCCATCAGCGCAGTGCCGACGTCCGCGCCGAGCATCGCCGCCAGCGCCGGAGCCAGAGCCATCAACCCCTCGGCGACGAAGGCACTGGCCAGCAGGGCCGTGGCGTTGCTGCTCTGCACCAGCGCGGTGACGCCGATACCGGCGAGAAAGGCCAGCGGCGTCCGGCGCATGCTGTGGCTGAGCAGGCGGCGCAATTGTGCGCCGTAGACGCGCAGGATGCCGGTACGGACGATATGCGTGCCCCACACGAGCAGGGCAATGGCAGATAACAGATGAAGCAGTGTAAGCATGCCGGGGCCCCCTGCAGCGGACAACGAGAGCGCCAGCGCGCGCCCCCCTGCAGCGCAGCGGTGGCCACGCTCCGGGGCGCCTTTTTTTGATTCATATCATATTTCTGTCACAAAAAGGGTCCCGCTGTGCCGAAAGAGGCGGTCTGTCGGGAATGGGGCGCTACGGACGACGGGGGCGCGCTTCGGTTCCGGCTCAGGGCAGCAGCGTCAGCACCAGCGGCAGGCTGGCCGCCGCCAGCAGGGTCTGCAGGGTGATGAGGCCGGCCATCAGGTGGCCGTCGCCGCCCAGCTGGCGGGTCAGCACGTAGGCGGTGGGGGCTGTGGGCAGGGCGAAGAACAGCACCAGCACGCTGCTTTCCAGGGGCGGCAGGGCGAGCAGGCGGGCCACCGTCCAGGCCAGCAGCGGCATGGCCAGCAGGCGCAGGGCGCAGTTCCAGCCCAATGTCGGCAGCTCGCCGTCGAGCTTTCGCGGTTGCAGGGCGGCGCCGACGCAGAGCAGGCCGAGCGGCAGGCTGGCGGCGGCGAGCAGGGACAGCAGCCGCTCGCTGCCGGCGGGCAGCGCCAGCCCCGTCAGGTTGACCAGCGTGCCGGCCAGGCAGGCGAGGATCAGCGGGTTCTTCAGGATCGGCAGCAGCAGCGTGCGGGCGCCGACCCCGCGCTCGGCGGTCAGCGCCCAGACCGACAGCAGGTTCACGGTCGGCACCAGCAGCGCCAGCATCAATGCGGCCAAGGCCAGTCCCGGCGGGCCGAACAGGTTGCCGATCGCGGCCAGGCCGAGATAGGTATTGAAGCGCAGCAGGCCTTGGGCGAGGGCGCCGAAACGGGCGGCCGGCCAGCCGTGCCGCCGTCGCCCCAGCAGCAGGGCGGCCCAGGCCAGGCCGAGGCCGAGCAGCGCGGCCGCCGCCAGGCGCGGCAGGGCCGGATTGCCCAGTGGCGCGCCGGCCAGACTGTGGAACAGCAGGGCGGGGAACAGGATGAAGTAGTTCAGCCGCTCGGCGCCGGGCCAGAAGCCTTCGCCGAGGAGATCCCGGCGACGCAGCAGATAGCCGCCGACGATCAGGGCGAACAACGGCCAGAGGGCCAGCAGCAGGGCAGGCATGTCGTTCCCCCGTCAGGATTCGCCCCATCTTGGGCGGGGAGAGGCGCGGGACGCAAGGCCGGAGCCGACCGGCACCCCTTCCGGGGTTGAACGGGGATACTCAGCGCTGGGGCGCCGGGCGGACAGCTTCGCTGCCGGGCAGTTGCAGTCCGTCGCTGGCCTTGTGCAGGGCGCGCAGGTGCTCGCCGAGCTGGCGGAGGTTGGCTTCGACGGCCTGCAGTTCGCTCAGGCGCTCGGGTTCCAGCAGGGCGCGCAACTCCCGGTCGAGTTCGTCGTTGAGCTGGCGCAGGCCACGGTGGCGGGCGGTGCTCTGCGCTTCGAGGCGTGGCCATTCGCCGGCCTGGGGCAGGCCGTAGCCGCCGTCGAGCAGCTCCGCCGGACGGCTCAGGAAGCCGCTGCTGGCGAGGATTTTGTTCAGGGTGTCGCCGGCTCTGGCCATGCCCGGCCCGGCGTTGTGGCCCTCGCGGTGGCCGAGGTAGCGCTGCTTGAGCTCCTCCTGGGCGAGCAGCAGCTGGCGGCGCATGGCCGCCTGCTCGAGCAGCAGCAGGGCCGCACTGGCACGCAGGTCGGCGCGGGCGAGCCAAGGACGGCGCTCGCCGGCGGACAGGGTGAGCCAGTCCTCGACGCTGCCCTGGGGCACCGGCAGGCGCTGGCGCAGGATCGCGAACATCGCTTGGTAGCGCTCGCGGAAGGAGTCGAAGCGATAGCCCAGGCGCAGCGCTTCCTGCGGATCGCTCAGTTGGCTGCGGTCGGCCAGGCCGCGGCCGACCAGCAGCTCCAGCAGGCCGTTGGGCATGATGCTGTCGAGACTTTCCAGCTCGGAACGGGCGGTGCCGGCCCGCAGCAGCTTGAGGGTTTCCACCGCGCAGTTGTTGGACAGGAACCAGTAGTCGCCGTCGTAGCTCCAGTGCTGTTCGGCGGCGTGCTCGACCAGTGTGCGGCGTTCGCCTTCGCTCAGCCTGAGCGGTACGGAGGCCAGGCTGCGCAGCTCGATCTTGGTGTATTCGTCGATCACCTGATTGAGCGGCAGGACGAACAGCCGCGAGGGGTAGCTGCCGGTCAGACCGTCCCAGCTGGAGAGCTGCACGTCGCCGACGAAGGCGCGGTAGGAGAGCACCAGATGATGCTCCAGATCCAGCCGGCAGGCCGGTCCGCGCGGCCGGCCGGGAGCGCAGATCACCAGGCGCAGCATGCTGTGGCCCCAACGGCTGACCCAGCTGTCGTTGGCTTCGGCGAACAGGTAGTCGACCTCGTAGACCCGTTCGGGGTCGAGCTGGCCGAGGGGCTGGCGGGCGAAGTTGCGGCCGGCATTGAGGTAGGGGTAGGTCGGCGGGCACTCGGCGCGCGCTGCCGGTGCCCAGCCGAAGTGCTCCCGGAAGTAGCGGTACAACGAGGGGCGCCGGCAGGCATAGGCGGGATCGAGCAGGAAGTACTCGAGATTCACCGCGACGAATTCGCGGGGATTGCGCAGTTCGTAGAGGTCCGGGCTGCGCGCTACCTGGCCGTTTTCCCGCTCGCGCTGGCCGCGGCGGCCGACGGCCTGCTGCCAGCCGGCCAGATCCAGCAGGCGGGGATCGTCGGAGAGGGTGAAGCGGCGCGCGGTCTGGCCACGGCAGCGCTCCGCCAGGCCGACCGAACCGAGGCTGCCGGCCTGCTGGCTGCAGCGGTTCGACAGCCGCCGCTGTTCCGCCGTCCAGGCGCGGCTGCGGTCGTAGAGGTGGGTCAGTTCGTGCAGCACCGTGGCCAGCAGTTCGCGGCGCACCGTGCCGTGGGGACGGCCGGTCCGGGCGCTGGCCGCCGAGCCGTCGGCCAGCCCCGGCAGCAGGCGAGCGTTGAGTTCGAGACGGTCGGGACGGCTGGCGCGGCCGTAACCGTTTTCCGGCAGATGTCTGCTCCAGCGCACTTCCACGGTACGGTCCAGCTGCTCGCGCAGGCGCGGCGGCAGGGCAGCCCGGGCTTCGTCGAGCAGGGTCTGGCTGGCCTGGCGCTGGGCTTCGCTCAGGCCTTCGGCGTACAGGGCAAGGCGCAGGTCGGCCGGCACGCCGGAGCTGGCCAGCAGCAGGGCCGCGCCGAGCAGCCCGACGCCGAGTCTGGTCACCGGGCGAGAATGGCTTCGGCCAGGGCCAGGTCGCTGGCTTCGCGGGTTTCCGGCAGGCGCTCGCGGATGGCGCCGAGAGCGGCTTCCAACTGTGCGCCGCGGATGGCGCCCTCGCTGGCGACGAAGCTGGCGGCATCGTCGCGAGCTTCGATCACCACCTTCATGTCGCGGATCGAGGTGGTGGTGTCGGAGGTGAAGTCGATGGTGCGGTCGAAGGCGCGTACCACGATGTTGCTGGTCTGCTCGAGGCTTCGGGCCTGGGTGGTGGTGCTGAGCAGCAGCAGGGTGATGGCGAGCAGGGAATGACGCATGCGGATATCTCGGTTACGGTAGTAGACGTTCGATGGGCTGGGCGGCCAAGGCCATGCCCGCGGACTGGCAGCCGGCGTGCCGGGGCGATAGCCGCTGGTCGCGGGGCAGAAAAGTAACGGAATCCATCTCGTCGGACCAGTGCCCCGGGACCGGCGGGGGAGGGGCCTGTGGTCCCGGCGGACTCGCCGGGCCGACTGCCGCCAACCCGGCGGCGAGGGGCAGCGGCGGTCGTTCAGTGGGCGAGAATAGCTTGGGCCAGTTGCAGGTCGCTGGCAGCCAGCTGCGGATGCTTGCCGCGGAAATGCACGAGCGCGGCCTCCAAGTGTGCGCCACGGATGGCGCCTTCGCTGGCAACGAAGCTGGCGGCGTCGTCGCGGGCCTCCAGCAGCAGCTTATCGTCGTCATCGTCGGAAGAAACATCGGAAGTAGCATCGCTGGTGCCGACAGTGGCACGGCCGACCGCATCGGTGGTGGCCACGAAGCTGGTGGCCGAGGCACTGGTGACCGCGAGCAGCAGTGCCGCGGCGCTTAAAAGGTGCAGACGAGACATGGGGACACTCCTTTCGGCTTGGCAAGAGGGACGCGCACTGCAGAGCACCGCCTACGAAAGCTCCATCGCTTAGCAGCGCAGTTTAGTGCAAGCCATCCAGGGCCAGCCAGTCCGGTAAGCGCTCGTTCATTTTTCGTATCGCCACAAGGCAAACGCCCCGAACGAGTCGGGGCGTTTGTCGGCCGCTCTCGCGGGCCGCTTCGGAGGCGGTTAGGTTTTAGGCGACGGCCTTGACCATGTCCTCAAGGACTTTCTTGGCATCGCCGAACACCATCATGGTCTTGTCCAGGTAGAACAGTTCGTTGTCCAGGCCCGCATAGCCGCTGGCCATGGAGCGCTTGTTGACGATGATGGTCCTGGCCTTGAAAGCTTCCAGGATCGGCATGCCGGCGATCGGCGACTTGGGATCGTTCTTCGCCGCCGGGTTGACCACGTCGTTGGCGCCGAGCACCAGCACCACGTCGGTCTGGCCGAATTCGGAGTTGATGTCCTCCATTTCGTAGACCTGCTCGTAGGGCAGTTCGGCCTCGGCCAGCAGCACGTTCATGTGCCCGGGCATGCGGCCGGCGACCGGGTGGATGGCGAACTTCACGTCGACCCCGTGTTCGGTGAGCTTTTCGGCCAGCTCCTTCAGGGCGTGCTGGGCGCGGGCCACCGCCAGGCCGTAGCCAGGAACGATGATCACGCTGTCGGCGTTGGAGAGCAGGAAGGTGGCGTCGTCCGCCGAGCCGGACTTGACGTTGCGCTGTTCCTGGGCGGCCTCGGTGCTGGCGGTGGCGTCGGCGCCGAAGCCGCCGAGCAGCACGTTGACGAACGAGCGATTCATCGCCTTGCACATGATGTAGGAGAGGATCGCGCCGCTCGAGCCGACCAGCGAACCGGCGACGATCAGCATCGAGTTGTTCAGCGAGAAGCCGATACCGGCCGCGGCCCAGCCCGAGTAGCTGTTGAGCATCGACACCACCACCGGCATGTCGGCGCCGCCGATGGGGATGATCAGCAGCACGCCGATGGCGAAGGCCAGCAGCAGCAGCAGGGCGAAGGCGCCGGTGCTGCCCTTGAGGGTGAAGATCAGACCGAGGCCGAGGATGGCCAGGCCGACCAGCAGGTTGATCAGGTGCTGGCCCTGGAAGCGTACCGGCGTGCCCTGGAACAGGCGGAACTTGTACTTGCCGGAGAGCTTGCCGAAGGCGATCACCGAGCCGGAGAAGGTGATGGCACCGATGGCTGCGCCGAGGAACAGTTCCAGGCGGTTGCCGGCCGGGATCGGTGTATCGATGGACTGCACGATGCCCAGCGACTGCGGCTCCAGTACCGCGGCGATGGCGATGAACACCGCGGCGAGACCGATCATGCTGTGCATGAAGGCGACCAGCTCGGGCATCTTGGTCATTTCGACGCGCCGGGCCATCAGGGTGCCGACGCCGCCGCCAAGCAACAGGCCGAGGAGGACGAAAGCGATGCCGCTGCCGGCGATCTCGGCGTTCAGCTTGAATACCAGGGCCAGGGTGGTGAGGACGGCGATGGCCATGCCGGCCATGCCGAACAGGTTGCCGCGCTGCGAGCTGGTCGGGTGCGACAGGCCTTTCAGTGCCTGGATGAAGCACACCGAGGCGATCAGGTAGAGCAGGGTGATCTGATTCATGCTCATTTATTTGGCCTCCGCCTTCGCCGCTTTCTTCTTGAACATTTCCAGCATGCGCCGGGTGACCAGGAAGCCGCCGAACACGTTGACCGCGGCCAGAGCCACGGCGAGGGTGCCCATCAGCTTGCCCAGGCCGGTCTCGGTGAGGGCGGCGGCGAGCATGGCGCCGACGATGACGATCGCGGAAATCGCGTTGGTCACCGCCATCAGCGGGGTATGCAGGGCGGGTGTGACGTTCCACACCACGTGGTAGCCGACATAGATCGCCAGCACGAAGATGATCAGGTTGTAGAGCCCGTCGGAAATCAGGTCCATGTTCTTGTCCTTATGCGTTTTCTTTCGTTGCCCGCGGTACGGCGGCCGAGGGGCTGGGCGCGCCACCATTGGTCCGTACGACCCGGCCGCCTTCGCACATCAGGCAGGCCTTGACGATGTCGTCTTCCAGGTCGAGGTGAAAGTGACCGTCCTTGTCGACCACCAGCTTGAGGAAATCCAGCAGGTTGCGCGCATAGAGGGCAGAAGCGTCGGCCGCTACCAACGCAGGCAGGTTGCTGTGGCCGACGACGGTCACGCCGTGGCGGACCACCACCTCGTCGGGCACCGTCAGCGGGCAGTTGCCGCCCTGGGCGGCGGCGAGGTCGACGACCACCGAGCCGGGTTTCATTTCCTGTACGGTGGCCTCGTGCAGCAGGGTCGGCGCCTTGCGGCCGGGAATCAGCGCAGTGGTGATGACGATGTCGGCCTGTTTGGCGCGCTCATGTACGGCCTTGGCCTGGCGCTCCATCCACGACGGCGGCATCGGTCGGGCATAGCCGCCAACGCCCTCGGCGCACAGGCACTCCTCCTCGGTCTCGAAGGGGACGTCGACGAATTTGGCGCCGAGGGATTCGATCTGCTCCTTCACCGCCGGGCGCACGTCGGAGGCCTCAATCACCGCCCCCAGGCGCTTGGCCGTGGCGATGGCCTGCAGGCCGGCGACGCCGGCCCCAAGGACCAGCACGCGGGCGGCCTTCACCGTACCGGCGGCGGTCATCAGCATCGGCATGAAGCGCGGATAGTGGTTGGCGGCGAGCATCACCGCTTTGTAGCCGGCGATGTTGGCCTGCGAGGACAGCACGTCGAGGCTCTGCGCCCGCGAAGTGCGCGGCGCTGCCTCCAGGGCGAAGGCGGTGATGCCGCACTCGGCCATGCGCGCGATGTTGCCGTCGTCGAAGGGGTTGAGCATGCCGACCAGCACTGCGCCGGTCTTCATCTGCGCCAGTTCGGCCGGGCTGGGGGCGACGACCTTGAGCACGAGGTCGGCGCCGAGGGCGGCCGCCGCATCGCCGATTGTCGCGCCGACCGCCTCGAAGGCGCTGTCCGGAAGACTGGCCTCGAGTCCGGCGCCGCTCTGCACGGTCACAGTGTGGCCTTGACCGAGCAGTTTCTTCACCGTTTCCGGCGTAGCGGCAACCCTTGTTTCCCCGCTGTGGGTTTCTAGTGGAACGCCAATATGCACGTTTGTTCTCCTTGTTTGATTTCGTAACTCTTCCCTGGACCACGGCTCGGTAGAGCCCCGGTCGGGTATAGCAAGGCGCTAGTCAGCCATGGCCATTGAGCGGCGGCACTGATCGGTGTCATCCGCTTTCGGCAAGGTTGCGTGCGCTGTCGGCTTGATTGGCAGATGAGCGCTCGAGCGGACTACCCATTCCGCACGCCGATCTAGTCTAAAATCTTGTACCCCTACTTTAGTCTAGAATTCATGCGCGATGAGAGTAGGCGGAAGCTCAAAGGTTGCATTCTTTTCGTCGCGGCGGCCGATGGCTGATTCGTTGCACTAGGCTTTGGATATCCTGCTTTATGGAGTGGACGGATTTCCCATGCCCGGTGCTCTTTCTTCGATCCGCGTGCTCGATCTTTCCCGGGTGCTCGCCGGGCCATGGGCCGGGCAGACCCTCGCCGACCTCGGTGCCGAGGTGATCAAAGTCGAGCGTCCCGGTACGGGCGACGACACTCGCCGTTGGGGGCCGCCCTTCCTTAAGGATGTCCGAGGCGATGACACCTCGGAGACGGCCTACTACCTCTCGGCCAACCGCAACAAGCAGTCGATTACCCTTGACTTCACACGGCCCGAAGGCCAGCAGCTGATGCGCGACCTGGTGGCCCGCTCCGATGTGCTGCTGGAGAATTTCAAGGTTGGCGGTCTGGCTGCCTATGGCCTCGACTATATCTCGCTCAAGGCCGTCAATCCGCGGCTGATCTATTGCTCCATCACCGGCTTCGGCCAGACCGGACCTTATGCGGAGCGCGCCGGCTACGACTTCATGATCCAGGCCATGGGCGGGCTGATGAGCCTGACCGGGCGTGCGGAGGGAGAGGCCGGTTCCGGGCCGCTCAAGGTCGGCGTGGCCCTGACCGATATCCTCACCGGACTCTACGCGGCCGTCGCCGTGCTGGCGGCGTTGTATCATCGAGAGCGGAGCGGCATCGGCCAGTACATCGACCTGGCCCTGCTCGACGTCCAGGTGGCCTGTCTGGGCAATCAGGCGCTGAACTACCTGGCTACCGGCCGGTCGCCGCATCGGCTTGGCAACGCCCATCCGAACATAGTGCCGTACCAGGATTTTCCGACGGCGGATGGAGACTTCATCCTTGCCGTGGGGAACGATGAACAGTTCCGCAGCTTCTGTGAGGTGGTTGGTCATCTTGAGTGGTCCATGGATACGCGCTTTTCGACCAATCAGGCCCGTGTCCTCCATCGTGACGAATTGATTCCGTTGATCCGTCAAGCCACGGTGCTCCGCACCACCGCCGATTGGGTGGCTGTTCTGGAGGTGGCAGGCGTTCCTTGTGGACCGATCAACGACTTGGCCCAAGTGTTTGCCGACCCGCAAGTCGTTGCCCGCGGGCTTCAAATGGAGCTGCCGCACCCCTTGTCCGGCAAGATACCGCAGGTGGCCAGTCCCATTCGGCTATCTGCCACGCCGGTTTCGTATCGGCAGGCGCCTCCGTTGCTCGGAGAGCATGCCGAGTGGGTGCTCTCCAATGTGCTGGGGCTTGGCGCAGAGCAGATCGCCGCTTTGCGGCAGAGTGGGGTGATTTGACTGTTGTGGCTGAACGCATTTCGCCTCGGGCTTGGCTGCAGTCTTTTATGGGGACTGCACTGGCCTGTTGCATCGGGTCCTGTGGACTATATTGAAACGATGGATTGCTTATCCATTACCCAGGTGAGTGGGGAGGTGTATATAAAGAGCGGCGATTCTCGGCTGAGTTGATCTCTGGATCGTGGGGATTTGCTGATTAAAGGAATATTTCAATTTTCTATTGACGTCGAAAGTTAACGCCCTATAATGCGCCCCACTTCCTGAGCAGGTCTGCAGAAGTCCTTGTAAATCAAGGGGTTGGTTGCGGAGTCTGGCGGGTTGGAGAGTCGGGTGGCGGCGGTGAAAGA
>Ga0209575_10000808_pt1 | contig 15515 bp, 13 predicted proteins | sample Medcelwee11metaG_FD_187172 | JGI IMG/M metagenome (GOLD analysis project Ga0209575, IMG submission 187172) | Freshwater pond sediment microbial communities from the University of Edinburgh, under environmental carbon perturbations - Medium... | ecosystem: Environmental > Aquatic > Freshwater >...
GAAAGGGGACTACAGAATCGCTCAGGAAAATGAATGAAAACACATTTTTGTCAGTATTTGAGGGAGTTCCGGTTTTTGACGTTAAGAGAAATATCCTTGGAGAAGGAGCCTCCTTTATTACACTTTGTACAGAATACACACAGGTGTTCCCTTCAAAAGGGGAGTTGAGGCGGTTGGTGCAGGGAGGTGGTGTGAGTATAAACAAAGGGAAAGTAGATAATCCTGAAGAAGCAGTAACTCCGGGAATGCTGCTTAATGACAAGTATCTGCTTGTACAGAAGGGGAAGAAGAATTATTACCTTATAAGAATCATCTGATGTTACCTGAGATCGGCAGCAATTATTGAAACATCATCAAAAAGATAAGGATTTGTGTCGGGTATTCCCAGATAACTTATCATCTCTTTCAGATTCTTTTCTACAGGCTCTTTATTTGAGATATGCTTTATTATCACTTTGGTCCCTATATCCAGGCCATCTTCGCCCTTTAACTCAGACAGACCATCAGTATAGCATACTATTTTAGAATATCCCTCAACAGGGATCTCTGTTTTTCTGAATGCAGGAATTTCGTCAAGCATTCCAATTCCCACACAAACGGCATGAAAATGATTTATCTCTCCTGTTATTGTATTATAAAGAACTGGCGGATTATGTGCTGCATTTATGAATTCCAGAAGCTTATTTTTATGGTCGTACCTGGCAACAAAAAAAGTGATGAATTTTTCCCCGGCAGCATTTGCCACTACTATTGAATTTAGCTTATGAATGAGGGATTCAAGGTCAATATCAGCAGTAAAGAGAGCCCTGAGGCTTGCCTGGAAATTAGACATCAGGATTGCTGCGGATATACCTTTTCCTGAAACATCGGCTATGCAGAAGCCTGTTTTTGTTTCCGAAAGTTTAATGCAGTCGTAATAATCACCTCCGACCTCATAATGCGGAAAATAGAATCCATTAACAATAATATTCGGATTTCTCGGCATGTGATTATTTGTCGGGATTAGCATCATTTGCATTTTGGCGGCCAGTTCAAGCTCTTTCTTCAGAGCCTCCTGCTTCAGGCTCTCGTAATGAAGCCTGATATTTTCAATAGCAACAATAATGATACTTGAAATAGTCTGAATAAAGTTCAGATGTTTAAGAACCGGACTCATTCCTTCTCCTTCTTCTTCAATATCTCCAATAAAAAGGAAGGCGAGATGAACATTATTATTATACACCGGAACAATTATATCAACTCCTTCAAATCCCATGTCGGCCGATACGTATGTAATCTCGTTAAACCCAAGAAGGAGTGATTCAACATCCAGTGTTTCAAAGTGTTTCGGGAACCCGCCATTAAGAAGACATTCCCAGGTTGCCGAACGCTTGAATATGAGGATTTTGCCAATCCCCAGATCATTTCTCAGGATTGATTCATATTTTGAAAGAAGGACTTCCGTAGGCAGGTTAGCATTGATCGATAATGTTATATCGAGCAATGAATCGAGTTTAAATTTCGATATTTTGAACCTGTCGTTGGAAACCTTTCTTTCTTCCATCTCAGAACTCAATTTTTAACCCGCTCAACGTAGCTCTTATTGGCAACATCGATTCTGATTTTATCACCTGTATTTACAAACAGGGGAACCATAACGGTGCTTCCGGTCTGAACCTTAACCTGTTTCAGAGTATTTGTAGCTGTGTCGCCTCTTAATCCGGGTTCAGAATAAGTAACCTCAAGAACAACAAACTGGGGTAGTTCAACAGATAGAATCGTCTCAGTGTCGGCATGCACCACAACTTCAACATTCACACCATCGAGTAAAAATTCTGGGAAATCAATAACGTGCTCTTCAACATGGATCTGTTCGTATGTTTCGAGATGCATGAAATAATATCCCATATCATCTTTGTAGAGATACTGGTAAGGACGTCTCTCAACTCTTGCCACATTGACTTTTGTGCCTGAGGAGAAAGTATTGTCTATTACTCTTCCGCTCTTGATGTTCTTAAGCTTGGTTCTTACAAAAGCCGGGCCTTTCCCGGGTTTTACATGTTGAAATTGCACAATTGTATAAAGGTCATTGTTGAATTCAATAACCAGTCCATTCCTGAAATCTGCAGTACTTGCCATAAATGTTTTACTAATTCAATATTAAATTTACTTATTTCTTTTTAATCTCAAGGGGGTATACCAGACCTTCATAGTTCACAATTTCAATTGTGAATGCCCCCACAAAGATATCAAAACGAATTTTAACAGGTAAAAAATTTTTATCGACAGAAAACCAGAATGAAACATCTTCTTCAGTTTTAAAGAGTCTTCCCGTCTCAGTTACAGGGTTAAATTTGTAACATTTGATTTTTCCTGCCTTTGTTTTGACCTCCTCCTGCCCGACATATCTCATTCTAATGGGGTATAGTTCGTCCGTGAACCAGGTTGTGATTGTAATCATTTCATCCTTTTTTACATTTTCAATACCTGGCAGAATCCGATTTCTGAACCAATAAAAGCATGAGAGTATATCGTGGATTCCCTGTGGAGTAATGTGTTTTCCGGTAAGATCGCTGGTAAGGATTGCTGAATCTTTCCGGGAAGAATGGTCGAAAAGAACCTCATTGTATTTTCGGTACTTTCCTTCACTAATATTACGGATTGATTTAACAGGAAGTTCAGTCTCCGGATTCATGAAACTCTCATAAACATCCCTTACTTTGAAAACAGCATCAGCCATCCCGGTAGTTTTTGCAAGGATTGATGAGTGCCAGACTTCATGGCCATTCAGGGTATCTTTCTTTAGCTCAAGAGTTGCTATCCCGCCTGTTATGAGCCCATAATGGATTGTATAATTAATTTTCTCCCCCGGCCGGTATGTAGAGATCTGCCCTGTGCCTTCGATAAGGAACAGAACCAGAGAAGCGGATATCAGCAGCAGTTTTTTGATCATAATAATAGTTCTGACAATTACCAGACCAATTATTTCACGAGCAGATTCTTTACAGGTTTTGAAGTTATGAAATCTTTGAGGTAGAAAGGTTCGAAATAAGCTACATCTTCAAAATGATGATTGTCAATTGCCTCATATGCAGGCTTCTGCATAAATCCTGCAGATATTCTGAATTCGGGATCAAAAAGAATATTCTTCCGGATTATAACATCTCTGCATTTTTGGGCTCCGTCACCGAAGAAAAAGATCCTGGATGTATCAGGTATATCGTTAAATGAGTCTTTATCCATAATATTTGCACTTATTTTCCGGATCGTATTCCCCTTAATATCGAATAAGGAATAATATATCTCCATTCGGCGGGCGTCAAGTGCAGGGCAGAAAAGATCAGTGCCGGTAAAAGTAAATCTATCTTCATTGCCTGCAATAAACCCATAGAACATTGAAAGGGTTGTATCTATCCCGACCATGGGAACACCTGATGCGTAAGCTATTCCTTTTGCGGCTGAGACCCCAATCCTGAGACCTGTATAAGATCCAGGCCCCTTGCTTACAACTACTGCTTCAAGATCTCCGGCGCTGATGCCCCTCTCTGTCATTAAATCCCTGATAAAGAGTGTTAAAAGTGAAGCATGTGATCTGCCATCATTGTTTTCACTGATAGCTACCACTCCGCTTCTATCGCACAGTGCCACAGAGCATAGGGCTGTTGCTGTTTCAAGACATAATATCATTTTCCTTCAGAAAATCTTTTCAGGTTATTTCACCTTATAAAGATCCTCTTTCTTTACGATCTCGATAAGAGTACTATCGGATAATTTTTTACTTATTGCGCTGAATGGTGATGATATTACCCGTGCGCTGTCTTCGACTCCTGATAATATCTCAATATAGTTATTATCCTGTATCCCGGTTTTTACGTCTTTGGCAAGTGCATAGGTTCCGTCGGTAACAAAAACAAGGGTTCTGATTTCCTCATCTGAAACAGAAGTAGCGGTTTCTGTAGTATCGATACGAGTTGTAACTGATTGTATTGGAACTGTCAGAATATCTGGCTTTGATTCAGTCTGAATATCGACTGTAGCAGACATCCCCGGCCTGAAGGGGTTAATATTGTTCACTGCAAGTTTCTCATAAGAGTCAGGCAGAACAAGTATCTTGACGTCAAAATTTGTCACCTGATCAGCAGAAACGCCAGTAGTTTTTGCCGAATTAGCAATTTCGGTAACAACTCCTTTGAATTTCTGGTCGAGATAGGCATCGACTTCAATAAGCGCTGTATCGCCAAGGCTCACTCTTACAATATCATTCTCATTGACTTCCACCTGGGCTTCCATGCGTGAGAGGTCGGCAATTCTCATTATATCTGTTCCTGCCATCAGGTTTGTCCCTGCTACTCTTTCGCCAAGTTCAACAAGAAGCATAGAAACAGTACCTGTCATAGGAGCATAGATTGAAGTTTTAACAAGATTATCATTTGCCTCTTTAAGCGAAGCTTCACTGCTGACTACTGCAAATTTAGCAGCATCAACTTCTGCTTTTGCAACATTGTATGAGGCTTCGGCTTGTTCAAATTCAGATTTGGATACAGTCTGTTCTTCAAAGAGCTGCTTTGTTCTGTTGAATGATAATTCTGCCTGTTTAAACTGGGCTTCAGTCTGGGCTAGTCGTGCGCGTGCAGAGCTTATAGCAGCTATAGAGCGGTCTCTCTGTGAAATATAAACATCCGGCTTGATTCTTAGAAGAAGTTGTCCCTTTTCTACATTGTCGCCTTCTTTAACAGTCAGTTCCACAATTTCACCGGAAACATCAGGAGTTATTTTAACTTCTTTTTCAGGTTGTATCTTGCCATTGGCTGTTATAGCTTCAGTTATCTGGCGTCTTTCAATATATTCAACGGCAACCTTCACAGTGGCCGCTTTTCCAAACCACCCGGCTTTTTTCCCAATTACTGCAAAGATCAGGAGTATTATTGTTGCCGGGATCAGGATCTTTAATATCTTATTGTTTTTCATTGCATTAAAACTTATGTTGTAAAATTATTGATTGAGATTAAGTGGTAATCCTTTATAAAAATCGAGCACTTTGGTTTTAAAAATATATTCATATTTAGCCTGCGACATGTCAGACTGGGCGTTTAACAAGAGAGTCTTCGCAGCATTGTAATCAACCGGAGTAACCATACCTACATTGAATTTCTGTTCGGTATATCTGAATGATTCTTCCATTGAAGCCACAGCTTTTATACTTGCATTGTATTTTTTAAGAGCAGCAACAGCATCGGCATAAGCCTGCTGGATATTTTTATAAAGCGTTTTCTTTTCACCTTCAAGGACATACTTGTAATTTTCAATATTGAGTTTTGAATTGGCAATATTTTTATTTACCTGCCAGCCGTTTAGAATCGGGAGGTTAAGTGAAAATCCAAGGCCATAATTCATATTATCGTTAAACTGTTCAGAAAACGGATATTCTCCATAAACCGGGCCGGTTAAGGGATCGATGGAAAGCACTTTTTTCCTGATATTGGAATACATGGTACTTACGGAGTGGCTCATTGAAATCCTTGGGCTTCGGCCTCCCTTAGCAATTTTAAGGTCGAGTTCACTGGCTGAGAGGCTTAGTTCTGCACTCTTAATTTCAGGCCTGAGTCCCTGCGCCTGAGAAAAAATATCTTCAACATTCCCACTGATAATAGTATTTGTATCAACATTTATTGTCGGGATTACAATCTTAAATCCATCAGGTGTTTTCAACTCAAGAATCTGTGTAAGGTTCAGATATGATATATCACGCTGATTTTCAAGATTAATCAATTGAAGCTCCTCACTGGCAGCCTGTGACTCAATCTGGAGAAGATTACCTTTTGCCACACTACCTGCTTCATACATTTTTTTTGTTTTTTCGATCTGCTGCCTGGTTATCTGGAGTTGATTCCCGGTTGCCATGACAAGCTCATTGTTCAGAATTATCTGAAGATAGGCCATTGCAATGCTGAGAGAAATATTGTCCTTAATGCTCTTAAGGTCAAACTCACTTGCCTGGAGTTGATATTTATTCTTTCGTATAGTATTATAATTCTGAAGTCCATTGAAAAGATTCATACTGCCACCAAGATAGAACTGGTCTGACTGGCCATTCTGATCGACATACTGGTATGTTGTCTGGTCAAGGGTTCTGTTAAAAGAATAATTATGAGATGCCTGACCGTTCACGGAAGGCAGCAGGTTAAACTTCGACTGCTCAAGAGTATTTTCCTGAAATTGGGTCTGGATCTCCTGCTGTTTAATCTGGATGTTATTATCAACTGCATATTTAATGCATTCCTCGAGTGACCAGACCTTCTCCTGAGACCATAATGATCCCTGGAATAACATGAGGAAGGCTGATATGAAGAAAAAAATCTTTTTCATTTTCTAATAATTGAATTTCTGCGATCGGGAAATGAATTCATGTACAAATACGTGAGTTCTTATCCAATGCTGCATTTTTTTGTTAAAATTCTTTTAAAAATTTAAGGTTACGAAGATAATTATAATCTTAATTTTAAGGATGGATTTCTCTAAAAAGATGATTTACAGTCATTATTTTAAAATCCGCTTCCCTTAGGGATTTGTTTTTTAACTTAATTTTCATGTTGTGAGAGTTTAAAAAAAGGACATATATCTTCTGCCAGACTACAAATGTTAACAAAGTTCAACAAAAGGGTAGATTTTATCAAATATTTTTGACAAAATAGCTAAAATAATTATCTTGCGGCGCATTAAAAAACAGTACAACTATGTTACATTATAAAGAATTAGGGTTAGTAAATTCAAAGGAATTGTTTAAGAATGCTGTTAAGGGTGGTTATGCCATCCCTGCATTCAATTTTAACAATCTTGAACAGATGCAGGCAATTATCAGTGCCTGTGTAGAGACAAAATCTCCGGTGATCCTCCAGGTTTCTAAGGGAGCGCGCAAATATGCCAACCAGACACTGCTGCAGTATCTTGCAAAAGGGGCAGTGGAGTATGCAAAAGAACTTGGGTATGCAATACCGATAGTTCTCCATCTTGACCATGGAGATTCATTTGAGACCTGCCAGTCCTGTATTGAAACCGGGTTTTCGTCGGTTATGATAGATGGATCGCATTTTCCATATGAAGAGAACGTGAGATTAACAAAACAGGTTGTTGAGTATGCACATAAGTATGATGTTACAGTAGAAGGAGAACTTGGAGTATTGGCAGGTATCGAAGATGAAGTCTCTTCAGATCATACCTCTTATACCCGCCCTGAAGAGGTAGAGGACTTTGTTAAGAAAACAGGAGTTGATTCACTTGCCATATCAATAGGGACTTCACATGGTGCTTTCAAATTCAAGGTAAAACCCGGAGAACTTCCTCCCCCTTTGCGTTTTGATATACTTGAAGAGTGTGAAAGACGTATCCCTGGTTTCCCGATTGTTCTTCATGGAGCATCTTCAGTACCACAGGATATTGTTGCTGAAATAAACAAGTATGGTGGTAAGATGGAAAATACTGCCGGAGTCTCTGAAGATCAGTTACGCAGAGCAGCAAAATCAGCAGTTTGTAAAATAAACATTGATAGTGATGGCCGCCTGGCGATGACAGCAGCAATACGCAAAGTATTAAGTGAAAAACCGGGAGAATTTGATCCGCGGAATTACCTTGGACCTGCTCGTGACAAACTGCGAGAACTTTACAAGCATAAAGTGATAAATGTGCTTGGCAGTGCCAATAAGGCTTAACGGAATTGAAGCAATGTGCCTGAACAGAATAAGAGCCGGATGCCGGAATTGATAATACACAAAGGTTCTCGTAAAATATAGATTTCATAGATTAACTATAAAGTTGTTAATAGCATAATAATTTGAGAGTCAGAATAATACATTCTGACTCTTTTTTTATGTTTAAAACTGTTCCGTGTATGTAGTTCCTGTAATGTATCGATTTTATATTTTAGCCGGCAAATAAGCTTACTGTTAGAAGTGAAGCACTCGGCATATAAAGAAGAACGTTTAAAACGAACCAACAGGCTCACGGTTATGCTGAACAACAGGGAAATGAGAGCCCTTGGAGTTTATTGCATCCGGTACAGGGTAAAGAACAAGTCGGAGTTTTTAAGAGAGACAATAATGAAAGCAATTCTGAAGAGGTTCGAAGAGGAACATCCAACACTGTGGGAGGAGCCGGAACCAACCCTCTTTAATCAGAATGTTCCCAAATAATATTTGGTTAATATCCTATATTTTTTAATTTTACGTATTGCTGATGATAGAATCAGAAATATGTAACATGAGCAAAAGTACTATTGACAATAAAAGGGAACCGGTAAATGTATCCTGAAAAATTAAATATTGAGCCGACAAAAAAATCTCCATGGATCGTTCTGGAGCCGGGCCTGATATTTGTTATGGGTAGAGCTATTCTCGAAAATCCTTCTGTTTTTTTTGAGCCAGGGATTAACTGGATGGCAGATTTTACAAAAAACTGGCATGGCAATACAAAAATTTATATAGGTTTTGAATTTATAAACACCGGCTCAATAAAATGGCTCTACATTCTTATGAGGCAATTGGCAGATATGAAGGATCTTGCCAATAGGGCTACAATCACATGGTATTATGAGCACGGCGATGATGACATGAGTGATCTGGGTAATATTCTACGGTCGCTTGTCGATTGTCCATTCACTATTGTGGAGGTTGAAGAAATGAATCAGAAACTGTATCAGGATATTGTTACAAAGAATAGCTGACTTTGTCTTAAGAAAGCCACGAATATTACCTGGCAGTAAATAGAATCATTTTTTTTTTTAGTTTTGCAGCGTAAATTAATTACACATTGACCCATGGTGTAATTGGCAACACGTCAGATTTTGGTTCTGAAGAGTCCAGGTTCGAAACCTGGTGGGTCAACAAAATAGCCGCAATTAAGCGGCTTTTTTCATTTTTTAAGCATTTTTTCAGGATAAGCTTCCGCAATTCAGAGGCTGAAAGTGTATGTGTATTTGATCATTACCGACCTTGTGTTATAGACCGGGAGTTCCGGTGTTTCGCGTGTAAGACTGGTATTACGTCCTTCATTGAACATTATGTAGAGATCATTGCCTTCTTTGGGATTGTATCTCAGCCTGAAGTTAGAGTTAACCTCATTAATCTCGGTATTATACTGAATGAATGCATTAAGCGAAAACCTGGTATTAAGCATATAAAGGACTTTAATTCCGGCAATCTGATTGTTAAGTTTTAATCCTCTGGCAGAAAAATTTGCATAATCGAAATTAAAGATCCCACTTATCTCCAGGTTTTTTGAAACATTCCACGTAGGTTCAAGGCGTGCCGAGAATTTATTTCCATCATAAAATTGACCCAGATCAAACTCCAGCAGCGTAAAAAATGATTTTGAAGCTGGTGTGCCCAAATGCCCCTTGAGATAGAAAAAATCATACCTGCCGGGATCAATATAAATTTCATTTTCGATTATTTCGAGACTCTCTTTAAGGTTTTCGACACTGTAGACTAAGTAAATGTCTCCCTGCCACTGGCTTTTTAACTGGAAATTCCAGCCTAACCAGTTGGAAGAAGACATTAGTGAACCGTCGGAATAATACCTGAAATAACGGATTCTTATTTCCGGCGAATGCCAGAACAAAGGTGATTTTTCTTCAGGGAAAATTCCAAAGCGAAAGGTTACCCTGGCTATGGAATAATTTTCAAAGGATTCAAACCCGATTCCGGGATTGTAATTAATCCCGGATTGCATATAGCCTATTTCGGGGATAAGTCCTTTTTTTGATCTTCTCTCATAAGTAATCATGAACCTCGTCGGATCCAATGATTTACTGTTTATTACACTGTCTTCAAAGGTCTGGCTCCATATAAGAGTCAGATAGTCATTTTCAAGAAACCTGAACGAACCGTCAAGACCATACGCGATATTATAAGTGCCGTTAGTACCCAGCCTGCTTGTAATCATTGAACCTACATAGGAATTATCGTTTATAAGCTTCCTGCGTAACCGCATCACTCCAAAATTCTCAGAGGGAACAATCTCTTCGTTAATCCCGCTGCTGTTCTGCTTAATCAGAGGTGCAGTCTGCATGTCAAGTAAGCCAAAGTCCCACTCTTTAAGCTTCCCGGTCATTCTTGCTCCTCCGTATATTCTTATAGGGTCGCCATCTTCACTGAGTCCGATACGCCTGCTGTAGAAAAGGTTATTATTCCCTGAAGAATTAAAATCAAAAATGCTTGAACGTTCAAGAAAGAACATCCTTTTTTCCGGGAAATATTCAGCCATACGTGTCAGGTTTATCTTCTCCTCATCATCTTCAACCTGGGCGAAATCAGTGTTAACTGTCATATCGAGAACAACGTTACTGGAGAGTCCGTACTTGACATCGAGTCCTGCTTCATATAGTGGTTTCCCTGTTTTCTGATAAGATGTTCCAGTACTATTAAGGCTATTTTTGCTTTCATAACCTGACAGCACATAAGGAGCTATATATAAAGGTTTTTCAGGGCTTATTCCTTCAAAAATTATTTCCCTGGCCTGAGATGGCTTAATTGGTGATGCGTCTCCCCAGTCGGGTTGTACGGCAGGGAAAATGTCGATTTCATTTTTTGCCGGGATCCAGCGTTGAATTATTAAACCCATTTTCACAATGCCATCAATATTCTGAAACCGCAGGCTTGAGAGAGGGATCCTGATCTCAGTACTCCATCCTTTCTCGTTTTTACTTGTCATTACATCCCAGAATGCATTCCAGTTTAAATTCTTTGGTATCTGACCCGGATGAGTAACAACCGCATCTCTCTGAATGCTAGCATCATACCTTAAACCGTCGGGAGTTGTAATGAACAGCACTCCATTTTCATTATCGTTATAAGTATCAAAAGTAATTCCCAGGAAATCGCACCCGGATCCCATATAGTCCCTTTTAAAGCTTGTTGACCTGAGCAGACTGATATCTTTATAATAGAGCCAGGCTCCGATATAAATATATTTTTCATCGTATGCAATTCTAACGTCTGTATCTTCTGTAGGCTCTTTTCCGAAAACAGGAATATGCATTATGAGAGGGAAGATTTTAATAGATTTCCAGGCCTCCTCATCGGGTCTCCCATCAAAATTTATTGGCTGGCTTAACTTGCTGATTATTAACGGAGTATTTGCTTCCGGGGAAATACCTGTCTGACAATACAGGGGAATTGGAATTATAGTCAGAAGCAGAAAAATGATCAGCGGCCGGAATCTCATTTACTAAGGAATAAATTACAAATTTTAAACATTGTAAAATATTGAATCATCTGACACGATTGTGTTAAAAAACATTAAAAAAATCTAAGCCGGAATTATTTAGGGTTGTTTTATAATTTAAAGTCAGATATTTTAAGTTTTTAGATGGAAACCTAATACCCTGTTATAATTTAAGATGGATATGAAACAACCTGCCTCATGCAGTAAGAGAGGCCCTGTTTTCGTAAATCTTAGTAATGGCATTTACAATATCCTGCATATCGCTGATGCTTCCGAGAAGTATACTCTGATAAAAAGTCACAGCTTCACTGCACAATTTGTCATTTCCCGGAAGTACATTTTCTTCACGCCACTGTTTTAGTCTTGTTTCGGAAAATAATCTTCTGAATCCTTTTGAGTTGAGAGCTTCATCTATTAGTCCATCCTTGTTCTGTGTACCATAACCGCTGCTGCATGGGATTCCTTCAGCATTGAGCGCCCTGATAAACGTCTCTTTGGGGATGTCATTGAATTTTTCTTTCTGGTACCTGAATGGATAAAGATGGTAAGCTGATCTTTCACCTCCCTCAGCAAGTTTATATGGAACGATACCAGGGATCTCCCTGAACTTAATGTCGAGGAATTTTGCATTTGCCAGCCTTATATCAGCATCTCTCTGTATGCGGTTCATCTGCGACATTAATATAAGTGCCTGAATCTGCTGCATTCTGTAATTACCACCATTAATAGGGTAGGCAGAGGTTCTTTTTATGCTGCCATAAGGTCTTCCGCAATTATGAACTGAATGGCATCTGTCCATAAACTCTTCATTATCACTAATAATTGCCCCTCCTTCTCCTGCCGGCAGGTTTTTTGAATTCTGAAATGAAAAACATCCTGCATCACCAAGAGTACCGACTTTTTTCCCTTTATATTCTGCCAGCCATGCCTGGCAGGCATCTTCAACGACTTTAAGATTGTGTTTCCGGGCAACCGTATTAACACTGTCCATATCAACAGGTAATCCATAAATATGAACGGGAATTATTGCAGTTGTTCTGTCAGTTATCCTGGATTCTATTTTCGAAGGATCAATAAGAAATGTTTCCGGGTCGCTGTCAACAAATACCGGGAGAGCTTTACTCATGAAGATCACATTGTAGGTTGCGATGAAGGTATATGGAGAAACCAGTACTTCATCACCGGCATCAATGCCCAGTGATTGTAATGCTACAATCAGGGCGGAAGTTCCGCAGGAAGTTGCCAGGCACCGTTTTGCCCCCATAAGTTCGGCATATCTGTTTTCAAAGTCAATGACATGTTCCCCATCACCTCTGTACCAGTTACCGCTGCGAAGCATAGATGTGATGTTTTTTTCTGCACTCTGATCCCATACAGGCCATTCCGGCCAGCTTCCCTCATGCACTTTTTTGCCTCCGTTGATTGCAAGTTTTTCCTGGCCCACCTGGATGGCAGAGAATGAGGGTAAAGACAAGTTAACAAAAGCGCCAACGGCACCGGCAGAGGCCGCTGTAATTGCCTGACGACGGGTTATTTTCTTAGTTGCCATAGTGCTGTGATTTTAATATCAGATTATAGTATAATAAACTGGCAGGATACAGGTTGGCTGTTAAAAGCCCCCGAGTTTCATCCAGTTCAGGCATAAATCAGGCCAAGCTGATTGTGTATCACGACCTCCTGCCATGCCATATCCGTGACCACCTTTCTGGAAAATGTGCAACTCAGAGGGTACATTGTTTTTCTGCAGGGCTTCATAATATACAATACTGTTCTTTACCGGAACAGATTTGTCATCACCAGAATGAACCAGGAATGCTGGTGGTGTTTTATCATTGACCTGTAATTCATTTGAGAACCGTATTATTTTCTCTTCAGATGGATTTTCACCGATAAGATTTCTTCTCGATCCAGCATGGGTGAATGATGAATCCATCGTTATAACAGGATATATCAGAAGTGAAAAATCGGGACGGGCACTTACAGTATCAGTAACTTCATAGACGATCTCATCGTAATGAGTTGAAAGCGTGGAAGCTAAATGTCCCCCTGCTGAAAAGCCAATAACGCCAATTTTGTGTGGATCAATATTCCATTTTGATGCATTACGCCTGATTGTACGCATTGCTTCCTGGGCATCCTGAAGCGGACCGATACTTTTGTCCTTCATTATCAGATCTGAAGGGAGCCTGTATTTAAGTATAATACCTGCAATTCCTTTATCGCTTAGCCACTTCGCTATTGCATAACCTTCGTGATTAAATGCAAGAGCAGTATATCCTCCTCCTGGGAAGATTAGTACTGCTGTCCCAGTCGCTTTGTCAACCGGCGGAAGAAAAACATAAAGTGAAGGATCGGTTACTTTTTCAAACCGAGAAGGTAACCCATCGTTGATTATGGATTTTTCAGCATAGCTTACATTGAGGATTAATCCGGGTATTCCTCCCTGCCACAGTTTATTGGTCGTGATCTGGCTATTGACATTCAATAGAGTAAAAAAGGGAAGGAATAAGGTTATTATTAAAATCCGTTTCATCATTATAAAATATTATTTTCAGAGTATGAAATTACACTAAAATTCAAGAATTTGTCCGTCTGATTCCAGCTTTCTTTTAATTTCTTCATAGCTGATGTCCTGAATGTTTTCGTTCTTTTCCAGGGCGAGAACTGCAATCGTTCCGGCGCTCTGACCAAGGATCATGAATACGGGTTCCATCCTGATTGATCCGAAAGCTATGTGGGAACTGGAAATACACACAGGAACAAGCAAGTTGCTGCACTCTTCTTTTTTTGGAAGAACAGAGCCAAGGCAGATCTGGTATGGTTTTTCAGGGGAGACTCCAATATCTCCCTCATTCTGAACAAATCTGTCGGGTTTTACATATCGTTGAACATTATGCGAATCAAGTGTATATGAACCCATACCAATCGGATCTGATACGGGTTTCTTTCCAAGAACCTCGTTTTCTGTCATTACATCTTCCCCGATCATTCTTCTGGCTTCTCTGACATAAATATTATAAGGCCAGTTTCCGTTGTCAGCAAACTCATCTTTTGCATATCCCCATTTATTCATTTCTTCCCGTATTTCCCGGGGGACTCTTTTGCTATTTGCAATAAAATAAAGCAGGCCCTGCTGGTAATTTTTATGTTCACTGATAATCTCTTTTCTGCGTTCATAGGAGGCGTCGGGATAATCGTAATTCATACCTATATAATCGAAACTGAAAGGTCCATGGTTATTGACATCTGTTTTATTGTTGGGAATTATATCAAACTTATTGAATGTTTCACGCCATCCTGTATTAAAAACTCTTATTAATAATTCGTATTGTGTTGAATCATATCCTGATGGCATTGAGAATGGAACTCTGTTCTCCAGATCTTTTGTAAGACATGTTCTGAAGCAATAAGCCTGGATTCTATTATCGCCGTCTCCCTTAATACCGGGTTCACGGTCAGAAATACCAGGAAGTAAACCGCTTGACGTATCTCCCGGGACAATATAGGGATCGATATCTTTTTTGAAATAGTGCCCATGATGCCGTACTCCTGTCTGTATCCCGTTCCACTCTTCACCGTACACACTGTTAGCTTCACGCCCTGCTATATAACTGACCCCCGATGCAGCCATCAGGTCGCCTTCGTAAGTTGCATCGACAAATATTTTACTTTTAAACAGTTTCCCGCTGAGAGTCCGGATTGATATTATCTTCCCATTTTCTTTCAACACACCAGTCTCCCTGTTCAGCCATTCATCACGATAAACAACTATATTATTTTCATTTATCATCTTTTCAAAAGCCGCTTCAGCTACATGTGGTTCGAATATCCACATGGTTCGCTTTTCGCCATCGATAGCCGGACTTCCCTGACCTTTATTTCCATACTCCGACTGCTTCTGCCATTTCCATGAATCAGGTTTCTGATAATGTTGGTAAACGAGTTGGTAAAATTCCCGTGCTATACCACCAATAACCTCTTTATTCCCGGTATCGGTATATCCTAATCCTGACGAAGATAGCCCTCCCAGATGTTTGTCAGGCGAGACTATTATTACCGATTTTCCCATCCTTGCAACCTGTACTGCAGTTGTTACCGCAGACGATGTGCCTCCATAAACGACAACATCCGCTTTGAAAGTTTTGCTCTCTGAACTGCTTTGACACTGATATTCAAACAGACAAAATGAGACTATAAACAATTGTATCAGAGCTCTTTTCATCATTAAGTTATTTAATTTTACTTACCCGGAGGATCTTCATTTCGTGTGGCTTGAAATCAATAATTTCATCCTGTTTGGATAAGGTTATTTCAGCAGT
>Ga0209575_10000809_pt1 | contig 15514 bp, 11 predicted proteins | sample Medcelwee11metaG_FD_187172 | JGI IMG/M metagenome (GOLD analysis project Ga0209575, IMG submission 187172) | Freshwater pond sediment microbial communities from the University of Edinburgh, under environmental carbon perturbations - Medium... | ecosystem: Environmental > Aquatic > Freshwater >...
ATCCCATATACCTATAATATTAGCAAGATCCTCAAGCTTCCATAAATCAGGCTTATATGAAAGAATTTTAAATTCAGGTGGCAACTTATTCCCAGCCGTCTCAATATAGGCATTCACTCCATCAGTATAAGCCTGCATTGTGGCTAATATTTCAGGATCTTCATTACTTAGCACCGTCTTCGATTTGGTTGTCATCTGGAGGCTCCTCAGAAAAAGATCAGTATCAACATAATCTTTACCGAATATCTCAGAAAGCCTTCCTGTTGTTGCCCTGCGGATAAGATCCATCTGCCATAACCTCTCCTGCGCCATAACGTACCCTACTGAAAAATAGAGATCATGCTCATTTTCTGCATAAATATGGGGCATCCCTCTATTGTCTCTATAAACAGTTACTTCATTCATAAGACCAGATACTGTAAGTTCTCCATCGTATTGAGGGATAGCTCCTTTTTTAATACCAGATAGAATAAATAATCCGGAAATCACAGCAATCACAATAATTACGGAAAGTGAGATCAGAATAACTTTAATAATTTTCATGATAGTAAAATTTATTTATAATAATCTTTTCAATTTGCCACACCTTTCATCCCTGAAGTACAGTTCCTGCATATTTCAATCATACTGCGGTCAGACAGGATACTCTTTCTGAATATCCTGTACTTCGGTCCGTTCCAGATATCCGTAAATGAATCCTCATTCAGATCACCCATAATATGCTCAGCATCCTTATCGAAACAGCAGGGAAGCACTTTACCATCCCATGATATTACAGGATTAAACCATAGTCTCGGACATCTGTCAGGGAGAGAATTCTTTATCCTGAATCCATGACTGTCATGCTCATACCTTCTGAATTTTTTATCAGAAGGAAGCCAAGTTCCAATATTTTCAGGATAAATTATCTGCATCGATTTGAGTCTGAGTGAAGCCTTCATTCTGCGGGCATAATGTCTGACTTCATTTATCTGATGCTCATTATTCCTGTTCACCAGGAACTGAATTACCAGTTTCATGGATGAGGATATTTTTTTCTTTGCTTCAGATACATTTTTAATACCTTCAATCACCCTGCTGAAATCTCCATTTTTTCTGTACAGGGAATATGTATTCTGATCAAATCCGTCCAGCGAAATTATTAGTTCTTTTAGCCCTGATTTAACCAGTCTTTCAGAATTTTCAACAGACAAAAAATGACCATTGGTCGACACTGTTGTATGTATCTTTCTGCACTTCCTTAAAAAAGTAAAAAACTTAGGATGCAGCATTGACTCGCCCTGAAAATAGAGATTGATATTGAAAAGGAAGGGACCCAGTTCTCGTATCACTTTGCTGAATAGATCAATATCCATATATCCCCTGTTCCGCGTCATTAAGCCTGATCCTGAATTGCATTCAGGACAATTCAGATTGCAGTAGTTTGTAAGTTCCGCGCTGACAGCCACAGGCATGCCCAAAACCATCGATTTCCGAGTCAATGAACTTATCAAAAATGAATACCCTATCGATAAGGCATTAATATATTTCTTAAAAAAAGTGGTCATTAAATTAAAAAAAGTAAGATAAGAAATTTATTTTCAGAATAAACATAGGGTAAAACTGATTCTTAATGGTCATAGGGATGAAAACAAAATATAAAATAATAAACAACAATATTTTTTAAGTAAAAACCAAATGAAATAATGCCATGAAAACTTTCAAACTCATTTCGTTTAATGCCGTATTGCTCTTGTTTGCTTTTACTTTACAGTCAGTGACAGGAGCCGATTCCGGAAGAAAAAAATCTGACCAGCAGGAGTATCTTACAATAAAAGGAAAGGTAGTTGATGCAGAAACAGGAGTTTCTCTCGTGTTTGCAACTGTAGCAGTAATGGAATCCAATGTTGCAATTGTAACAAACATCGATGGTGAATTCACTCTTAAATTAGGAGAATCACTTATTTCAAAAAGTCTGGAATTCTCCTACCTGGGTTATAAAAACAAAGTCATTCCTGTCAGTTCGATGAAAGATAATGGTTATAAGAATATTATCTCTCTGGAAGCTGCACCGATTCCAATAAAAGAGATCATTGTAAAGCCAATTGATCCTGAGGAAATTGTAGACAAAGCCATTACAAAAATCTCCAGAAATTACGAACAGGAAGCGAATCTAATGACGGCATTCTATAGGGAAACTATCCGCAAGAATCGCACGTATGTATCAATAGGCGAGGCAGTTGTTGAAATTTTTAAAGCACCATACGCAAATGACCTGCGTTTTGACGGGGTAAGGATCTATAAGGGGAGAAAAAGCTCAGACGTTGAAAAAATGGATACTGTATTATTCAAACTCCAGGGAGGGCCTGTTAATGTTCTTCAACTGGATATTGTTAAAAATACAGAAGCAATACTGACAACAGAAGCAATGCAATATTATAACTATTCACTGTCAAGTGTAATTGAAATTGACGGAAAACCTCATTATGTTATAGAGTTTGTCCAAAAACCGTCAGTAGAAATGCCTCTTTTCATGGGAAGCCTCTATATAGAAATGGATACCTATGCAATAACTGAGGCAGAATTCGGATTCAACCTATCCGACAAAGTTGCAGCTTCATCGATATTTATCAGAAAAAAACCTCTTGGGATGGAAGTAACTCCCGAAGTAGCCACTTACAGGACAAAATACCGCGAACAGGATGGAGTATGGCACTTTGAATATTCAAGAGCAGAGGTCAAGTTTAAAGTTAACTGGAAGAAAAAATTTTTCAACACATATTATACTACTATGTCGGAAATTGCAGTTACCGATCGCACTGACCAGGAAGTTATTAAATTTGCAGGAAAAGAAAAGATAAAGTATTCAGATGTATTCAGCGATCAGGTCAGTTCTTTTGCTGATCAGGATTACTGGGGCGACTACAACGTAATTGAACCGGACCAGAGTATTGAATCTGCAATACGTAAATTAAGTAAAAAACTAAAATTCAGCGACAGGAAAGATCTTGAATAATTAAAGTTAATGATCAGCGATAAGGAAATAATAAGGAGAATCCGGAAGGGTGATGTTGGACAGTTTGAATCGCTTTTCCGGTCCTCCTATATCTCCCTGGTACGATACGCAAAAAGCATTACAAACGATCAGGATAACGCTGAGGAAATTGTACAGGATCTGTTCTTCAGACTCTGGAAGGATAAAGAAAAAATAAAAATTGAAAGTTCATTGAACGGATATCTTTTCAGGGCAGTACATAACAGCTGCCTGCACTGGATCGGACATAACAGGGTAATTGAGAAACATGCCCGGGAAATGTCCTATAAAAGAGGTAACGTTGTGGAGAATCCTTCAGAAATATTACAATATAAGGAACTCCAGTCAAAAATTGCTGTGATAATTGAGAAGTTACCTGAAAGATGCGGAAAGATATTCTGCATGAACAGGTTTGATGGATTGAAATACAGAGAGATCGCCGAAAAACTATCGGTCTCAGTAAAAACAGTGGAAGCAGATATGGGAAGAGCTCTCAGAGAATTCAGGAAAGAATTAACAGAACAATGAAAGAGTTTATGAACACGGGAAATAATACAGACAAGTATTGGGAAGAACTTGCTTCGGCATTTTCAGAAGAAAATGGAAGCCATTCAGACCTTAAAGGAAAATTTGAGGCCGAAGATCTTTATGATACGGAAAAACAGTGGAAAAGGCTGAAAGACATGAGCGATAGCGAAGAGATCAATGTCGACAATGCCTGGAATAAAGTTAACTCCAGGCTTAATGAATCAGGCACATCTGACAGAACTGCCCGTTCCGGCATTCTAACAATGGAGAACATTATCCTCAGAATAGCTGCTGTTGTTCTTATTCTTCTGAGTCTTGGTTCGGCAGGACTGCAGATAATCAATCCTGATGCTCTGAGCAGAAAAATTTTTGTTGCTACAACTTTTGACCAGAAGAACTTTAAGGTTACGCTCCCTGATGGAAGCAATATCTACATGAACCGGAACACATTGCTGACCTACCGGGCCAATTTCGGGAAGACAGGAAGAAATGTTTCATTGAAAGGCGAAGCTTTTTTTGAAATCAAAGAAGATTCTGCCAGCCCATTCACAATAGATGCAGGTAAAGCAAGGGTTAAAGTAATAGGAACTTCTTTCAATGTTATCACAAATAATATAAACTCGGCAGTTGAAGTTTTTGTCAAAACCGGGAAAGTAACACTATCAGGAGATTCAGGTAATCAGAGTCTTATACTCGAACCCGGATATATTGGAACAATGGATTCCGGTGCGCCCGTAAAAACACTGAACGACAATCCGAATTATATGGCATGGAAAACCGGCTCAGCTCTTGTTTATGACGGTCAATCACTCGATATAGTATTTAAAGATCTTCTGCGCGTTTATAATATGACAGTAGTCGCAGATGATCCGGATATCCTTAAGGAAACATGGACATCTCCAATTGATAATCAGTCCAGTGAAACTATAATTCGCTTAATTTGTGCTAGCTTTAACCTGAGTTATACCAAAGAGGGAGATGTTTTCCATCTTGCAAAAAAATAACTTGTTATCTTAAAATGGGCTCATTCAATGGCTTATTATATAAGAGGATATCTGCCATTGCATTGTTGATTTTTCTGATATCCTGGCAGTCAACCTACAGTCAGGAGTATGTCCTTGATTCTCTGTTCACTTTCAGGGCCGGAACATTGAAGACAGGCATTGCACTTAATATAATAACCAGACAAACCGGATTCAATTTCACTTACGACAGTGAGTTGATAAACCCGGAGAATAAGACAAACCTTACCTTCAAAAATCAAAAACTCTCTATTATCCTCGATAGCATTCTTAAAAATGATTCACTCACTTTTACCGTAATTGACAGATATATAATTATTTCAAAAACAATTTTTCAGCCCTCTGTTGAAAATGCCGATACAATACCTGCTGAGGAGACTGGTTTTATAGCAGGAATAGTAGTTGATGAAGAATCAGGGGAAGCTCTTCTCTTCGCAACAATCGGATTAAGGAATAAAGGGATGGGTAGTGTCGCAAATACAAACGGTGAATTCCGTCTTTCAATTCCTCCCGATTGCATAACCGACACATTATCTGTTTCTTACCTGGGCTATATAGAAAGAGAAATCCCTGTTGAGCAAGCCCTTGGCAATAACCTTACTATAAAAATGAAAAGGGATTTTATCTCTATCCCTGAAATAATTATCCGGACACAAGCTCCCCAGGAAATAATCTTCAGGGCACTCGAATCTATTGATGTTAATTATGGATCTACTCCGGCATTACTAAATGGGTTTTACCGGGAAGGAGTTTTGAAAAATCCGGAACTGCAAAGCTATTCCGAAGCAATAATACAGATATATAAAAGTTCATATACAGGTTCTCTTTTAAGCGACCAGATCAGAGTGCTAAAAAGCCGTAAAATTGACAACACCGGTATAGATGACACTCTTTCTATGAAGCTAAAAGCCGGTCTGAGTACCTGTCTCGAACTTGACGGGATAAGGAATATTTTTGATTTCATGTCAAGAGAAAGCATGCCTGATTATATATACAGGATGACAGATATTGTACCATTTGAAGACGATGCGGCTTATGTAATAGACTTTGAACAGAGAGAAGGTATTGAAACACCTCTTTACAGGGGAACCGTTTATATTAATACAACCGACTTTGCAATCCTTCAGGCAGATTTTGAGCTTCATCCGAAATATATACATATGATGAAAGACGCTTATGTAACATCTTCATCACGTGGTCTGAGCACATGGCCTGTAACAGTAAAATATTCGGTAAGTTACCGGAAGATAAATGACAGATATTTCCTGAGCCATGTCAGAGGAGATCTTGATTTTACTTCAAAACAGAAGAAAAAACTTTTCAGTACTCATTTTAATGTTTTCTTTGAACTTGCTGTTACAGATATAAAAACAGAAGGTATAAGCAGGTTCGACAGAGAGGAAATTGCACCAATCCATGCTATCTTCTCCAAAACAATTATAAGTTATGACCAGGAATTCTGGGGGGACCAGAATTTTCTGAAACCTGAAGATAATCTTCTTCAGGCACTTAAGAATATGAAAGTAAGAATGCAGGAATTCTCTGAACCGGCAAATTAATATTTATTTATCAGATCGTATAATTCACTAAGGTCAGGAATAAGAACAACCTCTGTTCTCCTGTTCTTCTGACGCGCATCAGATGTATTTCGTGTATCAACCGGAAGAAATTCGCTGCGCCCTGCTGCAGTAAGTCGCTTAGGATCGATTTTGGAACCTTCAAGAAGCACTCTTACGACAGTTGTGGCCCGCTTGACACTCAAATCCCAGTTATCTTTCAACTGTCCGCTGCCAGGATTATATGGTACATTATCAGTATGACCCTCAATTGTTACCTGAATTTCTGGATTCCTCTCAAGTACTCCTGCAAGTTTCTTAAGTGCATTACGGCCATTGGCATCAATATCCCAGCTGGCTGATTTAAACAGCAGTTTTTCATCGAGTGATACATATACTTTCCCATTTTTCATTGTTACAGTCAAACCATTATTTTCAAATCCCAGCAGAGCCTCAGAAACCTTATTTTTCAAATCCTGAACAATCTTTTTCTGGGTGTCGAGTATCTTTTCCAGCTCCACCAGCCTGGCATTCCTCTTTTCAAGTTCAAAAGTAAGTTCGTCAAGGGAAGATTTCTTTGTGTCAAGATTCTCTTCAAGTTGCCTCAAAAGATCTTCTTTTTTCTGGAGATTTTCCTGTGCTGCCTGAAGTTCAGTAAGCAGTTTCTGGGTCTCTTTTACATTGCCGCGTATCAAATCTTCCTGTGCATTCTGGAGGTCATTATACTTGTCAGATATCTTATTATACTCTTCAACTGCTTTATCACGTTCGCCCTGAGCCTTTAATATATCTTCCTTCACAGTACCATACTGTTTTTCAAGTACAGCTATCTTTGCCTCAAGTTCCCTGTTCACCATCTCAAGCCCTATATTCTGTGTCTTGAAATCATCTCTTTCATCCATGAACTGGCGACTTGTGTCTTCCATGGTTTTGAATTTTTTACCCGAAACACACGATATTGTGGAAAGAGCCAAAACCAATCCTGCAAGACTAAGGAATAAAATTCTGTTCATAACCTTTTTTTATTTCTTGTAAAACAACCTTTCTGAATACTTTATTGTTATCTGAGCTTTACTATATATGGCAAAAATAAGAAAATCCCGGGGATGCTCCAGCAAACACGAGGCATAATAATTGCTATATTTGCAGATTATTTTTTCATCAATGAATACTGAAGAGAGCCTGCTTTTCAAAATTACCAATCCTGAAGATCTCAGGAAGCTCGATCCGGCAGACCTTGTGAAGGTTAGCTCGGAACTTCGTAAGTATATAATTGATGTCGTAAGCAATAATCCGGGACATTTTGGTGCAAGTCTTGGAGTAGTCGAGCTGACAGTTGCACTACATTACGTTTTTAACACTCCTTACGATAAGATAATATGGGATGTCGGGCATCAGGCTTACGGCCATAAGATCCTTACCGGCAGACGCGATAGATTTTCTACAAACAGAAAATATAAAGGGATCAGCGGCTTCCCGAAAATGTCTGAAAGCGAATATGATGCTTTCGGAACCGGACATTCATCCACTTCAATTTCTGCAGCCCTCGGCATGGCAGTTGCTTCAAAGCAGAAAGGTGAAAAGAGACATGTAGTGGCTGTTATCGGCGATGGTGCCATGACTGCAGGACAGGCTTTTGAGGGCCTTAATAATGCAGGGATTGCCAAATCAGACCTTCTCGTGATCCTGAATGATAATAACATCGCAATTGATCCAAATGTTGGTGCATTGAAGGAATATCTGCTCGACATAACTACAAGCAAGACATATAATAAGTTCAAAGACAGAGTCTGGAACATCCTTGGCATATTTGGAAGGTACGGACCTAAAACACGTACTCTGGCAGCACAAATAGAATCAGGATTTAAAAGTACTATTCTCGACAGGAGTAATCTTTTCGAGGGAATGAACTTCAGGTATTTCGGACCGATTGACGGACACGATGTCCTTCATCTGACTAAAGTACTTGAAGATATGAAAAGGATCCCTGGCCCTAAACTCCTTCATTGTCTTACTATTAAGGGAAAAGGATTCAAACAGGCTGAAGAGAACCAGACCACATTTCATGCACCGGGGAAATTCGACAAGGAAACAGGAGTGATATTCAGTACCTCCGATCTCAATACACCTCCCCCTTACCAGGAGGTTTTCGGGAAAACATTACTGGAACTTGCAAGAATGAACGATAAGATTGCCGGCATAACTCCGGCAATGCCAACCGGCAGTTCTCTCTGCATAATGATGAAAGAAATACCCGACAGAACTTTTGATGTCGGGATAGCAGAACAACATGCAGTGACTTTTTCAGCAGGACTTGCAACCCAGGGAATGATACCCTTCTGTAATATCTATTCTTCATTTATACAAAGAGCCTACGACCAGGTAATCCATGATGTTGCTCTCCAGAATCTTCATGTGGTGTTTTGCATTGACCGCGGAGGACTTGTCGGGGGAGACGGCGCAACACATCATGGATTTTTTGATATTGCCTTCATGAGGGCTATCCCCAATATGGTTGTGAGCGCTCCAATGGATGCGATAGAACTGAGAAATATGATGTACACAGCCCAGCTTGAGAAGAACCGGGGGCCAATATCAATCCGGTACCCAAGGGGTTGCAGCCTGATATCTGACTGGCAAAAGCCATTCAGTGAAATAGAGACAGGGAAAGGCAGGCTGATCAGTGAGGGAAATGATATTGCAATTCTGAGCCTTGGTCATCCGGGAAATGATGTCGTAAAAGTTGTAAAAAAGCTGGCTGAGGAATCAATTTCGATCACTCATTGGGATATGCGGTTTGCAGCCCCTTTGGATAAGGTAGCTCTGCATTCTGTTTTCAGGAAATTTAAAAAGATAATCACCGTTGAGGATGGAATCCTGAAAGGCGGATTCGGGAGTGCAGTTATTGAATTCATGTGCGATAACCTGTATAGCGCAAATGTCAGGAGGCTGGGTATCCCCGATTATTTTGTAGAACATGGAACACAGGAAGAACTATACAGGGAGTGCGGATATGATGCTTTGGGAATAGAAAAAGCGATAAGGGAGATGCTTTCGGTTAATGAAAAAGATAAAAGATAAAAGGCAAAAGAAAAAAGTTAAAAAAAAATCCTATTTTCGCACTCCTGGTCTTTCGCCCGGTTTAGCAGGGATGAGTTCTTTAAATGCCCGGATGGCGGAATTGGTAGACGCGCTGGTCTCAAACACCAGTGGCAGCAATGCTGTGCCGGTTCGATCCCGGCTCCGGGTACAAAAACGGAAGAAACAGATTTTTCATCTGATCCTTCCGTTTTTTTTCTTTTGTAACTCATCAGTTTTCTCAAATATTCAATCAGGATCGTTGTTGTAAAATTGGTTCGATAAATATCACCATCAAAAAGTATTTTTCAGGAAAAGTCTGAACTATTCTTTTCTGATTAAAAATGCCTGATGTGATGTTCTCCTGATAATAAAGAAAAATATAACCTCCCCGATGCCGAAGTTCCTGTAAGGATAGTTAGCATTCGCTTTTTTTATTACTTTCAGAAGCTCAAAAATATCATATGTATCGATATAGATTAATAATAGTATCAATTGCTTTTTTTGTTGTGAATCTGACTCTTTTTTCTCAAACTCAGGGAGTAAACCGCGATAAAAACCGAATTCATATAAAGCAGACAGATGAAAAGATCACTATTGACGGATTGTTTAATGAAGAAGTCTGGAAGAGAGCTGAAAGATCAGGAAAATTAACCCGGGTGACTCCCACCGACACAGGATATGCCATTGCACAGACTGAAGTTATGATGACTTATGATGAATCGAATATATATCTCGCCGCAATCTGCTATGATCCTACACCGGGGAAAAGAATAATCCAATCCCTTCGAAGAGATTTTAACTTCGCAAGCAATGATAATTTTATGGTTTTCATCGACACTTATAATGACCTTACCAACGGATTTGCATTTGGAGTGTCGGCAGCAGGTGCTCAGAGAGACGGAATGGAGGCAAATGGGGATGAAGTTGCCTATACCTGGGATGGTAAGTGGAAATCTGCTGTAAAGAATTATGACGACAGGTGGACTGCAGAGCTTAGTATTCCTTTTCATAGTATCCGCTATCACGAAGGGTCAACTGAATGGGGCATTAATTTCGGACGCCTCGATCTGAAGACTAATGAAAAATCTGCATGGGGTCCCATGCCCCGGCAGTTCAATCATAATAACCTGGCATTCACAGGAACATTAATCTGGGATAAACCTCTTAAAAAAGTTGTTACAGGCTTCTCTATTATTCCTTATGCTATTGCTAAGGTGACACAGAACAAGGAGGCAGGAACAGCTTCCAGATGGAGTGAAAATGCAGGTCTTGATTCAAAGATCATTTTAGCCCCTTCAATGAACCTTGATCTGACAATAAATCCTGATTTTTCACAGGTCGAAGAAGACAGACAGGTGACGAATCTTGACCGGTTTGAACTGTTTTTCCCGGAAAGAAGACAATTTTTTCTTGAAAACACTCACCTGTTTTCCAACCTGGGGAAAACCGGTATTCAACCTTTCTTTTCAAGGCGCATCGGTCTTAATACTCCGGCTATTGCAGGTGGCAGATTGAGCGGACAGATCGGCCGTGGCATGAGGATCGGATTAATGAACATGCAGACCGGATCTAAGGAGGACATCCCAGCAGCTAATTTTACTGCCGCGGTACTTCAAAAACAGGTTTTCAAAAGATCGAGCCTGGTAGCATTTTTAGTTAACAAGCAGGTTGTCTCACGTTTAGACACATCTTATTCAGGTTACAGGTATAACAGGGTGGCAGGACTGGAGTATAATCTGGCAAGTTCAGATGATAAGTGGACGGGCAAAGCTTTTTATCATCAGGCATTTTATCCCGGAGCCACTTCAGCGGCTTCGACTGCATCCGGAAGTATTGTTTATTCTACTCCCTATTTCTCTGCAACTTTTGATCAGTCATGGGTAGGCTCCGATTATGTCGCCGAGGTCGGGTACATAAGAAGAGCAGGTTATTTGCAAAGTTCACCAAAAATAAAATTTACTTTATATCCTAAAAAAGGCAATATACTTAATCATGGACTGAATGCTGATTTTGATATCATTCTGGATGCAAATCTAAAAATGACTGACAGGATAACAAAGTTTGGGTATTCTATCGGATGGAAAAACAGGAGTCTGGTCTCTATAAATCTTACCGATCAGTTTGTAAAGCTGATTTTCCCATTTGATCCTACTAACATGAAAAAAATTATGCTTCCTGCCGGAAGTGAATTTAACTGGCAAAATACTAATATCAGCTTTTCTTCAGATACAAGACGGCTGTTCTATCTTACAATGGATGGAGGATTTGGCAGATACTATAATGGGCACAGGACAACCATAGGCGGCTCTTTCAATTACAGGGTACAACCCTATGGAAGCATTGCAATTACTGCAAGTTACAACAACATATTACTACCTGAACCATATAGCAGCGCTGAACTGGTCCTTCTTGGTCCAATGCTCGACCTTACATTTTCCAAATCAGTATTTCTGACTACTTTTATTCAATATAATAACCAGATCGATAACCTTAATACGAATATACGTTTTCAGTGGCACTTTGCACCTGTCTCCGATCTCTTCATTGTATTTACAAGTAATTCTTACATCGATAATTTCCAGAACCGGAACAGGGGACTGGTTGTAAAAATGTCGTACTGGTTCAATTGAAAACCACACCTTTCAGAAACCATAAGATTAAGATTCTCCACTCTGTGTGGTTCATAATGACATTAATATTAAGAAACAACTCCATTTGAGTCCTCAGGATCAATCAGGTTACACAGAAAAAACTTTCCGTTTACAACTAAAATAAATCTTTAAGCATCCAGATATTACAACCAAAATGGCCGGAGTTTCCAAGAGGTCCTGGAATCATCCTGAAACCTGCCTTTTCATATAAACTAATTGCCCTGCTGAGTTCAGGTAAAGACTCAAGATAAAGTTGCTTGTAGCCCAATTCCCTTGCCGATTCAAATGTTCTCTCAATCAGTATCCGTCCAATCCCTTTATTCCTCTGGGCCGGATGCAGGTATAGCTTAACAAGCTCCGCACATCCTTCCGGTAATCCGGGGGTCAAATAGACTCCACACCCACCTATAATAATCCTATCATCTTCAGCAATCCAATATAAAGAGCCGGGTTTCTGAAAAAGTGAGAATAAATCATCTGTTGTCGGATCAAAATAGACTGTCCCGGGTCTTGCTATTCCGAATTCCCTGAATACCGATCGTATAACTTCTGCAATCTCCTGATTATCTTTTTTCTCAATATTCCTGAAAATAATTCCCATATGTCATTACTAATTGTCTTAATAGTTCCCGTCCCAGCCGGCAAGTCTTGCCCAAAGCCACCAGGCAGTATATGCCTTTTGATTTCCGTTAAGTGCTTCTGTGTGCGCCGGGGAACAATCGAACCAGTCAACTCCCTCAGTATGGGAGTTTTGCCATTCTATAGCCCAGTTGCTCTCCTGTGATCCATTCCCATCGCTGTCGTAGTAGCATCCGTCAGTCGGCTTTTTATCTCCAAAATAAATGCCATCCGGATTATATGATTCAATATCTGCAAAATCATATAAATACTTATTATTTGTTTTGCAATAATTCCTTATCTGTTCATTTCTCAGATGAAGATTGCCCGTTAGGCCAGTTCCGTCAAGATGCCCTGTCATATATACAAATTTAACATCCGGGAAATCCTGTTCAAGACCAGACATCAGGTTAAGATAAGTATTTATGTCTGATTCAGTAGCAGTTGACACCTGACCGCACCACGACCAGATAATTACATTTACATCTGCATTGGCTGCAAGGTAAGTCCTGGTTTCAGATTCCCATGTGACCCTGTCAGGACTTCCCAGATCGCCCGGCATTGCATAATCGTGCAGATCAAGAGCACCCACATTTCCACCATCATTCCATGCATATTTGGTTCCTTTAAAATCAACAAGTCCAGTCATCCCTGTAATCAGCTGACTCCCATGCGAAGTATGCCCATAGGCAATATGAAGATCGTTTTTTGCTGTTGTGATCCATTCTTCAGGAATCAGATCGAGCTTTCTGCAACGATGGTCAATAATCAGATCTGCAGGATCCTGATCATTCAATACATCTGAATTACATCCTGAAATAAAACCAAGTAAAAGCAATATTGGTATTAGTCTTAATTTTTCCATGTCCGTACAATTAATAAAAATAAACAGATATTCTTGATTTAAATGTATTTCAAGTTTATGACAGCTAAACTTTCATCAAGGTTGCAAAAAGCCTCTATGCCATATAATATGATATTACTAATTCAACCTGTCAGAGGTCAGATCAGCAGCATCGGTTTCAGGTTCTGAAGCAGTTTGTATCCCCGTTGCTACTTCAGGTATAATGCCCATTCTAACATATACTGGTCTTACGCTTTTTTTCAGATCAGGAAGCTTTTTTAAAAATAATAGTCCTCCGAGAAGACAGATGAATCCTCCCAAAAAAATAGTTGCTGGAGTTCCAATTATTTTTGCCAGGTATCCGGCAAGAAGACTTCCAAACGGGGCAGTACCCATAATTGCCATAGTGTAAAAACTCATTACCCTCCCACGTTTATCATCGTCTGTAATGGTCTGAAGGATAGTGTTGCTGGCAGCAGTCTGGAGCATTAATCCCAGGCCGATAATAACAAGTAATATCATTGAAAACCCAAATGACTTCAAAAATGCCAGCAACAACAGTCCCGCTGCAAAAATTATTGTAGCTGCGGGAATAAGTCTGCCAAGTTTCAGAACAGTCTCTCTTGAAGCAAGGTAAAAAGCCCCTGCCAGGGCTCCCAATCCGGCGGCTCCCATCAGGAATCCGAAAGTATGAGACCCTCCGTGAAGGACTTCCTTGGCAAAAACCGGCATCAGCACCTGGTAAGATGTGCCCATAAGGTTGACTATAGCCAGTAAAAGAATCAGGTATTTAATCGGGGGAAATCCAAATGTATAATTAAGTCCTTCTTTCAGGTCAGTAAACAGGTGTATTTCCTTTTTCTTAATCCCACTTTTCTTCACTGTCATCATTAATAACGATGCAATCACAAAGAAATAGCTGACAGCATTTATGAGAAAACAAATACCCTCTCCTGCTGTTGCAAGAAGGAGACCTGCAATCGATGGGCCTATAATTCTTGCTCCGTTGAACATAAGAGAATTCAACGCAATAGCATTGCCAAGATCCTCTTTCTTCTCAACCATCTCAATTACGAATGAATGTCTTGATGGTACGTCAAAAGCATTTATACAACCCATTAAAATGCTCAGAACAACAATATGCCATATCCGGATGTCGCCACTGAGTGTCAGTATTGCAAGTATCAAAGCCTGAAGTAATGATACTATCTGAGTAATAAGTAAAACCCTGTATTTGCTGAACCTGTCTGTAAGTACACCTGCAAACGGAGATAGGATAAAAGTTGGTACCTGCCCTGCAAAACCAACCAATCCAAGCAAAAAAGCAGATCCTGTAATATTATATACAAGCCATGGCAGGGCAATACGCTGCATCCAGGTTCCAATAAGAGAAATGCTTTGCCCACTAAAAAAAAGCCTGTAATTCCGGTACTGAAGTGACCGGAATACTGTTTTAAATCTTGAAGTAATCAAATTGCCGTCTATAGATCCTCCATTTACCATGACATACAACTTTCGATAAAAGTAATTGCTTTTAACGAATAGAATTACTGAAGGAGTATAATTATACTCAATATTAATACTCTAATGAAACACCCTGAGCAGGTACAATATTGTAATAACAATTATTGTTATTGAAGAAACACCTATCGGAAACCATACTGGTGCAATCCACTGACAGGGTATCAGAAAAAGGAGATCAATAGTTTTTAAAGTCGGTGGCCATTTAATAAGGATATAAAGAGAAACATAATAGAAAAGATCCCGGAATGCGAACAGCACTATTCCCTGATTCTAAAATATTTCTTCCGGAATACAATTGCAACGTTTACAAGCGCTATCATAACCGGGACCTCAACTAATGGACCGATAACAGCGGTAAATGCTTCACCCGACTTAATACCGAAAACAGCTATTGCAACTGCAATTGCAAGTTCAAAGTTATTACTTGCAGCAGTAAATGAAAGAGTAACTGTTTGCCCGTAATTTGCTCCTGCTCTTCTGCTCATAAAGAATGAGGACAAAAACATTATTACGAAATAAATTATTAGCGGTATTGCAATCAATACAACATCCAAAGGTAATTTTACAATATATTCTCCTTTTAATGAGAACATTACTATTATAGTGAATAACAATGCAATTAATGTAACAGGGCTTATTTTTGGAATAAACTTAGTGTTGTACCAATCTTTGCTCTT
>Ga0209575_10000813_pt1 | contig 15442 bp, 14 predicted proteins | sample Medcelwee11metaG_FD_187172 | JGI IMG/M metagenome (GOLD analysis project Ga0209575, IMG submission 187172) | Freshwater pond sediment microbial communities from the University of Edinburgh, under environmental carbon perturbations - Medium... | ecosystem: Environmental > Aquatic > Freshwater >...
TATTTTATTCGAAACCCATCGAGCCCCAAGAAAATTTTGCATGATATGCTCGCCATCGGCGAGATCAAATTCGCATTTAGAGTATATACAGCGATTCATTTTTTTCTTCTAACATTGATTATAATGTTCCCCATATAAAAACCCTTTAACCGCCTCGAATAACAACTGCTCTCAAGTTATCATAAAATCAGCATCGCAATCAAGCCTCAACCACAAAAAAAAGCCGGGTGTCTGACTACTGCAACAACCATCCCCCGCCTCTTTGCCAGCCATAACCAGCGTCGGCGGCATTCCCCAACTCCCCTTCCGAAACCCTCGCGCCTGTTGACTTATCCCGGCGGAAACACTACTTTTATTTTTAAAGCATGAAAGCTGACTGTTCAACTCAACGGGGTCGCCCGGTTCATTGTCCTTGAAAAGTTACAAGACTCTCAGTGACAAACCGGTCGGCCCGGCAGATGCGGGAGGATCGTGACAGTGCAACAAACAGCGCCGGAGCATACGGGAATCGTCACCTCGATTCGCGGTAGCGTGGTCGATCTGCGCTTCGACGACGCGCTGCCGTCGATCTACTCGATCGTCCATACCGGGCGCGAGATGGAGGTGACGATCGAAATTCTCATGCAGCTCGACCGGCGGCACGTGCGAGGCATCGCCCTGACGCCGACCGAAGGCCTCTGCCGCGGCATGAGCGCCCGCGACACCGGCTCGCCGCTCAAGGCTCCCGTCGGCAAAGGGACGCTGTCGCGCATGTTCGACGTCTTCGGCAACGCCATCGACCGGCGCGGCCCCGTAACCAGCGTCACCTGGCGCTCGGTGCACGGCGCTCCGCCCCCGCTCTCCCGCCGCTCGACAAAGTCCGAGGTGTTCGAGACGGGCATCAAGATCATCGACCTGCTCGTGCCGCTCGAACGCGGCGGCAAGGCCGGGCTGTTCGGCGGCGCGGGCGTCGGCAAAACGGTGCTCCTGACCGAAATGATCCACAACATGGTGAGCAAGGAGAGCGGCGTGAGCATCTTCTGCGGCATCGGCGAGCGTTGCCGCGAGGGCGAGGAGCTGTACCGTGAAATGAGCGAGGCGGGCGTGCTCGACAACATGGTGATGGTGTTCGGCCAGATGAACGAACCGCCGGGCAGCCGCTTCCGCGTGGGCCTCGCGGCGCTGACGATGGCCGAGTACTTCCGTGACGACCTGCACCAGGAGGTGCTGCTGCTCATCGACAACATCTTCCGCTTCATCCAGGCCGGTTCCGAGATTTCGGGCATGATGGGGCAAATGCCCTCACGCCTCGGCTACCAGCCGACCATCGGCACCGAGCTGTCCGCCCTCGAAGAGCGCATCGCCAACACCGGCACGGGCGCGATCACCTCGATCCAGGCGGTCTATGTTCCGGCGGACGACTTCACCGACCCGGCAGCGGTGCACACCTTTTCGCACCTCTCGGCCTCGCTGGTGCTGTCACGCAAACGCGCGGGCGAGGGGTTCTACCCGGCGGTCGATCCACTCTCCTCCGGCTCGAAGATGGCTGGCGAAAGCATCGTTGGCCGCCGCCACTACGAGCTGGCGCGCGAGGTTCGGCGGGTGCTGGCGCAGTACGCCGAGCTGAAGGACATCATCGCCATGCTCGGCCTCGAACAGCTCTCTGCGGAGGATCGCCGCCTTGTCGGACGGGCGCGGCGGCTCGAACGCTTCTTCACCCAGCCCTTCTTCACGACCGAACAGTTCTCAGGCCTCGCGGGCAAAAGCGTACCGGTAACCGACACCATCGACGGCTGCGAACGCATTCTGCGCGACGAGTTCGAGAACTACCCGGAACGGGCGCTCTACATGATCGGTTCCATCTCGGAAGCGCAGGAAAAAGTTGAAGTCAAAAAGGATGAAGCCGCGCAAAAACCGGCGGCTGTGGAGACAACGACGGCAGATGCGGATGCCGCCACAACGGACGGAGGTTGAGATGCTTGCCGACTCGATGCGCCTGAAAATTCTGCTGCCCTACAAGGTGTTCGCCGTCAAAGAGCGGGTGCTGAACATCGTCGCCGAAACGGAGCGTGGCTCGTACGGCCTGCTGCCCAACCGGCTCGACTGCATCGCGCCGCTCGTGCCGGGCATTTTGAGCTACCGCGCCGAGAACGAGAGCGAAACCTTCGTGGCGGTCGATCAGGGCATTCTCGTCAAAACCGGCCCGGAGGTGGTGGTGTCGGTGCGTCACGCCATCGGCGGAGTCGATCTCGGCCTTCTCGAATCGGCGGTGAAACGGGAGTTTGTCGATCTCGATGAGCGGGAGCGAAGCGTTCGCGGCTCGATGGCCAGGCTGGAGAGCAGCTTCATCCGGCGATACATGGAGCTGAAACATGGATGAGCGCAAGCCCGGCAAACTGTCGGCGAAGGGCAAGCCGCTCGACGAGCGGGTCGGCGACCGCGAACTGCGCAAAATCAAGGCGCGCAAAGAGGTGACGCGAAGCATCTGGGAGGGGTTCGCCATGTTCGGCATCATCGGCTGGTCGGTGGCGATTCCGATGCTCGCGGGCGTCGCGCTCGGCGTCTGGCTCGACGGCAACTATCCGTCGAAACACTCATGGACGCTGACCATGATCGTCATCGGCCTCCTCATCGGATGCCTGAATGCCTGGCGCTGGGTCTCGGAGGAGAACCGGAAAATCAACAAGGAGGAGTGAGATGACAACGAATCTGCTGGCGGCTTTCGGAGGGTTCCTGCTCGGCCTCATCTTTTTCGGCGGACTCTGGCTGACGGTGAAGCGCGGCCTCGTCTCATCTCGCCCGGCACTGCTCTTCCTCTCCAGCTCGCTGTTGCGCACGGCAATCGTGATCGGCGGATTTCTCTTCATTTCGGCAGGTAACGCTGGACGGTTGCTCCTCGCCGTCGGCGGCTTCGTGGCGGCCAAAGCGCTGAGCGTCGCCCTCGGACGCCGCAACGGCGCATCGGAAAATCTCGATAAAAAGGAGAAGCCATGCATCTGAGCAGCGATCAGGTCATTTTGTGGCAGTCGGGTTTCGTGAAGCTCAACCTGACCATCGTCACCACCTGGGCGTTGATGCTGCTGCTCGCGGGCGGTTCGGCCTTCATCACCCGGCGGCTCTCGACCAGCATCACGATTTCGCGCTGGCAGAGCGTGCTGGAAATCATCGTCACGATGGCCCGCCAGCAGATCGGCGAGGTCGGTCTGGAAAAACCCGAAAAGTACCTCCCCTACATCGCCACGCTGTTCCTCTTCATCGCCACGTCCAACCTCTGCACCATCATTCCGGGCTACGAGCCGCCGACCGGTTCGCTCTCCACCACGGCGGCGCTCGCGCTCTCGGTCTTCATCGCCGTGCCGCTCTTCGGCATCGCCGGAAGCGGGCTGAAAGGCTATCTCAAAAGCTATATCGATCCGACGCCGATCATGCTGCCATTCAACATCATCGGCGACTTCACCCGCACGATGGCGCTCGCCGTGCGTCTGTTCGGCAACATGATGAGCGGCGACATGATCCTCGTCATCCTGCTGACGATTTCACCATTGATTTTCCCGGTGCTGATGAGCATCCTCGGCCTGTTGACTGGCATGGTGCAGGCCTACATCTTCAGCATCCTCGCCACGGTCTATATCGCCGCGGCCACCAGAACCCGTGAAAAATAAACGAGATAACCAAACGAGAACTATCATGGACACGCTTACCATCATCGCCATCGCCTCCATCGTCACCGCAGGGCTGACCATCGGCATCGGCGCTATCGGCCCGGCGCTCGGCGAAGGTCGCGCCGTTTCCTCAGCGCTCACCTCGCTCGCCCAGCAGCCCGACGCCGCATCCAGCATCACCCGTACGCTCTTCGTCGGGCTGGCCATGATCGAATCGATTGCGATCTACTGTTTCGTCATTTCGATCATCCTGATCTTCGCCAACCCCTTCTGGAACCACGCCATTTCGCAAGCCGGAGGGCGCTGAAAATGCTGATCGACTGGTTCACCGTGGCGGCGCAGCTCGTCAATTTCCTGATTCTGCTCTGGCTGCTCAAGCGCTTTCTCTACCAGCCGGTGCTCAAGGCGCTCGACAAGCGGGAGAAAAAAATCGCCGCCGAGCTGGAACATGCGGCGGGCGTCGAAGCAGAGGCCGCGCGGACGAAGGCGGAGTGGCAGAAGAAGAACGACGAGTTTGAAACGCAGCGTCAGCTCATGCTGAAACAGGCCACGGACGAGGCCGGAACCCGGCGCGGCGAGCTGCTCGACAAGGCGCGACAGGAGTACGAAACTCTGCACTCGAAGCTGCTCGAAACCCTCAGGCGCGAGCAGGAGGAGCGGGAGGCGGAGACAGAACGGCGCGTCAGTGACGAAATCTTTTCGGTAGCCGGAAAGCTGCTGACGGAGCTGGCCGACGAGTCGCTCGAAGCGCGCATCATCGACAAGTTCTGCCGCAAGCTCGAAGCTGGCGGGGACGGGATTGCCGGACAATTCACCGGCGAGGACGGAACGCCGAAACAGGCGGTCGTGCGCAGCACCTTCCCGCTCACGCCGGAACAGCGCGAGAAAGTGACCGGAACCATCGATGCGATGCCTGGCTTCGAGGCTCCCCTGTCGTTCGAGCAATCCGATAAAGCCGGTTGCGGCATCGAGCTGTGCGTCGATGGTTTGTGCGTGTCGTGGCACTTCCAGGCGGCGCTCGATGCGCTGAAGCGATCCGCCGAAGCGTACCGTGAAGGCGCGGCGGAGGGAGAGGTGGCGGATGCCAGATAAAAGCGGACATCCTCTGGACAAGGCGCTCGAAAGCGTCCGGCAAGCACGCGTTGGGTGGTCGGCAGAACTCGCCCTCGTCGAGGAGGGCGTCGTGACGACCGTGCTGAACGGCATCGTCAAGATTGATGGCTTGCCGGGCGTCGGCTACGAGGAGCTGGTGCGATTTCACGACGACCTCTACGGCATCGCCTTCAACATCGATCCCGGCGAAGTGGGCGTCGTGCTGCTCGGCGACTACGCCAGAATCCGGACTGGCGAGCGGGCGTGGCGCACGGGGCGCGTGACCGACGTGCCGGTCGGCGAGGCGCTCATCGGGCGCGTGATCGACCCACTCGGCCAGCCGCTCGACGAACTCGGCCCGGTCAGAACCACCCGGCGCCTGCCGATCGAGCGCCCCGCGCCGCCCATCATGGATCGCGACCCGGTCACCGTGCCGCTGCAAACCGGCATCAAGGTGATCGACGCCATCGTGCCGGTCGGACGCGGCCAGCGCGAGCTGATTCTCGGCGATCGCCAGACCGGCAAAACCTCCGTGGCGCTCTCGGCGATGATAAACCAGCGCGGCAACGAGGTGCTCTGCATCTACTGCGCCATCGGCCAGAAAGCGGCCTCGGTGGCCAAGGCCGTCGCAATGTTGCGCGAGCGCGGCGCGATGGAGCACTCCATCGTGGTGGTCACGGAGGGCAACGACCCGCCCGGCCTGCAATACATCGCGCCGTACGCCGCCACCAGCATCGCCGAATACTTCATTCAGCAGGGGCGCGACGTGCTGATCGTCTATGACGACCTGACCAACCACGCCCGCGCCTACCGCGAGCTGTCGCTCCTGCTCAAGCGCCCGCCGGGCCGCGAGGCGTTTCCAGGCGACATTTTCTACATCCACTCGCGCCTTCTGGAGCGGGCCACGCACCTGCGCGGCGAACTCGGCGGCGGCTCGCTCACCGCTTTGCCGATCATCGAAACCGAGGCGCAGAACATCGCGGCCTACATCCCGACCAACCTAATCTCCATCACCGACGGCCAGCTCTACTTGTCGCCGACGCTCTTCGAGCTGGGCATTCTGCCGGCGGTTGATATCGGCAAATCGGTCTCGCGCGTCGGCGGCAAGGCGCAACTCGCCGCCTACCGGTCGGTCACCGGCAGCCTCAAACTCGCCTACGCGCAGTTCGAGGAGCTGGAAAACTTCGCCCGTTTCGGCACCCGGCTCGACGAAGCGAGCCGCACAATCATCGAGCACGGCCAGCGCATCCGCGAGTGCTTCAAGCAGGACGAGTTCGACGTGCTCTCGCTCTCCGAACAGATGCTCGTGCTGCTGGCGCTGACCGGCGGCGGCTTCGAGCAGATCGCGCTGGAGAAGATGCGCGAGGCGATGGAACAGGTGCGCAAGGCCGCTTCGGAGCTGCCGGAGGAGCTGGTGGCGCGAATTCTCTCCGGCAAGGCGCTCGATGAGGACGACCGCAGCGTCATGCTGGCGGCGGCGAACCGTACGCTCGAACGCTTCGGGAAAAGCTCATGAGCGAATCGATTGAACTCCTGCGCGGCAAAATCGCCCATGCGGGCACACTCGGCTCGGTGGTCAGAACGATGAAAACGCTCGCCGCCGTCAACATCCGCCAGTACGAAGAGGCTGTGCAGGCGCTCGGCGATTACGAGCACACCATCGAGCTTGGGCTGGCGGGGTGCCTGCGCCTCGCCGAAAACGGCCACTCGGCGTTCCGTCGCGAGAAGAGCAAAAATGTGCTGACCATCGCCATCGTTTTCGGCTCCGATCAGGGGCTGGTCGGCCAGTTCAACGACCTCATCGCCGAAACGGTGAAGCGGGAACTCGCCGCCATTCCGGGCTCGCTCGCCGTCATTCCGGTCGGCGAGCGAGTGCAAAGCCACCTCGAAGACGCCGCCGTCCGCACCGCAACGCTCTTCGCTCTGCCCAACTCGGTCAGCGCCATCACGCCGCTGGTTGGCGACCTGCTCTCGGAGGTGGAGCGTCTGCGCGAAAAAGCCGCCGCCATCGAACTCCGCATCTTTTACAACAGCCCGGTCAGCGGCGAACAGTACCAGCCGATCTCGACGCGCCTGCTTCCGCTCGATGACGAATGGGCTGCCGAAGTCGCCCGCCGCGTCGGAAAATGGCCGACCGGAGCGATACCCGAGATCATCAACGGAGTGCAGAGCGTGCAGTGGGCGCTGGTGCGGGAGTACCTCTTCGTCTCGCTTTTCCGGGCCTGCGCCGAATCCCTCGCCGCCGAAAACGCCAGCCGCCTGTCGGCGATGCAGCGCGCCGAAAAAAACATCGACGACATGCTCGAAGAGTTGAGCCGCCTCTACAACGAACGCCGCCAGGCCGGAATCGACGAAGAGCTGTTCGACGTAGTTTCCGGCTTCCAGTCGCTTGGCAAAAATTCCGGCATGAACGCATAAGCTCCATCCTGAGCCGTAATTCCTTCTATTAAAGGAGTTTGAGAACGCGTAAACCGATAAATAATCAATGAAATGGAGTAGCGGATTCGTTGTTTCAACCAGCCAGTCTCCATTATTACGCCGCACTAAAATACTCGGCAAGACTGTTTTTTAAGGAATATTCCGTAATTATATTTATAGATGTATTATAGAGCGTTTCGTCAATCCGAACACTTTCAGGTATGGCAACCCAAAGCCTTCGAATCCTGCTGCTCCTCTCGTTTTTCATGATCGGCTGGGCGGATGTGCCGCCGGAACTTCCCTTCAGGCAATATGCGCGCTCTGACGAGCTGTCCATGCCGGAGCCAAACGAAGTTTCCAAACCGGACAATCCGGCTGACGCGACGCCGCCCGGCAATACGGACGATACACCGCCGTCGAATCCGGATGACGCGCAACCACCCGGAAACCCCGGATGAAACGCAAGCGCGGTTATCACAAAATCACCCGCCAGTCGGCCCTTTTTACACAGACGCTTTGCCCGTGCTCTCCGATTCAGTACCCTATCCGTTTTCCGACCACTGCCCCGTCACTTGCCTCCATACCTGATCGAGTGCGCCCGGTGCAACTCGAAATTCTGGACATACCGGTTCACCAGCGGCTTGTTTCCCTTGATGACCAGAAGGTTCTCGGCATTCTTCTCTTCGGCGGCCTTGGTGAAATTGAAGGATCCGGTGAGCACGGTTGAACGGTCGATGATGATGATCTTGTTGTGCGCAATGGCGTGGCGGGCGTCGATGAAGGTCGGGATGCGCATGTGGGCCAGAAAATCCGCTTCCGTGTACCGTTCCTTGCGCTGGCTTTTGTCGAGCACCGCCACCACCTTCACGCCCCGCTTGCTCGCCTTCACGATGGCCTGCGCGATTGGCTTCGAGGTGAACGAGTAGGCCTGGATGAGAATCTCCCGCCGCGCTCCGTCGATCTCGCGCACGATAGCCGCAGTCGCGCCGCCACGTGGCGAGAAATAGAGATCGATCGTGCCGGTGGATTTGATGGGAGCCGCGGTGGCGTGAGCGGGTGAGAACGGCAGCAAGACGGAAAACAGCAGGATGGCGGAGAAAAACTTCTTCATGATGGTACTACGGTGTAACTGATTGTAAATAGCGGCGCTAATGTACAATGCCGAGCCACGGCGCGCAAGGAGATTTGCCGCCAAAAGACGATTTTTCGTTGCCTGCTGCGCCTCTCTTTCTCACAAACTTTCCGTAGCTTTCTCGTACTCTTTCAAACCCTTCCCTGCTAACTATCCGCCTTTCCGATATGACGATTCTGGAGTATGTCGAGGCTCTCGACCGGCAGTTCAAGACCGGCCTTTCCACCGAGCACAGTTACCGCCCGCTGCTTCAAGGATTGCTGGAGGAGCTGTTACCGGGCGTCGAGGTGACCAATGAGCCGCAGCGGATCGATTGCGGCGCTCCGGACTTCATCCTGACCCGCAAGGACGTACCCGCCGGTTACATCGAGGCGAAAGACATTGGCAAGCCGCTCGACGGGCGGCAGTTCCGCGAGCAGTTCGAGCGCTACCGCTCCTCGCTCCGGAACCTGATTATCACCGATTACCTCGAATTCCGCCTCTTCCGCGACGGCGAGCACACCTCGACGCTCGCGCTGGCGGAGATTCGCGACGGAAAGATTGTCGCGCGGCGCGAAAACGTCGAGGCTTTCGCGGAGCTGATCCGGGAGTTTGGACGCTACGAGGGGCAGACGATCAGGTCGGCCTCGAAGCTCTCGAAGATGATGGCCTCGAAGGCGCGCTTGCTGGCTTCGATCATCGTCGAGGCGCTGGCGGCCGACGAGCGCGAGCCTGCGGGCAACCGCGTGGCCGAGGCCAGCGCGACGTTGCGCGACCAGTTGAGCGCGTTCCGCAAGGTGCTCATCCACGACCTCACGCCACGCCAGTTCGCGGACATCTACGCGCAGACGATTGCCTACGGCATGTTCGCCGCCCGCCTGCACGATCCGTCGCTCGAAGATTTCAACCGCAAGGAGGCCGCCGAGCTGATTCCGAAGAGCAATCCCTTTCTCCGCAAGCTCTTTCAGGGAATCGCGGGCTATGACCTCGACGACCGGATTGCGTGGGTCGTCGATTCGCTGGCCGATCTTTTCAAGGCGACCGACGTCAAGGCGCTGCTCCGGGATTTCGGCAAGGCGACGCAGCAGCACGACCCGATCATCCATTTCTACGAAACTTTTCTGGCCGAGTACGACCCCGCTTTGCGCAAAAGCCGTGGCGTCTGGTACACGCCGGAGCCGGTGGTGAACTTCATCGTGCGGGCGGTCGATGAGATTCTGAAATCGGAGTTCGGCTTGCGGGGCGGATTGGCGGAGACGGCCAAAACGACGGTCGAAATTCCGAAGCCGACCCACGACAAGCGTTTCAAGACAGGCTATGTCATGGAAAAACAGGAAGTTCACAAGGTGCAAATCCTCGACCCGGCGGCGGGCACGGGCACCTTTCTTGCCGAAATTGTCAAGCATGTTCACAAAGGGTTCGAGGGGCAGGAGGGAATCTGGGGTGATTATGTCGAAAACCACCTGATTCCACGGCTGAACGGTTTCGAGATTTTGATGGCGTCGTATGCGATGGCGCACCTGAAGCTCGACATGCTGCTCTCGGAAACCGGCTATAAACCGTTGCGAGATCAGCGGTTCCGGGTCTATTTGACCAATTCGCTGGAGGAGCATCATCCCGAAACGGGAACGCTTTTCGCGAGCTGGCTGTCGCAGGAAGCGAGCGAGGCAAATTACATCAAGCGCGACACGCCGGTGATGGTGGTGCTCGGCAATCCGCCGTACAGCGGTCATTCGGCCAACAAGGGCGAGTGGATCGAAGGGTTGCTGGGTGATTACAAACAGGAGCCGGGCGGCGGCAGGTTGAAGGAGAAAAATCCGAAATGGCTGAATGACGACTATGTAAAGTTCATCCGCTACGGTCAGCATTTCGTCGAGAAGAATGGCGAAGGCGTTTTGGCCTTTATCAATAATCACAGTTTTCTCGACAACCCGACCTTCCGGGGAATGCGCTGGCAATTATTGAGGGCGTTCGACAAGATTTATGTGATCGATCTGCACGGCAATGCAAAGAAAAAAGAGGCCTGTCCCGATGGCTCGCCCGACAAAAATGTTTTCGATATTCAGCAGGGCGTGAGCATCAATCTGTTCTTGAAAACGGGAAAGAAGAAAAAGGATGAATTGGCGGAGGTTTTGCATTACGATCTGTTTGGGCAGAGAGAGGTAAAATATGATTTCCTTTGGGAGAATTCCATCGCAAGTGTTCCGTTTGCCAAACTTGAACTCGATTCGCCGCAATACTTTTTCGTTCGGAAGGATTATGCAGAAAAGAAGCTTTACGATAAGGGATTTGCTGTTAATGATCTTTTTGGAAATAACTCGGTTGGCGTTGTAACTGCGAGAGATTACTTTGTTGTCGATACTGATCGCTCTTTATTGATAAACCGTATGAACTCTTTTTTTTCTGTCGAAAAGAGAGAGCTGATGAACAGGTTTCATTTGAAGGAAAACTCTTCCTGGAAAATTGAAAGCATAAAAAATATTGCAAAAAATTTTAATGAACAATTGATAAGAATTTTTGCATATCGCCCGTTTGATGATCGTTATATGTATTATGATAAATCATTTATTGAGCGGCCACGCATAGAGGTGATGAGGCACTTTTTGTCAGGCAACAATGTCGGCCTGTGCTGGATAAGACCAATGTCAAGCAATTATGATTTTTCCATTTTTATAACCGATTCGATAATAGATCAGTGCTATGCGGGCAACAAATCAGCGGGCGCAGGAATTTCATATACAGCGCCCTTATATCTTTATCCGCAACAAGATCGCCAAATATCAATTGACGGCTCGAATCACCGGACGCCGAATCTGAATCTGGCGATTGTCGATCAAATCGCAAACGGGCTCGGATTGACGTTCACGCCGGAAAAGGAGGAAATTCCCGGCACGTTCGCGCCGATTGATCTGCTCGACTACATTTACGCCGTGCTGCACTCCCCTTCGTATCGGCAGCAATTTCAGGAGTTTCTGAAGATCAATTTTCCGCGCATTCCGTACCCGACCGACCAGCAAGCCTTCTGGAAACTCGCCGAACTCGGCGGCAATTTACGGCAACTCCATCTGCTCGAAAGCCCAATGCTTGACCGCGCAGGCACGACCTATCCGGTTGCAGGAAGCAATGTCGTTGACAAGGTGCACTACGAGGACGGCAAAGTATTCATCAACGAAACGCAATACTTCGACGGCGTCCCGCAAGCCGCCTGGGAATTCTACATAGGCGGCTACCAACCCGCGCAAAAATGGCTGAAAGATCGAAAAGGCCGAACGCTCAACTACAACGACGTCAAACACTACCAACGAATCATCGTCGCGCTCATGGAGACGGAAAGAATTATGGGAGAGATCGATGCAAACTGAGCTTCATGCATCGTCGAGACAAATCAGACAACAAAAAAAGCCGGGAGGCTGCCGTGAAAAGCATCCTCCCGGCTGAACAGTCCGGTTGCTGCAATAATCGTTATCCAACCTCTTTACCGGCCATAACCAGGGTCGGCGGCATTCCGAGGTGTTTGCCTGCGAGCAGGACGTTCCAGTAGAGCGGCTCGAATGCGAGCTTGCCGTACCAGTTTGCCTTGGTCTCCTTCAGCAGCGAGAATGGGCCGAGCTTCGGCAGCGGGAACTTGCCCGGCAGCGGCTCGATCTTGTAGCTGAAATCGATCAGCGAGGAGGTGCCCTTCGAGTAAACGATGAAGCAGGTCGAGTGGCCGTCGAAAATCTCCTCCGGCTTGGCGCCGTAAATCTCCGCCATGATGTTGAACACCACGACGTCCGCCTCGTAGTGCGCCACCGAACCGGCCTTCGAGGTCGGCACGTTGGTGGCGTCGCCGATCACATAAACTCCGTCGTGCTTCAGCGCCTTGAGCGTGTTGTGATGCGTGGGAACATAACCGATACCATCGTCCATCCCCGAATTGCTGATCACCGGATCGCCAATGGTGCTCGGCACGATAACGAGCGTATCATATTTTACCTTGTCGCCCTGCACCGACTCGATGAACTTCTCCTTGCCGTCAACGCGGTTCAGCTCGAAGCTCGTGGTAATCTTGATGTTCTTCTCTCTTGCCGACTCGGTAAAGACCGCCGCGGCCTTGGGTTTGGTGAAGGCCATCGGCAGCGGCGTCACCAGCTCGATCTCCGACTTGTTCCTGATACCCTTGCTTTTCAGGAACCAGTCGGCCATAAAGACGAACTCGATCGGCGCAACCGGGCACTTGAAGGGCAACTCGGCGATGTTCATCACCAGCTTGCCGCCGTCGAACTCTTTCAGGCGAAGCCGAAGCTGTTCGGCAGCCTCCTTGACATAGAAGGTAAAGGCGTTCTTGCCCCACGCCTCCATCAGGCCATCGTTCTCCTCGGGGGCGATCCGGCAACCGGTGCTGATAACGAGGAAGTCGTAGCTGAAGGTGTGATTTTTGGTCTTGACGGTTCTCTTTTCGGGATCGATGTTCGTGATTTCATCCATCACGAAATTGACGCCCGGAGAGATGTACTTTTTTCGCGACTTTACGAGCGTACTCGACTTCTGGATGCCGAACGGCACGAACAGGAGGCCCGGCTGATAGATGTGTTCATCGTCACGGTCGATAACCGTAATTTCCCAGTCTGCCGGAAGATGCCGCCTCAGATTGTTCGAGACAATCGTTCCGGCGGTACCCGCTCCCAATACGACAATTTTTTTAGACATACTCCAGCCTCCAGCGCTGTTGTTGGATTTGAAAATAAAAAAACGTGAGGTGCGCGACCTTAAGCATCGTGTCGATACATCGATCAAACAGCCGTTATATAACAATCGTTAAAATATCTCTACAAAAAAAAACCCGTCCTCCGGGATTATCAGATCAATACGAAAAGAGAGGGTTTGTTACGACTGGTTTACAGAATAAACCTGCCCCCGCCGTCAGACGAATCGTTTTGCCAACAAGCCCTGTCAATGCCGGAAAGCTTTTTCAGCTCTCCGCGCACAGCCTGCGCACATAACGCCCAGACGACCTTGATAGCAGAAACCTGTCACCACCTCAAAATCAACGATTTAACTATATAACCAAATCGCTTATTAAACAAATGAATATATCTAACATAAACTACAAAACCAAACAAGAAACAGCACGTGCGCGGAAAAGCCGTTTTGCCCGACAGCTCCGTGATGGCCGGCTGCATATGATCACCACGCATAAAGCAAGAATCGCTGAACCGGCGCTCTCTCTGGGCCGGTTCAGCGAATGGAGGAGATGGAGAGGATGTTCGGGCAGGATCGAGGGAGAGGGAAATCCGGGAAGCCTCGCTTCGTGAGCTTACTTTGCAGCTCTGGTGTTGACCGCCTTGATGATGAGCGACTCGAAATCCTCTTTGGTGAGAGCGCCGCTGACGACATTGAGCAGCTTGCCGTCGCGCCCGACGACGAAGCTCAACGGAATCGCCCTGATCTTTCCGCCCGGCTGGAACTTGCCAAACGCGGCTTCGAGTTCAGGAGTGGTCAGGCCGACCGGATAGTCAACCCCCATCTCCCAGAGAAAATCGGGCAGCGTCGCGGGGCGATCCCGGAAAGCGATGCCGACAAAAGTGAAGCCCTTGTTTGCATACTTTTTCTGCAATGCCACCATGCCGGGCAGCTCCTCACGGCAGGGCGGGCACCACGAGGCGAAAAAGTTGACGATGTAGGGCCGTCCGGGAAGCTGCGAGCTTTTCAGCTCCTTGCCATCGAGCGTTTTGATCCGGAACGCCGGGGCGACTTTGCCCGCGACGGTGGCGCTCGCGGGAGGAACCGCCGCGCTCGCGCTTGTTGCCGGAAGCGCGCCAATCATCGAAAGCGCCACAAAAGAGGTGGCGAACAATTTTTTAATGGATTTCATGAACCATTCATGGATTGAGCTTTTCAAAACAAACAAAGACCATCATCTGGTTTTTCAGAAAGAACGCAAACGGAGTTCTCAAAAGCAAAAATCTGTTGGCTGACGAAGAGTGCACATTCCAGCCCTCCGTTCAGGACAGAAACGGGAATCAGTCGCGGTTTCGCTTCTGCAACAGCCTTGCCCGCTGACGATCTTCGCCTCAGGTGAGATCGATTCCCGGATTGCTGCCCATGTTTTTGAGTTCGGGCTGGTTGAGCTTTTTCACCTCGACCACCTTTTTGTCTTTGAGATACGCGGCCACGGTATCCCAGACCGGCTCGCCCGGCGACTTCGCGCCCACGGTCGCCCAGCCTGCAACACGGTACTTTTGCGACGCATCCACCGGCTTGCCGTTTTCGAGCCGCATGTTGTCGATGCGCTTGCCCATCGTGGCCGTCGGATCGATGCGGTAGCTCAGGCCGCCGGTGCGCACCATGTCGCCGCCCTGCTGGTAGAAGGGATCGAGATTGAAGAGGTTGTCGGCCACGTCTTCGAGAATGTCCTTGATCTGCTGGCCGGTCATGTCGCGCACGTAGGTTTCGGGATAGGTCATGCAGGTCTGGTCGAGTACGTGCTCCATCGTGATGGTCTGGCCGGGCAGAATGCTCGTACCCCAGCGGAAGCCGGGCGAAAGCGAAATCTGCGCGTCGTTCTGCTGGCGAAGCGCGTTGCAGATGATCTGGTCGAACGGGCCGTCGAAATTGCCGCGTCGGTAGAGCAGCGATCCGGCCACGGCGAGAGGCTCCTGAAGCTTCTGGAGGTATGGCGCTCGCGTCTTGTCGATGAACGACTGCATCCCGTTGTGCGCCGGAAGTTCGTTGGAAAAGACGGGAAGCAACTTGTAGTTATACTCCTTGACGCCGCCATTGCCGAGCTTGAGGTCGATGACGCCGAGGAATTTGCCGTTCGATCCGGCGTTGGTGACGAGCGTTCGCCCCTTGGCGTTCTGCACGACGAAGGGTTGCGGTACGCCGTCATGGGTGTGGCCTCCGAAAATGACGTCGATGCCGCTCACCACCTGCGCGAGCTTGACGTCAACATCCATGCCGTTGTGCGAAATCAGCACGACCGCGTCGGGCTTCTCCTTGGAGCGAACGGTATCGACAAGCTGCTGCATGTCACTGGCATTGATGCCGAAGGTCCAGTTCGGAATGAAGCGGGCGGGATTGGCGATTGGCGTGTAAGGAAACGCCTGGCCGATGACGGCGACGCGGTGCTTGCCCACCGTTTTGACCACGTAGGGACGGAAGGCGTGTCCGGAATTCTCGTCGAACGCCTTGGCTCCGT
>Ga0209575_10000816_pt1 | contig 15350 bp, 7 predicted proteins | sample Medcelwee11metaG_FD_187172 | JGI IMG/M metagenome (GOLD analysis project Ga0209575, IMG submission 187172) | Freshwater pond sediment microbial communities from the University of Edinburgh, under environmental carbon perturbations - Medium... | ecosystem: Environmental > Aquatic > Freshwater >...
AGAAACTGCAATTTGTGGATAAGAAGCGATTTGCGGCATGTCTGGCGTTTTATATGATAGTGGCTTGGCGGGTATTATATGTAACCATGCTGGGGCGCGAATATCCGAATATAGATTGCGAAGCGATGCCACCAATCCAGGGATGGGAGGAGGATATGTATAAGGATGTGCGCTCTTTGCGGGAACGCCTACCGCGCACCGCACTGACGCTCTGTCGAAGCGTCGCTCCAGCCCGGTAGGATGGGTAGAGGTGCGCCATGATGCTTGATTTTTGTATGAACTTTATTGCGCCGAAACCCATCTGATTATCGGCGTTGGCAGGTTTCTGGTGGTTGTTATTTCTTTCAGATTGGGGAGTTGGCTGGCAATCGGGAGTATTTAGGAATGATGGGTTTCGGTGCGGGAAAGGAGGGGCCAAGGCGAGGGACATCGACGCGCCTCTACCCATCCTACCCCGCTACCACTAAGTTAAGCGGCTTGCCTGGAGTACCAAACCGTAGTTTGGCACAGCAATGCCGCTGTCTGTTTAGATTTGCTGTAAGCGCTGGCGCACGGTGGCAAGCTGCACTGCTGTCACGAACACTGGCATGGCTTGATCGATTTCTGCCAATTTCGGGAAAGTCGGTGCTAGGCGGATGTTGCAATCCTGGGGGTCTTTTTTGTAGGGAAAGGTGGAACCGGCTGGCGTGAGTTTCACCCCGGCTTCGCCAGTCAAGCGGACAACTTCTCGTGCCAAACCTGGCAAAGTGTCAAACGAAATAAAATACCCGCCCTTAGGTTCAGTCCAACTGCACATGCCTTTGCCGCTTAAACCAGCACGCAGGTGCTTAAACACCAATTCAAATTTAGGCTGGATGAGGGCGCGGTGCTTTTGCATATGGGCGCGCAATGCTTCAAGATTACTCAAAAAGCGCATATGACGTAATTGATTCACCTTATCTGGGCCAATCGTCATCGCCGACATCCAGGCTTTGAAATGCTTGAGATTGGATTCCGACAAACAGGCAAAGGCCACGCCCGCGCCCGCAAAGGTGATTTTGGAAGTGGAACCGGTGATGCACACACTGTGTTCCGTGCCCTGCGCCCGGCAAGCGTCCATGATATTGGCTAACACCGCAGGCGCATCGTCTAAATCATGCACCACATAGGCGTTGTCCCACATAATCCGAAAATTCGGGCCTGCGATGCGGCCTAAACCGGCCATCCGCGTCACCACCGCATCGCTGTAGGTTTCACCGCTGGGATTGGAATATTTGGGCACACACCAAATGCCTTTGATTAAAGGGTCGGCTTTCACCAAACTTTCCACCACATCCATATCCGGCCCATCGGCGGTCATCGGCACGGTCAGCATTTCGATCCCCAAGTCTTCACAAATCGTGAAATGGCGATCATAACCAGGCACGGGGCACAGGAACTTAATCGCGGCCCCTTCGTTTTTCCAAGCTGTGCCATGGCCCTGTGCGCCGTACCACAAGCAAAACTGTACGTACTGATACATCAGGGTCAAGCTGCTGCTGCCTGCGGCGATAATCTCGCTGGGTTTCACTCCCAACATTTCAGCGCCCAGCGCCCGCATTTCTGGCAGACCTTCTAAGCCGCCGTAATTACGCACATCTGTGCCATCAGCGGCCCGATAATTACCCTGCAAAATGCCGTCTAAGGCATTGGATAAATCCAATTGATCGCCACCGGGTTTGCCGCGTGTCAGATCTAAGTTCAAGCCAGCTTGACGATAGCCTGCATAAGCCTGCGCCAGTTCCTGCTCCAGTGCGATAAGCTGCTCTTTGCTATAAGCGGTCAATTCCAAAGCTAATTCTCCAGAGTAAAGGCAAAAATAGAGGCGAACTGCTGAGCGGATGCCGAGTTCGGTGAGGGCGGTTATTTTAGTCTGTTTTCGCCCCCTTGCGTGGTGACGCGGGAAATATTTTCCCGCTCAGGTGACATCACGCCTGTGGTTCAGGGGCGGTGGCTGACCACAAACTAACGATACAACCAAACTCGCATCAAAGAAATCAATTTGTCGGTGTCGATGGGTTTAGCCAAATAATCATTGGCTCCGGCTTCAATACATTTGCCCCGGTCGCCTTTCATGGCCTTGGCGGTGAGGGCAATGATGGGTAATTTGCGAAACCTGGGCTGAGCGCGAATCCGCTGCATGGCTTCGTAGCCGTCGAGCTTAGGCATCATAATATCCATCAGCACTAAATTCATATCTGGATGCTCATCCAACACCGCTAAACTGTGTTCTCCATCGCGGGCGATAAACACTTCCATGCCCCGTTCTTCCAACACTGAGCCTAGCGCGAAGACATTGCGAGAATCATCGTCGGCTAACAACACTTTTTTACCAGCTAGAATCTTTTCCTTATCGTGCATCATTTTCAGCATGGATTGCTGTTCTTTAGGCAAATGTGCTTCGATTTGGTGTAAAAACAAAGTGGCTTCATCCAGCAAGCGTTCTGGAGAATACACCGCTTTCACCGTGAGATTGCGGCTACTTTGCGCTAAGATTTGCTCTTCCTCGGCAGTGAGATCGCGTTCTGCATAAATCACCACTGGCAAACTATTCACCCGATCTTGTTTGCGTAATTGCTCTAATAAACGCAAGCCATTATCTTGTTCTACGCTTACATCCAGGATTAAACAATCAAACACCGTGTCCTGCATGGCCATCTGCGCTGCATCTAAACTGTCTGCCCGAGCAATCTTGACATCACCGCCGCCGACTAATTCAACTAACTTGTCGCAGCGCTCGCCCGGTGCCATTACCAGTAATAAATCTTTCACCGTGCGACTGATAAAACCTTCAATATTTTTGAAGGCATCACCCAACTGAGCCATACTCACCGGTTTCATCAAATAACCAATTGCGCCCATTTGACGCGCATCGTGACTTTCATCTGAACCCGACATGAAATGTACTGGAATGTGCCGGGTTTTCGGATTGTCTTTTAAACGCTCCATCACCGTCCAACCATCTACCAACGGTAAACCAATATCCAGCATAATCGCGCTGGGTTGATAACGGTCGGCAAACTCAAGCCCGACTTTGCCATCTCCTGCAATCAAACATTTGAAATTTTTCTCGTGGGTCAATTCACACAACAACTGAGCAAATTGCGCATCATCCTCAATAATCAATAAGCTACGTTCACCGACTTGCAAGCTGGCCCGATCATCCTGCACCATCACCGTGTCGGCTCCAGACACCGCAGGAGGCGCTGATTCCGGGTGACTGGTTGGCGTCTCGGTGATCGTTGTCGTTGCAAGCGCCGCGTGAACGGCTGGCGGCTTGGCGGGCCTAGCTGGCGCTGCCTGACGAGGCGTTGGGGCTTCTACTGCTGCCGGATTCAGGTGTTCCGGCACATACAGCGTAAAGGTGCTGCCTTTCCCTTCTTCGCTGCGCAACTGCATTTCCCCGCCCAACAAGTGAATCAGTTCGCGAGAAATCGACAGGCCCAAACCCGTGCCACCATAACGCCGACTGGTGGTGCCATCGGCTTGGTGGAACGCTTCAAAAATGATTTTTTGCTTGCTTTCAGGAATGCCGATCCCTGTGTCAGTGACGCTAATCGCCAATGTGGTGGCTACTGACAGATGGCTGCGTGACAAATCCGTGTCGGCAGTCGGGCGATCAATGCTGAGTATCACATGACCACCGCTGTCGGTGAATTTGAACGCATTAGACAACAAATTAATCGCCACTTGTTGCAAGCGTTGTGGATCGGTGTACAGAGTAGTGCCTTGCAGTGCGGGCGCAATTTGGGTTTTAAACGTCAAACCCTTATTCTCCGCCATATGATTAAATTTCTCTCCCAATGCCTCGGTTAAACTGGATAAAGGATAATCTTCACAATGCAGTTCTAAACGCCCCGCTTCCACCTTAGATAAATCTAAAATGTCGTTAATCAAATGCAACAATTCACTACCGGCTTTGTGAATGGTGTTAGCAAATTCCACCTGTTTATCAGACAGATTTTTGTCCTTGTTGGCACTTAACATCTGTGCCAAGATCAACATACTGTTAAGCGGAGTGCGCAATTCATGCGACATATTCGCCAAAAATTCAGACTTGTATTTACTGGCCAGTTCTAATTCTTCTGCTTTCTTTTGAATCGCCGCTTGGCTGCGTTCTAATTCCGTGTTTTTAGCGCGCACCGCATCCTGTTGGCGTTCCAAGGCGCTACCACGTTCTTCCAATTCCTCATTGGTCTGACGCAGCTCTTCTTGTTGCGATTGCAGTTCTTCCGCTTGAGATTGCAATTCTTCTGCTTGAGTTTGGCTTTGATGCAGCAATTCTTGAAGGCGCACTCTGGATTCCGCCGTATTCACCGCCACACCAATGGCTGCTGCCACTTGTTCCACAAAATGCAATTGGGTTTCAGTAAACGCCTTAAAACTGCCTAATTCAACCACTCCCTTCAAAGTTTCCTCATATAAAAAGGGCGCAATCACCAAATTTTGCGGCACAGCTTCGCCCAAACTTGACTGGATAGTCATGTAATCCTGTGGTACCTGGGTGATAACCAGGGTTTCACGCTCCAAAGCCGCTTGGCCGATTAGATTCTCGCCAATTTCAAATTCATGACTGAGACTTTTACGCTTTTTATAAGCATAGCTGGCAATTAATTTAAGATAGGGCTGCTCATGATGCACATTGGCTTCTTCTAATACATAAAAAGTACCCACTTGTGCATTCAGGTAAGAGGCCAAGAAAGTAATGATCTGTTTACCCAATGCAGCCAGTTCTTGTTCACCACTCATCTGTTCATTGAGTTTGGTTTGCCCAGTTTTTAACCAGTCCTGCAAACTTTTTTGAATATTTTCTTGTTCTAATTGTTGCCGGGCCTCTTCGTTACGCGCCGTGATTTCCCGTAAGGTTCTGGTCATCTCCGACAACGCATGACCCAATTGATCATCCTCCGATAAGAGCCTGACTTCACGACTATAATCACCGGCAGCAATCGCATTGGCCTGCACAATTACCCCCCGTAAAGTGCGCGTCATATCAGACAGGGCTTTACCCATTTGATCTTGCTCTGATAACAACACCACTTCGCTGTTGTAATCACCAGTGGCAATGGCATTGGCTTGATTAATAGTATTACGAATGCCTGTTTTCAGTTGCTCGGTAGAATACACAATTTCAGCAATTTCATCACGTCCCTGGTAATCTAAACTGTCTTCCAGCACCCGTCCACGAGACAGGGCTTTTAGATGTTGATTCACTTGCAAGAGTGGCACGACTAAGTGATTAGTAAAGCGGTTTGCCGACCACCACAGCAAAAATATAATGCCCAGTGCCGCAAAACCCAGTAATTTTTCTAAATGATGCAAGGTTGTAAAGGCTTCGTCAGCACTGATTTCTGCAATCAGCGCCCATTGCTGACTACCCATTTGTACTGGCGCATAAGCAGACAACACCGCTTGCCCGAGATAATTGGTACCTATCAGTTGGCCGATATTGCCTTCTAATGCCGCACGGCTGCTTACTGTGTCTACTTTGCCCTCTTTGGGATTTTGTAACGAGGCTTGCACCGTGCGATGTGCAGGATCGAGGTGGGAACTGGAACGCATCGTGAAATCACTGCCCACTAAATAAGTTTCCCCGGTTTTTCCCAGCCCTGCCCGCTGTTGCATCACCGCATTGAGACTGTTATCCAGTAGTTGTAATACCACCACCAATTCTACTTGATCACCCACCTGTAGCGGTTCTGCAATGAAGGCCGCAGGCATATTTTTGCTAGGGCCATAAAGCGCGTAATCACTGAGTACCAGTTCTTGTTCTTTGAGTACTTGATTAAACACTTGGGCTAAATGCGTTTTAGCATATTTGCCAGTGAATAAGTTACTGCCATAATCAGATTCGTGCCGTACTGAATAAAAAACTTTGCCATTCGGGTGAATTAGCATCAAATCATAATAATTGCCCTGCGTAATATAGCGAGTAAAAAAATCCGTGTCGGTATCATTCGCTAGGCGGGGGGTGATTGCTTCCTCCATCGTCATGGTGCTGATGATCGCCCAATTGACGCCCGCCGCTTCTAAAGGCGCATAAGTGGTCAACATGGGCACACCCTCGACACTGACCATCAGCGCTACGCCACGTTCTCCGGCAAGTCCTTTGTTAGCCTCTGCGCTTTGTATTTCTTCTCCAAATGAGCCACTACGGATAATCCGGTCACTGCGATAGTAACTCTTATCTTGTATCCGACCTACCAGATAGGTTTCAGCCGTGTTGCCAATACTACTACGACGCTGAGCAATGCTGTTAATTGTGCTTTTGGTGATGGCCAACACCAGCACACCGCTGATCTCACCAAAACGCGCCACCGGTGCCGTGAAAAAAGCAATCGGTTGTTTAGCCGGCGCATAGTTTGCAAAATCTTCTAAATAAACCTGTTTAAGCCCGGTTTGAAAAGCCTTATTTAAATGGGTATTTTTTAATTCTCCGGTTAAGACATTGGCCCCCAAGTCTTTGTTTTTAGTATTGCTGTAAACAATCGCACCATCTTTAGCAATCAGCATTAAGTCATAATAGCCATATTGCTGGCCAATTTTTTGTAACGCAGGCCCCATGGTTTCATTAATCGAATTCCAAGCCATGCCTTCGGCTTTACCTTCAGTTTTAAAGGCACCATCATATTGCTCTAAGGCTTGACTAATCAGCTCATTTTCTGCTTGTACACTGATGTTGTCGTAATTTATTTTAAAATAATTTTGTAATTGTGCCCGTTTATTTTCTTGGATGCTCTTGAGAGACTCAGCGGCATTCCTGCGCAACACCGCCACGGTATCCACTAACAAGCGCATGTCTTCGCGACGACTAGAGAAATAATTCTCAATTTCTGTCGTTTTTACCTCGCGCAAACTTTCTAACTGGCTAAACGCTTGCCGTGACAAGGCAGTGTGGATTTGCAGTAAAGCAGTGATGCCAACAGCCGCGAAAGGTAATAAACCAATCGTCAAAGACATGACAAACAATTTTGCACGTAATTTCATAAGTAATTCTCGTCGCTTTGAGCGGGGATTCACCACCGTTTAACCCACAGTTTGTAGGCGACACGGGAAGGCAGGAGCTAGGGCGGCACACAATGGCTTTGACTGTAAGGCAAAATCGGGCGATTGGCAATGCTATACACACTGTCCGGCTCAATTCAGGTGAATTTCTACATTGGGCTTAGGCGCATCAGAGGAAAAGACCTGAAGCATCCTCTTTGTTTAAGCCAAGATTAAGTCATAACCCTGTATACTCCCCCCGATGATGGCTTGGCTCTGTCATCGCAGGGCTAGGTGTGAGTGATGATGGCGATTAGGCACGGCAAACGGACATCCCCGGAGCGTTCAGAAATGAATAAGGTCTTGTTTTATTGGGTAGCATTACTGGGCTGGTCGGCCAGCCTGATGGCGGCGGAACTGCCATTTACCCCGCAGCAGATGGAAAATCTGGGCATCCGCCTGAGTCCGGTGGAAACCGCCGCGACGGTCTCGGGCGGGCATTTACCGGCGCGGGTCACGGCTCTACCTGCCCAGACTTTCGTGGTCAGCGCACCGCAGGCCGGTTTACTGGAAGCGGTGCGGGTGGCGGTAGGCGATTCGGTACAGGCTGGGGATAAGCTGGCACGCTTACAAAGCCAGACTTTGATCGACATACAGCGCGCTTATTTACAAGCCCTGAGCAAGCACAGCCTGGCGCAAACCGGCTTTGAGCGTGATAACCGGCTGTTTAAAGAAGGGGTGATTGCGGAACGGCGCTATTTGGATACTCGCGGTCAGCTTCAGGAAACCCGTGCAGAATTGGAAGCACAGCAGCAAATCTTGGCGCTGGCTGGCATGACTCAGGCGGAGATCAAGCACCTGACTGATTCCCACCGGCTCAGTGGTACTCTGGAAATCCGCGCCCCGGCGGCGGGGGTGGTGTTAGAAAGTGCGGCGGTGGGTGGTCAGCGGGTGGAAGCGATGAACCTATTGTTCAAAATCGCCGATTTGAGTCGCTTGTGGTTAGAAATCAGCGCACCACAGGATCGTTTGCCAGCCCTGGGCAGCTCGTTTTCGGTGGGTTCGGCACGCGGCAAGATTACCCTGATCGGGCGCTCGGTAGACCCGCAAAACCAGACCGTGCTGGTGCGCGGCGAAGTGACTGAACAGGCCGACAGCTTGCGCGTTGGTCAGTTTGTCGAGGCGCATCTGGACGCGCCAGCAGGGGGGGTGTATCTGCAAGTACCCAGTGCGGCCCTGGTGCGCGGTGGTGCGCAGACCGTGGTATTTGTGCGCAGTGCCAATGGTTTTACCCCACAGCCAGTGCAGGTGATCAACGAACACAATAACCAAGCGGTGTTTTCCGGCGAGTTACCGGCACAAGCCCAGGTCGCGGTGAGTGGTCTGAGTGCGCTCAAGTCCGCTTGGCTTGGCCAAAACAGCGAGTGAAGGAACATCCATGCTATCTCGTTTGATTCAATTCGCCCTGACCCAGCGCTTATTCGTGCTGCTGATGACCGCTTTGCTGGTGGGTCTGGGCGTGCTGGCGTTTCAAAAAATTCCGATAGACGCCTTTCCCGACGTGTCCTCGCCGCAGGTGAAAATCATCATCAAAGCGCCGGGCATGACCCCGGAAGAAGTGGAAGCCCGTATCACCGCACCGATTGAGGTGGAAATGTTGGGGATTCCGCATCAGGTGATGTTGCGGGCGATAGCCAAATACGGCCTGACCGACATCACCGTGGATTTCGCCGAAGGCACCGATATTTTCTGGGCGCGTCAACAAGTGGCTGAGCGCCTTAACGGCGTGTGGGGCGATTTGCCAACGGACATCAGCGGCGGTCTTGCGCCACTGACCACGCCGCTGGGCGAGATGTTTATGTTCACCATTGAGGGCGATTTGTCGCTGATGGAAAAACGCCAACTGCTGGATTGGGTGATCCGTCCGGCTTTGCGCACGGTGCCTGGGGTGGCGGATGTCAACGCGCTGGGCGGATTGGCGCGTAGTTTTGAAGTGGTGCCGGATAACACGCGGATGAACGCACGCGGCGTGAGTTTCCAGCAACTCTATGAGGCGCTGGATACAAACAACCGCAACGACGGTGCGGGCCGTTTGAGCGAAGGCGAGGAGGCGCTGTTGGTGCGGATCGAAGGCAGTATCCGCGATCTGGACGACATCCGTGCCATCGTGGTGCAGAACCGCAACAATGTGCCAGTGCGCGTCAGCGACGTGGCAGAAGTGCGCATCGGCGCGTTGACCCGTTACGGCGCGGTCACTCGTAATGGCCAAGGCGAAGCGGTGGAAGGACTGGTGTTGGGCTTACGCGGCGCTAACGCCCGCCAGGTGGTGGAGGGCGTGCAAGCTAAGCTCCAAGACCTGCAAGCCAATTTGCCCAAAGGTGTGACGGTCGAGGTGTTTTACAACCGGGGCACGCTGGTGGATCGGGCAATATATACCGTGAGTAAAGCCCTGGGCGAAGCCACAGTCTTGGTGCTGATTCTGCTGGTGCTGTTTCTCGGCAATCTGCGCGCAGCGCTGACCGTGGCGCTGATTCTGCCGCTGGCGGCACTGGCGACCTTTATCCTGATGAATTATTTAGGGATGTCGGCCAACTTGATGAGTTTAGGCGGCTTGGCGATTGCTATCGGCATGTTGGTCGATGCGGCGGTGGTGGTGGTGGAAAACGTGGTCAAGCACCTAGCCGACGCCGCCCACGGCCCGCGTCTGCCGCGTATGCACTTGATTTACCGGGCGGTGCGCGAAGTGGCGCAGCCGGTGACTTCGGGCATTTTGATTATCATCATCGTGTTTCTGCCGCTGCTGACCCTGGAAGGACTGGAAGGCAAGCTGTTCATCCCGGTGGCTCTGACCATTGTGTTTGCGCTGGGTAGCTCGCTGCTGCTGTCCTTGACCGTGATTCCAGTGCTGTCCTCTTTCCTGCTGGGCAAGGTCAGCCATGAAGACCCCTGGTTGGTGCGGTTGCTGACCCGGTTATATACTCCGGTGTTGGCTTGGAGCCTGCGTTCCGGCCCAGTGGTCGCGAGCCTAGCGCTGGCTGGACTATTGGTGGCGGGTTGGGCCTATACCCAGATCGGCAAAACCTTCATGCCCACCATGGACGAGGGCAATATCCTGGTGCAACTGGAGAAATTGCCTTCCATTCATCTGGAAGAATCGCTGGCCCTGGATTTGAAAGTACAGCGGGCGCTGTTACAACAAGTGCCTGAAATCACTGGCATTGTGGCGCGTGCCGGTTCAGACGAAATTGGCATGGACCCGATGGGATTAAACCAGACCGACAGCTTTCTGATGCTCAAACCCGTGGCGGAATGGCGGCAGCCGGACAAAGACTGGCTGCTGGATCAAATGCGCAAAGTGTTGGAAGATTTTCCCGGCGTGGCTTATGGCTTTACCCAGCCGATTGAAATGCGGGTGTCGGAAATGCTCACCGGTACCCGTGGCGACGTGGCGGTGAAGCTGTTTGGCAGCGACATCAAAATGCTCAACGAAAAAGCCTTAAAAATCGCCGAAGCCCTGCGCGGCATCGCGGGTGCGGAGGATGTGCTGTATGCCGCTAACGAAGGCGTGCAGTATTTTCAGGTTGCGATTGATCGCCTCGCCGCTGGGCGGATGGGGCTGAATGCCGATGACTTGGCGGTGTTGCTGCGTTCCAAGCTGGAAGGCAAACCGGTGGGCACGGTGTACGAAGGGATGCGCCGCACGCCGCTGCTGATCCGTAGCGGCGAAGACCTGCGGCAATCGCCGACGGCGTTTGAAAATCTGTTGATCAGTCTGGGCGACGCGCAAAATGCACCGCTGTCCAGTCTCGCGAAACTGACTCGGGTGGAAGGCCCGGTACAGGTCAACCGCGAGCTGGGAGCGCGTCTGGTGGTGATCACCGCCAATGTGCGCGGACGTGACTTGGTGGGCTTTGTCGAGGAAGCCAAGCAGGCGGTGGCGGAACAAGTGCCGCTTGAGGCTGGTTACTACGTGCGCTGGGGCGGTCAGTTCGAGAATCAGCAACGCGCTGCGGCTAGACTGGCACTGGTGGTGCCAGTCGCGATTGGCCTGATTTTTCTGCTGTTATTCTCCACGTTTGGATCAGTCCGGCAAGCTTTGTTGATTCTGCTGAATATTCCGTTTGCCATGATCGGCGGGGTACTGGCGTTGTGGCTGACTCATGAATACTTGTCGGTGCCAGCCTCGGTGGGGTTTATCGCCCTGCTCGGTATCGCGGTGTTGAACGGAGTGATGTTAGTCAGCTATTTCAATCAGTTACGTGCGCTGGGTATGGATATGGTGCAAGCCGTGACCGAAGGCGCAAAACGGCGGTTACGCCCAGTGCTGATGACTGCGAATATCGCCATGTTTGGCCTGATCCCGCTGCTATTTGCCACCGGCCCTGGCTCGGAAATCCAACGCCCGCTGGCAATCGTGGTGATCGGCGGCCTGATCAGTTCCACTTTGCTGACGCTGGTGCTGTTGCCGATTTTATACCAGCGTTTTGGCGAAGCTGCCCGTTTAACCTCCCCCGCGCCCGCCCAAGCCGGGGATGTGGAGAACTCACATGTCTGAAGCACAAGAACTGCTCGCCCTGATCGCGGACACCAAACTGGAAGATGCGCTCAGCGATTGGCTACTGGCACGCCGCGACATCAGCGGCTTTAGCAGCCAAACCGTGTATGGTCACAGCGAAACCTCGCAGCAATTCAGCCTCGCCGAGCAAGTCAGCGGGCGGCAGCGCCGCTTGATGTTTCATGTTCACGCCCAACCAGCGGTGATCGATGCCTTGCTGGCCGACCTGCGCCGCGATTTCAAAGGCAGTCGGCTACATTACTGGCGGCTACCACTCAGTGCCGCTGGCACTCTGGAGTAAACAAGATGTTAGTCAATCCATTAGGAAAACTGTCCCAGTTAGGACTGGTCGTCCTGCTAGGACTATCAGTCCTGCTCTCGGCCCCGTCCACGGTGGCGCACGAAATGCCCCAAGCCATCCCACCGGAAGTCATTCAATTGCCGCGTGATCCGCAATTGACCTTGGCCCAGGTGGTGGAGCAGGCCGCGCAACGCTATCCCGATTACACCACTCTGGAAGCGCGGCTGGCAGAACTGGCAGCACAACGCCGGGTCGGTAACGCCTACCTGAGCGGTGCGCCCGCGCTCAGCCTGCGCCATCAAAACGACACTGTGGGCAGCGGAGACGGCTTGCGCGAATGGGAACTGGGGCTGGAACTGCCGTTGTGGTGGCCGGGCCAGCGCCGGGCGATGCAGGCGTATGGTGACGGCTTGGCGGCGGGCATCAAAACCTGGGAAGCCGCACTGCGCCTGACCGTTGCCGGTCAAGTACGCACCCTGGTGTGGGACGCTGCCTTACAGGAAAACCTGGCAACCCTGGCAGAGCAGGAATGGGACGCCGCGCTGACTCTGGAAAAAGACGTGCGCCGCCGCGTCGAGGCTGGCGAACTGGCGCGTGGCGATCTGTTGCTGGCCCAAGATGATACCTTGCGCAAGCAGGCAGAGTATCTCGACGCGGAAACCCGGCTGGCGCGGGCGGTGGAAAACTATCGCCTGTTCACGGGTTTAGATCAACTGCCTGCGCAGTTTGAGGAAGCCCCACCCACAGCAGTCAGCGGCGAAAATGCGCAGACACGCTGGGTCGGACATCCGTTGCTGAATGAGGCACAGGCCACGATTGAACGCGCCCAGGCCGAATTGCAATTGGTCAAACAGGAGCGCGGTGCTACGCCACAACTCAACATGGCGGTGCGCCGCGAACGCGCCGACCGCGACAGCGCGGATCAAGACAGCGTGGGGATCAGTGTGCGTCTACCGCTGGGCGCGTCGTCTTACCACGGCCCGCGCATCGCGGCGGCACAACGCGCTTTGGCTGAAGCCCATAGCGCCCGTGACCGCCTGTTACGCGAGTTACAACTGGCCGCCACAGAAGCCGAGCAAGCTTGGCAAACCGCCCGCGATACTTTGCGTCTAGCCGAGGCACAAAAACGCCTCGCCGAGGAAAACTTGCGCTTGGCACAAATCGCCTTCAAGGCTGGCGAAAGCGAATTCATTCACCTGCAACGGGTGCAAACCCTGGCCTTCGCGGCGGATCGGGCGGTGCTAGCGCGTGGCTTACAACTCAAAAGCGCGCTGGCACGTTACCGGCAGGCATTGGGCATTTTGCCGTGAATGTCAGACACTGAACTGTCGAGAGTTATTCAGACTGCCAAGCCATGAATGGTCGCGCAGGGCAGGGACGCAGGGACGCAGGGAGGGCAAAAACAATCGCTCTTCTCTGCGTTTCTGCGCGGGAATTATTTTTCTCTGTGCCTCTAGCATGGAGTTAAAATACTGACTGTCGAATACTTACAATCAGCGTTTATTGGCGGTCAATCATTTTTTGGTTAGCTACTTAACAGCGCCCGTTGCGCTAAAGCTGACAAGGCGCGTTCCAATAATTCCGCCATCAAATCTGGCGTAGCCTCCACCTCTTCCGCGCCAGCATTGGGGCGGATCAAGCCGCGCCGTGCCCAGCCTAATAAGCGTGTGATCAGCGCCGCCCGATCCTGGGTGCCGTCCAAGTGCAGCAAGAGATTGCCCAGCAACGGGTCTAGCGTCAGTTTTTCCCCGCGCAGATTGTGTACCTCGCCCTGATTGGGCTGCGCGGCAAATTGCTGACGGGCCAACGGACTGGCCAACGGCATAGCGCTGGCTGGCGCGCAAAGCGGCAGGGGTTCGGCGTGTAGTTCCAAGCTTTGTGACTGCGCATAAGTCCACAAATGGGCGGCCAAACTGGCGCGTAAATCTGGATCATCAGCGGCGGGCAGACGTGCGCCCAACGCTTGCAAACAGGCGCAACTTTGCGCACACAGCGCCTCGAAAGACAAAGCTTGCGGCCAGTGTTGCGCCAAGCACCAGAGCGCAGCCTTGACCAGCGGCACCGTGGCTTCAACCACCTCGCCCTGCTGCGGATGCACAAAACGCACGCTGAGACCGGGGTGATTTAATCCCGGCTGCTCGGTGAGGGCTTGATACGCAAACGCCAAGTAACGGTTTTGCAGCGCCATCGCTGGCTCGGCTGCTGATACGGCGGCGGAATGACACAGCAGGCTGTGGCGTTGCGCACGGTGCTGGAGAAAATCTTGCCCCTGTTCTTGGAGTATTCGCTGCGCAGGACTGGCTTGGGGGTCGCTGACCGAATTGCTGGTGGATTCGCCCAGATAATGCAAGCCCAGTGCTTGGCTCAGTGCAGCAAACTCATGAAAATACAGGGGATAATTGGCCTGTTCCGGCAGCGCTGGGCAGTCCGTCGCCGCCAGCCAACTCGCCAAAAACACGCCTTCCTCGGCCAAATGGCTGCCAGACACCGCGTCCAACAAGGGCATCAGTGCCGCCTGCCAATCGGTTTTTGCCGCTGCCAATAAGGGACGCACCGTCTGGCGCAATTGCCAACCCGGTTGGGTCGCGTACTGCACTGCCAGCACGCCCTGCGGACGCAAATGGGCGGCGCAATGGCTTAACAGCGCCCGCTGTTGGGCGGGTTCCCACGCACTTAAGCCAGCCAGCAAGAGATAGTCAAATGTCCCTGGCCAGTTCTCCAGCGCGGTGACTGCGGCTGGTTGTACGTGCAAATTCTTCAAGGCAAGCGACTGACTCAACGCTTGCAGCGTCTGTTGCTGCGCAGCATCGTCCGTGATCCACAGACACTCGGCTGTCGGCAAGCCCAGCAAGCAACCGCACAAACTGGCGGCGTCCAGCGCCTGGCCCAGCACTAAAATCCGCGCCCGTGACAACGGCACCGGTTCCAATCCCAACCGGTAAGCGCTGCTTGCTAATTGGTACAAATTGCTTTGGATAGTGGTGGGTTGCATGGGGTATCAGTCCTCATTGCGCGGAATAACAAGGGGCATCGCCTTCGGCTTTTGGTGGGGCTGCGCGAGAAAAAACCTGACAGGTCTTATTGTCACCCTCTTTAATGCGCTCCGCGTCACGGGGTTGCTGGGTGCGGTCTCCACGGCACAGCACACCCACAGAAGCGTGACACCGCTGGAGAGGCCGTAAAAGAACCTCCAAAATCGGCTGTTTTTCACTCGTACCCCATTGATTCTTCGTTGCCGAAAATGCTAAAAACAGGGTTCTTTTACAGCCTCTGGAGCGGTGTTACGAGGAAAACCTTAAGATTTATTTCTTGTGAGCTGCCTTCTTGCTTCATCGAGAGTGGCCAGATTATAGCTAAATTATATAATTTATAAGGTAACGTAACTTCTAATTTTATCAAATTTAAAGTATTCACCTGACAAACAATCTCTGAATATCTGAGTGGCTTCATCGAATATTTTAATAAATGCAAAATTTTTTCTTACCCATGTTT
>Ga0209575_10000817_pt1 | contig 15341 bp, 21 predicted proteins | sample Medcelwee11metaG_FD_187172 | JGI IMG/M metagenome (GOLD analysis project Ga0209575, IMG submission 187172) | Freshwater pond sediment microbial communities from the University of Edinburgh, under environmental carbon perturbations - Medium... | ecosystem: Environmental > Aquatic > Freshwater >...
CAGTTCATCCTGATTCAAAGCACGACCAAACCACCCCTCGACACGCTGACGGAGTTTGGCTTTCTCATGGAATGACAGGGTAAGTTTCTCAGATACTACGAACCGTTTACCGGCATACTTACCTTCTTTCATCAGTTCATCAATTTCATAGAGGATGACTACCTGATGTGCTCTTTTGGGCTGTTCAGTTTCAGGATCAATGAACTTGGTAGCATGAGTACCAATGTCCCTGACCATGTAACACACACCCTGATAGTTTCCAGCAGGTAGCTGTTCAAATGCGGTTTCTTCCTGTGCTTTTACGACAATGGACATAGCGGTTCCTTATTTAATAATATATGGTTTCTTCAGGATATACTTAAAACTGGAAGCACTCAGCCGGATCGCCTTGGTGATGTTCCATCCCTTACCACGCAATTCACAGATACGGGAACGGAACTCATAGAGTCCTTCATGCAGGAACTGTCCGGTCACTACCCCCTTGGCTCCTGCCTGTTTCAACATGGTAATTACTCTACCATGCTGGGTTAATTTCTCCATAACCTCATCCTTTATCATAGATTAAGCGTCATCATTATACTACTAAATAGGTTGTGTGTCAATGCTTATGCTTCATCTCTTACATAACTTTTGAAGTTAGCCCAGGATGCACATTGACGGGCGTATTCTCTGTTCACCTCGTCAATATTGTAACCAACATAAGGGATACCATCCTCTGTATAAAGTAGTTTAGCTTGACCGTTAGCAATATCCCTACGTTCAGAGAATGACAACTCATCTGATGGCAACTCTTTACCCCAAGCGATCTGATATGCCTCTCTCGCTGGTTTACCACTTTTAACCAAGCGTACCTGTTCTCTCAACTTCTCAAGGTTTGGACTATGCCTGCCTCTATCCTTTACCACCGCATCCAGACCCTTATAGGTACAGTAGTGAGAATCACCATATATCTCAGCCCCACATTGAACGCAAATACCAGGAGCGATAGATTTTATATCCTTGATCTGATGGACAGCAAATGTACGATTGAGGCGTTTCAGGTTTATCAGTTTAGATGAGTTGCCACTTTCACCGATCAGCACAGACTCAGCTTCGGTCAATTCGATTTTCTCACCAGACATGAGTTCCATAAAGATTTTCATGCGATCCCCTTAAATAGATAAAACCATAGATTGTTGTCTCCTGCTGTTCTTCACAAAATTTATGAGAGCCGACCGGTAATTTTTATACACCACCCCTTTAGCCTCGCAATACAATTTCAGATTCTCAAATTCATTCTCCACTATCGAAAGAGAAACTCCGTACTTCTTGGCAATTTCTTCTCTGTCATTCAAGGTGATTTTTTCGAGGTTGCCATATATATTCTTTTCATTCTTTTCATTCTTCTTATTCTTGTTTGTTGTTAGTTGTTTGTTAGTTGTTTGTTGATGGTTTGTTAGTTTGCTTGTTGATTGTCCGTTACTTGGTTGGTACTCTTCATATTTTACAATAGTTATGACGGTATATTTGTTTGTTGATTTGATTGTTAATTCTCCGGTGTTTTCTAATTTCTTTAGAGAGGTGCGTAATGATTGTACAGAGATACCTGTCTCATCAGAAAGACTGAATAATCCGGTGACGGTTTGTCCTCTCAGAATGTCCTGTCCTCTCCATTTCCCTGGTTCATGGTTAGCCATAACGAGGAGATGAACAAACAGGGAAAACATCTTGGGATCAGCAGACCATTCCCAATTCAGTATTGATCTATGTAGTTTTATCCATCCCGTTGTCTCATCGTTCATAACCTACCTCGACATCAAAAAGCTCCACTCGATAGGCGGGACGCTGTGATGGGCAGCTTTCCTATCAGGTGGAGCTTTATAATAACGAGTAATTGAGTAAAAAATATCCATCACGTTCTCCCTTTTGTATAATCCATCACCAGGATTATACCACCACCGTTGTCTCATGTCAAGGTTTGACGCAGCACCTTCCTTCTAGGTTTGATCCATTTCATAAACTCTATATAGCAATCATCGCAGATAGTAGCGGAACCGCCAGCCAGTTCTTCTTTTGTCCATTGCTTTGCTTCCTCCTCTACTTCTTCTTCTATTCTTGTTTTAGTAAATATTTGATGGCAATTCTCACAATAAAATTCAGTAGCTGGGTCAAATGGTTCATATCCATTTTCTACAGTTTTCTCTTGTTGTCTCATCGTTCACTTCCTTTCGTTTACGGTACGCTTGGTGTTGTCTCATGTCAAGGTTGGAGTCCGTTGTCTCATCGTTTAGTACACAAAAGCACCTGGAGCTATGATCCTGGTGCTAGTGTGCATATACACAAGCGTGTGTGCATATGTATACTAGCATACTATGGTATCCCTGTATAGATAATAACGTGCTACAATGGTCGCTAGTCGTGTTTTGTGCTATAGTTGACCTCCGGTATTACTTGGATATATCGAGCGTTTCTGGTGGTCTACAATGCGTTCTATACAAGTCCGCCATGGTAGTATATATGTCCGTTGCGTCCCTTGTGGCATAATTCTATATTGCCATGATCGTTCACAATTCCCCATACATGACCATCCGATTGTACTTTGTCGTTGCTATCTACAGCTCTGTTTTTCCCGTCCCATGATGAGCATTCTACTTCTCTACATTCGTCCTGCAATTCCTCAATACTTTTCTCTCTCATGCTAAAACCTCATAATAGTATAATCCGCACAATAGAAAGCGCATAGCCTATACAATGCGTTATTTATTATGCGTTGCGTCAGTCCATCCGCAAGCTTTACAATAATCTCTACCTTGTAAAGAGCAATCTATATACTTTGCGTTGTCGTGATACTGTACTGTTGGTGGGTGCTTTGCTACTTGTTCCCATAGCTTGTCCAGCTGGTACTGCCGTCTATTCCTGAAGTAAATATGATCGCTCATGGTATCCCCTTGTATGATATATAATCCGCACAATAGAAAACACCGTACTAGGTGGCAGGTGTTCTCTATGTAGGGATTATATTCTACCACGGATTGTGGCAAGCCGGATACCTTCATACTCATCCTCTGCTGCTCTGATAGCAGACCACGGGATACTATCTTCTGTGAAGTCTGAATATACTTTTCCTCTCTCTGTAGGATACTTGTGACCTTTTGCTATGACCTTGTAGCCTTGCAGGTATCCAAAGTAGTACACGGGTATTGCTCGGAACGTAGTGCCGTACATTTTAGTGCTTATACTTTTACCAAAGGTTTTTCCGTATAGTGTCATTATTTTTTACCTTGTAATAGTTTAGCTTTGGCAAACTTTGCAGAACGTGTAGCCTTTACAGTATCGCCGGTACGCTGGAAGCGTGTAGCGTGTAATGCGTGATCGTGCCAGGTAGAGAGAGTATAGATAGGTTTGTTTTGTTTTGGAGTGTACATTATTTGTTTTCACTTTCGTTTGCTAAGAGATTATAGATAGCTAAGTCCTGATCCGTGTCCAGACGGTCTAACAGATCGAAGTCTGTAACCTGATCCTGCTCGTTGTCCATGATGTCCCCTTTAATGATAAATAAAATTAAAATTATTTATGTGGTATCTTTACTCCATTAATGGAAAAGATATAGGGCGGATTATTGTCAAGCAATGCATAATTGATCCTCATTTCGTCATATCTCTTATAAAAATAATTGCATATGTCCAGAGCCAAGCAAAACAATTCCGGCTGGTATCCTAGTTCCTGCCATTCATTGCCAATCCTGCATATTACTTTATAAGCCACCTTTGTCCCCTTTAATGATAAATAAAAACTATTTTGTTTTGGGAGATAGGTTGGAGGATATAATTTTTTCCATCATGTTTTTCAGCGTCTGTTGTAAACCTTCATAATAGAACATCATAGAGGTTTCGTTTTTGTCCGTTCTGTTTTTCCATTCCTTTGCTACCAGTACTTGCAGGTGTTTCAAGTCGTTGTAATTAAGATCCATTTCGTCCCCCGATATAATGTAGCTAAATTGCTACAATAAGACTGTATCATATAATCCATACCATGTCAATAGATATATTATAGATAGTACAGTATCCTGATCCATGCTATATGTATGCCTGGATGTATGGCTGTATACCGCTATAAACTATACCATGTCGATTTTAAGACAGGATTATTTTTGAGATGATGGATATATCAACTATTTTTTTCTGATGGCTTAAAAACGATTGTAGTGCGTTATATAATTGTACTATCGTACTGATAAGGGTGTTTTGGATATTTTAATCGTGCTATTGACAAAAAAAATACTATGCCCATACAATGCAATCGTGCAAATAGTCCAGCAGGGTAGTGCATACACGGACTATAAAAAAGGTATGCGATATGGATCTGATACGGGTCAACGTAGATCCTCACAACGTATCAGCCAGTATGGGGTAGCCAACCCGTATAGCGGACTACTCATAGAGTGAGGTAGCATGATTAAATTGCATGCACGTTCGCAGGATATTGTATTTCTGTGCTCTTTTTTCTTTTGTTACTAGGTAGTACATACCATGGGAAGTATTCCCTCTAAAGGTAGACAACGTATCACTAAGGCTATGTTAGGACTCACAGAAAAAGAGTCCAGGTTTGTCCAAGGTTACGTTAGTAACTCGGACAAGTCTAATACTCAAATAGCTATTGAGTCCGGTTATAGCTCTCATACTGCACATGTTATAGCTAGTGAGAACCTCAACAAACCTAAAATACAAAATGCTATCATTGCCATATTAGAACAGCAAGGATGTACTGATACACACTTATCTAAACGTATCTATGAGTCTACTAATGCTAATAAGGTAGTATCGTCATACACTGAGGGTGACAGTATACAACCTGATCATGCTATACGTTTAAAGGGGGTAGAACTAGCACTACGCATCAAGGGTCTCCTTAGTACGTCTACTGACAGTATGATGCCTACAGTCACCATAAATAGTGATAAGCTTATGATCCTTCTACAGTCATCACAGACACCTAGTACCACAGTACCAGCTATCACTACCCCTACGGGGGAGGAAAAACAAAAGTGAAAAATTAGTATATATCCTACCGCACAATTTTTCATAGTTTTCCAATAGGTCGGGTAGTACCTTCACTACATTTTTAAGTACCCTTGTGTGCAAAAATATTTTTTATAAAATTTTTATATGGCTAGTGAATACGACAATATGACAGCAGAGGAGTTAAAGGAGGTAGCCAGGCAGAAGGTACTGACGAGGGCTAAGGGTGATCTGTACTGGTTGAACCATGATATTCTACGACCAGAGGGTGGATATGAATTAGGAGAGATGCATCAGAGGTTGTGTAGTTTTATTGAGGGGAAAGACAGACGGAAGATGGTGCAGATAGCGAGGGGACATTTCAAGACAACGATGGTGACGGAAGGGTATACGATACAGAGGATATTACAGAACCCTGAGATACGGGTTCTTTTAGTAAATGTGAAGTTAGATAATGCGAAGGCATTTTTGAGGAAGATAAAGACGCACTTTGAGATGAATGAATCATTCAGGTGGATAGCACAGGATTTGTTACCGAAGAAAACGGATAAATGGACAGAGACTGAAATCATAGTGAAGCGTAAGCGAGCATATCAGGAAGCAACAGTAGAAGCAATTGGTGTAGGTGGTACTCTGGTATCGAAGCATTACGATCTTATCATCTATGATGATGTAGTGAATGATGAGAACACAGCCACGAAGGAACAAATAGAGAAGTTGTTGGATTGGTTTCGAGCATCTCTTTCACTATTGGAACCGGATGGAGAGATTATTGTTATAGGAACGAGGTGGCATTTCAATGATCTGTATGGATACATTGAAGAGCATATGCCGGAGTATAAGACATTGAAATTAGGTTGTACAGTAGGTAATGTTCCGATTGATACAGATGGAGCAGAACCCAGTTTCCCTGGTAGATTCACCATCGAGTACCTAAAGCAACTTCGTCAGGAACAGGGCAGTTATGTATTCAATGCCCAGTATATGATGGAACCTATTGATGATAGTAATGCCACGTTCAAGAGGGAGTGGTTCAGGTACTATGAACAGGAGGATCTGAAGGGTCTGGATCTGAGAACGTATATGACGATTGATCCTGCAATTTCTTTGAAGGATTCTTCGGACTATTCAGCCATCTGTGTCACTTCTGTGGATGAATGGAACAACGTGTATGTGAGAGAAATAAAGTATGGTCATTGGCAACCGAATGAACTTCTTGAGAATGTATTTTTACTCTATGGATATTTCAAACCGATCCGTATTGGAATGGAGATGGTGGCATTTCAGAGGAGTTTGAAATACTCGATACAGGATATGATGAGGGAGAAAAATATTTTCCTGCCCTTGACAGAATTAAAGACCTCTACTACAACTAGTAAAGAGATGAGAATACGAGGTCTGCAACCACGATTTGAAAATGGTGCAGTACGATTGAAAAAAGGTATGGATGAATTAGAGGAGGAGTTGTTGAGATTTCCGAAAGCGAAGAGGGATGACCTGTTGGATGCGTTGGCGTATGGGATGCAGTTGTGGACTGTACCGCAGGGTATTTTCAAAAAGAAGGCACACAGGGATCGAAGGCAACAATCAGGCTGGACAGCATTAGAACCATTAACAGGTTATTAACATGGCAAAGAGAAATAAAGCAGGTGTTACTTTAACCGATGATAAAGAGATAACGATAAACCGCTATGAACCCAATGAGAAAGAAGCGGAAGTTATCGGAAATATATATAAGCGATTTGATTACATGAAAAGTGCAAGGGCTACATGGGAATCAATATGGAATGATGCCGATAAGGCGTATCGTCAATATGCTGTTGATAAGAAAACTGGTGACTGGCGTAGCAATATCGTTATCCCTATGACCTTTGCTACTATCGAGGCATCGCTTTCTGAATTGGAAGATTCCACTATGGGCATCATTGTTCGTCCCGTAGAGGATAGTGATGAACGCAACACCAAGGTGATGCAAGCCATCATCGACTACACATGGAAAAAAGGTGATGGTGATGTCGAGTGGAACAAGACGGTGAAGTCTGCTCTCATTAGAGGAAGTGGAATTGGAAAAGAGATTTATCGGGTTGACCATAAAACTACCAAGGAAATAAAATCCTACGACCCTGAAACCCAAGTCATTGAATGGAATGAAAAGGACACCTTCGAGTTCAATGATGTGTACTATATGAATATTGACCTGTTCGATTTCTATATTGACGATATGGCGAATGATAGAGGAATGGATAGTGCCAGAGATTGTATCGAACGTGAGATAATTGATATTGGTCGCTTCAAGGAGAAGTATGCCAACTACAAGAATATCGAATACGTTACCGCTGGCGGTGATACCACGAAAGCACAGTACTACGATCAGCCGGAAGATACGGAGAAAAAGGAAATTGAAGTCCTGCATTACTACAACCAGATTGAGGACTTGTACCTCATCGTAGCTAATCGCATTTTGATAACTGATGTCGATAGACCGCTTCCTTGGTCACATAAGAAACTACCGTTTGTAGCGATTGTGGATTACGGACTTCTTGGTGAGTTCTATGGCTGGGGTGAACCGAAAATCCTCGAAGGACTCCAGGCTGAGATAAATACTATCAGAAGGATGGCTACCGATAACACGCACCTCCAGATCAACAAGATGTTCTTTGTCTCCGACTCAGCCGTCATGGATGAGGATGACCTCGTATCCCGTCCTGGTGGACAGGTGGTACTCTATGGAGATGTGGACAAGGCTATCAAGTGGCTGGACTATCCCCCGCTTGGTCAGGACTGGATCAAACTCTATGAAGAATTGAAGAGCGATTTCAGGCGTGTCTCTGGTGTCTCCGAAGAGATGAATGGTCTGCCTCAATCCCAGACTGCTACACAGGCTGCTATTCTCCGTGAAACTGGCATGAAACGGATACGTTACAAGAATAAGTATTTCAAGAAAAAAGGTATGATACCGTTCGGTCGTATGCGTATTGCCAACATCCAGCAGTTCTATGAAACTGGTAAGGTACAGGATATTGTTGGCGATAAGGGTGATGTACTGCCGGGTAAAAAGTACCGTCAAATCCGTGTGGATATGAAGAACGGTATGTACTTCTTTGAAGCCACTCCTGAGAAGATCCGTGGTAACTTCGACATCGAAGTTGATGCCGAGAATATCGTGCCGATCTCCAAGGCACTCATGCGTCAGCAGGAACTTGAACTGTATGATCGTACCCTCAAAGACCAAACAGTTGACCCAAAGAAACGATCTAAAAAATTATATGAAGCATACGATAAGAATCCGTATGACTATCTGGCAGAACCCAAGACAATTTCCATGCTGCCGGAAGAACAGATAAAGATAGCCGAGGAGCATCATGCAGCCCTCATGCAGGGGTATGAGGATGTTGTACCTCTGGACAACCCAACCCCTGAGCATATCGGTGCACATATGCACTTGATGGCGGATAACCTCGATAAGATAGAAGGTGATCCTAAAATCAAGGAAGTCCTCCTGACCCATGTGGAAGCGGAGAAACAGATAGTGGAAGGTCAGCAGGTACCACAGGGTATGCCTACTGATGCCGGTATACAGCAAGCCACAGGTGGTACACCTCCTACGGCACCACAGGCACAAGGCCCGATGGGTGGCATGAACAGTCCACAAGGTCAGCAAGCCCCTCAAATGGAACCGCAGTTGGGTAATGTAGCCTCTAAAGGGATGACCATGCAATGATAAAACTAACCGAGGATGAAAAATCCCTTCTTATCCAGTTTCGTGGTACTCCTACCTTCAAGCTTTTATGTAAAATACATGAACAGAAGGCTCATGCCTATAGTATTCTTGCCTTAAAGAGCAGGGATATATTGAAAGTAGCGGAATATGACGGTGCAGTTATGTCATCTCATGCACTTATCAGGTTGATTGAAACAGCAGGGGAGAAAAAAGAAGAATAATTTAACCCTTAAAGACCTGCGAGGTCGTAATGTTCATCTCTCATAGCCTTCGTAACTTCCGATGTTCCAAGTGTGCTGCACTTTTATGTAAACAGGACATCAAATCAGGTGCTTTAGAGTGTAAATGTCATAACTGTAACACCTATAGCACTCTGATAATTGAAACCGATGGCAAAATACATGAGAATAAATCGTTTAATACTATTAAAGAGGAAGAGAAATGCCAGACCAAGACCAAGTAGCAGCCGTAGTAGCGGAACCTGCTGAAAAAGGTCAGGAAGTAGAGCCTCAGACAACCCCAGATGTGACTCCGGCCATCCCCGAAGAGACTTGGGAGAAACGGTACAAGGATTCACAGAGGGAATTTGAGAAGAAATGGAAACCGATGAAGGAAAAGAGCGACTTTGTAGCTCAGCAAGTTGGTTTTCAGACTATTGATGAACTCTACGAGGCAGCCAGAGCAGAGCAGATGCAAAAACGGGAACAGACTACAGTTGCTCAACCAGCACCTGAGAAGAAACCCGAATTGACTGTACCGCCTGAACTGGATAAACGTATCTCTACCTTGGAAGCAGATCGTAAGGAGAAGAAGAAACAGGAAATTGACAAAGAGTTTGATGCGTTCTATGAACAATTCCCTGAAGCTAAGGACATGGAAGCAGACCTGGTTGACATGGCTAAACCGCTGTGGTCATCCAAGAAAGGTAAAGCGTTCAAGTATGATAGATTACAGGATGCACTCAAAGATGCGTACCTTGTCCTCAATAAAGAGAAGTTTATAGAGCAGCAGAAACTCGAAGCCTTCGCAAAGTTCAAAGCGGAGCAGGGAGCAAGCCAGTCCCTACTGGGTAACACCAGTAAATCGAAGAAAGACTCATCCGATGCTCAGCTAACTCCTGAACAGGAAAAAGTTTTTCAGGCACAGTTCAAACGTGGAGTGTTCAAGGATCGAAAAGAATATCTACAGTATGCTAAATAGGAGTTAATTATGGCAAGGTATGGTTTCTACTATGATACCAACCTGCTGGGTAATGTGGGAAAGACTATCAAGGAATATGTCATTACCAACTCCCAGACCATTTCCGTAGGTGATATGGTAAAAAATACTATCACTACAGGTATTGTTATCGCAAGTTCTAACAATAATATCCTCGGAGTGGTTGATGGGTTTACGGACAATGATGGCCGTCCAGGTGGTATCTCGCCCTATATTGATTACACAGCAGTAACGGTTCCGCATGAGTTTGTCGCAGAAGGTGACAACCAGACTGACAAGAAGATCAAGGCTTGTGTTATTGTGACCCCATTTGCGGTTTATTCCAATGAGCCGGATGCAACTATCGGTACTACCACGGGTAGTAATAAACTTGGGTATTACACGGATATTGTGGCAGCCTCAAATCAGGTCGATGAGGATACTGCTACCACGACTGAATTGCAACTCATCGTATATGGTACTAAAACTGCTGAAGATGTCAGCGGTACTACATACGGGTTGTATATTATCCACCAGTCCCAGCTATGGGTCACCACTAACTAACTAAGGAGCAAAGCATGACTGCTAATAGAGCGAACTTTGCGGATGCACTAGACCCTAGCTTTCGCAAGATATACAACGAGGAATATGAGAAACGTCCTCAGATGTATACCAAAGTGTTCACGGTAGGGACTTCGGATAAAGAGTTTGAAAAGACCTCATCCATCACCGGATTCGGTCTGATGTCGCAGGTGGCTGAAGAGGGAGACTTCCCTGAAGTATCCATCTATCAGGGTTATGACAAGACCTATACTCACCTCAAATATGGTGGTATGTTCAAGATCACCAAAGAAATGGTTGATGACGATCAGTACAACATTATGAACGCCAAGCCGAAATCACTTGCTCAGTCCTGTAGCGATACGGTTGAGTATACGACTGCTTCGGTTGTTCGTAATTCACAGGTATCTGGGTACAATGGGCCGGATGGTAAGAGACTGCTTTCGACCCTGCATCCTCGTGAGGATGGCGGTTCAACTCAGTCAAATGCTTCGGCTACTGGTGTTACCCTGACGGAGACCAATCTGGAAACCCTCAGACTCCAGCTTCGTCAGCAGCTCAATGAACGTGGACTTCCTATCATCTCAGGTGAGAAACCTGTTCTGCTCATTTCGCCTGCACTTGAAAAGACCGCTGCTATTCTCCTGAATAGTGATGGCCGTCCTGAAACCACGGACAATGACTACAACTTCTATAAAGGAAATGTAGCCAATTACATGGTCTGGGATTGGATTTCCGCTAATGTATCAGGTGGTAGCGATACCGCTTGGTATCTGTTCTATCCTAGTGTTAATAAGCTCAACTTCTTCTGGCGTATCAAACCTGAGTTCGACCAGGATGTTCTCCTGTCAACTGAGGTTGCCCGTTACAAAGCCTCCATGCGGTTCTCCTACGGTTGGGACAACTGGCGTGGCTGGGTAGGTAGTGCCGGAGATGGTGCTGCTTATAGTGCATAGTGAATGGTGTAATCACCGTTCGTTCTTACGTTTAGTTCTTATTTAGGGAAATAGAGATGCCAAGACTTGAAAATCCGGTTGTCTTTAAGAATGTTGTACGTTCAACGTATAACCTCAAAGGAGACGTAAAGGATGTTGAACAAGTAGTGTCCACGAAACCTGTAGTGGCGTATTACAATTCAGCTGATCCGCTTCCTGAGAATCCAAAAGAGGCTCTAAAGACTCTTAAGAAACTGACACTCGATGTCGAGGAGATTAAAGATTTCACCGATGGCGAGGCAAAGTTCCTTATGAAGATTTATCCTTGGTTGGAGTTTGCAGGTAACAAGGCTGTTAAGGCTGGTAATGGCGAGTTGGCTAAGATGGAATTGGATATGCTAAAAGAACAGGCTGGGGCAAAGGCACGCAATCAGGACGAAAACATTACTGTTGTCCTGCCAGATTAAGGAGTGAATTATGACTACAAAATCTCACATCACGAGGTTGCGTGGTAACAGTCAGACTATCAGGGTGGCTGCGACTGCACCTACGGATAGTGATCTTAGTACTGGTGATGTGTACTATGATACTGCCCTCAATAAAATAGGCAGATATAATGGTACGTTATGGCTCTATAGTGCTGAGTTTACATCTACATCTACCTCCACTACACCATAAGGAGGTAAACTATGACTCAGACTGTAAGCCATATACTCAGGTTGCGTGGCAATCTGGAGACTATCAGAACAGGAACTACGTTCCCGACTGATCCTACTCCGGCAGCAGGTGATTGGTTTGCTAATACCAGTAGTGCAAAGTTGTATGTATTCGATGGTAGTGTCTGGAGAGCAGAAGCAGCGTTTTCTACAACGACTTCTACATCAACAAGTACTACGACCACGAGTACATCATCTAGCACTACGAGTACGAGTACGACCAGCACTTCTATCAGCACGACTTCCACGAGTACTACCAGTACTTCCATAAGTACCACGTCAACTTCCATCTCGACCACGAGTACGAGTACGACTTCAACCTCGATAAGCACTACGAGTACGAGTACTACGTCTACGAGTTCTAGTACTACCTCGACTTCAACGTCAACGACTACGACTACATCTACATCTACTACTACTACTTAAAGGAGGCAATATGTCAACGACATACAAGCGATGTATTGCCGGTAGTGGTCAGTTGATTAGCAATAATCCAACTGAACTAGTAGGTGCAGTAGTAACATCTGAGAATGCCCAAACTTGTGATCTAACGGTCTATGATGCGGTAGATGCTGATTCCAATAGGATAGCCTTGCATCTCGCTGCGGAAGAGAACGCTTCACAATGTATTGTGTTTCCAGATGACAAGCCGTTGATACTGTTGAATGGTTGCTATATGCAGGTAAATGGTACATCAGGTAGAGGGTTCGCCTATTATGACGTTCCCCGTACCTCGATGACCACCACTTCTACTTCAACCTCGACCAGTACTTCTACCACAACCAGTACCTCATCCTCGACCACGTCAACTTCCTCGTCTACTACGAGTACAAGTACGACCAGTACGTCTATCTCAACGACTTCTACGTCAACGACTTCTACTAGCTCATCCACTACGTCAACTTCTACGACACAAACGTAATTTGACAATAAATAGTGGTTATGCTATATAGAGCATGACAAATACATAAACAGGTCAGACAAATGTCAAAAGACCGATATAGCCTAATTTAGCCACGCAGGAGTAATACCTGGGTGGCTTTTCTATGGAGGTGAACATGAAAGTAGAGATCAATGCAGCAAAGCAAAAAGTAGTAGGTATCTTCACCACGTTTCAGGAAAGTGATACCGCTTACAGCCTGAATAATGTGACTGAGGATCAGATAAAGATGCTAGTTATGCATGGCTATAAACCTGTGGTGATAACGGCAGGTGACTTCAAATCAAGGGGTGCGTATGACTTGGCAGAGATCGTCAGGATAGTAGCTGTACCATGCCATAACGAGGTGAGGAAGGACGAATCATTTGATAGCGATGTGGCGAAAATCAAAGAAGATGTAAAGAAGGTGATTGAGGAGTATAAGATTGATGTGTTCCTTACCCATGATATTGTCTATCAACCTGCTGCTCTCAAACATAACATTGCCTGTCGTATGCTGGCAGAGGAGTTTCCCAATATCAAATGGCTGCATTGGATACATTCTGCTACTTCACCATTCCAGTTGATTACTCTGCGTCAGTTCTTTACTGATGAGTATATGAATGTACTCTCTAAACCGTTCCCCAATAGTAAGTATGTGTTCTTTAATCACTATTCGATCCCTCGTATCGCTCGTAACTTCAATGTGAGAAAAGAGGATGTAGCGGTAGTCTACCACCCGATTGATATGGCTGAATACTTTGGTTGGGATGAAATGACTACCAAGTTAGTCTATGAGAAAGACCTGCTATCAGCCGATGCTATTTGTGTGTATCCTATCCGACTTGATAGAGGGAAACAGGTACAACATATTATAAAAACCATGTCTGAATTGAGGTTTTTCAAAATAGACCTGCGTAGTAGTTTTGATATTCGTATTGTTATATGCGACTTCCATAGTTCATCTAATGACCCGAATGATGACAAGTTCAAATATAGAGCAGAACTGAAACAACTGGCTAAAGATTTGAACCTGTCGGATAAGGAATTGATATTCACTTCTGAGTTTGATCCTGCTCTAAAGGTACGTTGTTCTCGTCAAATGGTACGCAACCTGTTCATGCTTTCCAACGTCTATATACACGCATCAACATCAGAGAGTTATTCACTCACCACGCAGGAAGCCGGAGTATGTGGTAATACCGTAGTACTCAATGCCGATTTCCCTCCGATGATGGATATATATGGCAATCAGCCTATCTATCGTCAGTACTCATCGAATATAGATGCCAAGACTGGTTTAGATGGTAGTACGACTACCAAGTATGGTGGTGGTAGTGAGGCAGACGAGATGCTCTATCATCAGGAAACCGCACAGCAGATAGCCGATAGGCTGCATCAGCCTGATAAGATGTTTCAGAGGAAACTCATCAAGACCCGTAATCTTCATGCGATATTCGTTTCACAGTTGGAGCCTCTCATTAATGGGTAATCAGAAACTATCATTCACTCAATCGCCTAGTGTTATCTACCCTAAAGAAGAAACTATCGGTAGAGATAAACTCAAACACTTCATTGGCAGGAAGTATCGTATTGACCTGATAGCATCCTATGAAGGTCAGTTCGCAGGGTATGTGCAGGATACCATCTACGTGCCGGACGAGACTATGAATCAAGCGAGATTCCTGAAATCTGCCATAGGTGATTGTGGATATAAACTATTATCTCAGGTGAAAAAAAGACACAATGGATAATGTAGCCATCGTAGGCATGGGAGTACTTGGAAGTGCATTACAAAAAGCGTTTGATATACCAGTCTACTTCGATATTGATAGTGCTAAATCAAACGCCAACTTAAAGGATGTATCCAAACAACAGTTGGTTTTTTTGTGTCTGCCAACTCCTACTGGATACAACGGTAAACAGTCGAATATGCATATTGATATGATGGTACGGCAGATAGCGGAGTACGGTAATCGTAACTTTTTTGTGAATCGTAGCACCTGTATTCCTGGTACGACAAGACGGATAAAGAATACCGTAGGCGTACAGGTCATCCATAATCCTGAATTCCTGTCTGAGGATACGGCACTAGAGGATACTTTGCATCCTGACTTCATAGCGATCGGCAGCGATCCTGACTGTGAACCTGCAAGGATAGCACTTGCTAATTTCTATAAACGTGCAGGGCTAGGTGACAAGTTGAACTATATGGATTCAATAACATCTGAGATGTTGAAGTATGCCATGAATATGTTTTTTGCCTTGAAGGTAGTCTATGGAAACACCATCTTT
>Ga0209575_10000819_pt1 | contig 15334 bp, 8 predicted proteins | sample Medcelwee11metaG_FD_187172 | JGI IMG/M metagenome (GOLD analysis project Ga0209575, IMG submission 187172) | Freshwater pond sediment microbial communities from the University of Edinburgh, under environmental carbon perturbations - Medium... | ecosystem: Environmental > Aquatic > Freshwater >...
CAGGCGGCCGAAAGGCAGGAGTAAATAGAGGTGAGCCGGCTTCAATAACAGTAACATGGCGACCGTGACGGTCATGGCTGTCACAACGTCGGAATGGGAACTAATACGTACAGTATGGTTCCCATTCGTGTTTTATACCCCTCCCGTTTCCGGGCATCCAGCAAAAAAAAAGGGACCTAACGTCCCTTGATAACTCCTCTTGCCGAGCCCTTTATAAATGTCAGAATGCTGTCACGCTCAGGCGTGGGTGCAAATGTCTCCGCTATAAACTCCAGCGCCTGTGTGGTGTTCTTGCCCATGTTGTAAAAGGCACGGTATATCTCGTGTATCTCGTGGACCTTCTCCTTGCTGAATCCCCGTCTCTCAAGTCCTACAGTGTTGATGCCCATAAAGGAAAGAGGTTCCCTGTCTGCCTTGATATAAGGCGGAACGTCAATGCGGACCTTCGATCCGCCTCCGAGAATTGAATGGGCGCCAATATGCACAAACTGATGCACAACAGTGGTACCTCCAAGTATCGCCCAGTCGCCAATCTCAACTTCCCCCGCTATGCCTGAGTAACCTACCATGATCACATTATCGCCTATCTTACAGTCGTGAGCCACATGAACATAAGCCATCAGCAGACAGTTGTTCCCAATGACGGTCTTGCCCTTAGCGCTTGTTCCCCGGTTCAGTGTGGCGAATTCCCTGACAGTGGTGTTGTCTCCTATTTCTACGGTGGTTTTCTCACCCATAAACTTCAGGTCCTGCGGTATCGCCGATACTGAGGCGCCGTTAAAGATACGGCAGTTTTTTCCGATGCGCGCGCCGTCGTATATAACTGCGTGAGGCCCGATCCAGGTGCCGTCACCAATCACAACGTCGCCCTGGATATAGGCGAATGGTTCAACTGTCACACCGGCTCCTATCTGTGCCGCCGGATCAATATGCGCTAGAGCTGAAATCATAACGTGCTATTTGTTTTTTATTACCTGTGCGGTCATCTCTCCCTCGGCCACCAGTGTCTCGCCCACGAACGCCTGGCAATACATCATAACTATACTCCGGCGAATAGGCTCGGTCAGTTCGCATCTCACAACGATCGTATCACCTGGTATCACCTTGTGCTTGAACTTCATGCTGGCAATTTTCAGAAAGTAAGTCGAGTATTTCTCGGGCTCATCTACGTTCTTAAGAACAAGTATGCCTCCCACCTGGGCCATTGTCTCCACGAGGAGAACTCCTGGCATTATGTGTTCGTCAGGGAAATGACCCTGGAAGTAAGCTTCGTTGTATGTCGTGTTCTTCATCCCGATGATATGGGTCTCAGTCAGTTCGAGGATACGGTCAACCATCAGGAAAGGAAACCTGTGCGGAAGAAGTTTCTTTATCTCTTCGATGTTCAGCAGAGAGGGCTTTGTAGTGTCAAGCAGCGGAATCTCCTTTTTTATAGTTTCCCGTTTTATCTGCTGACGGATAAGCCGTGCCAGCCTTGTATTTGCGAAATGGCCCGGACGGGTAGCAACAACTTTCCCTTTTATGGGCTGGCCAACAAGTGCCAGGTCACCCATTATGTCGAGCAGTTTATGCCTTGCCGGTTCGTTGGGGTATCTGAGCTTAGTGTTGTTGAGGATGCCTGCATGGTGCTCGGTGATGCCCGGTTTGCTGAACATCGAGGCAATGCGGTCGATCTCTTCCTGTTCCACCTCACGCTCGAGAATAACCACAGCGTTGTCAAGGTCTCCGCCCTTTATCAGCCCCAGGCGAAACAGCGGTTCCAGTTCATGAAAGAAAACGAAGGTGCGGCTGTAGCTTATATCCTTCTCGAAATCATCTACATTATCAAGGATGGCATACTGGTTGCCAAGAATTTTGGAGTTGTAATCTATAAGTACGTGAGCACTGAAATGATCGTCGGGGTAGACAATAAGGTCCACTCCGTGCTCCTCATCGGAGAATGTGATTTTCTCCCTGATCTTGTAGTAATTCCGCTCTTCCTTCAGTTCTACAATTCCTGCCTCCTTAATGGCCTCTACGAACATATGAGAGCTGCCTCCCATGATAGGTGCCTCGGGAGCGTTTATGTCAATTATTGCATTGTCGATCTTCATGCCGGCGAAAGCAGCCAGGACATGTTCAATTGTAGCAACCGAGGCGTTGCCCTGAACGAGTGTTGTGCCGCGGGATGTCTCTGTAACATTGTCGGCAATTGCGTCAATCATCGGTTTTCCCGGAAGATCTGAGCGGCAGAATTTATATCCGTGGTTTGCCGGCGCAGGTTTGAATGTAACTGTAACATCAATGCCCGTATGCAGACCTTTGCCCTTCAGGCTTACTTCTTTTGCCAGCGTCTTTTGTTTGTCACTCATCAGGTTCCTCTTAAAAATCGCTACAAATAAAGTGAAAAATTTCCGAACGCTCCAACAAAAAGCACCACATCTGTGTGATGTTCAACTGATTTCCTTTGGACTGACACAATGGAACTACCTGTTTTTTAGTGATTCAACAAGTTTTGTAAGCTCGTCAACTTTCTTATTCAATTCTCCAAGCTTCGTGAAGTGAGCAAAGCTCCTCAGAAACACTTTACTGTCCACTGCTGGAAAGCCAAGCAAAGAGGCGTTCTCCTCCTTAATATTTCCGATGATGCCTGTCTGTGCACCAACCTTGCACCCGTCGGCCACTGTAATATGTCCCACTATCCCCACCTGTCCTCCTATCATGCAGTTCTTTCCCACCTTTGCGGAACCTGCTACACCTGACAGTGCGGCAATTACTGTATTTTCACCTATATCGGCATTGTGCCCAATCTGAACGAGATTATCGAGTTTCACACCGCAACGAAGACGTGTTGATCCCATAGTTGCCCTGTCGACACAGGTGTTGGCCCCTATCTCCACGTTATCCTCAAGCACCACGTTACCTATCTGCGGAATCTTCATATAGTTACCGTCAACTACAGGGGCGAAGCCGAAGCCGTCAGCACCAATAACCGCTCCCGCATGCAGAATGCAGTTATTGCCCACTACGCACTCCTTGTATATTTTGACCCCAGCATAAACGATGCAGTTCTTCCCGAGCCTGGCATCCTCGCCAATGAAGACATACGGATAAACAGAGCATCCGTCACCTACAACCGCATTTGCCTCAATACATGCATAAGCCCCGACATATACATCTTTGCCCACGGATGCCGCGGGATCAATTACTGCTGTGGGATGTATCCCCTTTTTGGCTGGCTTCGCCTGTTCGTACATTGAAAGCAGTATCGCAATCGACTGGTATGGGTCTGCAACCCTTATAAGTGTGGCCTTAACTTCCTTTGCAGGCCTGAAGTCGTTTCTGACAAGCACTGCCGATGAGCCGGTAGTATAAATATAGGGCTCATATTTGGGGTTGGCAAGAAATGAAAGTGCTCCCTCGCGGCCCTCCTCTATCTTTGCGATGGTGTTCAAAAGTGTATCCGGGTTCCCTTCCACTGTCCCTTTAAGTAATCCGGCTATCATTGCTGCTGTAAATTCCATATATCTTGTTTTTTAATGTTTTCTTACCTCTTTCGGGTAACAGAGGTAGTATTTTGTGACCTTCTCTGTCAGTGCCTGGTGGTCAAAGATGTCAGAGACAGCTGTTATGTCACGGATTTCCCCGTTTTTCAGAAGTATGCGTACTTCAGGCACGCCTGTTGCATATGTCTGGTTGTAAACATCGCCAGTGTTTACATAGTATTCTGTCTCAGCATCAGTCAGACCCATCAGGCTGCCGGCAGCTTTTTTCAGTTCACCTATCCTCTCCTCTCCGAACGGTTCATTCTGCAGTTCTATTGCCAGGAGATCACGGTTGACAAGGCGGCGGCAAAGGTCTGCGAGTATCATGTCACTGTGATTCATCCATACTTTTGTAGCAGACATAATATCGCTCTCATCCAGTGATGTGAAATTGCGGATCATCTCCTCTCCGTCGTCGATGCCGGGGTTAATGTTGCGCTGATGCAGAAAATAAGAGAGCGACGGCGCTGCAAAGAGGGTCTCTCCGCGCACGATGACTTCCCTGGCCCTTACGAGCAGACTTGTCAGAAGTTTTTCAGCAGAGACAACGGTCCGGTGGTTATAGACCTGCCAGTACATTAGACGGCGTGCTATCAGAAACTTTTCAACCGAATAGATTCCCTTCTCGTCAATTACAAGCCTGTCGTCAGACACGTTGAGCATCCTTATGATCCTGTCTGATCCTACTGATCCCTCAATCACTCCGGTGTAAAAGCTGTCGCGTCGCAGATAATCCATCCTGTCCATATCCATCTGGCCTGCAATAAGTTCATGTAAGAACCGTCTGTGATAGCTACCTTCAAATATCTTTATTGCCAGAGAAAGGCGACCGTCAAACTGCCTGTCCAGCTCCTTCATTATGAGTAATGACACATTCTCGTGAGGCATCTCCTCAACCAGTGAATGTTCGAGTGCGTGGGAGAACGGACCGTGGCCGGTGTCATGCAGGAGAATGGCGGCAAGCACTGCCTCCTCCTCTTCAGCAGAAACCGAAACATCTTTTGAGCGGAGGGTCTGAATGGCCATAGCCGTCAGGTACATAGCCCCGAGACTGTGCTGAAAACGGGTGTGAACCGCTCCCGGAAATACATAGCTTGTGAGACCCAACTGCCTGATATTGCGGAGTCTCTGAAACCAGGGATGACATACAAGGTCAAAAATGAAATCGCCCGGCACAGTGATAAAACCGTATACGGGGTCATTGATGATCTTTCGCTTGTTTGTCAATGATGCTGTTTTAACGAACGCAAATTTATTAATTGTTTCTTTATGTTATGCAGAATCTCCTCACTTTCAACGTTCTTAATAATAATTCGACATGCAGATTTTTTGATATTTGAAAAATAGATATTATCTTTGCACCCGAATAGAAGGGTGGGTTTGCCTAGGGGACAAAAGTCCCCTATTTTGTTATCAAAAATGAGACAATGATTACGAAGGAACACATAAGGAAGCTTGCAGAGGGTCACATACAGGGCACCGGCATCTTTCTCGTTGATGCGAGGCTCAGCAGCACCGGGCGCATCACTGTGCTCATTGACAGGCCTGAAGGAGTGAAAATAGAAGATTGCATATCACTGAGCAGGTTCCTCAGCAATGAGCTGGGTGAGGAAGGCGAGGAGCATGATCTTAACGTCTCATCACCGGGACTTGACATGCCCTTTCTCGTAAAGGAGCAGTATCTCAAAAATGAGGGTCATGAAGTGGAGGTTGTAACAAATGCGGGTGACAAGCTGGCAGGAATACTACGCAACATTACCGCCGGAGGTTTTGACCTCGAAATTGTAAAGAAACAAAAAGGAAAAGAGCCGGTAACAACAATGGCTCCTTTCAATTATGAAGACGTAAAGTCAGTTACAGTAAAAATATCATTCAAATAACAGAACTGTTTACCACAATGGAAAACGTTAACTTAATCGATACCTTTTCAGAATTCAAGGAGCTGAAAAACATTGACAGGCCAACCATGATGAGCGTCCTCGAGGATGTCTTCAGGGGTCTTCTTGCTAAGAAATTCGGATCGGCAGACAACTTTGACATAATCGTCAACATTGACAAGGGTGACTTCGAGATATGGCGCAACCGCGTCGTTGTAGAAGATGCGGAGCTGACTGATGCCAATACCCAGATACCTCTCTCGGAAGCTCACAAGATCGATGAGGATTATGAGGCAGGCGAGGAAGTTTCGGATGAGGTCAAGTTCCTTGATTTCGGGCGCAGGGCCATACTTGCGCTGAGACAGAACCTCGTGGCACGTATCCTCGACCTTGAGAAAAACAATATTTACCTTAAGTACAAAGACCGTATCGGCGATATAGTCACCGGTGAAGTTTACCAGGTGTGGAAGCGTGAGACTCTTGTGCTTGACGATGACGGCAATGAGCTCATCCTGCCCAAGGGTGAACAGATACCTTCAGATCACTTCCGCAAGGGTGATACAATCCGTGCCGTAGTTATCAGGGTGGAAATGAAAAACAACACCCCCAACATCATTCTCAGCCGGACTTCTCCGGTATTCCTTGAGAGACTCTTTGAACTTGAAGTTCCCGAGATCTTTGACGGACTGATTACAATCAGGAAGATAGTAAGGATACCCGGCGAAAGAGCCAAGGTGGCCGTCGAATCGTATGACGAACGCATTGACCCTGTAGGTGCCTGCGTGGGGATGAAAGGATCAAGGATTCACGGCATCGTCCGGGAGCTCCGCAATGAGAATATCGATGTAATTAACTTTACCTCAAACATAAACCTGTTCATCACAAGGGCGCTTAACCCCGCCAAGATATCGTCAATCAGGCTTATCGAAGCAGACAAAAAGGCGGAGATCTACCTCAAGCCCAGCGAGGTGTCACTTGCCATCGGCAAGGGTGGCCTCAACATCAAGCTTGCAGGTCAGCTCACCGGATATGACATAGAAGTATACCGTGAGCCGGACAATGAAGATGAAGAGGATGTTTCACTCGACGAATTCTCAGATGAAATTGAAGGCTGGATAATTGACCAGTTCAAGTCTATCGGATGTGATACCGCACGAAGCGTGCTGAGGCTTACAATACATGACCTGGTGAAGAGGACGGACCTTGAAGAGGAGACAGTCAGGGACGTGGTGAATATTCTCAAATCAGAATTTGAAAAAGAATAACAGTCTCCGTCTGGCAGGAGCACAAGATATTAACAGAGGTTAACTCAAGAGGTTGTTATAAAGGAAATATGACTGAAGACAAGAAGGCAACACGTTTAAGCAAAGCCGCCCGTGAATTTAACGTCGGGATTCAGACAATTGTTGATTTTCTTCACAAGAAGGGATTTGATATTGGCACGGATCCTAACGGCAAGATTCCGCCTGAGGCTTACAACCTTATCCTAAAAGAGTACAGCAGCGACCTTAACGTCAAGAAGGATGCTGACAAGCTTGCTCTCAAGGAGAGGATTACGCCCAAAAAGACCCTCTCCATCGATGATATCGAAGCTGGTCCGGAAGGCGAATCAGTTGAACCCGATGAAGATTTCCTAATAACAGACGTCTCCGGAGTAAAGAAACATATTGACCTGCGTACGGAAGTCAGGAAACCGGAGATCAAACCGGTTGGCAAGATAGATCTCACACCTGCCGCAAAACCGGTCAGGAAGGAGCCTGAAGCCCCGGTGAAAGAACCGGTTCCGGAGCCTGTGGCCGAGGTGAAACCAAAACCTGAAGAACCTGCCGTAGAAAAGACAGAACCTGTAACCGAAAAGACCGGGCCTAAGGTATTAAGGACGATCGATCTGAGTAAGATTCAGGGCAAACAGGAAAAGGGAACTAAAAAGAGTGCTCCCGTAAAAGTGGCCGAAAAGCCTGCAGAGCCTGTGAAAGAAGTTGCTCCTGTGGCTGAGGTTAAGCCGGAACAGCCGGTGGCTCCGCCCCCTGTGGCTGAAGTGGCCCCTGTTCAGACAGAATCGAAAGAGCCGGAGATCTACCGGCCGGATGTAAGTAAGCTGTCAGGATTGACAATTGTCGGATCGATCAACCTGCCTGAACCTGTGGTTCGCAAGCCAAGGGAATCACCTGCTGATGAACGCCAGAAGCGTGATGATCATAAAAAGCGCGAACGCATAAAAGCCAAACCGCGTGAGAAGGTAGCTCTTGACCAGCCTGTAGCTGCTCCCGTTGACCCCAGAAAGGATAAGAAGCCGGGCACAGTGCCGCAGAAGGATCACCGTGATAAGAAAAAATCATTCAGGACCCTTCGTCCTGAAGTTGACAAGGAAGATGTGTCAAAAAACATCAGGGATGTGAACCTCCTGATGAGCAAGGGCAAGTCGAAAGTTGCAAAGTACAGGCGTGACAAACGAGATGCCGTAAGCCAGAGGATGAGGGATGAGGATGACAAGAAGGAACTTGAAAAGAGCGTACTCAAGGTCACCGAATTCGTTTCTGTAAACGAGCTTGCGACTATGATGGAAGTCCCGGTAATTGATATTATTTCAACCTGTATGAGCCTCGGCCTTATAGTCTCCATAAACCAGAGGCTTGACGCCGAGACGATGGCTATGCTTGCCGAAGAGTTCGGATTCTCTGTTGAGTTCGTCAGTGCCGAGCTCCAGGAAGCAGTAAGGGAAGATGAAGACACAGCTGAGGACCTTGTTCACAGGCCGCCGATTGTAACGGTGATGGGACACGTAGACCACGGTAAGACGAAGCTGCTCGACTACATTCGCAACACAAACGTCATTGCCGGAGAGGCAGGGGGAATAACCCAGCACATAGGCGCTTACAGCGTATTGCTTGACAACGGAAAGATAATCACCTTCCTGGATACCCCGGGTCACGAGGCATTTACAGCGATGCGTGCAAGAGGTGCCCAGATTACAGATATTGTTATCATTGTGGTAGCTGCAGATGACGGTGTGATGCCGCAGACACGCGAGGCAATCAACCATGCGCATGCAGCAGGGGTTCCGATCATTTTCGCAATAAACAAGATAGACAAGCCGCAGGCCAATGCTGACAAGATACGCGAGGAACTTGCAACTATGAACTTCCTTGTCGAAGAATGGGGAGGCAAATATCAGTCGCAGGAGATCTCTGCCAAAAGCGGACTTAATATTGATTTTCTCCTTGAGAAGATACTGTTGCAGGCGGAGATGCTTGATCTGAAGGCAAATCCTGACAAACCGGCACTTGGTACTGTGATTGAATCATCACTCGACAAGGGAAGGGGCTTTGTATCCACCATTCTTGTAAAAGCAGGAACTCTGAAACTGGGTGATGTTGTACTGGCAGGAAGCTGCTTCGGTCACGTCAAGGCGATGTACAATGAAAGGAATCAAAAGATAACTGAAGCCACTCCCGCTACTCCTGTGCTGATTCTGGGACTTAACGGGGCTCCGCAGGCAGGTGACAAGTTCAATGTGATGCAGTCAGACAAGGAGGCCAAGGAGATTGCAACCAAGAGGGCTCAGCTGCAGAGAGAGCAGGGTCTGCGCACACAGAAACACATTACTCTTGATGAGATCGGACGACGCATTGCTATCGGCAACTTCCAGGAACTCAATATTATTGTCAAGGGTGATGTTGACGGATCGGTGGAGGCGCTCAGTGACTCACTGATCAAGCTTTCTACTGAAGAAATTCAGGTCAATATAATCCACAAGGCCGTTGGCCAGATATCCGAATCTGATATTCTGCTTGCAGCAGCATCAAATGCGGTTGTTGTCGGTTTCCAGGTAAGACCATCACTCAGCGCACGCAAAATAGCTGAAAAGGAAGGCATTGACATTCGTCTCTACTCTATAATCTATGACGCCATTGAGGAGATCAGGGCTGCGATGGAGGGTATGCTTTCTCCGGAGATCAAGGAGGAGATAGTTGCGACAATCGAGGTCCGCGAGGTCTTCAACATAGGCAAGGTCGGCACCATCGCCGGTTGCTTTGTCCGCGAGGGAAAGATAAACCGCAACACGAAAGTGAGGGTCATCCGCGACGGCATTGTTGTCTTTACCGGCAACCTCGGATCACTGAAACGATTCAAGGATGACGTGAAGGAGGTTACATCCGGCTATGAATGCGGACTTAACATCGATAATTCCAATGACATACAGGTTGGAGACGTTATCGAGGGATACCAGACAGTGTCGGTTAAGAAGACTCTTTAAGACTTATTACGAAAAAGGAACGGGGCTGAATGAGCCCCGTTCCTTTTTATTTTATGGTTGTCGTGCTGTCAGGCTCCGATTAGCTTTTTGTAAGCTTCAGCATCAAGCAGTGAATCAAGTTCGCTATGGTCTTCAATCTCGACCTTTATCATCCAGCCTTTACCGTAAGGATCCTTGTTCACCTCTTCGGCAGCAGAGTCAAGGTCCTCATTTTTAACAATTACTGTCCCGCTGACAGGCATGAACATGTCTGACACAGTCTTGACGGCCTCTATAGTACCGAATACTTCACCGTGGGCAAGCTTTTCCCCTACGGTTTCAATCTCGACAAAGACAATATCGCCGAGCTCATGCTGAGCAAAATCGGTAATACCTACTGTTGCTTCGTGGCCATTGACAAGGACCCACTCATGGTCTTTCGTGTACTTAAGATTTCCGGGAACATTCATTACTTTATGTTTTATTAAGTTTAACTCTCTGTAACACTTTCAGGAAGTCAAAAATACATCTTTTTTAATATTCAACCCCTGAGTTTTCTCATTTTTTGGCTTTGAAGCCTCAGCATCACTGTACAAGTGTGAACCGCAGGCTGAATCCGAAATTGGTATTTGAGGTCAGGAAGGTGTTTGCCACAAACGGATCATTGAGAGTATGGTCAGCATAGATCTGAAGGTTGAATCTGTCGCTGAGTACATAGTCAGCAGTGGCTCCGAGGGTGAAAACTTTCTGCCCCGCCACCGGCTGATTGACCTGTTCAATAAGTTTGCGTGCCATAGTCTTGTTGTCTCTCATCGAGAGATCCAGCCTCAGTGTAAGGTCGCTTTTCAGTGACCGCATCCCGGCTCCTGAGTTGAGCACTATCGAAACGTCATCAAACCGGTACCCGGCTCCTATCGTTATCTCGTTATTACGGATATCGGCCACCTGGTTGCTCGTCATATTGAGAGTGACCGTGCGCGATTTACGGTACTCAAAGCGGGTGGTCAGCGAGTTCTTCCAGCCAAGGTCAATATTTATCAGCGGGCTGAACTGCTCGTTGATAGTGACCGAATTTATTTCGAACTGCGGAATGAAATTTGACTTCAGGTCCCTGATATAGCTTAAGCCTGATTCATCCGGATCATAATAGAGGTTCGTGTTGAATGAGCCGATTGTGTATGTCGATCTGTACTGATGAGAGAGACTCACCGAGTTGAATATTTTGCGTACAGCTTCATATTTCGTCAGTCCCTCGAAATTTATTCTCCAGTTGGGCATCATATGAAGCATGGAGGGGAATGCCGCCAGCGAGATCCTGTTCGGGTCCCTTTTTGTATATGCGGCAAGGAATGCCGGCACCATAACTTCGCTTGATGTGATACTGTAGCCGCTGGCGTACGGACCGGTGATTATTTCTCCGGTCACAGGATCAAATGTCCGGTCATAACCCGGGTCAGCGGCACTGCGTACATCAGCACGGCGCTGTGATATAATGACCGTGTATTCCCTGAACTTTTCGAAAGTTGGTGAGAGATAATCGCCTGACTTGGGAACCTTTTCAAAGGCTGTACCCCATGATAGCACTGAAATTGTGAAGTTGCCCGTTATGCGGGTATTGCGTGTGCTGTCAGGGAAGTTGCCGTTTCTGTCTGCACGGTAATATGATGATACTGTCTCAGAGTAGCGGCGGTCTCCGGTTATGTCTATCCTCAGACCCGGGAAAGGCTCAACGTTGATCCTGGCATTTATCTGCTCGCGCTTGCTGAACGAGGCCGGCATGTTGATCAGCGTATCAGGGGTCAGCCAGCCGTTGATGGCTGCATCATCGAAGAACCGCTCATCGGTAAGGCCCATCAGGAAACGCCAGCCCGGAGAAAGCATACCTCCGTAATTCTGCTGTCCCATGAAGGAGGTTGCCGGAAGATACCCGGGAAGTATCTGACCCTGGTCAATAGTGTAGGTGGCAGAAACGTTGCGGACGGCCATCAGGGCACGAATGGCATAACGTCCTGCAATACCGATCGGATTCGGTTTCTTCTCGACCCTGCCCTTGACTGTAATGGTGGCTTTCGCCACATCTGTATCCGGTATGTAGTCGATCCTCATATTGGAGACAATGTTAAACTTCCCGCTCACCGGGGCACCTTCAGCATCTGTCACAGTGACTGTAAGATCTCTCGACTTAAGGTTATGATTCACAATCCTCACTTTCCCTGCGCGCAACGGAATATTACTCCTGGTATGTGTAAGCTCTTCATAACCAAGGCTCATCCGTTTCTTGCCTCCAGGCTGGGTCATGGCCTCTACATCTTTCAGGAATTTGATCTTGGAATAGAGGTTTGTAAGGTTTGCCTGAACAGTGAACTGGCCGTTGTTGGAGTTCTTGATCGTATTACCCAGGTTGATATTCATCGAGTCAGGAAAAACAGTACCTGCAAGCCAGTCGTAGCGTGCTCCGTAACGAGCATTGGAGGTGACCCATGACATCAGCGGCAACTTGTTGACAGGAAGATTATAATTGAGATTGAAGAAATGGTAGTAGTTGGTGGTTCTGCCCATGTCCGACAGGTTTACGCGAACCGAGTCACGCCATTTACTGTACAGATCAGGATAACGGTCGCGGTCAACGCCTCCCATGGGCTCGTCAATGCGGGCGATGCTGCTGGCAGTGAAGTCGACCTTCAGCTGCTTCGTAATATCATACTTGACATCGTAGAACCTGGTCCACTGGAAATCCTTCGTGAATGTCGGTTCTATTTTGAGATCCCTGTTACTGATGTTCCTGGTTTTGATTTCGTTATAATACCTGTATAGATCAGTGCGGAAGGTGAGGTGTTTCGGAAAGAGATATATGTTGAAATCCTTGATAAGTCGCAACGCAGGTGATGATAGAAATCTTGCCTTCTGGAAAGGGGTGAAATTCTTCGGCCTTGCTTCGAAGTCATACGCTATGCCTCCCCTGTAGGTCTTCTCAACGTCGATTTCAGTCTTTGTATTCGAGTTCAGCACCTCATTGAAGGAATAGGAAACTGAAATATTTGCAGGGTCCCAGGCCCTTGGCTTTTCTCCGCGTTTGGTAATACCGGCATTGCTGACAGTGAAAGTCCTTCGTCTCGAATAATCCTCTGCCAGGTTCAGTATTGAATCACGTGTTGGTTTATCAGGCGCGTTGTCAAGTGACTCTTTCAGGAGGATGTCAGGATCGAGGGGGTCATACTGCGGTCTCACCCTGCTTTCTGAATATCCCATATATACCGGAATCCGGACCCCTATTTTTTCGGGAAAGAATTTGCCAAGCTCGAGATTGGTGGACATGTCATACTGCATCACCTCCTCCTTGCTCCGCTCGTTGACCTTTTTGTCAATACTGCCCCAGCCCGGGGTACTTGTCTGGCCCACCAGGTTGAGTGTGCCAAGGTCAGCCAGCCGTGCTTGCAGATGCGCATTGGCAGCCCATCCCCCCTCTTCCCTGAAGTCGCTCAGACGGAGTTCGTTGACCCATACTTCAACTGCTTTCGCGGCACCGTCGTCATTGAGCGGATTACGTGTCTTTATTGGATTGCGGACACCCAGCATTATGACCCTTATGTTGCTCAGGTTCGGATTTCCGCTGACTGAAATGCGCGCTGCCCCTGACATAATGGAGTAGATATCTCCGACACTGACTGTTGAGCCTGTTGCGAGCATCGCAGCATCACGTTCCTGTTTGGCGTCAAGAAGAAGTGCAAAGTCGATATCAATCTTGTTTGCTTCAGGCCAGACTACCATTCTCTGCTCCTCGCTGTCATTGCTGTAACGTCCGTAAGGCGTAAGTTTAAGCGGTATCTCGTATTCGTAGAAGTTATTCCTGTAATCAGAGCCTACCCTGACAAAAACGGTGACCTCGTCATTAAGGAGCGGTTCTCCGATCAGTGACTCGGCGTGCACCTCCATCTTAAGTTTTTTGTACTGGCGCATGTCGAGTGTGACATTCTTGTATGTAGCCCTGGCATCCCCGTCGGTGAGGTCCCTGACACGAAGTACCATTGACTGTTCGTTAAGCTGCCTCAGCTGGGGATTCTGCGGATCGATGACACGGGTGAAGCCCGGAGGCAGCACGTAGTTCACGGGTTCCTTTCCTGCATTTTCCTCAATGCTTACAGAACTGATCTCAAATGTGCCGTCCTCCTCTTCAGGAACAGTAATTCGCTCGCCACCCTCGAAGAATGTAAGGTTGTACTTTCTCCATTCGGACCTCACAAGTTCGAGGCGTGCAAAGCGCAGTACCACCTCCTCGTCAAAGTTGCGCATGAAGAGCCTCAGGAACCTTATCGACTTGAAATCGCGTATCGGACCGACTACTCTTTCATATTCTGCAACGGGTATCTTGAACTGGTACCATTTTACCGGCGACTTTTCACCGTTGGCGAATGTGGCTGTATATTCAAGCTGATCGACAATATAATTCTTCCCCACGACCATATCTTCCGGCCTTAGGCTCACCCGGTACTGGTAGTAGCTCTCCGTCTCACTGAGTGTGTTGTCACGGTTTATATCCTCCATATCAGGGAGCGTGGAACCGCTTGTAGGAAATGATTCCAGAGACATTTCTGATGTCGGTGAGTTTCCGTCGGTGCCGTTAAACTTCTTATACCTTTCAAGGATGCCCAGCTGAAGTAAGTCATAGTCACTGCCCCTGAAATAGTGAAAATCATCATTGGAGGGGTCTTCGAAGAGAAGGTCAAGGATCTCAGGGCTTACCACGGCTCCCACCGCAAGGAGGTAGCTGTCAAAAAATGCAGTCTCGTCATCATTTCCGAGGCCGTCAAGTCCGACATCCTGGTAGCGGCGTGAATCAGGATCATTGTCAAATGCATGCACCACGGCCTGCACTGTCGGGATCCTTCCCCAGACAGTCGTATCCACATTGGTAAGCACAGGCGATACCGGGAGTCCGTTTTCATACTGTTTGCGCGAGTCGCGGAGAATGTCTTCCGAAACGTTGCCGAGATTGAAGAAAAGGTCGCCTCCCTGGTGGTCAGTGTTCTCGGCAAAGGGGTCCATGACCCAGAACTTCAGGTATTGAATGTTTGCCGACTCGAAGTCATTTGTGAGCAGTTCCCTCATCATACCTCCCCAACGTGTGCGGGGAGAATTCAGGAGGCCCCCGGGACTCAGACCTGCGGAATAGATGCCAGGCAGAACATCGAAGTTGTATGGGCCACGTTCACCCGGATAGAATGCTACGTTAAGCACGGCAATATTTGTCGGGATACCGCTTACTGACTCCTTGAAGGGAAAGATCTCCGTTTCATATATTTCCCTGACATAGTGGCTCGACTGCAGGTCTTTGTTGGCCCTGATATGGTCAGGTGTTGTCGATCCGTTGCGAAGAAAGAGGGGGTCTATAACATACCACGCCAGCCTGGCCCTGTTAAATCCGGTACGGAGGTCCTTGCTCAGTTTGGCTTCGGGGAAAAGGGCATCCTGCCCCTGCGGGACGCTTGCCATCGACCAGGCATTGAAAGCCCTGAGGTCAAGGGGTATCTCGCTGGCTTCGAAATCATCGATATAAACTGCCCCGGTGGAAGTGATGGCTTTGCTGTGCCCGGGTACCAGGTGGGCAAACTCGCCGAAGAAATTGACCGATGAGGGCGTGTTTGTTTCGAGAAACGGAAGAAAGTCGATCATCTTGGTGAGCAGCCTTGAATCAGTTC
>Ga0209575_10000821_pt1 | contig 15333 bp, 14 predicted proteins | sample Medcelwee11metaG_FD_187172 | JGI IMG/M metagenome (GOLD analysis project Ga0209575, IMG submission 187172) | Freshwater pond sediment microbial communities from the University of Edinburgh, under environmental carbon perturbations - Medium... | ecosystem: Environmental > Aquatic > Freshwater >...
ATTTTGCTCTGTTCAGGAGAAAAAAGTACCGTCATGAATGATCAATACCGATTGGCTGGGTGATTTGCTGCTTATGGGCGACATAATTGCCATTTTGACTAAGACGTCAATTCCGACAGACTGCTAGATCTCCTTCGGACACTCCAGCGTTGAACGTGCGGGGTAATCTACAACCGGATAAGCGCTGTCAAGCGCGTTGTCCGGAAACTGGAAGCAGAAACTCGTCAGGCCATTATTGGGCACTTGTAGTAGGAAATTAAAAATCAGCCAATTTCGGAAATTAGCAATCACCCAGGCAGCGGCTTTAAATTACGTCATTTCGGTACGATCTACTACGACTTTTTGAAGCGATAGTTGCTTTTTTTTGCGGGTGGCGCCTCCTTCCGCCGGTTGCTGTTGTTCGAAGATGGTTGTACGGTGTTCGAGCCGGTAGCTTTTACCGGTAAGTTTGATGACTTCGCATTTGTAGAGCAGCCGATCAAGCAGCGCCGTAGCAAGAACCTCGTCGCCAAGCATCTTTGCCCACTCTTTCTGGTTTTTGTTGGTGGTAATGCTCAAAAAAGGCAAATGTCTATTCATGAGCTTCAAGCACAAAACGGGTCGTAATCGGTTGCTGGCTGAAGCTGACAAACTTCCTGCGGCTTCGGGAGAGCAGCATAATCATGAAGCGAACCTTCACTTTGTGTTCATCAGCACTCGCCATCCAGTACTCACCGAAATCAACCTGCGCCTGCTCTCCGTAAGGAAGTTGCTCGACCGGATGATAGGCACGAGGGGTTCCTTTCGGTTTTTGAAGATCATAGGTTTTTCGGATCCACTGGACAAAAGAGTAGATCGTTCGAGTCGTTACCTCCGGAAAATCAGGGTGATGCTCCTTCAGCCAGTCTTCAACTTGAGTTACACTGCAGTCAGGATAGTCGGTAACCCTATCCTTGACGAACTGTTCATAAGGCTGCAATTTTCGGAGGCGCCGCTTCTGCAGAGCAAGAAACGCACTGAATTCCTCATCAGTCATGCGGAGGAACTTGCGCACTGTCACTCTGTCCATGCCCGTCTTTCGGCTGATTTGTTCTCAGTCGCGATAAGCGCTCAGCAACAAGTCTTTCCGAAGTTTGTTTTAGCCTTGATTCAGGATTATAGAACTTCTTTCTTGATTTACAGGTCGATCTGTTTACGCATTAGTTCGATTACTACGGAATTTTTTGTTGAGGATCGCTTATAGCAAACAAGAACATCCTACTGTTTACCGGTTTTCTTGGCCTGCTGATAAACTACGAGGGCAAGCCTTTAACCGTTATTCTGGACAATGCATCATTCGATAAAGCAAAAGCGATGCAACCGATGTTAAAGATGCTGGCTCTAAAGGGACTGAAGCTCTATTTTCTGCCGCCCTACAGTCCGGAACTCAATCGTATTGAAAAACTGTGGCACAAAGTGAAGTATGAATTGATGGGATTTAAGACGCGAAACGCGAAAACTCTTGAATAAAATGTTCGCAAAATCTTGGACAGCTTTGGAACAGACTACAGAATGAATTTTTGAAAATCGCTTAAATTAATGTTATATGAAAAAGGACAAAAAAAAAATAGGATTATTAACTCCATGGTGGACTGTTGGTAATTATGGTCAAATATTGCAAGCGTATGCGTTGCAACGTTATTTGACCATATTGGGATATGAAAATTATATAATAAAATATTATGCACCTGCGGATGTAGGTGTTGAGAGAGTTAGAAATAATAGATATTTTATCTATTATTATGGTTATTATTTAAAATATTTATCATTTCATGTATTTCCTTTTTTTGACAAAAGAGGATTTTTAAAATTCAAAAACAAATATTTTCGTTTTTCTAAACTATATATGAGATATGAACAGCTAGTAGATAAATCGCCTTCTGCTGATATTTATATAGTTGGTAGTGATCAAGTGTGGGGGCCTTGGTTTAGGCTAGAACCATATTTTTTATCATTTGGTAATTCAAGTATAAAAAAAATAGCATATGCAGCAAGTTTTGGTCGAGAGGTGTTAAGTGATGAAGAGAATATTCTTATTAAAAAATTGGTTAAGAAATTAGATTATATCGGAGTTAGAGAAGAATCAGGAATAGATATTTTTAAAAAAATAGGTGAAAATAGAGCTGATTGGGTTCCGGATCCTACTATTCTTTTAAAAAAAAATGAGTGGGAAATGTTGTTGTCTGAGATGGATGAAAAACCATTTGTGGCGGAAAAAATAAAAGTGTTTGCATATATAATAGGAAAAGATAATAATTCTGAGATTAAAAAAATAATAGATTTGTTGTCTTGCAATGATTCATATGTATGTGTTTCTGATGGAAACGATAAAATGGAGAATATGTGGCCAACAATCGAACGATGGATTAGTTTGATAAAATCATCAGAAATTATCATTACTAATTCATTTCATGGCACCCTTTTTAGCATAATATTTAACAAAAGATTTATAACTGTAAAAAGAAGAGGAATTAATTCTGAAAAAATGAATACAAGGTTTGATACATTACTTAAAAAATTATCGATAGAAAATCGTTTAGTTGAAAAAGCTGATACTGATTTTATAAGTTTTTTAATGATTAATGATATAAATTGGTTCGAAATAAATAAAAATTTAGAGATTTGGAGGACGTATGGTAGAGATTTTATAAAAAAAGCATTAGTGTGATATTATGAAAGTGATGAAAAGATAAAAATACTTTATAATTTATTGATTTGTATTTTATAGTATTTGATTGTGTTAGTGTATTGTCATTATATTGCGATGATATTTGTGCTTTTAATATTTGAGACTTCATTCTAATATTTAAATAAAATGAAAATGCTTAAGCGTGCATTGTACAGAGTTATCGAAAAAGCTGGATATAATATTAGTAGAAGTGAATATTATATGCTTCAAAGATCATTAGTGCACTTCGGCGTGGATATGATTATAGATATCGGCGCTAATACGGGTCAATTTTCACAATCTATGAGAAGCTCGGGTTACAAAGGAAATATAGTTAGTTATGAGCCACTGCTATCAGCACATGAAATCCTAATTAAAAAGGCATTAAAAGATGATAAATGGCATGTTGCTCAAAGATGTGCTGTTGGGGACGTAAATAAAGATATCATAATTAATGTTTCAAAAAATTCTGTTTCCTCCTCTGTTTTGCCAATGCTAAAAACACATAGCGATGTTGCTATTTCTTCTGTATATGTCTCTAAAGAAACTGTTAAAATGATTACATTAGATAGTGTTTTTAATGAAAAAGAAATAAAAGAGAAAAAAATATTTATAAAAATAGATACACAAGGTTACGAATGGCAAGTTCTACAAGGTGCACAAAAAATAATGCCTTTTGTATGCGGTATACTGTGCGAGGTATCATTTATAGAATTATATGAAGGACAGACAATGTGGCTAGAAATTGTTGAATATATGCAAAGGAATCAGTTCGAGTTATGGGCATTGTATCATGGATTTTCAGATAAGAAAATTGGTAGGTCTTTACAAATGAATGCTGTGTTTTATAAAAAAAATATATAGTATTTTATATTGTTTTATAAATGATGTTTTGATTTTATTGCTCATTTAAAAGTTTAGTTGAAAAACAATAACAAAAAATAACTTCATATAAGTAAAATCAGTAAAGGCGTAAAAGCAGCAACTATCCAGCTACTGTTTTATTCATAGCCTTTTATATATGAGCAATTATTTAGTCTACCTGGAATCTGGAAAAATGACCAAGTTAATTTATTTATAACAAACAAGTAGGGAAGCCTGCCCACCATCTATATTTTATTGCCTATATGATAGATAATGATTTACAAAAACGCATGCAATATTGCAATAAATCCTTATGTGTCATATTCCCCGTCACTTGTGATGTAAAATACAGAAAACATTTCTTCAAAATACTCCGGTGCTTGCTGTTGGGTTCTTCATTAAATTCAATAGGACACATATATGATTCTGTTTAAAGTGTCTTTTTATAATATGATTTTTGTTTTTGTTGTAATGTCTGTATTGATTGCTGTGAATATTGTATTTGGAACTCGAGGAAGCATGAGTATCGCTGGTATTATGTTAACAGGATTTTTTATTTATTTGTTGAGAAATAGTAAGTATGGATTGAATAAAGATATAAAGGGTATTTTATTTTTGTTGTATATAGGTGTCTTGTCGACATTTGTGCAAGTGTTATTATTTGGGTATAATTTTTCGCCTTGGCAACTTGTAAGATCACATGTTTGGCCATTTATAAGTATTGTGTTGTTGTTGATAAGTATAAAGTATATGTATGAAAATGATATATCTGAAAAGGTAGTAGATATCATATCTATATATATAATATTGCTTTCTCTTGTCGTTCTTATAGAGATATTATTTAATTTACCAATAACCCCAGCATATTTGAGGAGAAGCTTCGGAGAAGAACAGAGATTATATGCGATAGGAAAAGAATTTGTTATTCCGTTTATCCCTATTTTTTTAAAAAGAAACAAAATAATATCTATTATTTCTGGATTAATTGTTTTAGGCGTGACGGGTGGTAAGTCAGATTTAATGCTTATACTGTTTATGTTTTGCATATACTACATGCTGAATGGTGTTAAGTATAAAGAATTGTTATATGTGATTGCTATATCAATTATTGTAATTTTTTTATTTGAAACATCTATTACTAGAATGCAGTTGTTAATCGAGAATGAAGAGAATATAAGAAGAGTTATACAGGTAAAGGATGCAATTGATTCATGGACAAAAGATATATATACAATATTTTTTGGTATAGGTTATGGTACTCCTTTTAGTCAAGGCTATTATGGTTTAATATTAGGAGAGCTTAATCCTGAATACTACTCACTTTATCAAAATTCAATGTATGATGTTGAAAATGGTATTATGTTTTGGCTTATGCGTTCAGGTCTTATTGGATTTATTTTGTTTTTATTTATAATTGTGAATAGTATTAAAGGGCAATACAAATATTACTTTTGGGCAATAGTCGCTGTATACTGGATGACTACTTCCGGAGTAGGAACGAATGGCGCGCTTACATTTCTTGCAATAGGTCTTGCTGCCGGTTACTATAAGAAATACTTCGATAACAATAATAAAGAAAAAGAACTTTTTGCTTTAAAAATAAATTAATGTTTAAAGCATATAGAATAAAAAATTTTCATTCTATATGCTTTGCATTTTAAAAGAAGAAAATATACTCCATAATCTTTATGGATTCTGATACTAAAAATCTTTATAAAAAAATAGTATTTAATTATAAAAATGTATAGCAATAAATTATTATTTGTGAGCTTATGTGTCAGATTATGTTTAATGGGAAGTGATACGGTATTTTAAAGGCACCTCTATAAAGTATTTTTGCAATATTATATGATCTGAGAAAGTCATCACGTATCATCTTGGCTCCAATAAAAACCGTTCTTTGACAGATTATTTTAAGGCAGTCATCATCACTTTTCCCGTACTGCTATGTAAAACATCAATTCCAAATTGTCGTAACTTTTTTGAAAAGCATTTTCTTCTTAAGCGCATGAAAAAATTGAAGGCTACGTTGGTGCATCCCGACATGTCAGGACATATCGACAGTGAAATCTTAGTGCCAATTCTCGATGTTGCCTTCTCAAAGCCCGAAAATGTCAGAAAAATGGGGTGCCCACCGTACGATATAGGGTGGTAATTTCAGGAAGGGGTTATCAAAGCGCTGTTTTATCGCTTCAATTAGGCCCTTTTAAAACCTGTCAGCCCCGACAAAAGTCGGTATCCAGTTTCGTTGAAGTTTCCACGCAACGCAACACGCGCTAAAAAAACAAGCGAATCAAGCAGGGCGAAATTCCTGAACTTGGAAAGCCAAGCCCAACAAACTTCGCCAGAAAAATCGTTATGCTCGCTTGACTAAGAAAAACAAGATGAATTTCTACGGTTATATGAACCACATCAAGACTTACGAGGGTACAATGCTCATCAGAGACTAAAGGTAACCGACGCCCCCCGATCTTTTGTCGGGGTTCCAAAGAACTCGAAACCCTTATCGATAAAAGCGATGCCGGTTAAAAGCTTTACGTTGATGCCGCTTATATCGGTCATGCGGAAAGCTTCGAAGCATGCTCGGAAGAAATAACGTCATCGTGCAAGAGTTGAGCACATCATCGAATTGATGACCAATTCGATGAAAGGGATGTATATCACAACCATTAGCTATGCAAGAGCAACAGCAAAGATCGACTTGGCCAACCTAACCTACAATCTGATGCGTTGCGTGCAGCTCAACAAAAAAGTCGATACCGTTTTTTTGAATAACTACGCCGTAACGAACCCTTTATTGGGCATTATTGCCAATACTGATTTACAAGCTTTTATCGGTGTAATAAAAGGTTTTATATAACAACTTATAGTGCATCAGACTTTTTCAGGATACCCTTAAAATAAATAGTAAGGGATATGATATTATAAATTAAAAAGCGTGTATTATGAGACGTAAAATTATATATAAACGAGAAGATAATCACGAGGTCTACTATAGAATTATTCCGTTTATTAAAGAATTAGATGTTGATAATATTGTTATTTATAAAAGAATATTATTTGCAGTCACTAGTGACTTTTGGGTCATAAGGTTTGTTTTTCAATTTATTTCGGATATTTATAATTGTTTTAAAATATTATTTTGTAAAAATAAGGTTATTTTTGTTCGTGAGTTTTATGGTTTAGTTTATTTTCTTTTTGCCCCCTTATATTTCGTAATAAATATATTAAATTCTAATAAGGTATACCTAAATATAAATCATAATTTAAATAATGTCTTAGAATCTGTTTTCATTTTGCAAAAAATATCTAAAATATATAATGTCTCATTTATTGAGCCATCTAAAAATATTTTAGATAAGTATCCATGGTTGACTGTTTTATCCCTTTCATGTCATGCAAATACAAATACAATAAAAAAAAATAATATCTCTGTTTTTGTCGGAAAAAGAAAAGAGCAATACATAATTAAGCTTGATTTATATATTTCAGAACTGAAAAAGTCATTTCAAGATATAGCTTTTTATGGTAAGTATTGTGATGATAAAGTAGGTATTATTAATGATTATATAACAAATGAAAAATTAAGAAAGAACATGGCTGAAGGTGTTATAATCTTGCTTTATAATCCAGATGTTTACAGATATAGGCACAGCGGATTTTGTTTGGAATCAATTATTTGTTCGGCTAATATATTCTTGCCATATAGTGAGTTGTTTAACCATTATTCACAGAAATTTAATAATGTAAATGTTTTTAAAACGCCAGAAGAATTAGTTGGTTTGTTGCAAGCATATAATTCAGATCACTACTGTCCGGTTAAAATAGGGCGAGCTGAGATACTGGATCTCTAGCCTTTTTGATTGAACGCTCGTTAAGCGAAAGAATATCGATGAGCAGGCGCTGCTCCATGACGACCGAGGCGATCATGCGCGTCAGTACCTTCAGAGAGCCACGGTATTTCGTCTGGAATTTGATGTAGACCAGCAGCAGGAATAGCATATCGCCGCCCAGATCTGTGATAACACCGCTTTGCGGCTGGTTCCGAGGAACGACTTGATCTTTAGGTTCTGCTTGAGCCACTTGAGGAACAGCTCAATCTGCCAGCGTGACTTGTAGATGGCAGCAATGGTCGATGCCGCCAGGTTCATGTTGTTCGTGAGGAACTCATACGCCTTTCCGGGTCGGTGTAGCAGACCAGACGAAGTGCTTTCGGATATTTCTTCCTTGAGGTCTCGACGATCAGTTCAATTTTTTCGTCGCGGCTGACCTGCTTGTTCCGTATCGGTTTATGCTGTCCGTCGATCAGGTACTGAATGTTTTTCTTGGATCGGGTTACGAACCAGACCCCTCGTTTTTCAAGGCTGTAGAGCCACTCGAAGTCCACATCGGCCCGATCGACGGAAATGATGCTGTCCGGCAAAAGGTGGAAATCAAGTTTCTCCTCGCTTTTCGCAACCCGGACGTCATGGCGTTTGGCATCAGTCATGACCATGAATGCTGCAAGTGAGCCGCTGTGGTCGTACAGGTAATGCTGTTTGATGGCTCCTTTTCTCTGGCGAAATTCCGCCCAGGGAAAGACGCTGAGGCAGAGGTCGATCACGGTCGCATCCATCGAAAAGAGCGGACTCTTGAACCGAAACCGGTGATGCGGCGTGACCGAGCGGCACTTGTCGAGCAACATGTAAAACAGACCTTCATAGATCTCATGGGGACGATTTTTCATCGCATCCGACAGTGTTCTTCGTTTGATGTTTTTCAGGCCCAGATGATACCATTTTTCGGAATGTATCCCTATGTGTCTCAATTCCCCGGAGACTATCCTGACCACCGATTTGAGCAAACAAGAGCGTGATGAACTGTTGCCAGCCGGTATAGTACTTGGTATAGTGGTTGCTGTAGTACATGTGTTCCAGTTTCCCGAATTTGTATCTCGGAAAAATTTTGAGCAACTCTCCCAGAATCGTCGTAACTTGCTTCATGGTCTGAAACTCCTTTTGAATAAAGCTAATAGAAAAGGTTTGGTCACTTTTAATATCGCCGATTCTCAAGAGTTTTCAGACCTTCTTTATTTTTAACCGGACACTACTGAATTCAGATAATAAAAGACAGGGTTAAAATTATATATAAATATGAAAAAAAACAGAATATTACTTGTTTCGACGAGTGGTGGTCATTTAGCACAAATATTAGAGATGCGAGATTTATTTAAAGAATATGAATATTTGCTTGTTACTGAAGATGATGAGTCAAATTATGATTTAAAGCAAATGTATAATGTTAAATATTTATATCCACCAGGAGAAGGGCGGAATTATTTGTTTTGGATAACATTTTTAAGAAATTTTATTGCAGCATTTAAAATAATAATTGATTTTAAACCTAGAGTTATTATTACTGCAGGAAGTCATACTGCTATACCTTTTTGTTATATAGGTAAATTGTTTGGTGTGAAAATTATATATATACTTTCTTATGCAAGAATTTATACAAAAGCACTTTCTGCAAGTATTGTATATCCTATAGCTGATTTATTTGTTGTTCAGTGGGAAAGCGCAAAAAAGCATTATAAAAAAGCAAAATATTATGGAGGAGGATTATATTAATGATATTAGTTTTACTTGGAACAATAAAAATCCCATTTACTCGATTATTACAAAAAGTAGATGATGCATGTCGAGATGGACTTATTAATGATGATGTTATTGTGCAATCGGGTTATACTCAATATGAGTCTACTTATTTGCATATTGAGCCGTTCATTACTAAAGATAGGTTAGATAAGTTGTATCATGAAGCTAAGTATATTATTTCACATGGTGGTACTGGTTCTGTATTGGGCGGGTTAAAAAGAAAAAAAAAGGTTATAGCTGCACCAAGATATTCGTGTTTTACGGAACATGTTGATGATCATCAATTAGAGTTGGTGCAATCGTTTTCTGATGGCTTATATGTCGTTCCTTATTACAAAGAAATGAATTTTAATGATTGTATCAAAAATGTGAATTCTTTTATTCCTGAAGTATATAATTCAAATAAGGTGCAGGTATTAGAAGCGATAAAAAAATATATTGAAAGTTTGTGATTTTTATGAATTATAATACTATGAGGTTAAATATGAATAATGCGGAGAATAATTATAAAGCTAAAGGTTCTGCCGTTTCTAGGTTTTTTAAAATACCATTTTTGTATTTAGCTTGGTTCTCTCCTCATAAATCAATGCGTGTTTTTTTTCATAAATTAAGAGGGGTAGATATCGGTAAGAATGTTGAAATTGGATATTTTTGTATTATTGGAAATGTACATCCGAATAGAATAAGAATATGTGATGAGGCTGTTATTACAGCAAGAACAACAATTTTAGAGCATGATAACTCTTTTTTTTACACGCGTGGTGGTAATGTTTCATATGGTAATGTTGTTGTTGGTGAAAAAGCATTTATAGGAATAGGGTCTGTTATTATGCCAAACGTTGTTATTGGTAAAAGAGTAATTGTAGGCGCTTTATCTTTTGTAAATAAATCAATACCTGATTATTCGGTAGTTGCAGGATGTCCAGCAAAGTCAATTGGTGGAGGGAAAATATTGTATTCTCCAAAAGAATAGAATTATAGTATTGTCATCTCAACAGAAAACTGACCGATAAAGTTTATTCAGTTTAAACCATGCATCATCTGTGATAAAAAAATGCCAGCTAATGACAGCCTCTTTATTGTTTCGCACCTCCTATCATGCGCTAACTTGTCGACGAACTTCCGTTATTTTATCGATCCTACGATTCAGGTATTGATTCAAAAGAACCCCTCAGTTCGATTTAAGTCATATTAAAAAAACTGCTGAGTTTTAGAGTATTTCTATGTGTATACATATTCGAATTGATCGAGTAAAATGTATGGGCTTTCTTGGGTTGAAACTCTCTTTAGAGAGATTGATCCATGTTTAAAGGCGTTCAAATTATCTATTACCAGCGTGAATATTTCGGCATAATGGTACTTTTGTGCGATTTTATCAAGAAACTTTAAACAGTACAGCTGTTTTCGGTTTCAGGTTTCCCTTCCGATACGCTTGTCCCTCAATGTTTCTGTTGATATGAATGATGTTGCATGCTACATTCTGGCAGTAAGGATATTAAAAAAAAGCAAATATGCCAGTTGATAAAAAAATTACAACCCCATAAATAGCGTTAAGAAATGTGCGGAATAGTTGGATACATAGGTTGCTGTGAAGTTGTCCCTTTACTGCTGAAGGGACTAAAACGTCTTGAATATCGTGGGTATGATTCGGCTGGAATTGCTGTAATTGGTGAAAGGGAAGAGGTGACGAGTGATGTGACGGGAGAAGATGTTGGGCGGTTGAAGGTTGTAAAGCAGAAGGGGGATGTTGCCGCGCTTGGTGAGGCGGTGGCTGCTTGTAATGGCAGTGTTTCGGGGGCTACGCTTGGTATCGGGCATACGCGGTGGGCGACGCATGGGGATCCGAGCGACAGGAACGCGCATCCGCATGTGAGTGGTGAGGGAGATATTGCCCTGATCCATAACGGCATAATTGAAAACCATGCGGCTCTTCGTACCGAGCTTAAAAAGCATGGTTATACGTTTGCAAGCGATACCGATTCGGAGGTGCTTGTTCATCTGATCGATCATCTCTGGAAGCAGATTCCTTTTCTTGATTTTGAAGGGGCGGTGCGGCAGGCGCTCACCATTGTGGATGGAGCTTATGGCATTTGCGTGATTTCGAGTAGAGAGTCGGAAAAAATGATTGTGGCCCGGAAAGGGAGTCCGCTGGTTATCGGTATAGGCGAAGGAGAGTATTTTGTGGCTTCGGATGCGGCTCCGTTAATTGAATATACCCGCAGGGTGGTCTATCTCTCGGATGGGGAGATGGCTGTGCTTTCGCGCGATGGTTACAGCGTGAAGACCATCGATAACATTACCCAGGAGAAAGTCGTTACCGAGCTTGATTTCGAGCTTGGCGAGATAGAAAAAGGCGGTTTTGAGCATTTCATGCTGAAGGAGATTTTTGAGCAGCCCATGATCATGCATGATGTGATGCGCGGCAGGGTAAGGATTGAGGAGGGGCTTATTCAGCTTGGAGGTATTGCCGACAGGCTGGAGCAATTGCGCGAGGCTAAGCGGATAGTTATTTGTGCCTGCGGTACGAGTTGGCATGCAGGGCTGATCGGGGAGTACCTGATCGAGGAGTTTGCCCGGATTCCGGTTGAAGTGGATTATGCCTCGGAGTTCCGGTATCGGAGTCCGATAATCGGGCCGGGCGATGTGATGATTGTGATTTCGCAGTCAGGCGAAACCGCCGATACACTTGCAGCTTTGCGGCTGGCCAAGGAGCGGGGAGCGCTTGTTGTTGGTATCTGCAATGTGGTGGGTTCCACCATTGCGCGCGAAACTGATTGCGGTATCTACACGCATGCAGGTCCGGAGATCGGTGTTGCTTCGACCAAAGCGTTTACGGCGCAGGTTATTGTGCTCGCGATGCTGGCGCTTGCCCTCAGCAAGGACAAGTCGATGTCGGAAGCTGAGCTGGCGGTTGCCTTGCAGTGCCTGAACGACCTTCCGGATAAGGCTGGCCGGATTCTTGAGAGCAATGAGGCTATACGCGAAATTGCCGCATTGTACAAGGATGCCTCGAACTTCCTCTATCTCGGCAGGGGGTACAATTTCCCGGTTGCGCTTGAAGGGGCGCTGAAGCTGAAAGAGATATCGTACATTCATGCCGAGGGGTATCCGGCAGCGGAAATGAAGCATGGGCCGATTGCCCTGATAGACGATGAGATGCCGGTTGTGGTGATTGCTCCGAAGGATACTACGTACAGGAAAGTGCTTTCGAACATTGAGGAGGTGCGTTCGCGCAAGGGCAGGGTTATTGCCATTGCGACGGAGGGGGATGAGGAGATCGGCAAACTGGCTGATCATGTGTTGTTTGTTCCTCATGCGGCGCCGTTTATGATGCCGCTGTTGACGGTTATTCCGTTGCAGCTGCTGGCTTATCATATTGCGACGCAGCGGGGGTGCGATGTTGACAGGCCGAGAAATCTGGCGAAGTCGGTGACGGTGGAGTGAAGAGCGTGAGCCGTAAGCGGTGGGCCGGAAGTCGGTATTCAGTATTCAGTAGCCGGTAGCCGGTAGACCGGGAAGAGGTAGGGATGAATCGAAGAGGAAGAGTTGCCCACAGATTGGCACGGATTTACACAGATTGGCTGCTGGATCGTTCAGCTTCGCTGCTCAATTCAGCAGCCGGATTTTTTTGAAGAGAAAGAGCGCGGTTCCCGCTGATTGAGGAAGAAGGGAAGAGGTGAATGGTGAAGAGGTGACGAGGGAGGATTGAAGAAGAAGAGCGCGGTTCCCGCGGATTTGGGATTGGATTTTCACGGATTGAAAAGCTGGAGACGGTTACCCTCTCGTCACTTCTTCCCTATTTACTTCCCATCTATTCACTTCCCCTCTATTCACCTCTTCAAGAGCGCGGTTCCCGCTGATTGGGAGCGGATTTTCACGGATGGAAAGAGCGTAGGAAGGAAGATGATCGTGTTACGGGTTAAGCGCTAAGAGTTATGGTGAAGAAAGTTGGCTGTTAGACGTGGGTTGGAAAAGCAGGCGATTTAGCGTTTGGGAGAGGTGATTGATGATCTATTGGGATTTAAAGATAATGATGGAGATCGAACCGAGAATAAAATAAGGTGTTGTTGATTCATAAGATATTGCCTTTGCTTCTGTTGCCGCCGGGGTTGTGTGTGGTGTTGATTGTTGGCGGGTTGGTTTTTCGGAGGCGGGTGTTGCTCTGGTTGGGAGTGATTGTGTTGTGGGTGTCCAGTATGCCGGTGGTTGGCGATGCTTTGATGCGGCAGGTGGAGGGTGGCTCTGGCAGAATTTCGGTAAGTGCGATCAATCAGGCTGATGCCATTGTTGTGTTGAGCGGGATGGTTGAGCAGGTTGCAGGCGCTCCTTATGGCGAATGGGGAGAAGCTGCGGACAGGTTTGACGGCGGTGTGGAGTTGTATCGTGCAGGGAAGGCGCCGGTTGTGGTGTTTACGGGTGGTCAGTTGCCCTGGCAGAAACAGTTTGTTCCTGAAGGCGAGCTGCTTGCGAGGAGAGCGATACTGTCCGGTGTTCCGGAATCGGCTATACGGATCAGCGGGATTGCCGGGAATACTGAAGAGGAGGCGGTTGCTGTTCGCCGAATGCTTAAAGGGAACCGTATTGTTCTGGTGACGAGCGCGTATCACATGCCTCGATCGGTTGCGTTGTTCGAGCAGGCCGGGTTTACGGTTGAGCCGTATCCGGTGGATTTCAGGGTCAGCGGGATGAAGCGTCTGACGGTGCTGGATTTTTTGCCTTCGGCGGATGGATTGGAGCAATCGGTGACGGCGTTGAGGGAGTTGATGGGGAGGGGGTATTATTTTTTTAAAGGCTTGATGGCTGGTTAGCTATAATGCGTGAATAGCGAAGAGAAGAGGGAGATTTTTGCCCACGGATGAAAAATGTGAGCTGTTAGCAGTGGGCAGTGGGCCGGGGAAGAGGTAGGGATGAATCGAAGAGGAAGAGTTGCCCACGGATTGGCGGATGAGTTGCTCAGCTTCGCAGCTCAATTCATCCGCCGGATTTTTGATTGAAGAGCGCGGTTCACGCTGATTGAGGAAGAAGGGAAGAGGTGAATGGTGAAGAGGTGACGAGGGAGGATTGAAGAAGAAGAGTGCGATTCCCGCGGATTGGGGAGCGGATTTTCACGGCTGGAAAGATTGTAGGCCGTAGGCCGTGAGCGGTAGGCAGGAAGACCGGCTCTCGACTCACGCTTTCCCGCTGTCATCTATATGAATATGTGGCATTGTTTTGGATTCCTTTGAGGAATGGTTACCTTTCTTTTGCTGCTTCCCCAGGCGGCTTCATTTATTACGTAGTTGTGCGGATGGCGGTTTGTGCTGTTCAGGGGTTGTTATTTTCTCTTTGGAGCGGTGTGGTTCGTTATTTTTGGTGATTTTGTTATTTTTATTGTAGTATTTCTGCGCGGATTGTCTGTTATTGCCCTCATGAATTATTTGTTTTTATACATTTATCTACCCCGGAGAGACTTTTTATGAAACGGTTTTTCAGGATATGTGCTACGGGGCTGCTTTGCAGCCAGCTTGTTACTGCGCTTGTGCCGGTGGGCGTTGCTTTGGCCCAGCCGTTCAACTCTTCGTCAACCATGCCCTCCTTGTTTTCGGCTCCGGGCGTGATGGCGGCTCCTGCCGCACAGCAGGGCGTGCCGACCTATGCCGTGCCGCAGGATACCTATTTTACCGATGCGCTCGGCAACATTCTCATGAACGTCAATGTCTGGGGCGAGGTGTACAAGCCGGGCCAGGTGGTGGTGAAGGAGAATGCCGATATTGCCGCGGTGCTTTCGCTTGTGGGTGGACCTAAAGATACGGCTAACCTGAAGAAAGTTCGGGTGAACCGGCAGCAGCCGGACGAGAACGGCAAGCAGACCTACGAGATCAATCTGAAGGATTACTATAAAAAGGGGAGCCGTGACACGTTTGTTACCCTTAAGCCGAACGATACCATCATTCTGCCGGAGGACAAGGGGATCGATACCGATATGGCATTGAGGCTTGTAGGCATTGTGGTGTCGATTGGAACGGCATTTGCCGTTGCAACCAATTAACGGCGGCTTTTACTCTGTGAATTTTCGATTCTATTGCTGATGCCCGGCAGCAGCTGGTTGAGCCGGGTAATGATGTGTGCGGGTGAACGGTAGTTACTATTAATTCATTTTACGATTTATAC
>Ga0209575_10000823_pt1 | contig 15318 bp, 12 predicted proteins | sample Medcelwee11metaG_FD_187172 | JGI IMG/M metagenome (GOLD analysis project Ga0209575, IMG submission 187172) | Freshwater pond sediment microbial communities from the University of Edinburgh, under environmental carbon perturbations - Medium... | ecosystem: Environmental > Aquatic > Freshwater >...
TCCTCATGTGATACAGCCGATGACAGCATCGCTTGATTCCACAGGACTGACGGAACCTGTTGTGTGGTCAATGGGCAATCTCATATCAAACCAGCGCCAGCAGAGAAGAGACGGAGGAGCCATGATCTGTCTTGAACTGACAAAAAGAGGTGACAAGGTCTTTATAACTGAAGCAGGATATATCCTGACATGGGTCTACACTCCTGCAGAAAACGGGAAGCGCAAGTTCTTCATACTGCCTTGCTCCGAATATGAGGACAATCCTGAATTCTTTCAGTCGTCATCCCAATATAATGCAATGATGAACTTTGCAGGCGATGCGCGCCGTCTGCTCAATGCCTCGAACACCGGCTTCGGGGAGGTCATAAATGCACTGGACATGTGGGTAAAGCAGGTAAAGTGAAGGATCTCACAGAAGTGATATATTTGTAACAGCATAAGGAAACAATGGAAGGATCAACATTACTTCTGGCAGGCACTGCAGTAACCATCGGGTTCATTCATACCATTGTGGGGCCCGATCATTATATACCCTTCATTGTCATGGGTGAAGCCCGGCGGTGGACTATCCGCAGGACTATGATAATTACTTTCCTTTGCGGGCTCGGGCATGTGCTGAGCTCCGTCATTGTCGGCTTCATCGGTATTGGCGCCGGCATCTCGCTATCAAAACTGGAATTTTTTGAATCGTTCAGGGGTAACATTGCAGCCTGGCTCCTGATAGCCTTCGGTCTTGTTTACATGCTGATCAGTCTCCGCTCACTCTACCGTAAAAAGAAGCATGTTCATGCCCATCACCACACTGACGGTACTGATCATGAACATGAGCATGGTCATTTCAGCGGTCACGCGCATATCCACCTTGAAAACAAAAAAAACATGACCCCGTGGATTTTGTTTCTCATATTCGTGCTGGGGCCCTGCGAACCGCTCATACCCCTCGTGATGTATCCTGCCGCTGAGAATAATTTCCATGGCGTTATTATAGTCTCCCTGCTCTTTTCCATTGTAACAATTGCCACTATGATGTCAGTCGTGCTTGCTTTCAGGCTCGGGTTGAGTCATATAAATCTCAGGCCTCTGGAACGTTACGTAAACGTCATTGCAGGTGCCACCATACTCATTTCAGGACTTGCCATACAGTTTCTCGGCCTCTGAGACACAAATATTTATTAGCTTTGCCAAAAATTTCAACGAATGAGTTTCGATTATAACACACAGCGAAAAAAGATGTCTCTTCCGGAATACGGAAGGAATGTCCTTAAAATGATAGAACATATTAAAACAATTAAAGATCCTGAAGAGAGGAACAGGGCTGCCAGGAGCATTATTCAGATAATGAGCAACCTCAATCCCAACCTCCGCGAAGTGACCGATTACAAGCACAAACTCTGGGATCACCTGATGATAATTGCTGATTTTGACCTGAATGTTGATTCGCCTTACCCTGCACCTGACAGAACAAAGCTCGATGCCAAACCCAATAAGGTTCCTTACCACAACGGCGAGATTACATATGCACATTATGGCCGTATTGTTCCGGCACTCATTGAAGCAGCATCTTCTATGGATGACGGGGAAGAAAAAGAATATCTCACAGTCCTCATCCTTAACCAGATGAAGAAGGATTATATCACATGGAACAAGGCACAGGTTGCAGATGAACTGATCATAAGAGATCTTTCTGCCATTTCAGGGGGAAGGCTTAAGGCTCCGGAGAATTTCAGGATGCCTGACATCCGGGAGATTATTGCACCGCCAAAGAGCAAGACGCAGGGGCGTTTCCAGGGAAGACCGCAGGATAAATACCAGGGCAGGTCAGGCAAACAGGGCAAAAAGAAACATAAAAGCGGTTATTAACCGAACAAAACTGATTATCATGAAAATCACCAATATAAACACCTATGATGCACCATTGCCGGCAGGACACTACTCCCAGGGCGTTGTTGCAGGAAATGTAATTTTCGTATCAGGGCAGCTGCCGGTCACCCCGCTTGCAGGCGACAAGATTCCCGGCGATATCAGCAGTCAGACACTTCAGGCTCTTACTAATGTCCTGAACATTGTCAGGGCTGCCGGAGGAGACATTACCACCATTGCCAGAACAACTATCTATACCACAGAGGTAAAACACTGGGAAGAAGTCAACAGGGTGTATGCTGACTTCTTCGGGCCGATCCAGCCTGCCAGGTCAATCATTACCGTTGCGGGTCTTCATCATGACGCCCTGGTGGAGATTGAGGCTGTTGCCTATACCCTGTAGGTTGACACTTTGTCATGTTTGTGAGTGTGGCCGGCATTTTGCTAAAAACGCCAGTAGAAAAGTATTTTTATCATGGTAAAAAAGAAAAGTCACGAAGAGCGACCGGGTGAACCCGTGTCAGGAGATGAAACAATTGAAAATCACATCACTACAGAAGCCGAAGCCGCCGGTGACTCAGGAACCGCCGGGGAGGCAAAGCCCGCTGAAGGGTCGGCAACTGAAGAAGATCTGACGAGGAAACTGACAGAAATGCAGGATAAGTACATCCGCCTCTCGGCTGAGTTTGACAATTACAGGAAAAGAACACTCCGTGAAAAGATCGAGCTCTCCAAAACAGGCGGAGAGTCTGTTATAATGAGCATACTGCCTGTTGTTGACGATTTTGACAGGGCTATGATCTCAATGCGTGACACACAGGACTGTGACGCAATTAAACAAGGACTGGAGCTGATCAATGTCAAGCTGTCTGCCTTTCTGAAGGAGAATGGTGTCAGTGAGATTGAAGTTATCCACGAACAGTTCAACCCTGACATCCATGAGGCAGTAACCAGCATAGCAGTTGATGATGCTGCATTGAAAGGCAGGGTGATAGAGGTGATACGGAAAGGGTACGATCTTAACGGGAAGGTAATCCGTTTTCCTAAGGTGGTGGTCGGGGAATAAATTCAACGTGTTTAAGCTGAAAAATGTCAAAAAGAGACTATTACGAAGTGCTGGGAGTCAGCAAAGGGGCCACCAAGGATGAGATTAAGAAGTCCTACCGTAAGCACGCACTGAAATATCATCCTGACAAGAACCCGGGGAACAAGGAGGCTGAGGAGAAATTCAAGGAAGCTGCTGAGGCATACGAGGTTCTAAGCAACGATGACAAGAGGAGCCGCTATGACCAGTTCGGACATGCCGGCCTGGGAAATAATATGGGTGGCGGCTTTAACGGAGGCATGACCATGGAAGATATATTCTCTTCCTTTGGTGATATTTTCGGTGATGCTTTTGGCGGTGCCTTTGGCGGTTCACGGAGCAGAGGCGGGCGTTCGCGCAACGTTAACAAGGGAACGAACCTGAGGCTTAAGGTGAAGCTTACCCTTGAAGAGTTTGCCAGGGGCGCTGAAAAGAAAGTCAGGGTCACCAAGTACGTCACCTGCAACACCTGCAATGGCAGTGGTGCTGCCTCGGACAGTGATGTCACCACATGCTCATCATGCAAAGGTACAGGGCATACTACCAGGGTAATGAATACCATACTGGGCCAGATGCAGACAACCGCTCCGTGCAATGTGTGCGGCGGTGAAGGTAAGGTCATAACAAAAAAATGTCATAAGTGCTATGGCGAAGGGATAACCCAGGCAGATGAGGTGATACCCATTTCCATCCCCGCCGGTCTCGCCCCTGGCATGCAGCTCTCAATGACAGGCAAGGGTAACGCTGCCCGCCGCGGCGGCATTAATGGTGACCTGATCGTGGTCATTGATGAAGAACCGCATGATGAACTGATCCGTGAAGGCAATGATTTGATATACAACCTGTTTATAAGCATCCCTGATGCCATCCTGGGCGCCAATGTCGAAGTGCCCACGCTCGAGGGCAAGGTAAGGATCAAAATAGACCCCGGAACCCAGGGCGGAAAAATACTCCGCCTGAGAGGCAAGGGACTGCCCGACGTAAACGGCTACGGCAAGGGTGATCTGCTGGTGAATGTCAATGTCTGGGTGCCGAAAAATCTTTCCAGGGAAGAGCAGAAGATGATGGAACAATACCGCAACTCGCAGACATTCGTTCCAAAACCGGACGCGGATGATAAAGGCTTCTTCGACAGGGTAAAGAACTACTTTTCCTGAAATACCATTTAGCGAATAAGAGGGTTGATACGCGATGCCATGTGCGTATCAACCTTTTTTATATCTTTGAACTTCCCGGACTAACATTTAACAAAGGAAAGAACCATGTCATTGTTTGAAGCACATAATGTGACCAAACGCTTTGCGACCACAACAGCTCTGGACGAAGTCAGCATAAGCGTTCCGGAAAAGAGTATCTACGGCCTCCTCGGACCCAACGGAGCCGGAAAGACAACCCTGATCCGTATTATCAACCAGATCACTGCACCTGACAGCGGAACAGTACTGCTTAACGGCCAGCCTATTAAATCTGAAGACGTTCATAAGATAGGTTATCTCCCGGAAGAGCGTGGTCTCTATAAAAAAATGAAGGTGGGCGAACAGGCCCTGTACCTTGCCCAGCTCAAAGGTCTGAGCAGACCTGAGGCGATGAGGCGCCTCAAATACTGGTTCAGGAAACTTGAAATAACTGACTGGTGGGGAAAGAAGGTAGAGGAACTGTCAAAAGGAATGCAGCAGAAGGTGCAGTTTGCAACCACCGTGTTGCACGAACCTCAGCTCCTCATTTTCGATGAACCGTTTACCGGGTTTGATCCGATAAATGTCAAACAGATCAAGGACGAGATTCTTTTTCTGCGCGAGAGAGGGGCAACAATTATCTTTTCAACTCATAACATGGGTTCCGTTGAAGAGCTGTGCGACAACATTACACTCATCAACAAAGCAAAAACAATCCTTGAGGGCAGCGTTGATAAGATCAGACATGACTGGTCTGCAAATGAATATGAAATCATTTTCGACGGAGAGGTGACTCCTTCGGGCAATGCACATTTCCAGGTTTTAACATCGGCATTTGCAAAAGGACGGAGCACCGTCCGCCTGAAATCTGCCGGAACAGGCGACACAAATGACATCATCAGGTCGATGACAGCAGCAGGCACAGTAATCTCATTCAATCCTGTTCTGCCGTCGATGAACGATATATTTATCAAAGTTGTCGAAACACAAAACAGTGAAGCTGCAAAGAACTGAGCCATGAACAAAACGTCATTAATAATCCGGAGAGAATATTCGACCAGGGTTCGCAAAAAGTCATTTATCATAATGACATTGCTGACACCGTTTCTTTTGGCCCTGATATTTGTCGTGCCAGCCCTGATGATGACAAATCAGGACAAGGATTTCAAGAAGATTGCCGTGGTTGGTGACAGCGACCTTTATAAAGATGTGATACCTGATACCAAAGACGCTGATTTTGAATTCCTCTCAGGTACCACCCTGAATGATCTCAAAGGTAATTTCAGTGAAAAGGGTTATTACGGGGTACTATATGTTTCAGACCTGCTTGTCGACGTTCCAAATGCCGTACAGCTGATCTCAAAGAATCAGCCGCCGATCGGACTTCTGGACCATATCTCCTATTCTCTTAAGAAGGAGATCGAGAAGAAGAAGCTCAGGGCCTACAATATAGAGAACCTCGACGAGATACTCAAGAGCGTCAGTGCCAGCGTTGATATACAGACTATAAAGATTGACAATGAGGGCGGTACAAAGAAAACAAGTACAGGATTTGCAATGGCCCTGGCTTATATGAGCGGATTCATGATGTACATGCTTGTCTTTATGTTCGGATCACAAGTGATGCGAGGGGTGATCGAAGAAAAAACAAGCCGTATTGTGGAGGTTGTCATTTCTTCTGTCAAACCCATTCAGCTTATGCTTGGCAAGATCATCGGCATTGCTCTTGTAGGTCTCACGCAGTTTTCAATCTGGGTACTGCTGACGCTGGCCATAGTTGCCGTAGTGCAGTCGAAAGTACTTCCGGAAGGAACCATGGAGCAGATGCAGCAGCTCCCTCAGAGCTTTGCCCAGGCTGAATCAGGCGCTGGCGCTGCCGATGCAGGCAAAGCAGTCGAAACGCAGATGACCGAGTTTCAGTCAATTTTCGCAAGCGCAATCAACCAGCCATGGGGCCTCATTATTTTTACATTCGTTTTCTATTTTATCACAGGCTATCTGCTGTATGCCTCCCTTTTTGCGGCCATCGGGTCGGCGGTAGACAATGAGACAGAGACACAGCAATTCATGCTTCCGGTCACCATTCCCATTATCCTTGCACTGTTTGTCGCCATGGCAACAATGCAGAACCCGGAAAGCTCGCTCTCATTCTGGTTTTCCCTGATCCCCCTTACATCTCCCATTGTTATGGTGGCAAGAATTCCGTTTGATGTACCCGCATGGCAGATTGCACTCTCAATGGCTATAATGCTGGTTACAATTGTCGGCACCATCTGGATGGCTGCCAGAATATACCGTACCGGAATACTTATGTACGGAAAGAAGACATCGTACAAGGAAATATGGAAGTGGCTGACATACAAAGGATAATAAAGATCTGTAATGCCCAGGATATTAGTCGTTGACGACGAAAAATCAATCAGGAACACACTGAAGGATGTTCTTGAATATGAGAAATATGAAGTATCTCTTGCTGAAGACGGAGCCTCAGGGATAGACCTGTTCTCCCAGGGATCATTTGATGTCGTGCTGTGCGACATCAAGATGGCAAAGATGGACGGCATTGAGGTTTTGCAGAAACTTCTAGAGATAACTACCGATGTGCCGGTAATAATGATATCTGGTCACGGGAATATCGACACCGCTGTCGATTCCATCAAGAAAGGTGCATTTGATTTCCTTGAAAAACCGCTTGACCTGAACCGGCTTCTCATAACGATCCGTAACGCCCTTGAGAGGGGTTCTCTCATCTCACAGACAAAAGTCCTGAAGAAGCAGGTCAGCAAGAAATTCGAGATTGTAGGCACTTCAAAAGCCATCATGCTGGTAAAGGAGATGATTGACAGGGTTGCTCCCACGGAGGCACGGGTGCTAATTACGGGTGCCAACGGCACCGGCAAGGAGCTTGTTGCCCACCAGATACATGAGAAAAGCAACCGCGCCAGAGGACCGTTCGTCGAGGTCAACTGTGCCGCTATACCTTCAGAACTGATTGAGAGTGAGCTTTTCGGCCATGAAAAAGGCTCATTCACATCAGCCATTAAGCAACGCATAGGCAAATTTGAACAGGCCACCGGAGGCACTATCTTCCTTGATGAGGTGGGTGACATGAGCCTTGCCGCGCAGGCCAAGGTCCTCAGGGCTCTCCAGGAAAGCAAGATCACACGTGTGGGATCGGACAAGGATATAAACGTTGATGTAAGGGTTATTGCCGCAACCAACAAGAATATCCGTGGCGAGATAGACCGCAATACCTTCAGGGAGGATCTTTACCACCGGCTGAGCGTCATACTGATACATGTGCCAACCCTGAATGAGAGAAGTGAAGACATACCGCTCCTCGCTGACTATTTCAATACCCTTATCTGCAATGATTACGGCATGGTAAAGAAAAAAATCAGATCTGATGCCATAGCCGAGATGCAGAAGATCAAATGGACCGGCAACATAAGAGAGTTCAGGAATGTGCTTGAGAGGCTGATAATCCTTTGTCCTGAAGAAATATCCGGCAGGGATGTCATTACATATGCACACCCTGTCTCGGGTTTTAGCGAAATATAATGAAGAAAATATCCATAACCTGTGTGTACATTCTGGTGGTCATGGCAGCTCTGACCACGAGGTGCGACAGGCAGCGGTTTCCCGGGCTCCCGGTATCATTCAATGACGACTGGATGTTTATCAGGCAGGACTCAGCCAATATTGATAAAATTCTTCCGGGAAATATTCCCAACCATAAATGGGAAGATGTGACGCTGCCGCACACGGCATTCATCGAGCCCCTCGTCACAACAAATCAGCAGTGGACAGGCATCAGCTGGTACAAGAAGATTTACAGGGCGCCCCGCGGGGATCACCGCCACCACACCGGGCTTCTCTTTGACGGAGTGATGAATGATGCTATCGTCTATCTTAACGGAGCTGAAATTTCCCGTCATACGGGAGGTTATGTACCTTTCTATGTCGATCTCTCCAATGACCTCAGGTTTGGCAGGGAGAACGAGATCCTGCTCAGGGTCGATAACAGGGAAAACCCCTCCATACCTCCGGGCAAACCACTTTCCGAGCTTGATTTTCTCTATTACAGCGGAATATACCGCAATGTATCCTTGTATGTTTCTGACAAACTGCATATTACGTCTGTTCCCGAAGCTGACACCCTGTTGGGAGGAGGTGTTATAACGGGCTTCCGCGATGTCAGTGAAGATGCTGCAACGGTCATTATCTCGGTCATGGTACGTAATGATGACCGGACGCCGCGGTCATTCTATCTTAAAAATACTCTTCTTGATGCTGCGGGAACACATGTATCTGCATCACTTTCGGAAGAGATAGAGATGGAGCCCGGACAGAGCAGACGGCTGATGTCAGAGATAAGAGTGATGCAACCGGCCCTCTGGTCGCATGAAAAGCCTTTTCTGTACACACTCAGGACAGAACTGCAGACTGACAGGAAAGCCATTGACTGCAATGAGATACGCATTGGGATCAGGTCAGTGGAGATAACCAGCGACAATGGCCTGTTGCTGAACGGTAATCATGTCAGCGTCACCGGCACAAACCGGCACCAGGAGTACCCGTACCTGGGCTATGCGCTCTCTGACAATGCAGCTTATCGTGATGTCTATAAAATCAAGGAGGCAGGGTTCAACCTGGTCCGTTGTTCGCATTATCCCCCGTCGCAGGCCTTCCTGGATGCCTGTGATGAGCTTGGCGTTCTGGTAATGGATGCCATTCCGGGTTGGCAATTCATAGGAGACTCCGTCTTCCGTGAAGCCTCCCTGCGTGACACCCGTCTTATGTGCCGCCGTGACAGGAACCATCCGTCTGTAGTTATGTGGGAAGCCTCGCTGAATGAGACGATGATGCCTTATAGCTTCCTGCGCCAGTTGCACTCGACTGTGAAAGATGAGCTTCCCTTCGGAAATAACTACACCTGCAGCTGGATGGACACTATCTGTGATGTCTTTATCCCTGCAAGGCAGCATGCCAAAGCACCCGATTACTGGAAAACCTACAAAAAGAATAAACCGTTGCTAATATGTGAATATGGCGACTGGGAGTACTATGCACAGAACGCCGGCTTCAATCAGACGGAATTCAGTGACCTGGAACCCGCCGCACGCAGTTCGAGGCAGTTGCGTTCTGCAGGCGAAAGAGGATTGCTCCAGCAGGCCTATAACTTCCAGGAAGCACATAATGACAACCTCAACGGGCCATGCTTCGGAGACGCCAACTGGCTGATGTTCGATTATAAACGCGGTTATGCAACGGATATAGAATCATCCGGAATAATGGATATCTTCAGGATACCGAAATTTTCGTACTGGTTCTACCGCAGCCAGTCTGACGACGGCCCGGTATGTTTCATTGCACATTATAACCTTCCCTCATCGGGAAAAACTGTAAGGGTTTACAGTAACGCAGACACTGTGCAGCTTTTCCGTAATGACACTCTCGTTGCAGTACAGGGGCCCGACAGCGATATCAGGGCTTCAAACCTCAGTCACCCGCCTTTTACCTTCACTGTTGATGAATACTTTCCCGGCACTATCAGGGCTGTGGGATTAAGAAATGGAATCGAGTTCGGCGTACATTCAGTAACCACCCCGGGGCCTCCTGCAGCGCTGCGGTTGTCGGTTGACTTCAGTAATAAGCCTCTGAGAGCTGACGGCTCTGATGCTGTTTTTGTCTATGCCACACTGGTTGATTCACTCGGAAACCCGGTAATGACTGCCGACTCAACCGTCGAATTTTCTGTTAGAGGCAATGCCACGCTGATAGGAAACAATCCTGTCAGGGCAGAAGCCGGCATTGCCACAATACTCCTGAGGGCAGGTACCAATCCCGGCAAAGTGATGGTGCGCGCCTCCTCCGTCATGATGTCAGAGGCTGAGATAATGACGGAAACAAAAAAATAATAAGGCCTGACACCTGTCAGAACCGGAAGTAGATAAAAGGCTGAAGGACCTCTGTGCCCACCTTGTTGAGCAGAATGGCGACACCTATAACGATGAGAAACTTTATCACCAGAGGCGTTCTGATGAAGAGCCCCCTGTAGGCTTCCTTGACGGTAACAGGGAGGAAATGGAGAATATAGCCTGATGCAATAAGGATCAGGACAGGCAGATATGCCATGAGTACCACCCTGTAGTTTCCCGGACTGAAGGAAGAGAATATCTGTGACAGCATCACTCCTGCATCTTCCATCGACCCTGCACGGAAAAAGATCCAGGCAAAGCTCACAAAGTTAAAGGTGATGATTATACCGGCCAGGTGGGCAATATAGCTTTTCCTTTTTACTCCCCGGAAGATCCATTGCCATATCTTGTCTATCACAAGTGCAATGCCATGCATCCCGCCCCATAGTACGAATCTTGTTGCCGCGCCGTGCCACAGGCCTCCGATCAGCATAGTTACCATAAGAGCGATTCCAGTGCGCACTGCTCCATGCCTGTTTCCACCGAGAGGTATATAGAGATAATCTTTCAGCCACCTCGACAGGGTAATATGCCACCGTTTCCAGAATTCACTGATGTTTGATGCCTTGTAGGGAGAGTTGAAGTTAAGAGGCAGCCTGAATCCCATCAGCAGGGCAACACCGATGGCTATATCAGTATAGCCTGAGAAATCGCAGTATATCTGAAGCCCGTATCCATAGACCGACATAAGGTTCTCGAAGCCTGAATAGAGCGCGGGTGTATCAAAAACCCTGTCAATAAAACCAACAGAGATGAAATCAGAAATGATCACTTTCTTAATCAATCCCTGCAGTATAAGGAACAAGGCCTGCCCGAACTCATTGCGGCTGATAGTGTAATCTCCCTTCATCTGGGGAATAAACTCAGACGCCCTTACGATAGGGCCCGCAATCAGCTGCGGGAAAAAGGTATGATAAAAGGAGTAGTCGATGAAGCTTTTTACCGGCTCTATCTTGCCCCTGTAAACATCAATGTTGTAGCTTAAAGCCTGGAAAGTGAAAAATGATATGCCAATAGGGAGTATAATCTGAGATACATCGAATCGTGTGCCGAACAAATTGTTTGACCAGGCAGAGAAGAAATCATAACTCCTGAATGATGTGCCCAAAAGGGAATTAACGCTCTCGGTAAAGAAACCTGCATATTTGAAATATGAAAGTAATCCAAGCGAAACTATAATATTAATGATGAGCCAGAATCTCTTCATCGGCCTGCCTTTGGCCCTGCTGGTATACAATGCTGTCAGATAGGTCGTTACGCAGCTGAACAAAAGAAGGATAAAGAAGAGGCCTCCAGCCTTGTAATAAAAATAAAGACTGACCAGTAAAAGCCATGTATGACACATCGCCCTCTTTTTCCTGATAAGGGCAAAGCCGGCCATTACCACCAGCAGGAAAGTCCAGAACGCCGGTGTGGTGAATATAAAAGTCTTATTCGGATTATATTTAAGGAATGACAAGACAGGAGTCCGGCTCCTGGCCTGAGGTTTTTCAACTGTTAATACTTCATCCGCTGTGATTGATTCTGTTGTTTCCGGCTCCCGTAAAACATTAGTGTCAGCTGCTGCAATAAGTAATGTATCGGGAGGGGTAATTACCGCCATGGTTTTAGCTATTAAAAGATCCGAATAGATCCTTAATGCTATTGTGTCTGCCCCAGCATTGGAGAGATGGGTAAGGTCTTTTGAGGCCAGGGGAGGAACATGTTTTGACCATTTAACTATTGAACCCTTTCCTCCCATGGATTCCCAGGCATCCCAGAAGATCACCCCGCTGCGCAGCGCTGCTTTTCTCTGGGCATCCCTGATGGCAGGAATATTCTTGTAGGGTATGATTGTGTCCTCTGTTTTCAGGGCCATATCGGTAAGGCTCACCAGCACTACCGGAGCGCCGCCGGAAGTTTTCCTGAGATAACCAACCTGCTTGACCAGGCCCTCCTCATAATAATGGTACTCGCTTCTGACATTCCTGACAACATTAAGGCCGAACTGGTGGAATATCAGGTCAGGGTGAAGCTTCGTGAAACACGCCTCAAAGCCTTCCGGATCAGTCATCACAAACTCAAGTCCCGCACTGCCCCTGACAGGTATATTATCAACAATAACGCCGCCGCTGCTCTCGAGGCTGAGAGCATAAATGTCCGGGGAGCTTCGCCCGGTGAATTCAATGGTGATATCTGAAAGTGATGGAAGCGGAGTGTGGTATTCAAGGGGGCCGGTGCCTGTCTCCAGCATTGCGAAGTCGAGCAATTTGCTTCCTGACCTCACGCTTACAAATACGGTATCAGGATTGTTTCCATAAAAAATCCGGAGGTTTTCATATTTTGAAACTGATTCGTCGGCTCCGGGTACTGGTGTGATTTTAACCGAGGCATATACAGGTTCTCTCAGCGTGTCTTGCGGTGGTTTGAAACGGCAGACAGCGAGCATCGGTCCCAGCCTGTTGTGAGGCAGCACTCCGCTCCTGTAATCAAGGAGGGTGTATCTGACCCAGTTGGCTGATGACTTGACAACGAATGACCGGGTATACATCACCGGCATGACAGGTGATATCAGTCCCGGTCCTGTTCCGCCACCGCTCTCCCTGAGCCTTTTGCGAAGCAGAGAGGTCATCCTGTCACCCTCAATTTGGGAATCACCGTAGTACATTATCCTTACCTGCTTTCCGGCGGCAAGGGAATCTCTTATGGCATCACCCGGGAAGAAGGGAGCAACTGTCGCACGCCTCGTAGAGTCTTTCAATGCCGCGACGGGCTTAGTGTCACGGGGGATCGAATCAGGCAGCACCTCCTGAACCTTAACCGTGTCAGCGGGAGCTGACTGTTGCAGCGAGGTGTCAGAGGGTGTATTATCCAATGATTTACCGCCCCAGAGCCTCCGGTTACCGGTTGCAAGGCTCAGGATAAACAGCGTCAGAACGACGGCTAGCAGAAAAAGGAATATCCTGCCGGGGCGCATAACTTGTATCAGATCAACCTTTTCTTCTGATCCTCAGCTTCTGTCCCACCTGTATCCTGGAAGCGTCGGAAATGTTGTTCAACTTAAGGATATCCGTTGCAGATACACCTTCAAACATTTTTGCTATATCCCATATTGTATCACCATTCCGGACAGTATAGAACTCATAGTCAGTGTCTGCCGAGGCAGTAACAGATAGTTTCTCCGGCGCGGAAACATTTGAAATAGTTACAGCGTTGTTACCTGCCCTTTTCTGCTTATCCGCAAAACTCATTGTGTTGACCTTGCTGTAGTAATCAGCTTTGGCAGGATCTACGTATATGGTAAGCTTCTGGCCCACCCTTATTGTATTGCGGTAGATATTGTTCCAGTATCTCAGGTCAGAAAGTCCGACATTATACCATTCTGAGATGAATCCCAGGTTATCACCGTCGCGGACCACATAGGTCAGTTTTGTTCTTCCGTTTATATCGGGTGTGGTATAAGTCGATTGTGTGGGGGTTGATGTCTGATTGACCCTCGTAAGATACAGATCCTTCCTGTAGCCGGTTATAGTGTCAGTCATATCGATGAACTGGCCAAGCCTGTCGACGGGCAGTGTAATAGAACTGGGCCTGGTCTTGCCTGGCACAAGTCCTGTGCGGTATTGCGGATTAAGTGCTTTAAGCTCTTCCATCGGAAGATCAAGTACAGCGGCGATCTGCTCAAGATGCACGTCCTGAGAGACCATCACGGTGTCAACTGCCAGCGGAAGATCAATCTGTACCGGGATGATATTATGTTCACGGTAGTAATTCATCGCGTAGGTAGCAGCAACATATGCGGGAATGTATCCTCGTGTTTCCCTTGGCAGCCGGTAATATATCTCCCAGTAGTCCTTGCGGTTCCCTGATCGCCTTATGGCTTTGTTTACATTACCCGGACCGCAGTTATAGGCTGCGATGACAAGAATCCAGTCATTATATATACCGTAAAGGTCTTTCAGGTATTTTGCGGCGGCATGTGTCGCTTTGACAGGGTCACGGCGCTCATCCACAACTGAATTTATATTCAATCCGCACATGCGTCCTGTGCTGTACATGAACTGCCACAGTCCCGTTGCCCCCACCCTGCTTACCGCGTTGGGATTAAGGGCAGATTCTATGACAGCCATATATTTAAGCTCGACAGGAAGGCCGTATGAAGCAAAGATATCTTCGATCATGGGGAAATAATATTCCTGCAATCCAAGCATAACCCTGAACTTGTCAACCTTTCTTTCAGTATAGACGTGTATGTGATTTCGTATGATATTGTTGTAGGGAAGGATTATGACCGAATTGATTCTGCCGATGCGGTCTTTATATACAGAATCGGAAAACTCACCGATAATTGAATCCTGCTGCAGCAGATCATTCCTTTCAACAGACATGCGTATGAACCAGTTGTTAAGCAGGCTGTCGAGATCACGTTCAATAAGCTCTGTCGAGTCATCATTTCTGATTATAATGGTATCGTTTGCTGCATGAAGCATAAACGGGAACAGAACAACTAGAAGCGTGAGGACAATCTTTTTTACAGTCATATTCATTTGTTTTAAAATGTTCGTGTAAGTGAAAGGGTTAACCCCGGCACCAGGCCGTAGGGAGAAACAGTAACCGGGGTCAGCAATGCCTTCAGGTCATCAGTTATATCATAGTCAAAAAGGCTTGCATCAACCTGGGCATCGATGATGGTCACCAGGTACCATGCCACTATTCCGATGTAAGACAGGTCGCGGTATCTGCGGTAATATTCCACTCCGTTTAAAAGTTGCGTAGTGACCCATGCCGCCCTGGAGGGATTGTAAGTCTCCGGGTGGAGAACCGGATCATACTCTTCAGGATTAAGATTGCTCATACCTCTTATACCAAGGTAGCTGTTTGTTTCCGGAACCAGGTCTGTGAAATCCTGGTAGGCATTGATAAAGTCACTATAATTGGAGCCGTTGAAGGTGGCAGCATAACCCAGTGCGCCGAAGCCCGCATACACAATCGGCAGCTTCCAGTATTTACGGTTATATATCTGTCCCAGACCCGGAAGAGCAGCTGCATACATCGTGGCCCTGATAGGCTCAAGGGTATATTTTTTTGCCTTTCCGGCCATGACAGGAATGGAATCCTGTGACCAGGCTCCGTCGGTTATGACACACATAAAAAAAAGGAATACCGCTATTTTTGTCAACAGCTTCAAAAGCAAACAGTTTTCGTTTGCCGGCAAATATAATTAATTACCTATTAAGTT
>Ga0209575_10000826_pt1 | contig 15265 bp, 14 predicted proteins | sample Medcelwee11metaG_FD_187172 | JGI IMG/M metagenome (GOLD analysis project Ga0209575, IMG submission 187172) | Freshwater pond sediment microbial communities from the University of Edinburgh, under environmental carbon perturbations - Medium... | ecosystem: Environmental > Aquatic > Freshwater >...
ATTACTCGCGCCAAACTAGAAGAATTAGTGGGAGATTTAGTCAAAAAAACACTTGAGCCAACCAAGAAAGCTTTAGCAGATGCAAAACTTTCCGCTAGCGATATTAATGAAATAGTTATGGTGGGTGGAATGACCAGAATGCCACTCGTCATCAAGACTGTTGAGGAATTTTTTGGAAAGAAAGTTAATCTTACAGTGAACCCTGATGAGGTGGTGGCTTTGGGCGCCGCCATTCAAGGTGGTGTACTTCAAGGAGATGTGAAAGACGTGCTTCTTTTGGACGTCACTCCTCTTACTCTTGGAATTGAAACAATGGGAGGCGTGCGAACACCGCTAATTGATCGAAACACTACTGTGCCGACTGCCAAATCGCAAATATTTTCCACTGCAGCTGACAATCAGCCATCAGTAGAAATTCATGTCTTGCAAGGTGAACGAGAAATGGCCGTTGACAACAAAACTCTTGGTCGATTTATCCTTGATGGTATCCCACCATCTCCAAGAGGCATTCCACAGGTAGAAGTGACTTTCGATATTGATGCTAATGGAATTCTTTCTGTTAAAGCTAAAGACAAAGCCACCAACAAAGAACAATCAATTAGAATCGAAGGTTCTAGTGGACTTTCCAAAGAAGAAGTGGAGAAAATGAAAAAAGACGCCGAAGTTCACGCTGAAGAAGATAAGAAAAAGAAAGAAATAGTTGAAACGAAAAATATTGCTGATACTTTGATTTTCACCACCGAAAAAGCGATTCGTGAAGCTGACGACAAAATCACCGCCGATGAAAAGAAACCAGTCGAAGAAAAAATTGAAGCTTTGAAAAAAGTTAAGGACGGCGATGATATCGAAGCCATCAAAAAAGCTTCAGAAGAATTGTCGCAAGAAGCGCAAAAGATTGGCGAGAAACTCTACAAGGCTTCGCAACCAGAGCAAGGTGAGCCAGGAGCAACCGACGGAGCGCCAAAAGAAGGCGAGGCTAAGGCGGAACCGGAAGTGAAGGATGCGGAGACGAAGGAAGGGGAGAAAAAAGAATAGGTTTAAATTTGAGCGGGGGCGAAAGCCTCCGCTTTAATTACGATCAGGCTTCCCGCTACCTCATCCGCCCTTCGGGCACCTTCTCCTTATAAAGGAGAAGGCTAGATAAAAATAATTTCCTCATATTCCCTCTCCTTAATAAGGAGAGGGTTAGGGTGAGGTTGAGGGTAGTCAAAACAAATGACAAAAATCTATAATAAAGCTAAAATAAAAGAAAATAGAAGGATGTTGAGAAAAGTCCAAACCAAAGAGGAATTGATTTTTTGGGCGCAAGTAAAAAACAGAAGATTTCACGAATATAAATTTAGAAGACAATATTCAATTGGAAATTATATCGCAGATTTTTATTGTCCAGAATTGAAATTGGTTGTAGAAATTGATGGCGGTCAACATTATGAAAAAGATAATTTCGAAAAAGATTTAGAAAGAACAAAATGTTTTGAGGATTTAGGAATGAAAGTTAAGAGATATACAAATATTGAAATTAAGAATAATTTAAGTGGGGTGATGGGGGAGCTATTAAATATTGTTGATAATTTTTAAAAAATAAAAAAATGGAAAAAACAATTAATGTTTTTGGTGATAGTATTATTTGGGGAGCTAGTGATGATTTGGGTGGTTGGGTTAATCGTTTAAGAAACAATTTAGCGCAAGATCAAGACAACTATTTAAAAGTTTATAATCTTGGAATTTCTGGAAATAATTCAGATGGATTATTAAAGAGATTTAATTTTGAAAATGAATTTAGAAATCCCAATACAATAATTATTGCAATTGGTATTAATGATTCACAATATATCAATTCAAAGAACAATCCGCGAGTTTCACTTCAAAAATTTGAGAGTAATCTTTTAGAATTGATTAATCAGGCAAAAAAGTACACCCAAGAAATTATATTTATAGGACTTATTAAGGTTGATGAAAAAAAAGTAATGCCAATTCAATGGGACAGCACGAAATTTTATGACAATGAAAATATTTTTTTGTATAATGAAAAGATAAAAGAGATTTGCAAAAATAATGAACTAATGTTTGTTGAAATGTTTGATTTGCTTGATGAAAGTGATTTGGATGACGGATTGCATCCAAATACTAAGGGGCATGAAAAAATGTTTTTGCGAGTGAAATATTTTTTAAAAGAAAATAAAATCATTTAGTATCTTGTAAATAATATTAATTTAAAATAAACACACCTCACCCCAGCCCTCTCCTTATTAAGGAGAGGGAGTAAGAATGAATTTCCTTCTCCTTTATAAGGAGAAGGTGCCGAGGTAATCCGAGGCGGATGAGGTGAACTAAAATAGAATCTTCTGTAGAGACCTCTATAGAAGCCTCTATTTTCAAAATAATGTGTGATTTAATTTTATGATAAAATTATTTTCAAAAAATTCAGAAGTTTTGGCGGTTATGTCGGAGAAGAAAGATGGGCAGATGAAACTTTCGGAGCGAGGAAGTGTGGGGAATAGAAAAGAGTTTTTCAAAAAACTTGGGATAAATCCGAAGGATGTTATTAGTGCAGATGTTTGTCATGGAAATAAAATGGCAATAGTTAGAAATAATAAGAAAAATATTATTTCAAAAACGGATGCATTAATGACTAATCAAGCAGGAATTTTTTTGTCGATTACGGTGGCGGATTGTGTGCCAGTTTTATTTTTCGATAAAAAGAAAAAAATTATCGGCGTTGCGCATGCTGGTTGGCGAAGCACCTTGAAAAATATTATTTCTGGCACAATCGAAAAAATTGAAAAATTAGGAGGAAATGTCAAGGATTTGAAAATAGAAATTGGTCCTGGAATTGGGCAATGTCATTTTGAAATTGGGAAAGAAATACTTGAAAAATTTGGACAATATAAAAAGTTTGTTGAAAATAGAGACGGAAAATATTTTGTGGATCTCAAGGGAATTATCAAATTTCAACTGGAAAAAAATGGAATAAAAAAAGAAAATATCAAAGATCATGGCATTTGCACATATTGCGACAAGAAATATTTTTCGGCTAGAAGAGATAAGAAGAAAAGAATTGAGGCTGGTATAGCCATGATTGGAATAGTTTAATACACCTCATCCGCCCTTCGGGCACCTTCTCCTTATAAAGGAGAAGGCTAAACAGAAAGATCTTGCCGTTGACCCCCTTCTCCTTAATAAGGAGAAGGGTTGGGGATGAGGTTATGTGTTATGTTGGTAAAATAAAATAAATCTGCTAGAATAAAAAAGTTAATAAGTTTAGTTTTAAAAATATGTCAAAAGTGCTCGTTATTGGTTGTGGGAATGTGGGTAGTGTGGGACTGCACAAGATGGCGCAGTTTCCAGAAACTTTTTCGGAGATTCATGTAGTTGGAAGAACCATTTCCAAATTGGAAGCGGTTCGCGCTTCGGTGAAAAAGAAATCAAAAGGCAAAATGGATCTCAAGATTCATGTGGGCGACGTGAGCGGGAAGGAATTTTTTTCCAAACTTTTGAAAGATTTGAAACCAAAGCTAGTGGTGAATTGGGGAAGTCCGTATGATAATTTGGCGGTAATGGATGCGTGCTTGGAATATGGCGTGAATTATATCGACACGGCTTGCTATGAAGACAAAAACAAATATGGTTTTTCTTATAAATTGCAATTAGCCAAAAACGAAGCCTTCAAGAGAAAAGGACTTTTGGCGATTTTAGGCATGGGTTTTGATCCAGGAGTGACTAATATTTTTTGCGCTTACGCCAGAGATTATATTTTCGACAAAGTTTATACGGTGGATATTTTAGATTGCAATGGTGGGTCCAAAGATGAGAAGATAAAATTTGCGCCAAATTTTGACCCGGAGATAAATTTGCGAGAACTGATTTTGCCAATCAGATTTTGGGAAGGAAAAAAATGGCAAGAAAAAGGACGACTAATTGACGAGAAAGCTCCGCATTTTGAATTTAATTTTCCGGAAGCGGGGAAATTTGATCCGTACTTAATGTATCACGAAGAAATGGAGACTATCCCGACTCACATGCCTGATTTGAAACGAATTCGTTTTTGGATGACATTTTCCAAAACTTATCTCACATATTTACGGGTGCTATATAATGTTGGTCTGACTAGAATTGATGCAGTTGATTATAATGGATGCGACGTGGTGCCAGTGAAATTTCTCAAAGCCATTTTGCCAAAAGGCGAAGATTTCAACAGTAGCTATACCGGCAAAACAAATATTGGCAATATCATTTCCGGTGTTAAAAATGGCAAGAAAAAATTTGTTTATATTTATAACGTTTGCGATCACGCCCAGTCCTATAAGGAAACTAACGGAAATGCGATTGGCTATACCACCGCTATTCCAACGGTCACTTGCGCGAAATTGGTTTTGGAAGGAAAATGGAATGGTATAGGCGCAAAAAATTCTGAAGATAAATCACTGGATTCAAAAATTTTCTTGGAAGAAATGGCCAAAACCGGCTTGACTTGGAAAGTGAAAAATCTAAAAGACTTGCCAAAAGAATTGAAAAAAAATTATTAATCTAAATGAAAACAAAAATTATAAAATATATAGTCGCTGGCCTCATTGTTGTTTTCGGCGTAGCTTCCTGGCTGTCTGTGGAGCGGGCGATTAATGTGCCAGAATCAAGCACTTGGCTAGTTCCATCAATTCTGTTTTCTCTTTTTTATATCGCGCTTTCGCTTGGCGCTATTCTTATCAAGAATAAGACTTTTTTGATTTCCATCTTAGTGGCTAGTTTTTTTTCAAATCTTATTTTTACTTTTTCTTTTTGGCATGCTTTAATTTTGTTTTTTTCTTTTTTTCTGGCGCTAGCGGGGTTGGAAAGAATTTCTAATGATATAAAATCTAATATTAAATTTGATATCACTAAATCAGTCCGCACCGGGAAAACAATGCTGATTTTGGCACTTTCAATTATCATAACTTCGCAATATTATTTTGAAATAAAAGATACGGGAAAAATAAATATCATTCCAAAATTCGAAGCAGGGGACGCTGTTAATCAAATTTTGCCGAGAATTTATCCTGAACTCAAAGATAGTGAAAAAAGCGACTTGACGGTAGACGAATTTATTTTGAAAATGTCCAAAGAAAATTCTGATAGTTTTTTGGGGAATATTCTGGAAAGTCAGGGGCTAGATGAAAAGCAAATTGGAGTTAGCAAATCTCAAATAGAAAAAATAATTGCAACTGATCAGGGAAAAATTCTTGCGGAGCAAAGAAAAAGTTTCAGTGAAATTGCGGGCGTACCACTCACAGGTCAAGAAAAAATCTCAGATGTTTTCTCTGAGATGATAAATAACAAGATAAATGAATTTTTTTCCACTAGTCTCGAGAGAGACAGTATGCCATTCTTGCCTTTTATCACTTCCTTTATACTTTTTTTGACAGTAGCTTCACTTGGGTCTTTTCTGGGTTCTATTTGCGGATATCTCAGCGCTTTGGTTTTTTGGATCCTTCGAAAAATAAATCTTGTTCAAGTATCCAAAGTGATGGTGGAGATGGAGATAGTGGAATGAAGGTCGGGATAATTTTAATATTTTTCACAAAAAAGCAAGAGAGAGGGACTAATTAGCACTCAGGTTTTGAGATTGCTAATTTTTTGAAATGGTAGTATAATTATTTTACGATTATTTATTCAAAAACAATATGGCAAGTGATTATTATGATATTTTGGGAGTTTCCAAGGGTTCATCAGATGATGAGATAAAAAAGGCTTATCGAAAGATGGCGCATAAACATCATCCTGACAAAACCGGTGGAGACGAAAAAAAGTTCAAAGAAATAAACGAGGCCTATCAGGTGCTTTCGGATAAGGCTAAGCGTCAACAATATGATCAATTTGGAAAAACTTTTGATCAGGGTGGTGCAGGTGGCGGACAAGGTTTTTCTGGCTTCGACTTTTCTGGCTTCTCCGCCCAAGGCGGATCCGCCTTTGGCGGAGATTTTGGCAATTTCGAATTTGGCGGGACAGATTTTGAGGATATTTTTTCCAATGTTTTTGGCGGTGGAAGAAGTCGAAAGCAAAAAAGAGGGCAAGATATTCAGGTAGATGTTGAGATAGATTTTTCTGAAATGGTGAGTGGAGCGAAGAGAAAAATAAACTTATATAAAAGCGCGGTTTGTGATAGATGTGATGGGTCTGGCGGAGAGCCAGGAGCAAGCATTAAAACTTGCTCAACTTGTCATGGCGCGGGACAGGTGCAAAAAAATACACGCAGTTTTTTTGGTTCTTTTTCTCAAGTGATAACTTGTCCTGATTGTTTGGGCGAAGGCAAAACTTATGAGAAAAAATGTTCTAAATGTGGGGGTGATGGTCGGATCAAAAAAGAACAAGAGATAGAGATAAATATTCCTGCTGGAATTGCTAGTGGTCAAACTATTTCCATGCAAGGCGCAGGTGAAGCTGGTGGAAAAGGCGCGCGCTCAGGTGATTTATATATTTTAGTGCGGGTAAAAAATCACAAAAAATTTACCAGACACAATAATGATATTTTGAGCACTGAAGAAATCAGTTTTTCGTGTGCCACTCTTGGTGGAGAAATTGAGATTGAAACCATCGAGGGGAAATTAATTTTGAAAATTCCGGCCGGAACGCAATCGGGTGAAACTTTTCGCATCAGAGAAAAAGGTGTGCCGGATGTGCATGGCCGAGGGCGGGGCAATCATTTGGTGAAAATAATTGTACGTATTCCAAAAAAACTCAGTCGCGAACAAAGAAGACTAATTGAAGAATTGGAAAAAGTAGGGGAATGACAGTTGAGACAAAAGATGGTAAAATAAAAATATAAAAAATGTGATGACTGTCATGCTGAATTTATTTCAGCATCTCTAGTTAGATCCTGAAAACCGCCTGCCGGCGAGGCATGGCAAGTTCAGGATGACAACCAATATTAGTTTTATAAAATAAAAATAAAAATAAAAATAAAATTATGGATATTAATTTATTGCTTTCTAAAATTGGAATCTCGCAAAATTTTGTGCAGGATTTTACTTTGCTTTTAGTGATTATGGGGATAACAGTTGCCTTTGCATTTTTAGTTGGGCGCCATCGCCTTGTTCAAATGCTTACTAGCACCTATATTGCTTTAGCGCTTCTTGGTGCTTTTCCGGAAAAATATTTGAACAATTATTCGTACGAATTAGTTTTCTTTTTTATTGCATTGATAATTCTCACAATTTTTAGCAAAAAAATCTTTGGAATATATATTTCAAGTTCTGAATTTATGTGGCGAATTTTTGCGGTGGGTTTTTTAGAAGTAGTTTTGCTTTTGAGTATCGTTTTTACGATTACGCCCAAAAAAATAGCGCTGGGCTATATTTCCCCCAACGCCTATGACTATTTAGTTTCTCCAATCTTCCATTTTACTTGGTTATTCATCCCTTTGCTTTTTGTTTATCTGATTCGGAAGAGGCTAAACTGAAATTAGTTATCAGCATTGAAAACATAAAGAATCCTTTTTTTATTCTCATCCGCAATGTAATATCCAGAAGATATTTTTTTGTCTGTGGTGGGTTTTTTCTTGGTGGGGAAATCTGCGGAAACATTTTTTAGTGTTCCTTCGGCTAACAAAAAATCAAAAAGGATGTTAGATTTTTTTTCTATCGAGCCAGCAAAATCCATTTCAATATTATTATCACCGATAAGTACTGTTGGAATTTCTTCAGTCTGGGTATTTTTTTCTAAATATTGTTTTAGGGCAAGAATTATTTCTTCCCGAGTCATTTTTCCAGTTATTCTTGAGTCCAGCTTAATTAACTGACGCATTTCTACTAGGAAATGATTAGCCGATCTTTCCAGTCTTTCATTTTCCTTGTGTTCGCTTTTTCTTAGAAATATAATTTCAAAAGCAAAATAATATTTTGTTCTGCCGGGATTGTAAAGTTTTATTTTTGCAGACATATTTTTATATCCTTTGCCGGAGGATGGATTTTTGTCAACTTTGATATTATCCAGAACTCCTTTTCGCAAGTCGCCTTTTTTTTCTGGAAAATATTCACCCAATTCTTCTTCGGAAAGATAATTTTTTTCTCGAAATTCTATGGTAAGTACGGGATCCTTTTTCTTTTTTGCTTCTTCTTGAAGATCATGCATAAGATCAAGTATCTTTTCTGTTTCCTTGTCGTCATTGAAAATAAAACGGAAACGCAGAAAATCGTCTGATATTTTGAAGGCCTCCTTGGGGTCTCTTAAATATTTGAAAAAAGTCCGGAGTCCTTCTTTGATTCCGATTTGCAATTCTGGAATGTAATGAGAAGAACTTCCCGTTTGGCCGATATTATTAAAAGAGCATCCTTTTATCGCCTGATTTCTTTCAACCCATTCAAAGATTTTTAAAGTATCTGTTTCATTGTCTCTTAAGATATCTAATTCGGCGGGTATATTAAGATTGGAAAGAATTCCCGATTCGGAGTCTTTTTCCTGATCTCTTCCTAGAACAAAACGGGAATATTGAAGAAAGGTTTCAAAGGCGTGGCTTCTTTTTATGCGCTCTAAAATATAAGCTACGCTTAGAATTCTGCAATGGGACAGTTTTTCTGCTCCAGAAGCGGATTTTCTGTCGGGAGAAAGGAATTCTTTGGTTTTTTCCGGAATATTTTCAACGGCTACTTTTTTAAAAAAGGCCATAACATCTTCTAGATTTTTGAAACCGGCAGAAACTTTATTTTCGGCGCTTTTGGAAAGTGAAAAACCTTTATCTATACGAGGAGAAAGAATATAGGGGTTGCTTTTTAAAAAATCAACCGAATCCCGAAGACTTTGAGAAAATTCTCTCAACCTGTCTTGGCTAATTTCTCCATTTTTATTGTGAAAATCAAAAAATCTTGGCTCAAACCATTCGAGAAATTTTTCTTTATTTTCAACCAAGTCGGCTGGTATAGCGAAAGAATCCAAAGGAGTAAAATCAGGTTTTCCTTCCATATGCAGGCCGTTTGTTTCTTCAAAATCTTTATTTATATGGACATTATCAAAAGCGTTTCTGAATATTTCATTGGGTTTTTCCATGTTCATATAATTTTTTTTTATTTATAATTTAATTGTAGCATATTTTTTTCTTTGACAAAATATGAAATTTTGTGGTAGGGTGGGTTTAGCGTTGAAGTGGGCAATGGGCTTCACTTTTCCTAATAATATTAGGCGCGCTGTGGAAGAGAGAGCTTTCTTTTTGAAAGGAGAAAAAATGCCAGAAAAAGTAGTGAACAGGAGGATTAAGGAGGTGTGTGATTCCCTTGCCAACAGAGACGGAGGATTTAATAGCCGTCTGGCAAGAATAGACGAAATTGTTTTTTTGATTTTTAAGAAAAAAGCAATTTTATCTGGCAATGAAAATGCTGAAATTGATACAAGTCATTTCATAAGTCATACACACCCCAATTTTTCTTAAAAACTCTCTAACCCTTTAACCCGGAATTATGGTATTAGCTAAACTATACTTCCGGCCTTTTTTGTTTAGTTAAGTTTTCTATTGACTAAAGAAAAGAGGGTGATATAATAGAAAAGTTATTTTTACTTCAAATAATGCGCCCATAGCTCAGTTGGTAGAGCAGTTGCCTTTTAAGCAAACGGTCCCAGGTTCGAGTCCCGGTGGGCGCACAGCTGAAACCTTGTAAATTTTGCGAGGTTTTTTGTTTTTTAATTTTGTGATATACTTAAGTAAGAAAAAATAAATAGCCTTTTCGAGAAATAATAAATTTTTACACTAGATTCCCGCAGGAGTTTATGCTCGCGAAAGCGGGTGCGGGAATGACACAATTTATGAAAAAAATATTATCAATTTCAATTGCATCGTTTCTGGTTCTGATTTTTGCGGGTTGCACTAGCACCAAAACTACTACTATTCCAAAATTTACTCTGAGTCAGAGTATTTGGAAATCAATTGATGGAGGAGCGGATTGGAAGGTGCAAAACAAGGGTGAAGGAAAAGCTAATATCGCCGAGATAGATGTTTTGAGTTTTGCAATTAATCCTTATGATGCCAATAATCTATATGTAGGACTGCGCAAGGGTGGAATCCTAAAAACAAGAAATGGTGGAGAGACTTGGGAATTTATGAATTTTATTTCGGAAAAAGTATATGGCTTGGCAATTAATCCATCTGATGGTAGAACGCTCTATGCTAGTGGAGTGTGGCAAGGTAGAGGAAAAATTTTCAAAACCGAAGATGATGGAAAAAATTGGACAGAAATTTATACCAGTCCAACTAACGGTCCACTAGTCATCTCTTTGAATATAGACAAAAAAAATCCAAAAATTATTTATATTTCCACTAGTGAGAAAGAGGTGATAAAAAGCATGGATGGTGGAGCGACCTGGAGGAATATCTATCTTTCAGATGATCCGATTGTGAAAATTGCCCTAGATTCGGCAAACAGCAATTTAGTTTATTTTTTGACTGATAGCGGAAAAATTCTACGAAGTGTGGATGCTGGGGAAAAAATTGAAGATATTTCCAAAAATATAAAAAAGGAATCTTTTTCTTTTGGAAATGGGCAATATAAAATCCTAAAAACTGATCCGACGCGAGCGAACACTGTCTTTTTAGCTGGTGCGGATGGGATAATGAAAAGTAATGACGGCGGAGAAAAGTGGGAAGAAGTTTTGGCGCTTAATAATCCGGAAAATTTCCCAATTAGAGCCTTGGCGATTAATCCGAAAAATTCCAGCGAGATAGTCTATGCGATGGATCAGGCGACCTACAAATCAATTGACGCGGGAAAAACCTGGAAAACTTTTCAATTTAACAACAAGATGAAAGCGAATATTTTGGAATATAATCCAACAGAAGGAACAGAGTTATATATTGGTTTTACTAAATAATTCATAATATAAATATATGGTTAATGAAGCAATTAGTAAGTACAAAGAGGATTTTGAGAAAACAGCGGGACATTTCAAAGAGGAGCTTGGAAAGCTTCGTACTGGACGAGCTTCAGTGTCTTTGGTGGAGGATTTGATGGTAGATTATTACGGTGCAAAATCACCCCTCAAGCAAGTAGCCAGTATCACTGTACCAGAAGCCAGAACTATTGCCATTACTCCTTGGAGCCGAGATGTTTTGGTGGATATTGAAAAAGCTATTCGTGAATCACAACTAAATCTAAACCCGATTAATGATGGCCAAATGGTGCGGATAAACATTCCAGCGCTCAATGAAGAACGCAGAAAAGATTTGGTAAAAATGCTCAATCAAAAAGCGGAAGAAGCTCGCGTGTCAGTGCGAAGAGTGCGCGAAGAAATTTGGGAAGAAATTCAAAATCTGGAAAAAGCGGGAACGATTGGAGAGGATGACAAATTTTCTGGCAAAGATAAATTGCAAAAAGTTGTGGATGAATATAATGCCAAAATCGAAGAAATTAGAAAGAAAAAAGAAGAGGAGATAATGACAGTTTAATAATTTTTAAATTTTTAAATTTTTAATTTTATAAATAATTTTTAATGTTCTAATGTTTAAAAAATTTAAACATTAAGACTTATTTAAAAATTACAAAAATTAAAAATTATAAAATTTCCTTTCTATGCTAGCAGTATTAGTCTTTATAGTAATTTTAGGGGTTTTGATTTTTGTTCATGAGTTGGGGCATTTTGTGACGGCTCGGCGAAATGGTATCAAGGCCAGTGAATTTGGTTTTGGTTTTCCACCTAGAATTTTAGGGGTGCAAAGAATAACTGGTAAAGAAAATAAGAAAGAAAGAGAAGTGGAAAGTATAGAAGTAAAATCGATTGATATAAAAAGTCCAGGCGAAGAAATTCGCGAAGAAATTATTACGGAAAAATTTCATGAAATAGAAAAAATTGCGCCAGTTAGAAAATGGCGGATAATTTGGGGTAGTCGTGATGGTGATGATGAAAATGAAAAAACTGATCTAGCCGAAGCGCATGAAAAAAAATTCACTGGTGGAACAATCTATTCGATAAATTGGATTCCACTGGGAGGCTTTGTCAAAATAAAAGGTGAGGACGGAGGGAACAAGAATGACGCGGATAGTTTTGCTTCGAAATCCGGTTGGGTGAGAACGAAAGTTTTGGCAGCAGGCGTGGCGATGAATTTTATCTTTGCTTGGCTTTTGATTTCGATTGTTTTTATGATTGGCGCTCCGCAAGCCGTTGATTCGACGGAAAATGTGTCTGCAACAAAAATTCAAATTTCTGATATTTTGCCAGAAACTCCGGCGCAAACAGCAGGACTTCAAATTGGCGATGAAATTTCAAAAACTCAAAAAAATTCAACAGGGGAGACAGTGAAACTCTCCAGTGTGGAGGATGTGCAAAATTACATAAAAAATAATGCCGGGAAAGAGCTTAATTTAGCCATAATAAGAGGGGATCAAACTTTATCGATAAAATTAACACCCCGAGTTAGTGCTCCAGAAGGCCAAGGACTTTTGGGGGTAAACTTGGCGCAAACAGCGATTATCAAATATCCGGTACATAAGGCTCTCTGGGAAGGGCTAAAAACGACTGGCAATCTCATTGTGGCGATTTTGGTGGCTTTGGGCGGAATAATAAAGAGTCTTTTTATGGGTAATGGTGTTGGCGCAGACGTGGCTGGACCAGTGGGCATTGCCGTGCTCACCAAGCAAGTGACTGGCCTTGGCTTGGTTTATATTTTGCAATTTGCGGCGCTACTGAGCATTAATCTCGGGATAATAAATATTTTGCCAATCCCGGCACTTGATGGTGGAAGAATTCTTTTTGTGCTGATTGAAAAAATGAAGGGCTCACCTGTGAGCCAAAAACTCGAACAAACTTTTCATTCAGTCGGCTTCCTGCTTCTCATCCTACTTTTAATTTTGGTGACATTTAAGGATGTGATGAAGTTTGTGAAATAAAATTTTATGAATAAGAAAAAATACATATCTATTTTTGTAATTATTATTGGAATCGCTATCTTAGCCACCATTTTTAGTTTGCGACCTATTAATATTTTTCGCCCTTCTGTGAACAGAAGCAGTGGCGTAATGTTCAAGCTTATTGATGGTGACACAAACCAACCAATTCTAAATCACAAAATCACTATTTGTGATAATGCAATAATGTACGACCGAGTTGACGACGGCAACTATCAAGGGTTTTGTAGTGAACAAAAAGTATGGGGGCATGTCATGACAAACCAGGAAGGAGAATTTTATCTTGATGTTAAAAATATAGACATAACGCCCCATGCTGATATTATGATTGATGCAGGGAAAGAGTATTCTACGATTCCTGTTATTCGATCAAATGCGACATCTCAGAAGCACAGTTCTTTCGATCTACGAGTGCTTAATCAAGAAAAGTCTGGTCGTGTCATTTCAAATCTCTTTTATAATATTGACACTAAAGAAGTTAGAGAGGTATTTACCAACGGCGTTCCTGAAAATATAAGTACTTTTGATTTGATTAATATAGTTGTGTTTAAAATAAAATAGTGACTCGCAGGTTCAAGCGTCTCGCTTGAGTTGCATAGTTCTGGCGGGTCTGTTTTTTTGAGGTAAAATATGTTTTTGACAATAGCTTTTGGATAAAGTAAGATAGATAGGTAAAATAAACATAAAAAAATCTTTTTAAATTATAAAAATTTCCCAACCAAAAGACGTTGGAGTTTTATTCATCCCCCACCACTTTTAATTCGCGGTTTTTGTTTTGGTTAAGGGGGAATTTGAGATATTTTATAGTCTGTTTTTTTAAGAATTATTAAGATAAAAAGTGGTGGGGGAAAATTTATGGCTAAATTTAGAAGCTTTTTGCAAAAAATAACTGGTAATTTTTTCGGCGGATTTTCCAAGGATATTGGGATTGATCTTGGAACAGCCAATACGCTCGTTTATGTCAAAGGTCGAGGCATTGTGATTAATGAGCCTTCTGTGGTGGCGGTCAACAAAAAAACCGGTCAAGTTTTGGCGATTGGAAGAGAGGCGAAAAGAATGGTAGGGAAAACCCCAAGCCACATTGTGGCGACGCGTCCCTTGGTGGATGGCGTGGTGAGTGATTTTGAAATTACGGAACAGATGCTCAAATGTTTTATCGACAAAGTTAACAAAGGCGGATTTTCATTTTTTTCCGGACCAAGAGTGGTAATTGGAATTCCGTCGGACGTAACTGAAGTGGAAAAACGGGCGGTAATTGATGCGACAATTAATGCTGGAGCGAAAGAAGCCTATTTAATTGACGAACCAATGGCGGCAGCGATTGGAGCACGTCTTCCGGTGCAGGAAGCAGCTGGGAACATGATTGTGGACATTGGTGGCGGAACAACTGACATTGCTGTTATATCTCTTGGGGGAATTGTGGTGTCCCGAAATCTGCGCATCGCGGGGGATGAGATGAATGAAGATATCACGCGTTATTGTCGAGACGAATTCAATCTCTTGGTGGGAGAAAAAACTGCTGAAGATGTGAAAATTGCCATCGGGAGCGCTTGTCCACAAGAAAAGAAAATGCAAATGGCAGTGCGTGGGCGTGATTTGGTGACAGGATTGCCAAAAGAAATAATCATAACCGCGGAACAAGCGCGCGAAGCACTTTCAAGATCTATTCGAATTATTATCAACAATATCAAAACTGCCATTGAAGAAACTCCACCGGAACTTGTTTCGGATATTATGCAAAGAGGAATTATTTTGGCTGGCGGAGGTAGTCTTATTCGAGGCTTGGATAAATTAGTGGCTGATCAAACAGAAATGCCGGTGCGTATGATGGAAGACCCACTCACAGCCGTTGTGCGAGGCACAGGGATAGTTCTGGAAGACATTGAAGCCTTGCGAGAAGTTCTGGTGGAAAATCAGCACGAGAAATCTTTGAGATAATCATTTTAACATTTTAACATTCTAACGTCTTAACATGCTAAAATGTTAAGATGCTAATATGTTTTTTGGATTCTTGTGCCAAAAAATTTTTTAACTTCAAAATTAATAAAATTAATTTTAGCTATTGCAATTTGCTTGGCGCTAATTTTATTCAATCCAAAAAACTTTTTCGCTCCAGTGCGAGGATTTTTTTTTGCGGTAGCTTATCCATTTCAAAAAACTTTTTATTTTGCCGGTCAAGCTGTGCATAATTTTTCCAGTGTTTTGTTTTCTATTGGAGATTATAAAAAAGAAAACGAAAAATTGATTCGAGAAAACAATGAGCTTCTGGCAAGACTCGCCAATCTTGAAGATCAAAAAAAAGAAAATGATGAACTTAGGCGTCAACTTGAACTTTCCCCTCGGGACAAATATGAATTGGAAAGTAGTTTGATAATTGGCCAAGATCAGCGCGGTTCGGGCAGTTGGAT
>Ga0209575_10000828_pt1 | contig 15198 bp, 10 predicted proteins | sample Medcelwee11metaG_FD_187172 | JGI IMG/M metagenome (GOLD analysis project Ga0209575, IMG submission 187172) | Freshwater pond sediment microbial communities from the University of Edinburgh, under environmental carbon perturbations - Medium... | ecosystem: Environmental > Aquatic > Freshwater >...
TGCGGCAGGTTTTGGAACAACTTTACCGGTAAACAGAAAGCTCACGACAGATCTTCTTGAGTTTGATGATCTTTTATATAATTCAGCTTATGCCAGTCTGAGCAGGGGAAAGGTTGAAATGGCAATTGCATCTGCACTGGCCTCGCTGGCACAAACACTATCCAGATTTTCAATGGATGTATGTCTTTATATGAGTGCTGAGTACCGCTTCATTGATTTTCCTGATGAATATGTTACAGGTTCAAGTATCATGCCGCAGAAGAGAAATCCTGATGTTTTTGAACTGATCAGGGGCCGTGCGAATATTATTCAAACCCTCCCAAATGAAATTGCAATGCTTACATCAAACCTTCCTTCAGGCTATAATCGTGATCTTCAGCTACTTAAACAGCTGATGTTCGATGCTTTTGCTGATCTGAAGGAATCTATTGAAATAATGCTTCTTATGCTTAATAATATTAAGGTACGAAAGAACATTACTGAGAACCCGCTTTATAACTCAATATTCAGCACTGAAGAGGTTAACCGGCTTGTAAAAGAAGGAATGCCATTCAGGGATGCTTATAAAGCAGTAGGAGAAATTGTAAAAAATTCTTCATTTTCAAAAACTGCAATAACAGATTATAATCATGAAGGAAGTATTGGGAATCTTTGCAATGATGAAATTGAAAGAATATTCAATGAGAGGATAAAACCATTTAAGAATAAATCTGCGACCGAAATGGCAGATAAATTAATGGAATATATTAAATAGATAATACCTCAACTTCCAGGAGGGGGACAATAAACCAATTTTACTTTTTTTGATAATGGGTCTCAACCCACCTTCAGGGGGTATTGGAGTTAATCCTTTGATTTTCTGATATTTTCTATAAAAACATCAAACAGGTAATCTGTATCTGTTGGTCCTCCTGATGCTTCAGGGTGGAATTGAGTCGAGAAGAATGGTTTTGTTTTGTGTATCATTCCCTCGTTGGTTTTATCATTTATATTTATGAAAAGAGGGTCCCACTCTTTTCCGAGAGTGTTATTGTCGACAGCAAATCCATGGTTCTGGGAGGTGATATAGGCTTTATTTGTACCAACCTGTATCACAGGTTGATTATGGCTCCGGTGACCATATTTCAGTTTATAGGTATCTGCACCTGAGGCAAGTGCCATCAGTTGATTGCCGAGACATATTCCAAAAACAGGGGTCTCTTTTTTAAAAGATAGTTTAATGTTATTTATAGTAGCCTCGCACATCTTAGGATCGCCAGGGCCATTTGACAGAAACAGCCCGTCGAAATCCTCTTTGTGGTAATCGTAATCCCATGGGACTCTGATTATTGTTGTATCGCGTTTCAGAAGATTACGGATAATGTTGTATTTAACTCCGCAGTCAACAAGCAGTATTTTATATTTCCCCGAACCATATATTTTTTTTTCGCGCGTACTCACTTCGGAAACAAGATTTACTTTATTTGGGTCATAAAAATTAATCTCACTCCCTTCGGGTTCCACTTTTCCCAGCATGGCACCTTTTTCACGTATTCTCTTTGTAAGGGCCCTGGTATCGATACCATAAATACCGGGAATATTATTTCTCTTTAGCCATTCATCAAGGCTTTCAGTCGCATTCCAGTGGCTATAATCGAATGAGTAGTCTGATACTATCAGCCCGGAGATATGGATGGAGGATGATTCATAGAACCTGTAAAGATCATTTTCCTCACTTTTTGCCGGAGCTCCGTAATTGCCAACAAGTGGATATGTCAGGCAAAGGATCTGTCCACGATATGACGGATCAGTAAGACTTTCCGGATAACCGGTCATTGCTGTATTAAACACTACTTCACCGGCCGATGCGACAGGAGCTCCGAATGATTTTCCGTAATAGACTGTTCCATCTTCAAGTGTAAGTTTTACTTTTATTTTCCCGATCATTTTGTACTTCTTAGTTTCTGCTTTGACTCTGTAAATGTTAGTATTCAAATCTCTTTACCTTATTTCGGCAACAGCTTTTTCGATATTTTCAATTGCTTTGGTTACAGTATTCCGGGTTGTTGCCAGGTTCATTCTCATGAATCCTTCTCCTCCTGGGCCAAATGTGGAACCCTCATTCATGCCGACACCGCACTTTTCAACAAAGAATTTATGAAGCTCTTTTCCAGTCATGCCAAATTTACGACAATCCAGCCATATCATATATGTTGCTTCAGGTCTGACAGGAATTATTTCAGGAATCAGCTCATTGCAGTAATTCATGACGAGTTCAACATTCTGGCCTATATAGTTCATCAGGTCGTCAAGCCAGTTATAGCCTTCAGAATATGCTGCTATTGAAGCTATTGTGCCAAATATATTACCGTTTCCGATATGGAGACTTTCAACCTTTTTGTTAAAGTATTTCCGCAGAACAGGATTAGAAATTATAACTGAAGATGTTCCAAGTCCTGCAAGATTAAAAGTTTTACTTGGGGCAATACATGTTACAGTTATCTCTGCAATTCTGTCTGATATTTTTGCAACGGGGGAATGACTGGCTCCTGGAAGCATCAGATCGCAATGGATCTCATCGGAGAGGATTAGAATATTGTTTTTGAGGCATATCCCGGCAAGTGTTTCAAGCTCTTCCGGAGTCCAGGCTCTACCTACCGGATTATGAGGGTTGGAAATGATAATCATTTTAGTGTTTTCATTCACCAGGCCGTTGAGTGAATCGAAATCCATACTCCATTTTCCGTCTTTCTCTGCCAGCTGGTTATAAACCAGGTTACGGCCATGGCTTTCGGCAGCTGAAAAGAATGGGAAATAAACCGGAGGCTGAACAATTATTGAATCTCCGGGCCGTGTGAATGCAAGCGTACATAAGTTAAGTGCAGGTACGATACCAGGACAAAAACATATCCATTCTTTCTCAATCTGCCAGTTATGTTTTGTTTTGAGCCATCTTATGATTGAACTATAGTATTCAGGCGGCCGGAATGAATATCCAAAGATCTCATGATCAAGACGCTTCCGCAACTTTTCAATAATAAACCCGGGAGTTTTGAAATCCATATCAGCAACCCACATGGGAATGACATCCTTTCTTCCGAAAATCTCTTCCCGCAGATCGTACTTGATACAATCGGTCCCTTTCCTGGTAACCTCCTCATCAAAATTCCAATGCATCAGAATATCTTATGAATTCAGGGGGTTAAAGATATAAAAAAAGTGTTGAGTGACTAAAGTTAGGAGTGACTAAAGTTGGGAGACCATAACTTTAGTCACTTCAAACTTTAGGCACTTATTTATTTTCAATATTATTTATTACTTTTATGGGCGGTTTTAATTTAAAACAGGATATTAAAATTTAAAATAATCAGTATGAAAAAGACTATTGCACTATTTTTACTTCCAACGCTAATATTAAGTTTTGCTGGCATTACTTCTTGTAAAAACAAGGCATCTGAAAAAGAGCAAAAAAAGGTTGAACTTGAACAGGTCAAGACAATTGAAGGTGAGATAGAAACCAATGTTTATCCTTTGCCTACATCTGCTGAGGTCATAAAGATGCTTTCGGACCTTGAAGTAGGATATATTTTTGGGATTTCGAATCCGGTTGAGAATGCAAAAAAATATTTCAGCAGTACATCAAGAGCTGTAAACCTGGGAGTATTTGGTGCTGATCTCAGCTATGCAACGCTTTATAATATTCAGCAGGAGGTAATAAATTATCTTGATGCGATAAGGTCACTTGCCAATGAGCTCAATATGTCGAAAATCTACGATGAAACCCTGTATGAAAGAATAAAGCTGAACTTCGACAAAAGAGATGAACTTGTAAAAGTCCTGACAACAGCATTCAATGACACTTACACTTATCTGGCTGATAATGACCAGCAGTCACTGGCTCTGCTTGTTGTGGGTGGTGCATGGGTTGAGGGGATGTATCTTACAACACATGTATCAGAAGCTGCATACCAGGTAGCCGGTATTTCCAAAAATTTACTCGAACAGAAAAAATCATATGAACTCCTTATTGAACTGACAAAACCTTATGAAACTGACCCTATTGTCACTGATTTTGTTAAAAAGCTCGATCCAATTAAAAAGGTTTATGATGGTCTGGGAACCAGTCTTACAACTCAGAATATCATAGATATAACCAAAGCTATTGAGGAGATCAGGGGACAGATAGTACAGTAATATAGTTTTAAATATCTGGCCGCAAAGAAAACTACTTTGCGGTCTTTTTTTTAGCTGATGTCTTTATGAGGGAATCTGTCTTATTAGCACTTATCCACATTTTTGCCATCGTCTCTACTGTCAATCCACTGGGGATTACATCGCGGGGAAAGAAAATTCTGCGGAGTTACCTCAGACGTTACCTGAACCGTGAGCTTGAAGAAGAGTATTATGCATTATTTGAGAATAACCTTGAGTTTTATTCAAATGAACTGAAAAGTGTGGATAAGGCTGAACTGGCCGATGAGGATTCACTTATTTCATTTCAGATCAATAATATATGCAGGCAGATTAAGAAAGGACTCTTCCTGGAAGAGAGAATGCTTGTTTTTCTGCAACTGATCGAATTTGCCTTTGAAGACGGGCTCATTTCAGAACAGGAAAAAACTATAATCGATATTGTTTCCAGAACCTTTAACATATCTAAGAAAGAGTATGACAATTCAATTGCCTTTATGATTGGAAGGTCATTTGATGAAATATCCCCGGATTGTGTCCTGATAATCGAAAGTGACAACCTGGAATATTCAGGAGCTAAATTGTACAGGAATTATGAGCAATGGCGTCATATTAGAATAAAAGGGTTCAAGGGCCACCTGGTTGTGCTTCATATTGAAAGCACAGGTTCAATTCTTCTCACTTATGATGGTCCTCTTGCGCTATATTTCAAGGGAAGGGATATTATCGCATGCAGGCCTTATCTTCTTGACCGCGGGGTAAATATAAAAGGAAAGGGAATTGAGCCGATTTATTATTCGAAGATTTATAAGAAGTTCGTTTCCAGAAAATTCCCGGAACAGGTAATATTCGAAGGTCATGATATAGAATATATCTTTAAGAACTCCGATAATGGTGTCCGGAAAATGAACTTCAGGGTTGAATCCGGAAACATGATCGGAATAATGGGTGGAAGCGGGGTTGGAAAAACAACAATGCTCAACCTTCTTCACGGGAAAGTAAAGCCTTCAGCAGGTAACATATATATAAACGGACACGACATCTACTCCGATACGGAAGAAATAAAAGGAATGATAGGATATGTTCCCCAGGATGATATGCTTATTGAGGAACTTACAGTATATCAGAATCTTTATTTTAATGCAAGGTTATGCTTTGGAGATTATTCTGAGGAGCAGTTAAAGATTACTGTAGATAAAGTCCTTTCCGATCTTGATCTTTCTGAAATAAAAGATTTGCAGGTTGGCGATCCACTGAATAAGAAAGTAAGCGGGGGGCAGCGCAAGAGACTTAATATAGGTCTGGAACTGATGCGCGAACCTGTTGTCCTTTTTATTGATGAACCAACATCCGGATTATCATCATTTGATTCTGAGAAGGTGATGAGTCTTTTAAGAATGCAGGCATTGAGCGGTAAGCTTGTTTTTGCCATTATTCACCAGCCATCGTCAGATATCCTGAAGCTCTTCGACAGGCTCTGGCTGCTTGACAAAGGAGGTTATATGATCTACGATGGCGATCCGGTTGAGGCTCTAGTCTATTTTAAAACGGAAACATCGCAGGCAAACGCTGCTGAAAGTGAGTGCCCCAGCTGTGGAAATATTGAAACGGATAACATTCTTCACATTATTGAGGTAAAAGTTATTGACACTAACGGCCTTCCGGGAAAAGAACGGCAGGTTAGTCCTCAGGAATGGTACGAAAGGTACAGAAAGAAAATGATGCCCGTTCTTACTGTAAAGCCAGAGAAAAGTCATGTTACCCCAAGCAATTTCAGGGTGCCTCAGAAGTCTGACCAGATAAGGACTTTCATCAAGCGAAACCTTACCAGAAAATTTGCTGACAGGCAATATATGACGATCAACCTGCTTGAAGCGCCGCTCCTTGCTTTTATACTGGGGTATATTTCCAAATACAGCGAAAATGGAATCTACCATTTTTCTGCCAATAAGAATTATTGGGTATTCCTTTTCATGTCAGTTATTGTTGCTCTCTTTATCGGGTTAACTGTAAGTGCCGAAGAGATATACCGCGACAGAAAGATCCTTGAAAGAGAGAAATTCCTGAACCTTAGCAGGTTAAGTTATCTTGTCTCCAAAATAAACTTCCTGTTTACCTTGTCGGCAATTCAGACTTTATCGTTTGTAATTGTAGCTAATCTGATCCTTGGAGTCAGAGGGATGTTGTTGCAGCAATGGCTAATACTATTTTCCACAGCCTGCTTCGGCAACCTTCTTGGTTTGAATATTTCTGCCGGCATGAGGACTGCCGTAAGTATTTATATTCTTATACCGTTAATACTTGTTCCTCAGTTGCTTCTTGGAGGCGCAATGATAAAATTTGATGAACTTCCGAAATCTTTCAGTAAGAAGATATATGTACCGGTTATTGGTGATGTAATGGCGACACGCTGGGCTTATGAAGCAATATCTGTTGAACAGTTCAGAAGCAACAGGTTTGAAAAACCACTGTTTAATGATGCAATGCAAAAGAGCAGGAACGACTGGTATGCGACATTCCTGATTCCTGACCTGAAGGCGAAAGCAGATCAGTGCATCAGATGGGGAAAAGACCCGGATTACAGGGAATATTCAGAAGATAATTTTAAAAAACTTAATTACCATATAAGTGAACTTTCCATGTTTTCCGGAATTAATCCGGGGAAATGGGCTGGTGATGTGAATTACACTGATTTCAATGATATTATTGCAGATGATACCAAGCTCTATTTTGACAGCCTGAAAACTACTTTCAGAAAGAGAAGCAGAATATTATCTGATCGTCTTGATTCGATAAGTACGGCAAGGGAGAACCAGTTGGGAGAGGAACAGTATCTGAAAATACGCGATGATAATTATAATGAAAGCCTTGCAAATATTGTTTTGAACAGGCTAAGTACAAACCAGAAGTATGATGCTGAAGACCGTATTATCCAAAAGGCCGATCCTATCTTCATGGCTCCTGTTTCAAAATGGGGAAGAGCACATTTCTTTGCACCTTATAAACTTCTGGGGAACATTAAGATACCTACATTGCTTTTTAATATGGCGGCAATATGGATAATGATCTTCGGGTTGTTCGTGACATTATATTTTAATGTTCTTAAACGATTCATTGTTTGGCTGGAATCGCTTAAGATTCCAATCTGGAGAAAATTCGGACGTGACATTCTGCAATTATGAGCAAGGTCAGACCAAAAAAAAATCTTGGTCAGCATTTTCTGAAAGACAGGAACATTGCTGAAGATATTGCTGGTACGCTGACTGGCAAGGGTTACGATTCTGTACTGGAGATCGGACCAGGAATGGGAATGCTTACAGAATTCCTTATGAACAGGAATTTTAAAGATTTCAGGGTAATTGAGATTGACAATGAATCGGTTCATTATCTGAAACAAAACTTTCCCGGACTAAAAGAGATTATCAGAGGTGATTTTCTTACAATGGATGTCGGCTCTTATTTTCAGGGGAAAATGGCTGTCATTGGGAATTTCCCATATAATATTTCAAGTCAGATTCTCTTTAAAGTACTGGATCACAGGGAAAAGATTACAGAAGTTTGCGGGATGTTCCAGAAAGAGGTTGCGGAAAGAATATGCGCTCCTCCGGGCACAAAAACATACGGAATTCTTAGTGTGTTGCTTCAGGCATATTATTCAGCTGAATATCTTTTTACAGTTTCTGAGGAAGTATTTTCACCTCCTCCGAAAGTGAAATCGGGAGTAATAAGGCTCAGAAGGAATCAGGTTAAAGAACTGGAGTGTGACGAAGTTCTTTTTAAAAGAGTCGTCAAGGCAGGATTTAACCAGAGGAGAAAGACATTGCGAAACTCTGTTAAGTCAGCGTTTGACCTTCAGCGTGATGATTATGAAGATTTTGGATTAAGACCGGAGCAATTATCAGTAGCCGGGTTTGTTAAGCTTACCAACTGGATTGAAAAGAACAGGATATTAGCCGAATGAATAGCCGATAGCCTCAACCGGATTCATTTTAGCTGCACTGTAAGCAGGTGCGTAACCGGCAATAATACCTATAACTCCTGAAATAACTATAGACAAAACAATATTTGCCATTGTGAGATGCATATTAAGCTCCCAGAGATAATTTATTACAAGTGTTCCGAAAAAGATCATTAAAACCCCTAGTAAACCGCCAATTACTGAAAGAAGAACCGATTCGATAAGGAACTGTTGAAGTATAAACGATCTCTTCGCTCCAAGAGCTTTCTGAATACCAATTATATTTGTTCTTTCCCTTACTGAGACAAACATAATATTTGCTATGCCGAATCCTCCAACAAGGATTGCAAAACCTCCGATAAGTGCTCCTCCGATATTTATTCCTGCAAAAACACCTTCAAACCCCTGTGTCAGAAGGCTTGCCTGGTTTAATGAAAAATTATTCACTTCTTCGGGGCGAAGTCTCCTGGCTGCCCTCAATATCATTGTTGTTTCATCACTTAATTCCTGAACGGTAACACCGGGTTTTGCTTTTATCATCAGCTGAGACTGGCTGAAATTATTTCTCATATTAATAAATGTTTTCCCGAAGTTCACTGGTATAAGAGTCAACTGATCTGCCCCGGAATCGGCAATGCCCCCTTTTCCTTCCCTTTTAATTACGCCAATGACTGTAGTTTTAAAACCGGCAATAGTTATTTCTTTACCTATTGGATTGGTTTTATCAAACAGATTTTCTGCTAATTCAGAACCCAGAACTGCAACATTTTTTCCGGAGGCGGTTTCAAAAGGAGAAAAGTATCTGCCGGCAGCTATTTCAAAAGACCTGACATCCTTAAATTCAAATGATATTGCTCCCACAGTTGCATCACTTGCAACATTCTTCCGGTATCGTACAGGCTCAGTCTGGAATACAGCAAAGCAGGCTGTTTCTGCTTTTGTGGATTTTCTTAAAATAGCATCATAATCATCGGTAGAAATGACCGGCCATTTCATAATATCCCACCATGCTAATCCCGGTCCGAAGGTCCAGGGCCATTTCTGCACATAAATTACATTGTCTCCCATTGAAGCAATAGTATCGCGGATTGATTTCTCCATCCAGTCGAGTACCGTAAAAACCGATATAATTGAAAAGATTCCAATTGTTATTCCAAACAGGGAAAGGAACGTCCTTAACTTGTTTACTACAACAGAGTTGACAGCAAACAAAAACCCTTCTTTCAACAGTCTTAAAAACATTTTCAAGTCTTACGAATTATTTTGAGGATCAAAGATAATAAAAATCACAAGTTGGAACTTGTTTTTTTCTTAATTACAGAATTGCTGAGAATCATGATTATTAATTATTGAGGTTAATAAAAAAATATCTATTTTTAATCGCCCGAATATACTTGGTCTGGCAATCATAATTATCAGATAATGAATGAGAAAAGAATTAACAGCGCTTTAATTTCTGTTTTTTATAAAGATGGCCTTGATGATATTGTAAAAACACTTAATGAACTTAAGGTAAAGATCTATTCAACAGGCGGTACTTACAGTTATATTACAGAGCTCGGGATTCCTGCTGAAAAGGTTGAGGATCTTACCACTTATCCTTCTATTTTAGGCGGAAGGGTAAAAACACTTCATCCGTCTGTTTTTGGGGGCATTCTTGCCCGGAGGGAAAATCCTGAAGATATTCAGCAATTGGCAAATTACAGGATTCCCGAAATTGACCTTGTGATTGTCGATCTATATCCGTTCGAGCAGACAGTTAAAAGTGTTAATGATGAAAATGAAATTATTGAGAAGATTGATATCGGCGGTATCTCCCTGATAAGGGCTGCTGCAAAAAACTACAATGATGTTCTGATTATTTCGGGCAGGGAACAATATTTCCATCTTTTAAATATACTTAACGGGAAAAAAGGGAGTACATCCCTTAATGAACGACGCTTGTTTGCTGCTGAGGCCTTTAAAGTTACATCAAATTACGATACTGCGATTTTTAAGTATTTCAACCGCGATGCCGGTATACAGGTTTTCAGAGAAAGCATAAATGAATCTTACCCGCTCAGGTATGGGGAGAACCCTCATCAGAAAGGCATTTTCTTCGGAGATCCCGATCAGTTATTCAGCAAGCTTCATGGTAAAGAGTTATCGTTTAATAATCTGCTTGATATTGAATCGGCATTAAGCCTGATTGATGAGTTTAAGGAAACAACGGCTGTTATAATTAAACACAATAATGCCTGCGGGGTTGCATCACGAAACAATATTACTGATGCCTGGAAAGCAGCACTGGCATGTGATCCTGTCTCTGCTTTTGGTGGGGTTATTGTAACAAATGTTACAATTGATGAATCTGCCGCCTCAGAGATCGACAGGATATTTTTTGAAATAGTTATTGCACCCGGGTTTTCAGAGAAAGCACTTGAAATACTTCAGAAGAAGAAAAACAGAATAATTCTTACAAGAAAAGAAGCGATTAAAAGCAAATACACTTACAGGTCTATTCTCAACGGTGTACTCTGGCAGGAGCGTGATGAAAGCACTGAAAGCGGTAGTGAAATGAGACCTGTTACAGCGAGGGTTCCCTTGCCTGCAGAAATTGATGATCTCATATTTGCAAATATTATAGTAAAGCACAGCAAGTCAAATGCAATTGTGCTGGCAAAAAACAAACAGTTATGTGCGAGCGGGATAGGCCAGACTTCAAGGGTGGATTCATTAAAGCAGGCCATCGAAAAAGCAGGATCTTTCGGTTTTGACCTTAAGGGATCAGTTATGGCATCTGATGCTTATTTCCCTTTTGCCGATTCAGTTGAGATTGCTCACAAAGCAGGCGTGACAGCGATTGTTCAACCCGGGGGGTCAGTACGTGACCAGGAATCGGTCGATTATTGTTCAGCCAACGGAGTGGCAATGGTATTTACAGGTGTCAGACATTTTAAACATTAATATAATTTACTCATTCAATGGGACTATTTTCTTTTTTAACACAGGAGATTGCAATAGATCTTGGAACGGCAAATACTATCATAATTCATAACGATAAAGTTGTTGTTGATGAACCCTCGATAGTAGCAATAGATAAGAATTCCGGTAAGCTTATTGCAATAGGGGAGCAGGCAAGGCAAATGCATGGCAAAACCCACGAGAATATAAAGACAATCAGGCCTTTACGCGATGGGGTGATCGCTGATTTCAATGCAGCCGAGTTGATGATCAGAGGGATGATCAAGATGATTAATAAAGGTCCCAGGTTATTTTCACCATCATTGAAAATGGTTGTATGTATTCCTTCGGGAAGCACAGAGGTTGAAATACGGGCAGTGCGCGACTCTTCAGAACATGCAGGAGGGCGCGACGTTTATATGATCTATGAACCAATGGCAGCTGCAATTGGTATCGGACTTGATGTTGAAGCCCCTGAAGGCTGTATGGTTGTTGATATCGGCGGAGGCACCACCGAAATAGCTGTTATTGCTCTTGGCGGAATTGTATGCAACAAATCAATAAGAATTGCAGGGGATGGTTTTACTGCAGATATACAGGCATATATGAGGCATCAGCATAACATTAAGATTGGTGAAAAGACTGCAGAAGATATTAAAATAGGAGTTGGAGCTGCATTGCCTGATATCGAGAATCCCCCGGCAGACTATGTTGTCAGAGGTCCGAATATAATGACTGCACTTCCGATCGAGATTCCAATCTCATATCAGGAGATTGCTTACTGTCTTGATAAATCATTATCAAAAGTTGAAGCTGCCATTCTGAATGTTTTGGAACAGACACCTCCTGAGCTCTATGCAGATATTGTGAATAAAGGCATTTATATGGCCGGAGGCGGCGCACTCCTCAGGGGACTTGATAAAAGACTTACTGATAAAATAAATATCAGTTTCAATGTGGTTGAAGATCCGCTACATGCAGTTGCACGTGGGACAGGAGTTGCACTTAAAAATGTTGAAAAATTCCAGTTCCTGATGAGATAATCTGTATTTCTGAATGAGAAGCCTGCTGAACTTTCTTGCAAAGTATAATCATCTTATCATTTTTCTGATACTTGAAGGGATAGCAATTTATTTGATCAGTTCAGGGAACAGCTATCATAATGCCAGGCTGGTAAAAGGAATAAGAGGCTTAACTACCGGTATAGAGCAGAAGATGAGCAATGCCAGGACCTATTTCAGCCTCAGGGAGATAAGCCAGTCGCTGGCAGGAGAGAACGCCTCCCTGAAAAATATTATTGAACGCTCCGGAGTAAGGCAAAATCTTTTTATTTCATCGGTAAACGACACTGTACATAAGCAAAAATATTCTTATTCTTCAGCCGAAGTCATTAATAATTCTGTTAACCGGCAGAAGAATTTTTTTACACTTAACAAGGGCAGGAGACAGGGTTTCTCAGTAGATATGGCGGTAATTGAAGGCAACAGCGTTGCCGGAGTAATAGTAAGCTGTTCAGAAAATTATTCCATCGCGATGTCTTTGCTTAACCTTGATTTTAAACTGAGTGCCAGGATAAAGTCGAATGGATATTTCGGATCATTAAGTTGGGATGGGAGAGATCCCTACCATGCTGTTTTAAACGAAATTCCGCAACATGTATCTTTTGGAATAGGCGACACAATTGAAACCACGGGTTATTCAGCAATATTTCCTGAGGGTATCGTGGTTGGAACAGTAAGCAGTTTTACAAAAACAGGCGGCGATTTTTACGGGATTGAAGTACTACTACAGACAGATTTTAAAAAGCTCCATTTTGTTAATGCAATAGTTAACATGGAAAAAAAGGAACAACTTGAACTTGAAAATTTATTCCAATGATCAACACAATTCTGAGATTTGGTTTGTTCTTTATTGTACTGGTCCTGCTGCAGGTTCTGTTATTCAATAACATACAGTTCAGCGGTTATGTAAATCCATACATTTATATAATGTTTCTCCTGCTTCTTCCGGTTGAAATTCCGGGTTGGGTATTGCTGATTATTTCTTTTTTTACCGGGTTGACGATAGATTTCTTTTCCGGGTCTGCAGGTATGCATACTTCTGCTACAGTTCTCGCCGGATTTGTCCGCCCTTATGTTCTGAGAGTAATTTCTCCCAGAGACGGTTATGATGCAGGAGTAGAACCATCAATGTCTGCATACGGTGCAAGATGGTTCCTGATATATACCCTTGTAATAGTGGCAGTTCATCATACAGCTCTTTTCTACATGGAGGTATTCCGGTTCAGTGATTTCTTCACAACACTTTTCCGGGTATTATTAAGCTCATTTTTCTCCATTATCTTTATTTTTCTGCTGGAATTTTTAAGGAAAACGAAATAAAAGGCAGTGCATGAAAGACGCTTTCATTAACAGGAAATATGTCATTATAGCACTCATTACTCTTGCTTCAGTTTTACTTATCGTAAGGCTTTTTATAATTCAGGTGGTAAAGGATACTTACAGGATGTCTGCAGATAATAACGTCCTGCGTTATGAAACTCAATATCCGGCTCGAGGCCTTATTTATGACCGGAACGGAAAACTTATAGTGTCGAACCAGGCTGCATACGACATAATGGTTGTACCCGGGCAAACCGTGGTAATAGATACTACTGCTTTCTGCAATGATCTTGGGATCTCAAAAGAATATTTCAGGGAAAGACTCAGATTAGCAAGGAATTATTCGAGAAGGGTTCCCTCTGTTTTTCTCAAGCAGATATCGGCTGAAACGTATGCAAAATTTCAGGAAAAAATGTTTTTATATTCCGGATTTTATGTACAACCAAGAACACTGCGGAAATATTCCAGACCAGTTGCAGCACATCTTCTGGGATATGTCAGCGAAGTCGATGAAGCTCTAATAAAAAAGGATCCATATTATAAACCGGGTGACTATATTGGTAAGCTTGGAATTGAAGAGGCATACGAAAAAGACCTGAGAGGGAAGCGAGGCGTAAAGATCTTTATGGTAGATGTTTATGGCCGTATTAAAGGATCTTATGCTGACGGGTCTTTAGATACTCTGGATGTTCAGGGTTCTGATATAATTTCAGGAATTGATCTTGACCTGCAGGAATATGGCGAACTCCTGATGAAGAATAAAAGAGGTAGTATTGTTGCAATTGAGCCAAAAACAGGGGAGATACTTGCTTTTGTCTCCTCCCCGAATTATGACCCGGGATTACTCGTTGGTAGGGAACGATCCGGGAATTTTGCCAGGCTACAGGCAGATACCATATATAAACCTTTATTTAACAGGGCTGTAATGGCGAAGTATCCCCCGGGATCAACTTTTAAACCTGTAATGGGTTTGATTGGCCTCCAGGAAAAAGTTATTGTACCTTATACCTTATTCGGCTGCGATAACGGTTACCTGTTTGTCGGCTGCCATTCACATGCTTCACCTCTCGACCTTGAGGGTGCAATAATGAATTCGTGCAATTCATATTTCTGTCAGACTTACCGGAGAGTTCTGGAAAATCCTGTATATGGTTCAGTGAGTGAAGCTTATGAAAAATGGAGAAGCTATCTTACAAACTTTGGTTTCGGTAATAAGCTTGGCATTGAATTTTCAAATGAGCTTTCCGGTTTCATCCCCACAACAGCATATTTTGACAGATATCATGGTAAGAACAAATGGAAGGCGCTCACAGTAATATCTATGGCTATTGGTCAGGGAGAAGTTGAGACCACTCCTTTGCAAATGGCTAATATGACAGCAGCCATAGCCAACCGGGGATATTTTTATACCCCACATATTGTCAAGTCAATTGGTACGGGACACAAAATTGATCCGCGATATACTATACGGCATGAAACTGGTATTGATTCAGCTAATTTTGAAGTAGTAGTAAGGGGGATGGAAGATGCAGTAAATGGAGGTGCCGGGGCAACAGCCCGGGGAGCAGCAATAGACGGGATAATTGTCTGTGGTAAAACCGGGACTGCCCAGAATCAGCGGGGTAAAAAAGACCATTCAGCTTTTATTGCTTTTGCGCCTAAAGATGATCCTCAGATCGCTATTGCAGTTTATGTAGAAAATGTTGGCTTTGGTGCGACGTATGCTGCTCCGGTGGCTAGCCTGAT
>Ga0209575_10000830_pt1 | contig 15177 bp, 9 predicted proteins | sample Medcelwee11metaG_FD_187172 | JGI IMG/M metagenome (GOLD analysis project Ga0209575, IMG submission 187172) | Freshwater pond sediment microbial communities from the University of Edinburgh, under environmental carbon perturbations - Medium... | ecosystem: Environmental > Aquatic > Freshwater >...
TGCTCTGATCTTCTTTTAAAGCACTGTCCTTCCGCACACCTTAATACAAGGAAAACTATAAATTCTACAGTCTTATCAAAGGAAAACTTCTATTTCAGCCACTATTATCAATCCTGTATCACTTTATACCTGAAGCTCGCATACTTATTCAGTATCGCCGTCCGCCGTAATTATACATGGCATATTAACTAATTCAGAAAGCGCGATTCTCAGACAAGTTTTTTCTGCAAAATAAATTTTAACTTGCTTGTAATGCATTACAATGCTGATCAATATTTTTTACTCTACGGTAAAATCAACCATCAACCTTAACCCATACAACCAATACTCTTACACATAATCTTATAGGTGACATATATAAGTTTTTTTGATACTTAATAGTCATATTTGTCACCCGATATTCACTTGCGCAAAGATACCTTTATATAGTAGTGTGCGCCATCTTTGTGTATAAACTTCCGATTCCAGCAGTTTTGTTGAGCAGTCTGTGACCACAGCGCCCAATACTCTGTACCATATTCATCGCTCTGATAGTCAAGCATCTTGAGCATTTTTGACTTGCGGACAGGGCGCGATTGTCGATGAGAGAAAAATATTGTTAAGTAAAGCAGGCTGTTCTCTTAAATCGTTAGTATTCCCAGAAAATATATCGGTACCGACACTATAGCTCATCTAAAGTATCTGAAGTCATCATCATTACTCAGTGCACACCGTATTCTTCCTAAGCGCCAAGACACTCTGTAATCGAAGTCCCGTATCCTTAATGACAAGGCAAAATCTGGTGTTATCTATATGCGATAGAACTCCAAAGATGACCTGGATGGCACGACAGCCTTGTACCGGCGAAGACCAATAAACCATGCCAAGGAACCCCGAAATTCTGACTCGCTTTTAACAAAAATTATTTGCATACACAACAGCCATTATCGAAACAAGCAGGCCATATACATAAAACATACATGATTATTAACTCACATGTAAGATAGCAATTAAAAGTACTTCTGACAACAACCATCTTCTTCTTATTCATCCTTGCAATTACTCATTTTTCATATCTGTCTATTTTGGCGATGAAAATGCAAAAATATTAGCAAAACATATTATATGCACGTAATAAAAAAGCATAAATATAAATATAACTATTGTGTCTATATTTATTATTCCAGCTTTTTAAAAATGGTGCAGAATAAAAAAAGCCGCCCCGTTTCTGAAACAGGGCGGCTTGATATTCAAAGTTTGTTCTGTATGAGCAGCACTCAGGCTTCAACAGCGGGTTACAAGCCGACAGCTTCTGACTCATCGGCTCCGTTATTCCTGAGCTTGATTGCGCGGTACTTGCGCAAGCCGGTACCGGCAGGAATGAGCTTGCCAACGATAACGTTCTCTTTCAGGCCTGCAAGATGATCGACCTTGCCCGCGACGGCGGCATCGGTCAGTACCTTGGTGGTCTCCTGGAATGAGGCCGCCGATATGACGCTTTCGGTCTGCAACGCGGCGCTGGTGATACCAAGCAACACGGGGTGCGATGTAGCCTGCAATGCCGGCTCGACCGTGACGAGCAACTTGCTGTTCCGGCGAAGCTCGCGGTTCAGCTTGGTGATGTCACGCTGCTTGTAGAGCTGATCTTCCAGAATTCTTGCCGGAGCATCACCGCGGTCGATCACCCTGACCTTTTCGGACACGGCTTCGTTTGCGTCAATAAATGCGCTCCTGTCGATCAGGTCGCCCGGCAGCAGCTCGGTATCGCCCGGCTCCTCGACACGCACCTTCTGGAGCATCTGACGCACGATCACTTCGAGGTGCTTGTCGTTGATCTCGACACCAGCGTTGATCTGATAGACCTTCTGTATCTCGTTCACCAGATACTGCTGCACGGCGTTCGGCCCCTGAATACGCAGGATGTCCTGCGGGGAGACCGCACCGTCGGTCAGCGGATCGCCGGCCTTGACCTCGTCGCCCTCGGTAGCAAGCACATGCTTGCCAACCTGCACATAATAGACCTTCTCTTCGCCAAAGTCGTTCTTGACCTTGATCTCCTTGCTGCTACGGCGCTGTGAACCGAAGCTCACATAACCATCGATTTCGGAAACGATAGCCGGATCGGTTGGAATTCGCGCTTCAAAAAGCTCTGTCACCTTCGGCAAGCCTGCCGTGATATCACCGCCGACGCGGTCGAGGTTCCTCGGCACCTTTGCAATAATGTCGCCGGGCACGATCTTCTGGCCATCCTCGACATAGAGGTTCGACTTGATCGGCACCGGATAGGTCTTCCTGATCTCGCCCGCTTCGGTCACAATGGCAATGCGCGGCTCGCGGGTCTCGGATGCGCGCAGCTTGGAACGCCAGTTGATGATGGTGTGCTGGGCGAAGCCAGTCTGCGGATCAACCTCTTCCTTGTAGGTAACACCCTTCTCGATGTCGATGAACCTGGCGAAGCCGGGCATTTCTGCGATGATCTGCGTGCTGTTCGGCTCACTGCTGAAGAGCACCTGCTCCTTGCGCACGATCTGGCCATTCTCGATGTTGAGATGTGCGCCGTGCGGCACGACGTATCGCTTCAGCACCTTGCCCGAATCGGGGTCGATGATGTTGAGTTTACCGTTCTTCTGGATAACGATCTGGCGAGTCTCCTCGACGCCGTCCTCGGTGATGATCGTGTGCTCGACACTCTTGACATCCTCCATTTCGACCTGGCCTTCGTGAAACGCCTTGGTCTCGGTTTCGGAGATACCGCCCTGCGCCGCGCCACCCTGGTGGAAGGTACGAAGCGTGAGCTGCGTACCCGGTTCACCGATGGACTGCGCCGCGATCACGCCAACAGCCTCGCCAATCTCAACCGGCTTGTGCACCGAAAGGTTGGTGCCGTAGCACTTCGAGCAGATACCTATCTTGGACTCACAGGTGAGCACCGAGCGGATTTCAGCCTCTTCGACGCCTGCCGTATCCTGGATCCGGTCGGCAAGCTCGTCGGTGATGACCTCGCCCGCTTCGACAACCACATTGTCAGTAATGACATCGACGATGTCACGAGCCGCGACGCGGCCTTTGATCTTTTCGCGGAACTTGATCTGGCCGCTGGTCTCCTCCTCGATATTACGCTCGACGTGCAGGCCGCGGGTAGTGCCGCAGTCGTCGATGGTAACGATCACATCCTGCGCCACGTCGTGCAGACGCCTCGTCAGATAACCGGCATCAGCCGTCTTAAGCGAAGTATCGGAGAGACCTTTTCGAGCACCGTGCGTCGAAATGAAGTATTCGAGCACCGTCAGCCCCTCCTTGAGGTTCGAGATGATCGGGTTTTCGATGATCTCGCCCGGCTGGCCCGACATCGACTTCTGCGGACGGGCGATCAGACCCCTCATGCCGGTGAGCTGCCTCACCTGCTCGCGGGAGCCTCGGGCACCCGAATCAAGCATCATGTAGAGCGGGTTGAAGCCGTCGCGATCCTTCTTGAGCTTTTCATAAGACTCGTCGGCCACAAGGTTCGAGGTCTTCTGCCAGACGTCAACGATCTGGTTGTAGCGTTCGTTGTCGGTCAGCGTACCGCGGTTGTACTCCTTGATGACCTTGGCGCTGTCGCGCTGGGCATTTTTGATGTGCCTGGCCTTGGTCTCCGGCACAATCGCGTCGGATAGACCGATAGACAGACCGCCCCTCATGGCGTAACCGAAACCGACCGCCTTGATATTGTCAAGGAACTGCGCCGTCTCGACGTTACCAACCTCGCTGGAGAGATGAGCGATCAGCTCCTTGGCCACCTTTTTGTTGATCAGCTTGTTGATAAAGCCGATCTTTTCAGGCACATGCTGGTTGAAGATCACTCTGCCAACCGTGGTGACCAGCACCTTGTTCTGCTCGATCTGGCTCTTCAGCCACGCCTTCTTTTCAACCTGATCTTCCGGCAGCATCGATTCGACCAGGCGAACCGGGTCGAACTTCTGATCCACCTTGCCGTCGTACTTCACGAAAATCTGTGCATGAAGCCCCACTCGATCCTCGTTGTAGGCGATGACCACCTCCTCCATCGAGTAGAAAAGCTGTCCTTCGCCCGTATCGCCCGGACGCGACTTGGTGAGGTAGTACATACCGAGCACCATGTCCTGCGACGGCACGGTGACCGGTTTGCCGGACTGCGGCAAGATGAGGTTGTGCGACGAGAGCATCAACAGCGACGCTTCGAGCTGCGCTTCCTGTGACAGTGGCACGTGCACGGCCATCTGGTCACCGTCGAAGTCAGCGTTGAACGCCGTACAGACGAGCGGGTGAAGCTGGATCGCCTTGCCCTCGATGAGCGTCGGCTGGAACGCCTGGATGCCGAGACGGTGCAGGGTCGGAGCGCGGTTCAGAAGCACCGGGCGTCCATCGATCACCTTTTCGAGCACATCCCAGACCACCGGGTCTTTCTTGTCGATGAGCTTCTTGGCCGACTTGACCGACTTGGCGATGCCGCGCTCGACGAGGCGGCGGATGACGAACGGCTGGAACAGCTCGATAGCCATGCTCTTCGGCAGACCGCACTGATGGAGCTGAAGCTCCGGGCCGACGACGATAACCGAACGGCCGGAGTAATCGACGCGCTTACCGAGAAGGTTCTGGCGGAAGCGGCCCTGCTTGCCCTTGAGGGCGTCGGAGAGCGACTTCAGCGGGCGGTTGGATTCGCCGGTCTTGACCGCATTGGCCTTGCGCGAGTTGTCGAAGAGCGCATCGACCGCCTCCTGCAACATGCGCTTCTCGTTGCGCAGAATCACCTCGGGAGCGCGGATGTCGATCAGCTTCTTGAGGCGGTTGTTGCGGATGATCACGCGGCGGTACAAGTCGTTCAGATCGGAGGTGGCGAAGCGGCCGCCTTCGAGCGGCACGAGCGGACGAAGCTCCGGCGGAATGACCGGCACGACCTCCATCACCATATATTCCGGCTTGTTACCTTCGTAGATATACAGCTCCGGCGACTCCTCCTCGGGGAACAGGCCAGTCGATTTCTTGCGGGTGCGCTTCTGTGGCTCGTAGCTTTTGCGGAAGGCCTCGACCACCTTGAGGCGCTTGAGGGCGTCGGCGCGCTTCTGCTCCGAGCCGCTCTCCTTGAGCACCTTGCGCAGATGGACGGCGATCTCGTCGAGGTTCAAGCCCTTGAGCAGCGTGTGAATCGCCTCGCCGCCCATTTTGGCGACGAACTTCGACGGATCGTTATCTTCGAGGTCCTGGTTGTCTTCGTACTCGGTGATAATCTGGAAATACTGCTCTTCGGTCAGCCGGTCAAACTTTTTGATGCCCTGCTTCTCGCCTGGTTCGCCGGGGTTGATGACCACATAGACCTCGTAGTAGATGATGCGCTCGAGCTCCTTGGTCGAAAGATCGAGCAACGCGCCGATCTTGCTCGGAACGGAGCGGAAGAACCAGGTGTGCACCACCGGCACGGCCAGCGCAATATGGCCCATGCGCTCGCGGCGCACGCTCTTGGTAGTGACTTCGACGCCACAGCGGTCGCAGATGATGCCTTTGTAGCGCACCCTCTTGTACTTGCCGCAGTAGCACTCCCAATCCTTGGTCGGGCCGAATATTTTTTCGCACATCAGGCCGTCGCGTTCCGGCTTGAAGGTACGATAGTTGATGGTTTCCGGCTTGAGCACCTCGCCGCGCGAATGGGCCAGAATGCTCTCCGGAGAGGCGATGCTGAACTTTATCTTTGAAAAATCACCCTTGAGCGGTGATGATCCCTGTGAAAATATCATGGTCGATATCCCTGTTAAAACAACCTTGAAATTATCTTCGTTACTTCTTTTCACATGCCGAAGTGATCGCTCCGGCATGTCATTACATCATTCAGGGTACCCTGTCGTCGATCCTGATTTCGAGGCCAAGGCCTTGCAGCTCCCTGATAAGCACGTTGAATGACTCAGGCGTTCCGGGTTCCGGGAGATTCTGCCCCTTGACGATAGCCTCGTACGTTTTGTTTCTGCCGATGACGTCATCGGATTTTACCGTGAGCATCTCCCGCAGAATGTTGGCCGCGCCATAGGCTTCCAGCGCCCACACCTCCATTTCACCGAACCTCTGGCCGCCGAACTGGGCTTTACCGCCGAGAGGCTGCTGGGTGATGAGCGAGTATGGCCCGATGGACCTGGCGTGAATCTTGTCATCGACCAGGTGGCTCAGCTTGAGCATATAGATGTAGCCGACCGTGACCTCGTCGTGGAACCGCTCGCCGGTGCGGCCGTCGAAGAGACTGACTTTGCCGTGACCCGGCAGACCGGCTTTTTCGAGCTGCTCCTGCACCTCGCTGTAGGTCGCGCCGTTGAAGATCGGAGTCTTGAACTTGACGCCGAGCTTCTTGCCCGCCCAGCCAAGCGAAGTTTCGTAGAGCTGGCCGATGTTCATGCGGCTCGGCACGCCGAGCGGATTGAGCACGATATCGACCGGCGTTCCGTCCGCCATGAAGGGCATATCCTCGATCGGCAGAATCTTGCCGACCACGCCCTTGTTACCGTGGCGTCCGGCCATCTTGTCACCAACCTGGATCTTCCTCTTCTGGGCGATATAGACCTTGGCCAGCTCCTCGATGCCGGGCGGCAGCTCGTCGCCGACATTGATTTTATATTTTTCATTCTCGCGCTCGTCGGAAAGATCCTTGAGCTTCAGGCGATATTCACGGATCAGGCGGACGACGTTCTCGTTAGTCTTGGCTCCGGTGACGATGCCTTTCGACACATCGATCGATTCGAGAAACGGCAGGCCGTTGAATCTGGCCAGCAGCTCGTCGCCGATGATCGTGCCTTCAGGTACGAGCACCTTGCCCTTGTCGCTCTGGATGGCGACGCTCTTCTTGCCGTCGAGATGCTGCTTCATCCATTTGGCGAAGCGCTTGCGCAGGTCGGCCTCTTTCAGGTCGAACTGCTTGTCAACGGCCTCCAGCTTCTCCTTGACGTCCATGCCGATTTTCTTCTTGCGGCTGAACAGCTTGGTCTTGATGACGATGCCCTTCATGCCGGCAGGCACGTGCATCGAGGCGTCCTTGACGTCGCTGGACTTGTCACCGAAGATGGCGCGAAGCAGCTTCTCTTCCGGAGTCGGATCGCTCTCGCCCTTCGGGGTGATCTTGCCGACCAGGATGTCGCGCTCCTTGACCTCAGCGCCGATACGCACGATGCCGTTTTCGTCGAGGTTGCGCAGCGCTTCCTCGCTGACGTTGTAGATGTCGCGGGTGAACTGCTCCTCGCCACGCTTGGTGTCGCGCACGTTGGACTCGAACTCGTGCACGTGGATCGAGGTGAAGACGTCGTCATAGACCAGCCTTTCGCTGAGCACAATGGCGTCCTCGAAGTTGTAACCGCGCCAGGGCATGAAGGCCACCAGCACGTTCTTGCCGAGCGCCAGCTCGCCATTGTCGGTCGAGGAGCTGTCGGCCAGCACGTCGCCCGTTTCGAGCCTCTGGCCGTTGCGCACCAAGGGGCGCTGCGAAATGCAGGTGTCCTGGTTGGAGCGCTTGAATTTGATGAGCTTGTAAACCTTGAGGCCTTCGTTGGGATCGAGCAGCGACACGGTGGCGTTCTCCGGATCGAGGTCGTAACGCACCTCGATGCGATCCGCCGTGACGCTCTGCACCACGCCGGGGCCTTCGGCCACGATCACGGCGCGGGAGTCGCGGGCGACCTTCGCCTCCATGCCGGTGCCGACAATCGGAGCGTCGGAGACCAGCAGCGGCACAGCCTGGCGCTGCATGTTCGCGCCCATCAGTGCGCGGTTGCCGTCATCGTGCTCGAGGAACGGAATGAGCGCTGCCGCCGCGCTGACGATCTGCACCGGCGAAACGTCCATGTAGTTCACATCCTCGGCCAGCACCAGCGGATAGTCGCCCTTGGTCCGGGCCTGCACCGACTCGGCGGCGATGCGATTGTTCTCATCGAGCTGGATGCTGACCGGCACGGTGATCTTGTTCTCCTCGTCCTCGGCGGAGAGCATCAGCACCGTATCGGTCACCAAGCCTTTATCGACGACGCGGTACGGCGTCTGGATGAACCCCTTGTCGTTGATTTCGGCATAAACCGACAGCGACGAAATCAGACCGATGTTCGGACCTTCAGGGGTCTCGATCGGGCAAAGGCGTCCGTAGTGGGTGTAGTGAACGTCGCGAACCTCGAAGCCCGCGCGCTCGCGGGTCAGACCGCCGGGGCCGAGAGCCGACACGCGGCGCTTGTTGGTCATTTCGGCCAGAGGGTTGGTCTGGTCCATGAACTGCGAAAGCTGGCTGGTGGCGAAGAAGCTCGACACCACGCTCGAAACGGTTCGGGCGTTGATGAGGTCAGCGGGTGCGATCTTGTCGGTGTCGCGCGAGTTGAGCTTTTCGCGGACGTTCTTGCCCATTCTTGCCAGGCCGATCACGAACTGCGCGGCAAGCTGCTCGCCCACCGAACGCACGCGGCGGTTGGCCAGGTGATCGACGTCATCGACCTCGGCATTGCCGTTGACCAGCTTGATGAGGTAGTTGATGACCGCGATGATATCGTAGTGGGTCAAGACGAGAATATCGTCGCCGACCGGCTCTTCGGAGTAGGTGCTGATCGTCTGGAGAATGCGCGAGTAAATGGCGTCTGAAAGCTCCTTCAGCTCCGGCTTTTCGTTGAGGAATGCCGAAAGATCAGAAAGCTCTGCCTTGAGCTTCTTCTGGATGCGATAGCGTCCGACGTCGCCCAGATCGTACTTCTTCTGGTTGAAGAAGGTGCGTTCGAGAAAGCTTCTGGCGGCATCGATGTCCGGCGCTTCGTTGGCGCGAAGCTCTTCGTAAACGATTTCGAGCGCCTCTTCCTCGGTAGCGGAGTTATCGTTGAGAATCGTGTTGATGATGACCGACTTGTCCACGCCCTTCTCCGGCGAGGTGGTCTTCATCACCTTGACCGATTTGTAGCCCGCCATGACGATCTGCTCCAGAATCTCCTCGGTAATGGCAGCCCTTGCCGGGACAACCTCGCCGGTGTTCATGTCGATGATATCGGAGGCCAGATACTGACCAAGCAGTTGTTCGCGCTTCGAGCTTTTCGAGGAGACCTCGACCTCATCGACCAGGTCGAACAGGCCAAGAATATCTTCGTCCCTGGCGAAGCCGATGGCGCGCAAAAGGGCCGTGACCAGAAAGTTTTTCTTCTGGTCGATATAGACGAAAATCTGGTTGTTGATGTCGGTCTGGAACTCGATCCAGGAGCCGCGGGTCGGCACGATCTTGGCCGAGTACATCTTTTTACCATTGGGATGCACCGCCTCGCTGAAGACCACGCCCGGTGAACGGTGAAGCTGCGCCACAACGACGCGCTCCGCGCCGTTGACGATGAAGGTGCCTCGCTCGGTCATGTAGGGAATCCTGCCGAGGTAAACCTCCTGCTGGATGGTCTCTTTCCAGTCCGGCTCGTCGGCCTCGTCCTTGTAGGAGAGCTTGAGCTTGATCTTGAGCGACACATCGTAGGTCAGGCCGCGCTCGATGCACTCCTCGACAGTATATTTGGGCTTGTCGAAGCTGTATGAGATATATTCCAGGAGATAGAGACCCCTGGTATCGGTAATGGGAAAGGCGCTCCTGAGCACTTTTTCAAGGCCCTGATCCTTGCGCTTTTCAAGGGGAACGCTGTCCTGGATGAAATTATGAAACGAATCGAGCTGTACCTTGAGAAGGTCGGGGGGGGTTACGATACTCTGGATCTTAGAAAAGTCAATACAGGGTGTTGGTGTTGCATCAGCCACTTTCACATGCACCTCGCTTTTAGTCAATTGCAGGGAGTACTTAACAGTTTATGGGCAATTCTCTCTTTCGGGCTTTTTCCGCTCGGATGCCGTCGCATTCCATTTGCGCCGTCAGCCTCGCACCCTCTTTGCTCCGCGCTCCAACCGGTACTGTCGTCCGGCACTGCACTCCTCATGTCCCGGCAGAACGGCACATTCAGGTTCTGCACTCCGGCATCGATCGAATCGCTCACGACAGTAATCAGTGGTACCCTTTGGTCATTACAAGATTCGCAAATACCCTTTCCGGAGTGGATATCCATCCGCGGTTGCTGCCGCTGAACGGAATAACATATGCATTCATTTACACAAACGGACAAAGCTCCGTCCCGGATCGGCACGGAGCTTGTCTGTCATTTCGCCTGGTGATGGATCACTTCAGCTCGACTTCAGCGCCGGCATCTTTCAGTTCTTTGACGAGCTTCTCGGCCTCGTCCTTCGAGACAGCCTCTTTGACAGTCTTCGGAGCGCCGTCAACCATGTCCTTGGCCTCTTTCAGACCCAGGCCGGTGATAGCGCGGACAACCTTGATGACGTTGATCTTGTTGGCGCCGGCAGCCTTGAGCACGACGTCGAACTCGGTCTTCTCTTCGGCAGCGGCGGCATCACCGGCAGGAGCGGCCATAACGGCGCCAGCCATGACGGCAGGAGCAGCACTCACGCCGAACTTCTCCTCAAGTGCTTTCACCAACTCGGAAGCTTCGGTAAGGGTAAGTTTACCAATCTCTTCTACAAGGGTTTCAATAGATGACATTATTTCCTCTCTCAGTTTGAATTGAACAATATTGAAGCTTTGAGTGCGTAATTCGTTTATTTCTCGAGCTTTCCGACCTGATCGATCACGGAAACGAGGTCACGCATCACCGCGTTCATGACCCTCGGCACCGAAGCGACCATGTTATTAATCATGCCTGCAAGGCGACCGATATTCTCGGTCTTGCTAAGCATCTCGGAGAGCTGCGGCAGCGAATCGGGGCCGAACAGCGAACCGTCGATCGAGGCCATCTTGAACTTCAGCGCCTCGTTGTCCTTGCTGAACTTCTTGATGATCTTGGCCGGGGCGATCGGATCGTCGTAGCTGAAAGCCACGGCGGTGGTGTTCTTGAGACCGGCAGCAAGCTTGTCTGCATTGGCGGCGTCCTTGAGCGCCTTCTTGATCAGGGTGTTCTTGACCACCCGGTACTCGATACCGGCCTTGCGGAACTCGAGGCGCAACTGGCCCATCTTTTTGACATCAAGTCCCTGGAACTCGGTAAAGTAGAAGCCCTGTGACTTCTGGAACTTCTCTGCTATTTCCTGAGCGATCTGCTCTTTTGTATCACGCTTCATCATATCGGTGCACAATCTTTAATGTTAGGCAACAAATTTTTCCTTTTTCACCTTCACGCCGGGGGACATGGTGCTTGAGATGGTGATCCCCTGAAGATACTGGCCTTTTGCAGCCGAAGGCTTCAGGCGCACGACCTCTTTGATGAAGCTGGTGATATTTCCGACCAGATTTTCGGAATCGAACGACACCTTGCCGACCGGGGCATGGATATTGCCTGCCTTGTCAACCCTGAACTCGATTTTACCAGCCTTGACTTCGCGGACAGCCTTGGCGACATCCATCGTGACCGTGCCCGATTTCGGGTTCGGCATCAGGCCGCGCGGGCCGAGGATTCGGGCAACCTTGCCGAGCTGACCCATGACGTCGGGGGTCGCGACGACCACATCGACATCGGTCCAGCCAGCCTGGATTTTCTCGATATACTCTTCGAAACCGACGAAATCGGCGCCAGCCTCGCGAGCCTCTTCCGCCTTGTTCTCCTTGCAGACAACGAGGACGGAAACGGTTTTACCCGTGCCGTGAGGAAGCATGACCGTGCCGCGGACAACCTGATCGGCATGACGGGGATCGACCCCGAGCTTCATGGCGACATCGACCGTGGCGTCGAATTTTGTGGTAGTGATCTCCTTGACCTTCTCGATGGCTTCCGCCAGATCGTACTCAAGAGCGCTGTTCACCGCTGCGCTTGCATTCCTGTAATTCTTTCCTGCCATTGACATTATGATATTAGTGGTTTTGAAAGCGGCTTGTCAGGCCTCCCACGAAAAAAACTGTAGCTCAGTCCTCGACGACGATGCCCATGCTGCGGGCCGTGCCCATAACCATCCGGGTCGCGCCTTCGAGATCGACGGCATTGAGATCGGGCCTCTTCAGCTCGGCGATCTTGCGCACCTGCTCCATCGTGACCGTGCCGACCTTGTTGCGGTTCGGCTCGCCGGAACCCTTCGGAAGCTGGGCCTCCTTGAGCAGGAGAACAGCCGCGGGCGGAGTCTTGGTGACGAAGGTGAAGGACTTGTCGGAAAAGACCGTGATCACCACAGGGATGATCATGCCTGCTTCAGACTGCGTCCTGGCGTTGAACTGCTTGCAGAACTCCATAATGTTGACGCCTTTCTGACCGAGCGCCGGACCGACCGGAGGCGCGGGATTGGCGGCTCCTGCAGGAATTTGCAACTTGATGAACCCTGTTACCTTTTTTGCCATAAACTATCTCTCTTTCAACAGCTTGATTGAATACTATGTTCTCTGTTATTGCGAAACCGGCTTGACCTGGGCGAAATCGAGCTCGGTCGGCGTGCTCCTGCCAAAGAAGCTGATCATGACCTTGACCTTCATCCGCTCGGTGCAAACCTCGTGAACGATACCGGTAAGCGAACTGAAAGGACCATCGATGACCTTGACCGAATCGCCGACCTTGAAAGGCGCTTCGACCACCGCGCGGTGCTCGATAGAGCCATCCGGTACGAGAATCTTCTCTACCTCATCGGGACGCAAAGGGGTGGGATTGTCATCGACGCCGAGGAAGCCCATGACCGATGGAATATCCATGATCAGGTTTCGGGTCTGCTTGTCGAGCACGGCTTCGATCAGCACGTAGCCGGGAAATGCGTTTTTGGTCAGACTGCGCTTTTTGCCGTTCTTGACCTCGACGAAACGTTCGTAGGGAATGTAAACCTGCTTGATTCTATCTGAAAGGCCGCACCGCTCGACCTCCATATCGATACTCTCTTTGACTTTGCGCTCATGGCCAGAATAAATCCTGAGAGCGTACCAATGGAGTTGCGGGGGATGCTGTTCTTCCATCACCTTTTTTTTGACGCTCATCTCGTTACCTCGAAAATCTCCTTAGTCTTACAATAATTTCCCCATCAGCGTACTGATGACCCAATCCACTGCAAAGGTAAACAAGGCAAGAATACCTGAAACCGTCAACACTACAACTGTCATATCCTTCACCTCTTCTCTGGTCGGCCATGACACCTTGCGCATCTCGCCGACGACATCACGATAGTACTTATCAGCTTTCTCGATATATTTCTTCATGATAGACCAACGAGGTAAAAGATCGTGAACAGCATTCGAATCCAGCCTGTCTGCACGTCAGGAGGGACTCGAACCCCCAACCTGCGGTTTTGGAGACCGCTGCTCTACCAATTGAGCCACTGACGTATAACCACTCCTTCAGGAACCGGAGCTGATGATCGGACTTGAACCGATGACCTCTTCCTTACCAAGGAAGTGCTCTACCGACTGAGCTACATCAGCTTGTCACCAACAAAAAGCAAGTGGGTAGGGGGGGATTCGAACCTCCGAAGACATAAGTCGACAGATTTACAGTCTGCTGCGTTTGACCGCTTCGCTACCTACCCATGCATGTACCGAGAGCTGGTGATGGGACTCGAACCCGCAACCTGCTGATTACAAATCAGCTGCTCTACCAATTGAGCTACACCAGCAGCTCATTAAAAATACAGGGCTGGTAATATAACAGCCCGTTCAAATAATGCAAAAGAAAAAAATAAAAATCTCAAGAAAAACGGATGGAATGGGCGATGTGGCCAATTAACCTGAGCAAGATGCTTGGCACTTTTACAATTCAACATTCATAATTCATCACTCATAATTACTTCCCCCTGGCTCCAGCGAAGAGGCCGGCCAGCCCCGCCGCAATTTTCCTGGGCACGAAACGCTGGGAAAAGACCATGAGCCAGTCGAAAAAGGTCGGCAGGATCAGCAGCTCTTTTCCGGCGAGTCCCTTGCGCACGGCTTTCACGACAACATCGGGACTTGAAACCGGCACGATGATCCGGTTCCTGTCGTGACCTGCCCGGCGGTAAAAGAGGTCGTTGTCGATGAATCCCGGGCAGACGGCAAATATACGGATGCCAGTGCCCCGAAACTCGATGGAGAGCGCTTCGGTCAGATTGACCACGAACGCCTTGCTGGCGGAGTAACAGGCCATGCCCGGCACCCCCTGGAATCCGGCGAGCGAGGCGATGTTGACCACCGCGCCCCGGCGGCGGGCGCGCATGGCCGGCAGGAACAAGCGGATCAGCGCCGCCACCGCGACCATGTTGACCGTGGCCATCTGCACGAACGCCTCCTCATCAATCCGCTCGAAGTCCCCTGCCACGGAAAATCCAGCGCAATTGACCAGCCTGTCGATGGCGATCCCATTCCGCTCGCAAAACCCGAAGACCTTCGCCGCCGCGCCGGGCATTGAAAGATCCTGACAGCACACCTGCACATCGACGCCATGCGCGCGACGCAACTCCCCGGCCAGCGTTTCGAGCTTGTCGTGAGAGCGGGCGACCAGCACCAGATTGTCGCCCATGCCAGCGAACTCTTCGGCAAGCCGCTTGCCGATACCGGTAGAAGCGCCGGTAATCAGCGCATGGAAAGTCATACTGGATCGACCCATTTGCCATTCTGGCGGATCAGCTCGATCAGCCGGTCGAGCGCCGCCGCCTCGAGCATGTTCTCCTCGACGCACTCCTTGCCGACGTAGAGGCTGACGCGCCCTTTGCCCGAACCGACGTAGCCGAAATCGGCGTCGGCCATCTCGCCGGGGCCGTTGACGATGCAGCCCATGATGCCAATCTTCAAACCTTTGAGATGCGAGACCCGCTGCTTGATGAGCGCCGTGATCTTTTCGAGATCGAAGTAGGTGCGTCCGCAACCGGGGCAGGAGATGAACTCGGTTTTCGACATCCTGATCCTGGCCGCCTGAAGAATGTTGAAACAGAGTCCGACCTCTTCGCTGGCTGGCAGCGTCGTTTCGAGCGCCACCAGATCGCCGATGCCGTCGCAAAAGAGTGTGCCCGCCTGGATGGCGCTCTGGATCAGCACCCCGAAACGTTCGCCGTCAAGCCGACGGTAACGCACGACAAGCGGATAGTCGATCCCGGCTTTTTTCAGCTCGAGCGCGAGCTTCCGCGTCGGGTAGAGCGGCGCGTCGGAGACGATGGAGAGCATGACCCGCCGCAAGCCTCTCGTCTTCAGTTTGGCGGCAAGGCGAACCAGCACCTCGGCAGGCACATTCTCGGAAGATTTTTCGTGGATGAAGCAGAACTCGATGGCGG
>Ga0209575_10000831_pt1 | contig 15175 bp, 16 predicted proteins | sample Medcelwee11metaG_FD_187172 | JGI IMG/M metagenome (GOLD analysis project Ga0209575, IMG submission 187172) | Freshwater pond sediment microbial communities from the University of Edinburgh, under environmental carbon perturbations - Medium... | ecosystem: Environmental > Aquatic > Freshwater >...
CAGGCTCGGTCTGTCTGCTTGCTGCATCGTGTATCCCTTCTCGACAAGGAAAAGACACGCTACACCAAACCTGATCGGGCTGAAGCCGCTTGAAGCTATGGGCGTATCCGTTCATGCGATTGCCCTGGGCGAGAGGTCGCCGCCCGTGCCTCGCGCCCTGCTAAGATCGCCTCTCCCCGCCAAGGACTGCCCGCGTGCCCGCCCCGACCCTCCGACTCGCCCTGCCCTCGCCGCTGCGCCGCCTGTTCGACTACCGGGCGCCGCCCGGCGTGCCGACCGCCGCCCTGCAGCCGGGCATGCGCCTGCGCGTGCCGTTCGGCCGCCGCGAGGTGGTCGGCGTGCTGGTCGAGGTGAGCGGGCACAGCGAGGTGCCGGCGGACAAGCTGAAGGCCGCCCTCGAACTCCTCGATCCCCGTCCGCCGCTACCGGCGAGCCTGCTCAGGCTGTGCCGATGGACGGCCCACTACTATCAGCACAGCCTCGGCGACACCTTCGGCTGGGCCCTGCCGGCGCTGTTGCGCCAGGGCGAACCGGCCGAACGGCGCCAGGAGCGCTGGTGGCAGCTGGCCGAGGGTGCCCGCCCGGACGACCCGCGCCTGGCCCGCGCGCCGCGCCAGCGCGAGGCCCTGCAGGCCCTCGCCCAGCACCCCCATGGCGTGCCCCAGGCCGTGCTCGGCAAACTGCAGCTGAACAAGGCCAGCCTCGATCTGCTACAGGCCAAGGGCCTGCTGCGTAGCGAAGTACGCGAGCACGCGCCCCGTGAACGGCACGGCGGCTGGCTGCTCCAGGCCGAACTGCCGCTGAACGACGAACAGCGCGAGGCGGTCGAGGTGGTGCGCGCCGGCCTCGGCGGCTTCAATGCCTTTCTGCTTGCCGGCGTCACCGGCAGCGGCAAGACCGAGGTCTACCTGCAACTGATCCGCCAGGTCCTCGAATCCGGCCGGCAGGCACTGGTGCTGATCCCGGAAATCAACCTCGGCCCGCAGACCCTGGAGCGCTTCACCCGCCGCTTCAACGCGCGGATCGCCCTGCTCCACTCCGGCGTCGGCGACCGCGAGCGCCTGGACGCCTGGCTGGCGGCCCGCGACGGCGAGGCGGACATCGTCATCGGCACCCGCTCGGCGCTGTTCACCCCGCTCAAGCACCCCGGCCTGATCATCGTCGACGAGGAGCACGACGCCTCTTACAAGCAGCAGGAAGGCCTGCGCTACCACGCCCGTGACCTCGCCGTGGTGCGCGCCCGGCAGGAGGAGATTCCGATCCTCCTCGGCTCCGCCACGCCCTCCCTGGAGAGCCTGCACAACGCCCATACTGGCCGCTACGCCCTGCTCCAGCTCCGCCAGCGCGCCGGCCACGCCCGCCCGCCGCGCTTCCTGCGCCTGGACGTGAAGAGCCGGCCGCTCGACGCCGGGATCTCCCCGCCGCTGCAGCAGGCCATCGGCCGGACCCTCGCCGCCGGCCAGCAGGTGCTGGTGTTCCTCAACCGCCGCGGCTTCGCACCGACCCTGCTCTGCCACGATTGCGGCTGGATCGCCCAGTGCCCGCGCTGCGACGCGCGGATGACCCTGCACCAGCGCCAGCGCGAACTGCGCTGCCACCACTGCGGCCACGCCGAGCGCCAGCCGACGGCCTGCCCGCAGTGCGCCCGGGTCGACCTGCGCCCGGTCGGCGCCGGCACCGAGCGTACCGAGGAACGCCTGGCCACCCTGTTCCCCGACTACCCGGTGCTGCGCATCGACCGCGACAGCACCGCGCGCAAGGATGCGCTGCCCAGGCTGCTCGCCATCATCCGCCGCGGCGAGCCCTGCCTGCTGGTCGGCACCCAGATGCTCGCCAAGGGCCATCACTTCCCGCGGGTCACCCTGGTGGCGATCCTCGATGCCGACGGCGGCCTGTTCTCCGCCGACTTCCGTGCCAGCGAGCGCATGGCCCAACTGATCGTGCAGGTCGCCGGGCGCGCCGGGCGCGCCGAGGAGCCGGGCACGGTGATCCTCCAGACCCACCTGGCCGACCACCCGCTGCTGGTCCAGCTCGCCGAACAGGGCTACCTGGCCTTCGCCGCACAGGCCCTCGAGGAACGCCGCGCCGCCGGCCTGCCGCCGTTCGCCCACCTCGCCCTGCTGCGGGCCGAGGCGCACCGGCCGGGTCAGGCCGAGGGCTTTCTCGAACAGGCCGGCGACGAGGCGCAACACCTGCTCGACGCGCTGCCGCTCTCCGGCATCGAAGTGCTCGGCCCGGTGCCCGCGCCGATGGAGCGCCGCGCCGGTCGCCATCGCGCCCAATTGCTGCTGCAGGCCACCAGCCGCGCGCCGCTGCACCGCCTGCTCGGCCCCTGGCTGGCGGCCCTCGAACGGCTGCCCGGCGCCCGCACGGTACGCTGGTCGCTGGATGTCGATCCGATCGACTTGTACTGAGCAACAACATCTGGCGCCAGCCGGCCCGGCCTGTCGATCGGCGGCGCCGCCGCCCGGATTCGCGGCGGTTGGCAAGCCCGTCCGCGCCGCGGATAATGCCCGGTTTTCGCAACCCGCCTCCCCGGTGCAGTGCCCCTTCGCGGCCAAGAGCAGACCATGAAAGACACGATTCGCCAGCTGATCCAGCAAGCCCTGACCCGCCTGACCGAGGACGGCGTGCTCCCCGCGGGCCTGACGCCGGCAATCCAGGTGGAAAACAGCAAGGACAAGAGCCACGGCGACTTTGCCAGCAATATCGCCATGATGCTGGCCAAGCCGGCCGGGCTGAAGCCGCGAGAGCTGGCCGAGAAGCTGATCGCCGCGTTGCCCGCCAATCCCTCGATCAGCAAGGTGGAAATCGCCGGTCCGGGCTTTCTCAACTTCTTCCAGAACAGCGATGCTCTGGCCCAACGCCTGCAGAAGGCGCTGGCCGACGAGCGCCTCGGCGTGCGCAAGCACGGCGACCTCCAGCGGGTGGTGGTCGACCTGTCCTCGCCCAATCTGGCCAAGGAAATGCACGTCGGCCACCTGCGCTCGACCATCATCGGCGACGCCGTGGCGCGGGTGCTGGAGTTCCTCGGCGACGCGGTGACCCGGCAGAACCACGTCGGCGACTGGGGCACCCAGTTCGGCATGCTGCTGGCCCATCTCGAGGAGAACCCGGCTTCCGCGGAGAGCGAGCTGGCCGACCTCGAGCAGTTCTACCGCGCCGCGAAGAAGCGCTTCGACGAGTCCGAAGCCTTCGCCGACCGCGCCCGCCAGTTGGTGGTCAAGCTGCAGGCCGGCGAGGCGGAATGCCTGCGCCTCTGGCAGCGCTTCAACGAGGTGTCGCTGTCCCACTGCCAGGAGGTCTACGAGCGCCTCGGCGTGCGCCTGACCCCGGACGACATCCGCGGCGAGAGCGCCTACAACGACGAGCTGCCGGGCATCGTCCAGGCCCTGCGCGGCAAGGGCCTATTGACCGAGAGCGACGGCGCCCAGTGCGTGTTCCTCGACGAGTTCAAGAACGCCGAAGGCAACCCGCTGCCGGTGATCGTGCAGAAGGCCGGCGGCGGTTATCTCTACGCCACCACCGACCTCGCCGCGATGCGCTACCGCAGCCGGGTGCTCGCGGCCGACCGGGTGCTCTACTTCGTCGACCAGCGCCAGGCCCTGCACTTCCAGATGGTCTTCGCGGTGGCGCGCCGCGCCGGTTTCGTGCGCGAGGGCACGGACCTCGAGCACATGGGCTTCGGCACCATGAACGGCGCCGACGGCCGCCCCTTCAAGACCCGCGACGGCGGCACGGTGAAGCTGATCGACCTGCTCGACGAAGCCGAGCAGCGCGCCTACGCCCTGGTCAAGGGCAAGAACCCGGAACTGCCCGAGGACCAGCTGCGCGGCATCGCCCGCGCGGTCGGCATCGGCGCGGTGAAGTACGCCGACCTGTCCAAGCACCGCAGCAGCGACTACAGCTTCAACTTCGAGCTGATGCTGAGCTTCGAGGGCAACACCGCGCCCTACCTGCTCTACGCCTACACCCGCGTGGCCAGCGTGTTCCGCAAGCTGGGCCAGGGTTTCGAGGCGATCGACGGCGACCTGGTCCTCGAGGCCGAGCAGGAGCAGGCGCTGGCCGCCCGGCTGGCGCAGTTCGGCGAGGTGCTCGGCAACGTCGCCGAAAAGGGTCAGCCGCACCTGCTCTGCGCCTATCTTTATGATCTGGCCGGACTATTCTCCAGCTTCTACGAGAATTGCCCGATTCTCGCCGCCGACACCCCGGCCCGCCAGCAGAGCCGTCTGCTGCTCGCCGCACTGACCGGTCGCACCCTCAGGCAGGGCCTGGAACTGCTCGGCCTGGAAACCCTGGAACGCATGTAAAGGGACTTACCCACCAGCATGGCAAAGAACAATGCCCCCAAGCGCGGTGCCAGCCGCACCCCGCCGCCCCGCAAGCGGGAGATACCGAGCTGGCTGTGGATGGTCTGCGGCCTGGCCGTCGGCGGCTTCGCGGTGTTTCTGACCAAACTCCAACCGGGCAGCGACGCCATCAAGCGCGGTAGCGCCGAGCCGCCGCCGGCCAAGACGGCGCAAGCGCAGCCGCCGAGCAAGCCCAAGTACGACTTCTACACCCTGTTGCCGGAGTCGGAAGTCGTGGTGCCGCCGACCGCGCAGCAACAACCGCCGCAAGCGCAGCCGCCGAAGCCGCTGCAACAGCTGCCCGCGCTGCAAGCGCTGCAAGTCCAGCCGAGCCAGCCACCGCAACCGCTGCAGCCGGTGAAACCGCCGCAACAGACCGCGCAGGCGCAGCCGGCGCAGCCGGCGAAACCGCCGCAACAGATTCAGCAGACCGTGCCGGTGCAGCCGACCAAACCGCCGCAACAGATTCAACAGACTGCACCGGCACAGCCGACCAAACCGCCGCAACAGACCGCGCAGGCGCAGCCGGCCAAACCGCCGCAACAGACCGCGCAGGCGCAGCCGGCCAAACCGCCGCAACCGGCACAACAGACCGTACCGGCGCAGCCGGCCAAACCGCCGCAACAGGCGCAACAGGCGCAACAGGCGCAACAGACGACGCAAGCGCAGCCGCCCAAGCTGACGCCGACCCAGGATGCCGCCCGTGCCGAGGCCCTGCTCAACGGCCGCACGCCGCCCGTCGTCACCGCCAAGCCGCCGGCCCTGGCCAAGCCGGCGCCGACCACCCAGTACTACCTGCAAGCCGGCTCGTTCCGCAGCAAGTCCGACGCCGAGGACGCCAAGGCGCGCATTGCCCTGCTCGGCCAGGGCGTGCGCGTCGAGGTTGGCAACGTCCGCGGCGAAACCTGGCACCGTGTGGTGGCCGGCCCCTTCTCCAGCCGTCAGCAGCTGGAGGAGGCGCAGAAGCAGCTGGCCGGCGACGGCTTCAGCAACGTGATGCCCCAGCAGCGCCAGACCCACTGAGCCTCGGCTGGCCGGTGCAACACCGGCCAGCTGCCCTCCCGCCCCGTTGAAATCCCCCCGCCCCTCCCCCATATAAGCTCCACTCGGGCATTTCCGCCCCGCAGCGTGGAGACACTCCCTTGACCACCATCGTTTCTGTCCGCCGCCAAGGCAAAGTCGTCATGGGCGGCGACGGCCAGGTTTCCCTCGGCAACACCGTGATGAAGGGCAACGCGAAGAAGGTCCGCCGCCTCTACCACGGCCAGGTGCTGGCCGGGTTCGCCGGCGCCACCGCGGACGCCTTCACCCTCTTCGAGCGCTTCGAGGGCCAGCTGGAGAAACACCAGGGCCACCTGGTCCGCGCCGCCGTCGAGCTGGCCAAGGACTGGCGCACCGACCGCTCGCTGAGCCGCCTGGAGGCCATGCTGGCGGTGGCCAACAAGGACGCCTCGCTGATCATCACCGGCAACGGCGACGTGGTCGAACCGGAGGAAAGCCTGATCGCCATGGGCTCCGGCGGCCCCTACGCCCAGGCCGCGGCAAAGGCGCTGCTCCTGCACACCGACCTGTCCGCCCGCGAGGTCGCCGAAACCGCGCTGAACATCGCCGGCAGCATCTGCGTCTTCACCAACCAGAACCTGACCATCGAGGAGCTGGACCTCGACTGAGCGTCCACCTCATCCGGCCGCAGACCCGCGGCCGCCGAACAGAATGTCGCGACGGAGGGTCCGAGATCCGACGCCCCACGCATGAAGCGAGCCCACCCCATGTCCATGACGCCCCGCGAAATCGTCCACGAACTCAACCGCCACATCGTCGGCCAGGATGACGCCAAGCGCGCCGTCGCCATCGCCCTGCGCAACCGCTGGCGGCGCATGCAGCTGCCGGCCGAACTGCGCGCCGAAGTGACGCCGAAGAACATCCTGATGATCGGCCCGACCGGCGTCGGCAAGACCGAGATCGCCCGCCGCCTGGCGCGCCTGGCGAACGCCCCGTTCATCAAGGTGGAGGCGACCAAGTTCACCGAGGTCGGCTATGTCGGCCGCGACGTGGAATCCATCGTCCGCGACCTCGCCGATGCCGCGGTGAAGATGCTGCGCGAGCAGGAGATCGATCGGGTGCGCTACCGCGCCGAGGACGCCGCCGAGGAGCGCATCCTCGACGCCTTGCTGCCGCCGGCCCGCCAGAGCTTCGGCGACGAGCCGGTCGCCCGCGAGGACTCCAACACCCGCCAGCTGTTTCGCAAGCGCCTGCGCGAGGGCCAGCTGGACGACAAGGAAATCGACATCGAGATCGCCGAAACCCCCGGCGGGGTGGAAATCATGGCCCCGCCCGGCATGGAGGAGATGACCAGCCAGCTGCAAAACCTGTTCTCCAGCATGGGCAAGGGCAAGAAGAAGAGCCACAAGCTGAAGGTCAAGGAGGCGCTCAAGCTGGTCCGCGACGAGGAGGCGGCCCGCCTGGTCAACGAGGAGGAGCTGAAGGCCCGCGCCCTGGAGGCGGTCGAGCAGAACGGCATCGTCTTCATCGACGAGATCGACAAGGTCGCCAAGCGCGCCAACGTCGGCGGCGCCGACGTCTCCCGCGAAGGCGTGCAGCGCGACCTGCTGCCGCTGATCGAGGGCTGCACGGTGAACACCAAGCTGGGCATGGTCAAGACCGACCACATCCTGTTCATCGCCTCCGGCGCCTTCCATCTGGCCAAGCCCAGCGACCTGGTGCCGGAGCTGCAGGGCCGCCTGCCGATTCGCGTCGAGCTCAAGGCGCTGAGTCCCGAGGACTTCGAGCGCATCCTCACCGAGCCCCACGCCTCGCTGACCGAACAGTACAGCGCGCTGCTGAAGACCGAAGGGGTGGACATCGAATTCACCGCGGACGGCATCAAGCGCATCGCCGAGATCGCCTGGCAGGTCAACGAGAAGACCGAGAACATCGGTGCGCGCCGCCTGCACACCCTGCTCGAGCGCCTCCTGGAGGAAGTCTCCTTCAGTGCCTCCGACCTGGCCGCCGATCACAGCGGCCGGTCGGTGGTGATCGACGTCGCCTACGTCAACGGCCACCTCGGCGAACTGGCCCAGAACGAGGACCTGTCGCGCTACATCCTGTAAGCGATCCCCCGCCGTCGTCGGGTGGAAAACCGCGGGCCCCACGCCGGCGGGCAAGGCCTCGCCGTTACCCCACCCGACAACTCGCCTCACCTTGCGGAGTTCCAGCGATGCGCATACCCACCGCCATCAAACTGCACAAGGCCTCGAAGGTCCTCGAACTGCACTACGCCCCCGACGAGCAGTACCGCCTCGACGCCGAATTCCTCCGCGTGCACTCGCCCTCGGCGGAGGTGCGCGGCCATGGCAACCCCGTGCTGCAGCACGGCAAGCTCGGCGTCGGCCTGACCGGCATCGAGCCGGTCGGCCAGTACGCCCTCAAGCTGATCTTCGACGACGGCCACGACAGCGGCCTCTACAGCTGGGACTACCTCCACCAGCTGGCCCGCGACCACGACCGCCTGTGGGCCGAGTACCTGGCCGAGCTGGAACGCGCCGGCAAGTCCCGCGATCCCAGCGAGTCGCTGGTCAAGCTGATGCTCTGAGCCGGCCGCAGACGCCCGGCAAGACAAACCCGAGTACCAGCATTAGAATGGCCGGCACATTTTTCCGGTGCCAGCGACATGAACGATCCGCGCAAGGGCCGCGAGGCCGAACCCACCACCCATTTCGGTTACCAGAACGTCCCGGAAAGCCAGAAGGCACAGAAGGTCGCCGAGGTGTTCCACTCGGTGGCGGCCAAGTACGACCTGATGAACGACGTGCTCTCCGGCGGCCTGCACCGTCTGTGGAAGCGCTTCACCATCGAGCTGTCCGGCGTGCGCCGGGGCAACCGGGTGCTGGACATCGCCGGCGGCACCGGCGACCTGACCCGGCAGTTCTCCCGCCTGGTCGGCGAAAGCGGCGAGGTGGTGCTGGCCGACATCAACGACTCCATGCTCAAGGTCGGCCGCGACCGCCTGCTCGACAGGGGCGTGGCCGGCAACGTGCGCTTCGTCCAGGCCGACGCCGAGAAGCTGCCGTTCCCCGACAACCACTTCGACGTGGTCACCATCGCCTTCGGCCTGCGCAACGTCACCCACAAGGAGGACGCCCTGCGCTCCATGCTGCGGGTGCTCAAGCCGGGCGGCCGCCTGCTGGTGCTGGAATTCTCCAAGCCGGCCAACCCCCTGCTCGGCAAGGCCTACGACGCCTACTCCTTCGCCTTCATGCCGCTGGCCGGCAAGCTGATCAGCAACGACGCCGACAGCTATCGCTACCTCGCCGAGTCGATCCGCATGCACCCGGACCAGGAAACCCTCAAGGGCATGATGGTCGACGCCGGCTTCGAGCGCGTCACCTACCACAACATGACCGGCGGCATCGTCGCCCTGCACCGCGGCCTCAAGCCCTGATGATCGGCACGGCCCTGCTCGCGGGCGCGGAACACGGGCTCAACCGCCTGCTGCGCCTGGACGGCACCGCCCTGCCGCGCCTGGCCCGACTGGCCGGCCGCGTGCTCGAAGTGCGTTGCACAGCGCCCGAACTGACCCTCTACCTCCTGCCGAACGCCGACGGCCTGCGCCTGGCCGGCCACTGGCTGGGCGAGGCCGACTGCACCCTGCGCGCCCCTGCCGCGAGCCTGCTGCACCTGGCCGGCAGCCGGCGGAAGACCGCCATCCTGCACGGTCCCGAAGTCAGCCTGGAAGGCGACAGCGCCACCCTGCTGGCGCTCGCCGAGATCCTCCAGGACCTCGAGCTGGACTGGGAGTACGAGCTGTCGCGCTGGCTCGGCCCGCTGGCCGCCCCGCTGCTCGCCGGCAGCCTGCAGCATGCCGCGCGCTGGAGCGGCCAGAGCCTGGACAGCCTGCGCCAGAACCTGGCCGACTACCTCGCCGAGGAATCGCACACACTGGTCGGTCGCCACGAAGCCGAGGCCCGCTTCGCCGAGGTCGACGACCTCAGGCTGGCCATGGACCGCCTCGAGGCGCGCATCGCTCGCCTCGCCCACACACTGGAATCCAGCGATAACGCATGAAGCTCCTCGCCGTCCGCCGCCTGTTGCGTATCCAAAGCGTCGTCGTCCGCTATCGCCTCGACGACCTGCTGTTCGACCTGCCGCTGCTGCCCTGGTGGCTGCGCACGCTGGGCTGTTGCCTGCCCTGGCGCTGGTTTCCGCGCGCGCCGAGCGACCAGCCGCGCGGCGTCCGGCTGCGCCTGGCCCTGCAGGATCTGGGACCGATCTTCATCAAGTTCGGGCAGATCCTCTCGACCCGCCGCGACCTGCTGCCGCCGGATATCGCCGACGAGCTGGTCTGGCTGCAGGACCGTGTGCCGCCCTTCGATCCGCAGCACTCCGTGGCGCTGATCGAGGCGCAGCTGGGCGCGCCGGTCGGCGAGGTGTTCGCCCGCTTCGACAGCCAGCCGCTGGCCTCCGCCTCGGTCGCCCAGGTGCACGCCGCGCAGCTCAAGAGCGGCGAGGAGGTGGTGGTCAAGGTGGTCCGCCCCGGTCTCCAGGCGGTGATCCGCCAGGACCTGGCCTGGCTCTACCTGTTCGCCCGGACGGCCGAAGGCGCCTCCACCGAGGCCCGCCGCCTGCACCTGGTCGACGTGGTCGGCGACTACGAGAAGACCATCTACGACGAACTCGACCTGCTCCGCGAGGCGGCCAACGCCAGCCAGCTCAAGCGCAACTTCGAGGGCTCGCCGCTGCTCTACGTGCCCCAGGTGCACTGGGAATGGTGCCGACCCAAGGTGCTGGTGATGGAGCGCATCTACGGCGTGCCGGTGACCGACCTGCCCGCCCTCGTCGACCAGGGCACCGACCTCAAGCTGCTCGCCGAGCGCGGCGTGGAGATCTTCTTCACCCAGGTGTTCCGCGACAGCTTCTTCCATGCCGACATGCACCCCGGCAACATCTTCGTCAGCACCCGCCAGCCCTGGGACCCGCAGTACATCGCCATCGACTGCGGCATCGTCGGCAGCCTGACGCCGCAGGACCAGGACTACCTGGCGCGCAACCTGCTGGCCTTCTTCAAGCGCGACTACCGCAAGGTCGCGCAGTTGCACATCGACTCCGGCTGGGTGCCGGCCGATACCCAGGTCAACGAGTTCGAGGCGGCGATCCGCACCGTCTGCGAGCCGATCTTCGAGAAGCCGCTGAAGGACATCTCCTTCGGCCAGTTGCTGCTGCGCCTGTTCCAGACCGCCCGACGCTTCAACATGGAGATCCAGCCGCAGCTGGTGCTGCTGCAGAAGACCCTGCTCAACATCGAAGGGCTCGGCCGCCAGCTCTACCCGGAGCTGGACCTCTGGACCACCGCCAAGCCCTTCCTGGAACGCTGGATGCGCCGGCGCATGAGCCCGCGGGCGGTGCTCGGCAACCTGCAGGGCCAGCTCGAACAGTTACCCCATCTGGCGCAGATGACCCGCGCAGCGCTGGAGGGCATGGCGACCCGGCCGGCGCACGGCGCCCCGCAGCCCCGCGACCGGCACGTCCTGCGCCTGCTCGGCGCCGCCCTGCTGGCCGGCGGCCTGCTGCTCGCCAGCCGGGCGCCCCTGGCAGCCCCCGAGGCCTGGCCGAGCTGGCTGATGCTGACCAGCGGCCTCTATCTGCTGGTACGCCGCCAGCACACCCCCGACTGACCCGGTTGTCGCAGCCGCCGCGCTGCAACGGAGTGGACATGAAAGACTGGCTCGACGAGATTCACTGGAACGCCGACGGCCTGGTGCCGGCCATCGCCCAGGACCACCGGACCGGACGCATCCTGATGATGGCCTGGATGAACCGCGAATCCCTGGCCCTCACCGCCCGGGAAAACCGCGCCGTCTACTGGTCGCGCTCGCGTGGTAAGCTTTGGCGCAAGGGCGAGGAGTCGGGACACGTGCAGAAGGTGCACGAACTGCGCCTGGACTGCGACGCCGACGTGATCGTCCTGCAGGTCGAGCAGCTCGGCGGCATCGCCTGCCACACCGGCCGCGAAAGCTGCTTCTACCGCGTATTCGAAGACGGCGCCTGGAAGGTCGTCGACCCGATCCTCAAGGACCCGGACGCCATCTACCATGCAGGACACCGTCATGAGTGAGACCCTCAACCAGCTGGCCGAAGTGCTCGAGGCGCGCAAGAACGCCGCCCCGGACAGCTCCTACGTGGCCAGCCTGTACCACAAGGGCCTGAACAAGATCCTCGAGAAGGTCGGCGAGGAGTCGGTGGAAACCATCCTCGCCGCCAAGGACGCCGCAGTCAGCGGCGACTGCAGCGAGCTGATCTACGAGACCGCCGATCTCTGGTTCCACAGCCTGGTCATGCTCGCCGCCCTCGGCCAGCACCCCCAGTCCGTGCTCGACGAACTGGAACGGCGCTTCGGCCTGTCCGGGCATGCGGAAAAGGCTGCCCGCCAACCGTCCGCCTAACCCTTTAGCTGCAAGGTAAATTCCATGGGTATCTTCGACTGGAAACACTGGCTGATCATCCTCATCGTCGTCGTCCTGGTGTTCGGCACCAAGCGCCTGAAGACGCTCGGCTCCGACGTCGGCGAAGCGATCAAGGGCTTTCGCAAGGCGGTCAACACTGAGGACGGCGAGCACAAACCGGCGCCAGCCGAGCCGCAGGCCGGCGACACGCTGAACAAGCCGCAGACCCTCGAAGGCCAGGCCCAGAAGGTCGACGCTCCGCTGCGCAAAGACTGAGCCCGACGCATGTTCGATATCGGCTTTTCCGAGCTGTTGCTGGTCGGCCTGGTGGCCCTGCTGGTGTTCGGCCCCGAGCGCCTGCCGGGCGCCGCGCGCACGGCCGGCCTGTGGATCGGCCGCTTGAAGCGCAGCTTCAGCGCGATCAAGACCGAGGTGGAGCGCGAGATCGGCGCCGACGAGATTCGCCGCCAGTTGCATAACGAACGGATTCTCGAACTGGAGCAGGAGATGAAGCAGAGCCTCCAGCCGCCGGCGCCCGTCGCACCGAGCGTGCCGGCCACCTCCGCGTCGGCTCCGCAGCCCGCCGCCCCGACCGGCACCGACTCCCCCGCCGCCACTCCCGACAAGACGCCCAGCCCATGACAGGCCAACCGGACGGCGACCAGGACATGCCCCTGGTCGCGCACCTGACCGAACTGCGCACGCGCCTGCTGCGCTGCGTGATCGCGGTGCTGCTGATCTTCGCCGCACTCGTCCCCTTCGCCCAAGAGATCTACACCCTGGTCTCGGCGCCGCTGCGCGCCTACCTGCCGGAAGGCGCGACGATGATCGCCACCGGCGTGGCCTCGCCGTTTCTCACCCCGTTCAAGCTCACCGCCTGGGTGGCGCTGTTTCTCGGCGTCCCGGTGATCCTGCATCAGGTCTGGGGGTTCATCGCCCCGGGGCTGTACCAGCAGGAGAAGCGCATTGCCCTGCCGCTGCTGGCGTCCAGCATCGTCCTGTTCTATTCCGGCATGGCCTTCGTCTACTTCCTGGTGTTCCCGCTGATGTTCCACTTCTTCGCCAGCGTCACCCCCGAAGGCGTGGCGATGATGACCGACATCAACGAATACCTGGACTTCGTCCTCACCCTGTTCTTCGCCTTCGGCGTGGCCTTCGAGATTCCGGTGGCGACCTTCCTGATCATCTGGATCGGCCTGGTCGACGTGGCAACCCTGAAGAAGAGCCGGCCCTATGTGATCGTCGGCTGCTTCGTGGTCGGGATGGTCCTCACCCCGCCGGACATCTTCTCGCAGACCCTGCTGGCGGTGCCGATGTGGCTGCTGTTCGAGGTCGGCATCCTGTTCGGCGCCATGGTCCGCCGCGACGCCACGGAAGACGCCGGCGACGGCAGCGCCGTGGCCACCCGCAAGCACGACGACCCGCCGCCGGCGTCACAGGCGTGAACCTGCTGCTACTCGAGGACGCCGACTTCGTCGGCGCCGACCGGGTGATCCTGCGCGATCGCCGCCTGCGCCATCTGCAGGAAGTGCACCGCGCCGAAGCCGGCGACTGCCTGCGGGTCGGCCGTCTGGGCCAAGCGATGGGCGAAGGCCGCCTGCTGCGCCTGGACGCCGCGGAGGCCGAACTGCAGGTGACCTTCGACCGGGAACCGCCGGCCAAGCTGCCGCTGACCCTGCTGCTCGCCCTGCCCCGGCCGAAGATGCTCAGGCGCGTGCTGCAGACCGTCGCCGCGATGGGCGTGCCGCACCTGGTGCTGCTCAACAGCTACCGGGTGGAGAAGAGCTTCTGGCAGACCCCCTTCCTCGAGCCGACGGCGATCCGCGAACAGCTGATCCTCGGCCTGGAACAGGCACGCGACACCGTGCTGCCGGAGGTGCTGATCGAAAAGCGCTTCAAGCCCTTCGTCGAGGACCGCCTGCCGCAACTCGCCGCCGGCACCCTCGGCCTGCTCGGCCATCCCGGCGACTTCCCGCCCTGCCCGCGCGCCGTCGAACGGCCGGTGACCCTGGCCATCGGTCCGGAAGGCGGTTGGATTCCCTACGAGATCGACAAGCTGCAGGCCGCCGGCCTCGCCCCGGTACAGCTGGGCGAGCGCATCCTGCGCGTGGAAACCGCGGTGACCGCCCTGCTCGCCCGCCTGTTCTGAACCGCCCGCCAATCACTCGTCCGGCGCCAGGCGCTCGCGACTGTTGGTCAGGTGAGTCCACATCGCCGCCCGCGCCGCGTCGGGGTCCTGCCGGCGGATCGCGCCGAGGATGGCCTCGTGCTCCAGGTTGGCCAGATAGCCGTGGCGGGTCAGGTCGACGCCGGCCCGCTCGACGGAACCAATGCGGTTGCGCGGGATGACCGCGTCGCCAAGGTGCCGCATGATCTCCTGGAAATAGGGATTGCCGGTGGCCTCGGCGATCAGCAGATGGAAACGCCGGTCCGCCTCCACGCAACTCTGCTCGCCGGCCAGCGCATCCTGATAATCGTCCAGCGCCCGGCGCATCGCCTCCAGTTGCTCCTGGGTGCGGCGCCGGGCGGCCAAGGCCACCGCCTGGCTTTCCAGACCGAGGCGCAGCTCGAGGATGTCGCGCACGCTCAGGGCGGTCTCGACGTTCAGGCGCAGCGAAGCTTGGGGCTTACCACGCTCCAGCACGAAGGTGCCGATGCCGTGGCGCGTTTCCACCAGCCCGGACGCCTGCAGCCGGGAGATCGCCTCGCGGACTACCGTGCGACTGACCCCCTGTTCGCGGACGATTTCGCTCTCCGACGGCAGCTTGTCGCCGGGACCGAGCGTACCCAGCAGGATCCGCTGGGTAAGCTCCGTGACCAGGTCGTGGGCGAGGCTGCGGGAACGCTTGCGCGGTGCAGCACTGGAAGTACCTTGCATGTTCATGATGTCCAAATGATCGTTTCTGCCTGCCAAAAATCCTGGGGGTTGCCGGGCCGAACCGGCGTGCGTTGCGCCCGAGGGTACGCCAGAACGCGCATCAGCGGCAGATCAGTCGCCACACTCGTATGACAACACACAGGATGCCGACCCCGCACCCCGCCGCCGGAGGCCGCCCAGCGGCATCGCCTCAAGGTCTATGCCTTGCTGGCCCACTACCAGTAGCAACGGCAACCCCTGCCCAAAACCGCCACTCCGAGCACCTGACGAAAAGCCTGTCGGACGACTTGCGGGCATTTCGACTCACTTATATGATGACTGTCAACGCAAGCCCGACTTGTCGTGCACACCAACAACAATTCCCTGCACAGGACGATCCGCCATGACTCCTCAAGAACTCAAGTCCATCCTCTCCTCCGGCCTGCTGTCCTTCCCGGTCACCGACTTCGACGCCGCCGGCAACTTCAACGCCGCGTCCTACGCCCGCCGCCTGGAGTGGCTCGCTCCCT
>Ga0209575_10000832_pt1 | contig 15171 bp, 9 predicted proteins | sample Medcelwee11metaG_FD_187172 | JGI IMG/M metagenome (GOLD analysis project Ga0209575, IMG submission 187172) | Freshwater pond sediment microbial communities from the University of Edinburgh, under environmental carbon perturbations - Medium... | ecosystem: Environmental > Aquatic > Freshwater >...
ATGCCCGGCTTTTAGAGGATTTATATCCAGAAATGCAAAATAGTTTTCATTTTCAGCGACTTTATAACAAGGAATCTCCCCTTTTATAATTCTGGTAAAAATCGTTGCCATGATTACTAATCTACAATGTATTACATAGAAATGGAAATAATTTCAAACAGAATTACTCCTGAAGGAACAGTGATCCGGGCAACATCCCCAACTTTCTTCCCGATAAGCCCCTGGGCTATAGGTGAACTCACGGCAATCTTCCCCTGTTTCAGATTTGCTTCACTTTCAGGTACCAGCTGATATTCCATAGTAGTATTGCTGGTCTTATTCCTGATCTTAACTTTATTTAGAATCCGTACTGTTGAAGTATCAATCTTTGATTCATCAATAACCCTCGACCTTGCTATAAGATCTTCAAGTTTTGAAATTTTCATCTCAAGCATACCCTGTGCCTCCTTGGCTGCAGCATATTCTGCATTTTCGGAAAGATCACCTTTATCCCTGGCATCAGCAATCGCTCTCGATAACATGGGTCTCTCGACAGTTCTCAACTGTTCAAGCTCTTCTTTCAGTTTTATAAGACCCTCTTCCGTTACGTGTAAAACCTCCGACATATTACTCTGTTCTTTTAAAAAAACAAGAAGAATCCCGGGGTTTCCGGAACTCTTCAACACAAATATATAAAATCTTTTAATTATTTACAAAAAAAAGCTGAAAATAAGTGATTTACAAACAATGACAGGCAACTCCTTTATTTATACTTCTTCCCTGCTTTTTTAGTTCTTGCAGCACTGTTCTTTTTTTTCGCCTTATAACTTGAATTTGCGTTTTTTAAATTCTGCTTCATTCGCGTCTGAACTTCCGGAGTCTGTATCTGAATCGAACGTTTCTGGTTGCTCTTTACAAAATCCTGGTAATCGTTCTTAAGTTTTTTATCATTTGCTTCCTGCTTTTTCTTTGCTTTATTAGCTGATACAGGGCCATTTAATTTAACCTTTTTTGATTTTTTTGGTGCTTTGTCTGATGCACTCCTTCCCTGTACCGGAACAGAAGATCTTTGTCCTGACTGAGCTTCCAGGCCTAATGAGATCAATGATAAAAATATTACAAAAATCAAGAAATTTTTTATAGTCAAACTATTCATATTACGGCAATTACAATAATCATTAATAAGTCCCGTTACTTTCCTGTTACTATTACTATTTTTGCATAATAATAAATCTCCGGATGTCAACAAGATCAAAAATAAGATTTTTTTTTATTTTAAGTATAATTACTCTTTTGCCGGTTTCGTGCGACAGGGAAAAAAATGATGTAATCCCTGACGAATACGTGGACTTTACTCTTGATATGATGGATTTTTTAAATATATATGGTATTATTGGATCAGATACTGTAGATGCCAGCGACTTAAGAATTGACCGGGGAAGAACTTACGCCGGGGGATTCGATGGCAATGGCATTATAATTTATTTTGGGGGAGACGTATATTATGCTTACGACAGGACCTGCCCTCATGATTATGTTGTAAACGGACTTAGTGTCAAAGTAAATATCGACTTTACAATCGCAACATGCCCGAAATGCGGTACCACCTATGCTCTCTCCGCATCCGGTGCTCCGGCATCAGGACCAGGGAAATATTATCTCAAGAACTACAGGACTAGCTTCGATGGAAGATATTTAAACGTCTGGAACTATTAATACCTGTAATGTTCCGGTTTATAAGGTCCCTCTTTCGGTACACCAATATAATCTGATTGTTTCTCTGTAAGGACTGTAAGTTTCACTCCAAGCTGGTCGAGATGCAATCTTGCAACCTCCTCATCGAGATATTTCGGAAGTCTGTAAACTCCAATCTTATAATTGTTTGTCCAGAGATCGATCTGTGCAAGTGTCTGGTTGCTGAATGAATTGCTCATCACAAATGAAGGATGGCCTGTTGCACATCCCAGGTTTACAAGTCTTCCCTCTGCAAGTACAAATATTGCATGCCCGTCAGGGAACACATATTTATCAACCTGAGGCTTAATATTTACTTTTTTAACATCTTCCAGGTCATTAAGTTTATCTACCTGTATCTCATTGTCAAAATGGCCAATATTACAGACAATAGCCTGATCTTTCATTTTTTTCATATGATCAACAGTAAGAACATCACTGTTACCGGTTGCAGTAACATATATGTTCCCCTCACTCAGGCAATCCTCAACAGTTTTAACTTCAAAACCTTCCATAGAAGCCTGAAGTGCACAGATAGGGTCAATTTCAGTTACAATTACCCTTGCACCATAAGCTCTCATAGATCTTGCAGAACCTTTTCCAACATCACCATAACCACAAACCACCACAACTTTTCCCGCAATCATCACATCGGTGGCTCTTTTAATCCCATCTGCCAGCGATTCACGGCATCCGTATAAATTGTCGAATTTTGATTTTGTTACAGAGTCGTTTACATTAATGGCTGGTACAAGCAACTCATTATTTTCAAGCATCTGGTATAGCCTGTGAACCCCGGTTGTTGTCTCTTCAGAAATACCTTTCAGATCACTGACAACAGAATGCCACTTACCTGGTTCATTAACAAGTAATTCCTTAAGTTTTGCAAGGATAATTCCTTCTTCCCTGTTTGCAGGTTTCTTATCAAGAATTGAAGGATCGTTTTCTGCCTTAAATCCGAGATGAACCAGAAGTGATGCATCACCCCCATCATCAACTATAAGGTTTGGTCCTTTCCCTCCTGGGAATGAGAGAGCCTCAGCTGTACACCACCAGTATTCTTCAAGAGTTTCTCCTTTCCAGGCAAAAACTGGAATGCCTCTCTCGGCTATTGCAGCAGCAGCATGATCCTGAGTCGAAAATATATTACAGCTTGCCCAGCGTACATCCGCACCCAATTCTTTCAGAGTTTCTATAAGTACCGCTGTCTGGATAGTCATGTGAAGAGAACCTGTTATTCTGGCTCCTTTCAGTGGCTTTTCAGAAGAGTATTTTTTCCTTATTGCCAGTAAACCCGGCATCTCTTTTTCTGCTATATCAATCTCTTTCCTGCCGAATTCAGCAAGAGAAATGTCTTTTACCTTGTACTGCATAATATCTTTTAATAATTCCATTAATAATCAATTTTAAGGCTGCAAAGTTAACAAAAATTCAAAGAGGTTGTTCACGCCAGTAATCGCGTTGCTAATACTTTGTCCATCTCCATCTGCTTAATAAGCTCTTCAGTATTTTTAAATTTTTTTTCATCTCTCATACGGAATCTGAATGCAACTTCAATCTCGTTTCCATAAATGTCTCTGTCAAAATTGAATATATTAACTTCTATTGATCTTTGTGCCTCTGATTTGTTGACGGTTGGATTTTTACCTATACTGAGCATTCCAGCATATTTTGAATTATTTATCATTACATCAACAGCATAAACACCATCGCCCGGAATAAGTTTATATTTATCAGAAGGTTTTATATTGGCCGTCGGAAAGCCAAATTCTCTTCCAATCTTTTTTCCCTCTATCACCTCACCTTTCAATGAATAACTGTATCCCAGCATTTTATTTGCGTCTTCGGGTTTCCCTTCTAACAATGTATTCCTTATAACTGATGAACTTATAGTAACTTCCTGGAATTTAAAACCTTCTACCTGTTCAACCCTGAAGCCCATTGACCTGGCACAATTTCTGATTGTAATAAAATTGCCCTCACCCTGGTATCCGAAATGATGGTCGTGCCCCACAATTAAATGCCTTGTCCCGATTTTATCAAGCAATATTTCTGATACAAAATCGCATGCTTTGATTTTGCTGAATTGAGGAGTAAATTCTATGATTATTAAATGACCAATACCGGCTTTCTCAAGAAGTCTGCTCTTTTCTTCCATAGTCGAAAGAAACGACAACCCGGATGTTGGTTTGTCAAGTACCAGTCTTGGATGAGGATTAAACGTAATAACAACAGAATCTGTTCCTGCTCCATTAGCACCTGATACCAGAGTGTTCAGCAACAACTTATGTCCAAGATGCACCCCGTCGAATATGCCGATTGTTACAATAGGTTCTCTAAGATTAAGATTATCATATCCTTTATGAATAACCATACCATGCTATTAATCCTGCAAAATTAACAAAGCCACCGGATAAGAAATGAAATAATGATTTTGTTTTTGTACTTTTATAGAAAGATAGCATATCATTTATTCCTAATGAGTACGGGGAAGTTCTATACATCCGATCCTTGGCTAAAACCGTTTACCGGCATAATCGATGAGCGAATCAGCAAATGCCTGCAGAAAGAACAACATCTTACAGGTAAAAAGAGTCTGGCTGATTTTGCCATGGGGCACTATTTTTATGGTCTTCATAAAACAGATGAGGGCTGGATTTTCAGGGAATGGGCACCAAATGCAACTGAGATTTTTATAACGGGTACATTCACCGGATGGAAGGAAAAACCAGTCTACAGGCTGAACAGGATCAATGATTATGGCGACTGGGAAATATCTCTGCCTTCAGATGCCCTGACACATGGTGATCTCTTCAAGCTTTCGGTTCACTGGCATGGAGGAAAGGGAGAAAGAATACCCTCCTATGCTTCACGGGTTGTCCAAGATGATAAAACAAAGATATTCTCATCGCAGGTGTGGAACCCGGATAAACCCTATAAATGGAAGATAAAAAATTTTAAATCGGTTGCTACTACTCCTGTTATATATGAGGCACATGTTGGGATGGCCACTCAAGAGGAGAAAACCGGCACCTACCTTGAATTCACAAAGAATATTATCCCTCTTATAGCAAAAGCCGGTTACAATACAATTCAACTGATGGCAGTTCAGGAACATCCATTCTATGGTTCATTCGGCTATCATGTCGCTAATTTTTTTGCAGCTTCATCACGTTTCGGGACACCTGAGGAACTTAAAAAGTTAATCGATACGGCACATGAAGCCGGATTAAGAATAATCATGGATATTGTTCATTCCCATTCAGTTAAAAATCTGAATGAGGGACTTGGCCTTTTTGACGGGTCTCCGGGACAGTATTTTCATTCGGATAACCGCAGGAATCATATTGCGTGGGACTCGCTTTGCTTTGACTACGGGAAAGATAACGTTATTCACTTTCTTCTTTCAAATTGCCGTTACTGGCTTGAAGAGTACAAATTTGACGGTTTCAGGTTCGATGGCATTACAAGCATGATCTATTATGACCATGGACTTGGGAAAAATTTTACTTCTTACAGTGAATATTTCGACGGCGGTCAGGATACAGATGCACTTGTGTACCTGTATCTTGCCAACAAAATGATACATGAAATAAATCCAGGGGCACTTTCAATTGCGGAGGAGATGAGCGGCATGCCGGGGCTGGCTGCTGAAACAGACCGGCGGGGATATGGATTTGATTACAGGCTTTCAATGGGAGTACCTGATTTCTGGATTAAACTTGTAAAAGAGACCCGCGACGAAAACTGGGACATGGGAAAACTGATGCATGAACTTACACAACATCGTCCCGAAGAAAAGATTATTTCATACTGTGAATCTCACGACCAGGCCCTGGTTGGAGACAAGACTCTGATTTTCAGGATGCTGGATGCAGAAATGTACACCGGCATGGCCAAATCGTACCATAGCGTGCCAATGGATCGGGGGATTGCACTTCATAAAATGATCAGGCTATTAACATTCAGTACCGCAGGAGGAGGATATCTGAATTTTATGGGAAATGAATTTGGACATCCGGAATGGATCGATTTCCCGAGAGAAGGGAATAACTGGAGCTATAAATATGCCCTCAGGCAATGGGATCTTGCTCAAAATAAGAACCTTAAATATCAATATCTAGCCAATTTTGACAGGGAAATGGTCAGGCTTCAGAAGGATTTCAGTCTTCTCGATAATCTCTTCATCGACAGGATATATGAGAATAGTCACGATAAAGTTATTGCTTTTACAAGGAGCGATCTGCTTTTTGTATTCAACTTCCACCCGGGATTGTCATATACAGGATACGGAATACCGATAAAAGGAAAATTCAAAACTGTAATCGATTCTGATGATCCATCTTTCGGGGGATTTGACCGGTTTGACAGGAATTCAATTTACACTTCAATAAAAAAAGCAGAAAGACACTTAATTAATGTGCCCTTCTACCTTTATTTATATCTGCCCTCCCGTACTGCCCTTGTTTTCAAAAGAGAGGCTATCAGAAAAGCTACTGATATTTAATCTATCCAGCGAAGCAGGTAAAAATCCTGTTTATGAGGCAGATCTTTATGTTTTGGGTAGATTCTTATCCCATAAAAGAAAGTACCAGCCTTCTCCGGAATAAGATTTGCCCTGTAAAGACATTTGCCGCTCTTGCAACTTACAATTGCAAACTCCTTGCTTGCTACGAATTCGTGTTCACCCTGTTTACTCATGTGAGTAATTATGAACTCCACACCAACATTTTCATTTGGTATCTTCCCTACATTCAATGCAATCTCTGCCCTGTAATCATGTCCTGAATGATATACATTTTCCCCGGGTTTTTCAAAACTGTAATTCAGAACCTCTATGTTATCCCACTCATCTCTCATAGTCTTTTTCCAGTTTGCAAGTTCTTTAGCCTTTTCGAAATTATTTTCAATGAGGTATTTGCTACGGGTAAAAAGTTTAGAATAATACTTTTCATAATAATCATCCAGTTGCCTTTTCATTGTGAACTCAGGAGCGATTTTCACCATAGTATTTTTGATAAGGCTGACCCATTCAACAGGTACTCCCTGGTCGTTAAATGAATAATATGCAGGTATAATTTCAAATTCAAGCATATTGTAGATGGTCTCAGCGTCAACATCATCCTGAAGTTCCTGATTGGCAAATGTTCTTTTCTTTGGAAGCGCCCATCCGGCAAATGCCCTGTAACCCTCTACCCACCAGCCGTCGAGAACACTGAAATGGATAGTCCCGTTCATCACTGCCTTCTCACCACTGGTCCCCGATGCTTCCATCGGTCGCATCGGTGTATTTAGCCAGATGTCAACTCCTCTGACCAGGTATTTTGCCAGCTCAATATCATAATTCTCAAGGAATATTACTTTGCCGGAAAATTGTGGCATCTGAGATATTTCGTATATCCTCTTAATCAGATCCTGTCCCCCTCCATCATGAGGATGTGCCTTTCCTGCATAGATGAACTGAACAGGTTTTTCAGGATTATTTACTATCCTTGCAAGACGGTCGAGGTCGCGGAATAAAAGAGAGGCTCTTTTATAAGTGGCAAAACGACGGGCAAAACCTATCGTGAGTGCCTTCTCATCAAGATGACTGCTGATATTCAGTAGAGTACGCGGACTCACGTGTTTTTCCATCATATCGGTCTGAAGCCTTTTCCTGATATTGGCAAAAAGGGTTTTCTTCAGCCATTTCTTTACTTCATATATTCTTTTATCCTCAACATTATAAAGTCTTTCCCAGAGGCTTCTGTCGGTCTGGTCGAAATTATCAGTGCCTGTAATTTCCTTATATATATCTCTCCATTCGGGAGCTGTCCATGTCGGATGGTGTACTCCATTGGTGACGTACCCGATAAAGAGTTCTTCCTTAAGATATCCCGGCCATAGTTTGTTGAACATTCCCTGGCTTACCTCACCATGAAGCTTGCTGACTCCGTTTACTTCCTGTGACATCCGGGTTGCCAGGAAACTCATATTGAATTTCCTATCCGGGTCGTTATCACAGCGCCCCAGTGCCATAAGCTCATCCCATGATATATTCAGACGGCTATGGTAATGTGAAATATATTTCCTAAGGAGGTCCTCATCAAATGCATCATGTCCGGCAGGTACCGGTGTATGAGTTGTGAATAATGTTGAAGCTCTTACTGCCTCAAGTGCCTGACTGAAAGTAAGATGATGCTCTTCGATCATCGTTCTCAATCGTTCAAGGCTGATGAATGCAGAATGCCCTTCATTGCTGTGATATATATCTGGTTTGAGTCCCATGGCAACAAGAGCCCTGATACCACCAATTCCCAGTATCAGTTCCTGGCGGAGCCTGTTTTCAATATCTCCTCCATATAAATGGTGAGTAACTGTCCTGTCTTCCGGGCTGTTATCGTCGATGTCGGTATCAAGAAGAACAAGTCTTACCTTACCCACCATTGCTTCCCAAACACGTATTTTCACAGTCCTCCCTGGCCATACAAGAATAACAGTCAGATGGTTTCCTTTTTCGTCTTTAACAGGATTAATAGGGAGTCTTGAGAATTCCTCAGCTTCATAAACAGCCATCTGCTCGCCTTTAGGCCCGAGTTTTTGCCTGAAATAACCAAACCGGTACAGTAGTCCAATCCCGATTATATTTATATTAGAATCGCTGGCTTCTTTAAGATAGTCTCCCGCCAGAATTCCCAGGCCTCCGGAATAGATCTTCAGGCAGGGATGTATTCCAAACTCCATACTAAAATATGCTACAGCCGGTTTTGTGGTATCAGCAGGCCTGTTGATATACTCTTTAAATAACTTATATACTTTGTTAAGTTCTGTTACAAATTCTTCATCATCTTCAAGGACAAGTAGTCTCTTATAATCTATCTTTTCAAGCAATAACTTTGGATTATGCCTTACATCTTCCCATAGAGAAGGGTCCATGTTTTTAAATAATATTTCAGCTTCGGTATTCCAGGACCACCAGAGATTGTTTGAGAGTTCCTCGAGTGCTGCAAGTTTATCAGGCACATCGCTTTGTACATAAATATCTTTCCAGACCGGTACCTGGTGAGGTTTCCGGACATGAAGTCCGGGAGCTTCAACAAAACGTACAAATTCCCTTGGTTCATCTCTTCTATCCCCGCTGTGGATTAATGCTTTTTCATAAGCCGTAAAATAATGCTGAACAAGAGAGTCCCACATTGCAATCCGGGAGACCTCGTGCGCCTTAGCTCTAGCCGCTTTTACATCATCGTCACTCAGACCAATGAACATCGACATGAATTTCCTGATTTCCGAAATAACTTTAGCTTCGTTGTCGTCAGTACGTTCTATTATTGAAATCCCGTTACCTGGCTCTTTGAAATAATCTCTTACCCACAGCCCAAAACCTGAAAGGGATGTTGTAACTGATGGGATAGAGAACATAAGGCTTTCGAGCGGAGTATATCCCCATGGCTCATAATATGAGGGGAATACGGAAAGGTCGAAACCAATAAGCAGGTCATAATATGGCATATTGAATATGCCATCGTTGCCATTAAGGTACGATGGAGCAAAGATTATTCTGACCCCTGATTTCTGGTCATTATGAAGATTGTTAGAGTCTATTTTCTGAAGCACAGGATCGGTTGCCGGATAGTGGAGGCTATGGGTAAGGTAACGGTCACCTCCGTTAACAGGGCCATTATTATACAGAATATCAATCAGATCCTGACGCGGACCCTTATGATATGCAGGCATCAGTATAAATGCAACACACTCTTTCTTGAGTTGATCCTTTTTGTTAAGCTCTCCCAGGGAATCAATAAATATATCAACTCCTTTATTTCTGAATTCATATCTACCGCTGTTAACAATAAAAACGCAGTCATCAGAAAGCTTATAACCCAGGATAGCTTCTGCAACACTTCTCAGCTTGTCTCTTGCAATCTTTCTTCTTTCCTGAAAAACATCGCTGCCTGGTACAAATGAATCCTCAAATCCGTTGGGTGTAACTATATCAACATCTTTCCCAAAAAAATGACTGCATTCCCTTGATGTAATTTCACTGACCGTTGTAAATACATCGGCTTCCATGGCTGATATCTTCTCCAGGGATTGTTTTGCAACTACATTGAATTCGCGGGCAACCTGTGCAGGGTTATAATCTTTCATCCTGCCGTATAAAGGTCTGTTATTTCCAGCCACGCAACGGCCCAGGACTGTAGCATGTGTAGTAAATGAAGTGGCAACCCATGGAACCTCTTTTTTCAGGTACAAAATACCGGTTCCGGTCATCCACTCATGGAATTGTGCAACAATGTTATGATGCTCGTGATAAAATGATGTAAAACTCTCTATAAGCTTAGCTGCTGCATATCCAAAGAGTGCCGGTTCAACATAATCCCACTGACCTGAGATACTGTCGAGTTTATATGTTTCCCAGAATTTAGCAAATATTTCATTCTGCTGCCCGAAGTATGGGGTGAAATCAATAAGCATTACGATAGGTTTTCCTGCAATATTCCACCTGCCGGTTTTTACTCTTAAGCCATCTGATTCTGCCCTTGCTTTCCATTCGGCAAAGAGAGATTCATCCTGTATAAATTCAGGGTTTTTAACGTCTTCCCTCCATACATCCGGACCTATAAGTATGTAGTTATCACCTAGTTCGTCAACAATATTAAGGGCTTTCGTTGAAATAACAGTATGAATACCGCCCACCTTGTTACATACTTCCCAACTGGTTTCAAAAATAAATTCAACCTTCATTTTCAGATATTAAATTAATATATATTATCAGTTTATGTTATTTTGTTTTTTTTACTGCTTTACCAGTTTTTACTGTTTTAACTGCTTTTAAAGAAGCTGGTTTTTTTATTGATGCCTTTTTGGGTGCACTCTTTTTTATAGTTTTTGTCTTTGCCTTTGGAGTTAAGTCTGCTTTCTTTACAGCACTTTTCTTTACAGCACTTTTCTTCCCGGCAGATTCAGTGATGAGTTTATGAGCCAGCTCCTTCAGTGAAGTTTTTGTCTCTTTTTTAACTGTTGCCCGTCTACCTGCTTTAGTGGCTGATTTATTCCCCGATAATCTTTCAATTTCAGTAGCCTGTTTCTCAATTATTTTATCCTTTTCCCTTAACTGGGAATCGAGTTTGGAGATCTGCAACTGTTCACCTGAAGCGGGGAAGTACCTATTCAATCTTATTTCAAAATCGCTCAGTACATTCATATAATTCATAAAGGCATCATAGGGAGTCTCATAAGGATTGAAATAAGCATGAACAGCTCCATCAGAAAAGAACTTTGTTGCCATATAATAAAAGTGGTCACTTGACTGGAGATATTCCCAGTCTTTGTTTATCTGGTCATCATTACATTTTATAACGCGGTCTGATAATTCATAAAGCTTATCTATAGCAGCTGCCTGAAGTTCATTACCAAGCCATGCTGTAATATCACGTTCCTCATCGGCCCACGATATTGGAGAAGGTACGCTTATTGCGGAGACCGGTTGCAGAGCATCAGCAACTTCTGAAGGAGTCATGAACTTAAAAGGTGTTTTTTTAAGAATAGCTCCCGGCAGATGCTGGAGAAATTCAAAGATGCCTGTCTCCTTCCAGTTGTGTTCGCCAAAAGTTTCATAATCGAGGAAAATATTTACCAGTTCGCTTTTAGGAGCAAGTTTATTAAGCCATGAAGCATATTTATCTGCAGTCAGAGGCCATGCGCTCCATTGCTTATTAGAGAACCTGAAGGCGATATCATCGCTAAGGACAAAGTTCCGCAGCAACACTTTCAGTCTTGGATTTATTGAGTTACAATACAGATAATTCGGGCTTTTCCATCCGAGAACATGTTTTGCTCCCTCAGTGAGCATTGCTTTATATCCCATATCCGCCACCCATGATCCGATAAGGTCGGAATAGATAAGTTCTGTATTCCTGAATGAGGTTGGTTCGACACCCAGATAAGTCTTCATCAGCTGACGATGAATCTCAACCTGATGTTCGAACTGGCTTCTGCTTTTAAGAGATGACAGTGAATGGGAATCAGTTTCAGCGATGAATTCAACCATACCTGTTTCGGCAAGTTGCCTGAAAGAATCCAGTACTTCAGGAGCATACAGCCTGAACTGATTTATAACTATTCCGGATAGCGAAAAAGAGACTTTAAATTTCCCTTTATGCTTTTGAATAAGCTCAAGTATGATCTTATTGGCAGGGATATAACATTTGCCTGCCACTTTTTTCATTATTGATTCATTAGAGAAATCATCATAATAATAATGATCATGCCCCAGGTCAAAGAACCTGTACCTCTTCAGCCTGAATGGCTGATGAACCTGAAAATAAAAGCAAATTGCTTTTTTGCCTGCTGCACTCATATATTGTTCCCTATTTATTCCAAATTACTCGTTCATAGATATCCCTTACGTGCCTGGCTGAATTGTCCCATTTAAGCCTTATAACCTCTTCTTTCCCGTTCTTAATGAACATGCTGGCCAGTGCAGGGTAATTCAGAATGCCGTAAATTGCATCTGCCATTGCATCAATATCCCAAAAATCTGTTTTAACCGCATGGGTCAGTATCTCTGCGACACCTGATTGTTTGCTTATTATTACAGGAACATTGGACTGCATGGCTTCAAGAGGAGAAATGCCGAATGGCTCTGATACCGAAGGCATTATATAAACATCGCTCATTGAAAGCATTGTAAAAACATCTCTTCCCCTCAGGAATCCGGTAAAGTGAAAGCGGTCTGTTATTTTAAGAGAGGCTGCACGCCTCATCATTCTCTCCATCATATCACCCGAACCCGCCATAACAAATCTCACATTATGCATTACCTTTAATACTTTATAAGCCGCCTCAATAAAATATTCGGGCCCTTTCTGAAGAGTTATCCTTCCAAGGAATGTAACAACTTTTTCGTCAAATCCTTTTTTCAGAAATAAATCATCTGATATTTCTACTGGTTCAACAGCATTGTAAACAGTTTCAACTTTATCGGGATGGATGTTGTATTTGTTTATAACGATATCCCTGGTGAGGTTGCTTACAGTAATAATTTTTGAAGCAGCATCCATTCCGCTTTTTTCAATTCTGAATACATCGGGATTAACATTACCTCCGCTTCTGTCAAAATCGGTGGCATGAACATGAATTACAAGCGGTTTCCCTGAAACTTCTTTTGCAGCAATTCCCGCAGGATAAGCAAGCCAGTCATGCGCATGTATAACATCAAATTCATTCTCCTCAGCAATTACAGATGCCACAATCGAGTATTTATAAATCTCATCCATCAGATTACCGTCATATCTTCCTGAAAAATCTACCATCCCTTTGTTGTTTGTCTGGACAAAGAGTTTATGTCCGGAGACTTCGGAACTGACAAGTTTCCAGAAATGCTCAGGGTCGGTATATGGTACTATTTTGGATGAGACTTCTATTTTTTCAATCGGATGTCTGGTACCTTTATAAAATATCTGCTTGTATGAGACCGGTACTTTATTTGCTCCAATGAGCCGTACGATGCTCTGATCCTCGTCGCCCCACGCTTTAGGTACTACAAAAATCACCTCCAGGTCATCCATGGTTGCCATGCCTTTTGTAAGACCATAGCTGGCTGTCCCCAATCCGCCCGAAATATGCGGCGGAAATTCCCATCCAAACATTAACACACGCATATCCTGAATCAGTTATTGATTTGAATAATTTTTCTTAAGCAGATCTATGATCCTTAACACCTCTCCCACGCTCCATGCCTGCGAAATTGCACCACGGGGTGCATGCGGAGGATCTCCGTCATGGATTTCAGAAAGTGAAGTTACACCGTGTTCGCCCATAACCTCCTCCAGGCCATAGATAAGTTTCTTTATTTTATGTACTCCCTGTTGCCCGTAAACCCTTAACCATCCTTCACAGAACGGGCCCAGGAGCCATGGCCAGACTGTTCCCTGGTGATAAGCATTATCTCTCTCTTCCTGGCTGCCACAATATGTTCCTTTGTAAAATTTATTCCCCGGCGAAAGCGTTCTGAGCCCTCTTGGTGTTACAAGCTCTTTATCTGCTACATCAAGGATCTTCTTCATCTGGTCCTTTTCAAGCATTGTGTATGGGAGAGAAACGGCAATTACCATATTAGGCCTGACAAAAAAGTTTTTGCCTTCAGTATCATTGACATAATCAGCCAGATAACCTGCTTTTTCGTCCCAGAATAATTCAATAAAAGATTTTTTAATTTGGTCGGGGAGGTAATCATACTCCTTAATGAACTTTTTATCTTTTTGGTTTTTAGCCATTTCAAGAGTACAACATACCGCATTATACCACAAGGCATTTATCTCCACTGCATAACCTTTGCGCGGAGTAACCGGGATACCGTTAACAACAGCATCCATCCAGGTGAGTGATTTGCCAGGAGCGTCAGCATAAACCAGCCCATTGTCACTCATATGGATATTGAATGCTGTTCCGTTCTTATAAGCATTCAGAACCGATTTTGCCGCCTCGCCGTATCGTTCATAGCAATCAGAACCACCGTTTTCCATATACTGATGAAGTGCCCAGAAAAACCACAAAGGTGCGTCTACGGAATTAAATGCGTAATGGCCTCCTGTTCCCATATTGGGAAACAGGCCATCCTTCATTCTGTTCACCTGAGTATCAAGCACTTCCCTGTAAAGTGCAAGCTTATGTCTGGCCAGTGCAATCCCCGGAAGTGATATAAATGTATCTCTTCCCCAGGCTCCGAACCATGGATACCCGGCAATAATAAGGGTTCCTCCGCCTCTTTTTTCAACAAACTGCTGGGCTGCATTACGAAGACAGTTCACAAAATTGTCGCGGGGAATTTTGCCAGATACATTCTTTGTGAATTTAGACTTAAATCCTGTCGGATTTTCCTCCTTTGTTGAAGCTGAAAATATTATGCTGTCTCCTTTCTTTGCATCCAACTCAAAGAAACCCGGAGTAAAAAGATCTTCAGAATAATCATACCCTCTTTTCTGCTCTTCAATATATTCAACCCCAAGATACCAGTCGGGCACATGTATGAATTCAGCTTTTTTAGAAAACTGCATGTGAAGAAATGGGAATCCTTCATACATTTTTGATTTAATTCCGCTTTTAACGGGTTCTATCTTTGTGTTTGCTGCCAGGTTTGCATGAGTAAGCTCGTGTATGCTCCTGAAAGCCAGAAATGGTCTAATCTGGAGCTTCATAGGTTCCGATGCCTCAAGTATTGTGTACCTCACGAGCAATTGTTCTTCATAATGGACGAAAAGTTTTTCCACTTTAAGTAAAACATTCCCTACCCTGAAAACTCTTACCGGAATATTTTCAGTCTCAAAATCCTCAATATATTTGTGTCCTTTCGGGCTGAAATAATCGCCCTTATACTTACGAATTCCAATATTGAAACTTTTATCATTATTCAAAACAGTAACGTCGAGTGATGAAAGTAAAACGAACCTTCCTCCGCCGAGTTCATCCACAGGA
>Ga0209575_10000834_pt1 | contig 15129 bp, 13 predicted proteins | sample Medcelwee11metaG_FD_187172 | JGI IMG/M metagenome (GOLD analysis project Ga0209575, IMG submission 187172) | Freshwater pond sediment microbial communities from the University of Edinburgh, under environmental carbon perturbations - Medium... | ecosystem: Environmental > Aquatic > Freshwater >...
ACTTACAGCTTGAAGTACCTCCGTATTCAATCCTTTAGCTCCCAGCGAGAACCAGAATCCATCATCAGCGAGTGAAGCAGCCAGGTTGCTGCTGCCCCTGAATCCGTGAATTACCCATGGCCGGCCGGGTTTGACCTCCCTGCGCGCACGCCTCAGTACATCCCACCCTTTGACGCAATGGATCACAACAGGCTTCCCCATCTCCTCTGCAATATGTGCCTGGAAAAGAAAGGCACGGTACTGCACCTCCCCCTGCGCTCCCCTGAGCCGGTCAAACCCGGCCTCGCCGATCATTACAACATGCGGGTGAGCTGCGGTGAGCAGAAGCTCTGTCTGCAGTTGGGGAAGATTATCATCCGTCAGCTGCCAGGGATGTATGCCGGCAGAAAAGAGGATATTGACAGGAAAATCAACCGGAATCTCCTCCCCTGCCATAAGGTTCATTACGGAGATGGTTCCCGCTCCGCCACTAATTCTATGAGTGTGAAAATCAATAAATCTTATTTCACCCTCATGGTTCATGAGACTGATGATGAGAGTCGTTCCGTGCCATTGTCCAGGCGGCGCAACGTCTCATCCCTTCCCGTCAGCTCAATAATGTCAAAGAGGTGGGGGCCTCTTGATTCTCCGACAATCAGGAGTCTGAAGAGGTTGAGAATGGTGCCTGTGTTATACGGACTCCCGGCAATCCACTCCTTGACTCTTTTTTCAAGCGTCTCGGAAATGAAGGGCTCCACCCCGGCAACAACATCACGCAGTTCCCTCATTTGCATAAGGGAGTCTGAATTCCAACGCTTCCGTACGACCTCCTGGTCATATTTTTCAGGGGCGACAAAGAAAAAGTCTGCTTCATGCCACAGGTCCTTCACGAACCCGGCCCTCTCCTTCACCAGAGAGATGATCCTCACGAGTGTGTCACGGCGGGGACTGAACCCTTTCTCCTTCACTACCGGCATGAAGAGATCTGCAAGCTCCTCATCGCTCTTCATATGAAAATATCTTGTATTGAACCACTTCGCCTTCTCGGGGTCAAACCGTGAACCAGACTTCCCCACCCTGTCGATTGTGAATGCAGCAATCAGCTCATCCATTGTGAATATTTCCTGCTCCGTTCCCGGGTTCCATCCCAGGAGGGCCAGCATGTTCACAAAAGCTTCGGGGAAATAGCCCTCTTCACGGTACCCGGAGGCTGTTTCGCCATAAGGCCAGTAGAGCGGAAATACGGGAAATCCCATCTTGTCACCGTCGCGTTTACTCAGTTTGCCCTTGCCGGTGGGTTTGAGCAGCAGAGGAAGGTGCGCAAAAAGAGGTGCATCCCAGCCGAAACTGCGGTAGAGCATCACATGCAGCGGAAGTGACGGAAGCCACTCCTCTCCCCTGATCACGTGGGAGATCTCCATCAGGTGGTCATCAACAATGTTAGCCAGGTGATAGGTTGGCATACCGTCAGACTTGTAGAGCACCTTGTCATCAAGAGTCGATGTGTTTACAACAATTTCACCTCTTATAAGGTCGGCAAAGTGAATATCTTCATTGTCCGGCATGCGGTACCTTACAACATAATGTTCGCCGGATTCGATGCGCTGCTTAACCTCCTCTGAGCTCATGGTCAGGGAATTGCACATGTTCATCCTCGTTGTACAGCCGTAATTGAATGTCTCGCCGCGCGATTCGTGCTCCTGTCTCAGCCGGTCCAGTTCCTCAGGAGTATCGAAGGCGTAATATGCATCTCCCTTGCCGGTGAGCTCATCAGCATAGCGGTGATATATCTCCTTCCTGTCGCTCTGCCTGTAAGGTGCAAAGGGGCCGCCCTCACGCACTCCCTCATCGACCTTTATGCCGGCCCACTCAAGTGAGTCCATTATGTACTCCTCCGCTCCTTCGACATAACGGGTCTGGTCCGTATCTTCGATGCGCAGGATGAAGGTCCCGCCATGATGTCGGGCAAAAAGGAAGTTATAGAGTGCAGTTCGTACGCCGCCGATGTGCAGCGGTCCGGTGGGGCTTGGGGCAAAACGCACCCGTATCTTTCTGTTTATCATATCCTGAATCTAAAGCTTATAGGGTTCCCTGTAGTTGTAGCGGAGCATTGCTGCAGCGGCACCGTCGGCATCATCGGTAAACGTCTCTGCCGAAGGATCCCACCTGATTGTCCGGTTAAGCATCACGGCAATGTTTCCAAGTGTGCACACGGTGCAGGAACTGTGTCCGGTCTCCACCGGCACCACAGGGTCAGTACGCTTGCGAACAGCTTCAATGAAGTCAAGCTGGTGCGGTATCTTCGTTTCATAGGGACCATCCTTCTCTTCCCCGGCTACCACGGGCGGATTAAGACCCGGGTCAGAGGCGCTATAGTGCTCGCGTGACACCTCAATCCATCCTTTGTCTCCCCAGAACTTGACACCTTTTGTTTTCTTTTCGTCAAATGGTTCCGAAGTCATCACTGTTCCGGTTGAATACACCCACTTGATGTATTCTGATCCGTCGCCGATAGGAGATATCTCCACAGGACCGTTTCCGTCCATACCCAGCCCCCACTGGGCCACGTCAAACATATGTGCCCCCCAGTCGGTGGTGAACCCGCCGCCGGTCTCACGATACCAGCGCCATCCGGCCCAGAACTCCTCATCGCGCGGAGGATCAAGTGAGATCGGCGGATTGAGTTCGGGATTGTAATGTATGGTTTCAGGCAGCGGTCCGAGCCACAGGTCCCAGTTAAGTCCTTCAGGGACAGTCACTGCCGGCAGGTCATAAGGCTTCGGCGGCGGTCCTACATGTGCATTTACAAGTGTAATCGAGCCCAGCGCTCCGGACCTTACCATATTGACTGCGTGGCGGAAATTGGGGTCAGATCTCTGCTGGCTACCCACGCCAAGTACCCTGCCGGTCTCACGCACCGTCTTTTTCAACTGCTGACCTTCATGTATAGTAAATGTCAATGGTTTCTCAAGATAAACATCCTTCCCTGCCCTGAGAGCTGCAATGGCAATCATGGCATGGGCATGGTCAGGCACGGCAATCACAACAGCATCAATATCTTTCCTTCCAAGCAGATCATCATATCTCTCATAGGTGTCTACCTTAACCTTTCTGCCTGCCCCTGAATAATGCTCATCTGCCCTGCTCTGAAAGCGTGTCCGCTTATCGGCATAAACATCGCATCCGGCTACAACGTCTACGCCAGGTATCCTTATAAAGCCATCCATCAGGTACATAGCCTGGCGGCCAAGGCCGATAAACCCGAGCCTGATCAGTCCCGGATCTTTCTTTCCGGAACAGGAGACGGCTGATGCAGGAATAATCAATGTCCCGGCGAGGCCGAGAGCAGCACTTCCCAGGAATTCCCTCCTGTTAAGTGACCTGGTTTGTGTTTTCATGAGAGTATAATTACTGATGATTTGTCTTCTGCAGGCAAATATAACTCTATTGCTGATTTGACTGAAGCCGGAGTTATAACATAATGTAAAGTTCTGATTTAATTCCCCGCCGAAACATCCGGAAATACTGGTGTGAAAAGCCTCCGGTCATCCCTCCCCGGCAAACAGCCATCCGGTTATTGAACTATTATTGTAATTTTAAACCAGATCAATTCACCCCAAATGGAAATTACAATCCGCCATAATCCAAAGCTTTTATGAATCAATGGAATAATCAGATTGCCAGGATCAAATATAATGTCTATGAATAAAGCACTTACTGTCGTCATCCTGCTATTTGTCATTACGATGTCAGCGACTCAGGAATGTCCCGGGCAGGATCTGAAAGGGAAGCGGGTACTCATAGTCTTCGGCGGATGGGACGGTCATGAGCCGGGCAAATATGTTGCACTTCTTCTCCCCTGGCTTCGCTCCGAAGGAGCCATTGCAGATACAACATCGTCACTTGACGTATATGCTGACAGTACTTACATGAGCAGGGTTGATCTGATAATACAGGCTTATACGATGGCTACGATAACACCTGAGCAGGAGGAGGGGTTGCTCGCGGCTGTGCGAGGTGGTGCCGGTCTTGCAGGCTGGCATGGCGGTCTGGCTGATTCCTTCAGGAATAACCCTTCATATCAGTATATGGTTGGAGGACAATGGGTAGCCCATCCGGGTGGTATAATAGACTATAGTGTAACAATTACCGATGGTGATGACCCGGTCACCGCAGGTCTTTCAGACTTCGCCATGCACAGCGAGCAGTACTATATGCATGTTGACCCCAACGTTAAAGTGCTGGCAACAACCACTTTTACAGGTAAATATGACTACTGGTCCGATGAATGCACCATGCCGGTTGTGTGGAAGAAGATGTATGGGATGGGAAGGGTCTTCTATTCCTCTCTTGGCCATGTGGCCTCAGACATGGAGGTACCGGAAGCGCTCGAGATACTGAAGAGGGGAATACGCTGGAGCGCCGAAAGCCGGTACTCACCTACCGGAAGCCTTGTTAAGCCCGCATACTGAATGTTGCCCGGCGAACCTCAAAAATCATATTTTCCAACTTCTATTTGTATTATTTTTACGTCATAACGAATTAATCGTCAGTAGCGATGAAGAAGATGAAAGCTCTCGTCAAGGCCCAGGCTGCCAAGGGATTATGGATGCAGGAAGTACCAGTCCCGGAGCCCGGCTACAATGATGTGATCATAAAAGTAAAGAAATCTGCCATCTGTGGCACCGACCTCCATATATACGAATGGAACGAGTGGGCGCAGAAAACAATCAGGGTGGGGATGACAATAGGGCATGAATACATGGGTCATGTGGAGAAGGCCGGCCCTGGCGTCACAAACGTCAAAGTAGGTGACAGGGTCACCGGTGAAGGGCATCTCTTTTGCGGCACATGCCGCAACTGCCGCAGGGGCCGCGAGCATGTCTGCGAGAACACCGTGGGCATTGGCGTGCACATCGACGGCTCATTCGCGGAGTATGTAAAGGTACCAGCCCGTAACGTCGTGCTCCTTGACCAGCGTATTCCCGATGATTGGGCAGCCATCATGGATCCTTTCGGGAATGCCACTCATACAGCGCTTGCCTTCCCGTTGCTGGGGGAGGATGTGCTCATCACCGGCTCGGGACTGATAGGCAGCATGGCGGTAGCAATCGCTAAATTCGCCGGCGCCCGTAATGTTGTGGCCACAGACCTGAGTGACTATCGCCTTGAGCTGGCAAAAAAGATGGGTGCCACCAGGGTTATCAATCCCAAAAAGGGTGAGAAGATAAGTGACGTGCTTGAACCACTGCACATGAAGGGTTTTGACGTGGGGCTTGAAATGTCCGGTTCCCCGGCTGCCTTCCGGGAGATGATTTCCAATATGTACAACGGATCCAACATCGCCCTGCTGGGGATACTTCCCTCCAACTTCGAGGTGCCATGGAGTGATATCATTTTTAAGGCGCTGACCCTTAAGGGAATATACGGACGCGAGATGTGGGAGACCTGGTATAAGATGCAGATGATGATAATAGGAGGCATTAATCTTGATCCGATCATCACGCACCGTTTCATGATCGACGATTTCCAGAAGGGATTTGACATAATGGAAGAGGGTAACTGCGGAAAGGTGATCCTCAGCTGGGACTGAGTGTGGCGGACCAATAACTATTGAATTCTAAAATCAAGGACATGTATACAGATTATAAACTATTCCTCGGGAAGACCATTGAAGAGATAAGGGAGGCCGGGCTCTACAAGAACGAGCGTGTGATTGTTTCTCCGCAGGGTGCGGAGATAACGCTCAATACCGGTCAGAAAGTGCTGAACTTCTGCGCCAACAACTACCTGGGACTCTCCGCCAACGCGAAGCTGGTTGAAGCCGCAAAGACAGCACTTGAGACTCATGGTTATGGTATGTCATCGGTACGGTTCATATGCGGAACCGGTGACCTGCACAAGGAGCTGGAGCGCAAACTGGCGGATTTCTTCGGGACGGAGGACACAATCCTCTATGCTGCCTGTTTTGATGCCAACGGCGGTGTCTTTGAACCTCTCCTCTCGGAGGAAGATGCGATCATCTCCGACTCACTGAACCACGCCTCCATCATTGACGGAGTCAGGCTTTGCAAGGCACAGCGCTACCGCTATGCAAACGCCGACATGAAGGATCTTGAGGAGCAACTTAAAGCAGCGCAGGCACAAAGATTCAGGCTGATAGTCACTGACGGGGTCTTTTCTATGGACGGAAATGTGGCGCCGCTTGACAGGATCTATGAGCTGGCAAATAAATACAATGCAATGGTCATGGTTGATGAGTGCCACTCTGCCGGAGTGGTAGGGGAAACGGGCCGTGGCATCACCGAACTCTTTAACCTGAAAGGAAAGATAGAGATAATCACCGGAACCCTGGGCAAGGCCTTTGGAGGTGCTATCGGCGGTTTCACAACCGGTAAAAAGGAGATCATTGAGATGCTGCGTCAGCGCTCCAGGCCATACCTCTTCTCCAATGCCATCCCGCCATTGGTTGCAGCTGCAGGAATCAGGATGCTGGAGATGATGACTGAGACCAACGAGTTGCAGGACAAGCTGCACCACAACACGAAATATTTCATGGAGAAGATGCTTAAGGCAGGTTTCGATATTAAACCCACCCAGTCAGCTATCTGCGCCGTGATGCTTTATGATGCCAAATTGTCGCAGGAGATGGCCGCAAAACTTTTAAATGAAGGCATTTACGTCACAGGATTTTACTATCCCGTAGTTCCAAAGGACAAGGCACGCATCAGGGTGCAGCTCTCAGCGGCCCATGAGCCGGAACACCTTGACAAGGCTATCGCAGCCTTCACCAAGGTCGGCAGGGAGCTCGGAGTCCTGAAAATGGCTTAAGCCAGCTTCTTAAATAATTCTGTACATATAAGGGGAATGCTTTATGTTTTCCCCTTCTTTCTTGCTTTTTTCAGACAATTTCTTATATTTACTGAAATATATCTGAAATGTTACAAGCGTTGAGCCTGCGGAAGGCGTTAAGAGCCGTAATGTTTCTACTGACCTGTCTATTCATGATGGGTTGCTACAGTCTGAAGAGTGTACCGGTAAGCGGTATTCCGGCAGAAAGACAAATCCTGATTGTGCATGCTGATGACAACTTCTGGACTCTCGACAGTTATTCCGTATCGGAAGGGATACTGACCGGACATATCGCCCCCGGTGATCTGAAGGTTAAAACGGGTAAGAGTGCGCATCTCTATGTGGCACCCTCAACGGCAGTCAAAGTGGAAGGTGAAACCGTGACGGTACCAACAGCAAATATCGCCAAGGCCGACTATATGGCCATCAAAATGGAGGATACTTTAGGTTTTGGCGCCATATGGGCAGGAGTACTCTTTACCCTGTTCCTGTTTATCTTCTCATGATCCATGCCTGCCGTTTCCACACCAGGGAGAAGAGTATGATTACGACCAGATCCACTTTAAAATTAAGCACAATGAAAAACTTCAGTATTGTTCAGAAGATTGTCGCCTCGGTTCTGTCAGCTCTGTTAATAATCCAGTTTTCCGGGTGTCGTACTCTTGCCCCGCTGCCCCGCAACGACATCCAGTATTCTGAAAAAAATCACTATTACATCCACGGCACCAATTCATCATTCGAGGTTTCCGGGACAACAATCGATAACGGCATCTTCACAGGTATTGTTTCTCACCCGGCCACAAAACCGGCCAAAGGGCAGTTAATGCACCTCTATGTCGCCCCTGATTCGGTAATTAAAATTGACGGACAGGTAATCAGTGTGCCTGTTTCCAATATCGCAAAAGCTGAAATATACAAGGTTGATGCAGGGAAGGTTGTTGCAATAGCAGCCGGAACCGCCACGGGTGCTTTCTGGACTTATATTATTATAGTCCTGATTACCAAAGGCATCTCATGTCCCTACGTTTATAGCGAAAGTGCCACGGATGTTACCCTGGAAGGAGAGTTATACAGCGGAGCAACAGCAACACCCATTGAAAGAGATGATTATATAAATCTGAAGGCTATCAGCCCTGTGGATGATCAGTACAAGATAAGGATTACAAACGAGGTACATGAGATTCAGAATACCAACCTGGCCGAGCTACTGGTTTTTGACCATCCGGCAGATGCAGAAGTCCTGGTGGACAAATATGGTGTTGCCCATTCAATTTCAGATATGGCCCAACCAGTCAGTGCCACAGATACCTATGGGAAGTCAATTCTGGCCGAACTCAAAGATTGTGACACTAAAATGCACATCAGTGAAATCCGCAACGATGCGCTGCTGTTTGACACAATAAGCCTCTCTTTTGAAAGGCCCGCACACAGCGCACAGGCCAGGCTTGTGATATCAGCAAAAAACACAATGTGGCTTGATTACATGTTTGCCCGGTTATCTGATATGTTTGGCAGCAGGTATGATGAATGGGTTAAGATGAGGAACAGGAGGTCACGTGAGGATCTCCTGCAATGGTCACTTGACCAGGGCATTCCGCTTGCCGTCTATCTTGAAACAAACAGCGGACTCAAATTTGTCGACTACTACAATGTGCCTGGTCCGGCCAGGTATAAAAAGGATGTGCTGCAGCTTGACCTTTCGGGTGTCAGCGGGGACAGAGTGAATGTCAAACTTGTATCTGGAGTAATGTTCTGGGACCTTGATTATGCGGGTATGGATTTCACCGATGACAAAGACATGGCAAAAACCGTTGTCAGTATGACCTGTGCCGCTGATGAAACCGGCAAAGAGGTTTCACATCTTCTGCGATATGATGATGATAAGTACCTCGTTCAACCGTTAATCAACAACGAGGCGCGTCTGACCTATAAAGCACCCCCTGCTTTGCCGGGAACGGAAAGAACCGTTATCCTTCACAGCAAGGGCAATTATGAACCTATACGTACTGCAACAGGCAAACCGGACATGAAATTACTGATTAGTATGCGCCAGCCCGGAATGTTCACCCGATTTACCAAAGATCACTTCCTGAAATATTACGCCGGTGTGAACAATATGAGAAACTGAAATGTTATATTTGCCGCAACAAAAAATAAAATGCTATTAAACAGCACACATCATCACCATCATCATACTTGCTCTCAGGCGAGATGAGAATGGTGTATAGCAATCACTGATATCATAAACCCGTCTGAGCAGATCAGGCGGGTTTTTTGTTGCTGCACGGTCTGCTCGGAACTAAAAATAGAAAAGTACAATGAGCATACTGAAAATTGCAATCCAGAAGAGCGGACGTCTTAGTGAGAGCTCCCGCAAATTGTTTGAAGAGTGCGGCATCAAGATTACCAACGGCTCAGGCAGCCTGAAGGTTATAGCAGGGAACTTCCCCGTGGAGATACTCCTTCTCCGTGATGATGATATCCCCCAGTACGTTGAACAGCAGGTAGCTGACATCGGGATAGTGGGTGAAAACACTGTTTTTGAGAAAAAGAAAGATGTGGATGTGCTTGAACAGCTGGGATTTGCCGGCTGCCGTCTCAGCCTTGCCATCCCGAAGGACGATGAATATACGGGTCCGGGATTCTTCATGAACAAGAAAGTTGCCACGAGCTATCCGGTGCTTCTCAGTGAGTATTTCGCTGAAAAAGACATCAACGCCGAAATAGAGGAGCTGAGCGGCAGCGTTGAGATAGCCCCGGGAATAGGGCTTGCCGATGGAATTTGTGATATCGTCAGCTCCGGAAGCACCCTGCTTACGAACGGCCTGCGCGAGGTGGAGACAATCATGAAGAGCCAGGCGGTGATAATTGCAAACAGGGACCTCAGCGGGGAGAAGAAAGAGATACTTGAAAAACTGCTCTTCCGGATCAGGGCGGTAAAAAATGCAAGGGAGAACAAGTACATACTGCTCAATGCCCCTGAGGAAGCAGTGAGTGAAATATGCAGGATACTTCCGGGAATGAAAAGCCCGACGATACTGCCGCTGGCAGAGAAGGGATGGTGCAGCCTCCACTCCGTTGTCAAGGAAGATGAGTTCTGGGAGAGGATTGACCAACTCAGGGCAGCAGGGGCTGAAGGAATCCTCGTAATTCCTATTGAAAAAATGATAGTGTGATGAAGAAGCTGATATACCCTTCGCCGGCTGAAATCAGCAAGGCCCTCGCGAGGCCCTCGGAAGGTACCGGCGATATTGACAGCAGCGTAAGGTGGGTGCTCTCACGTGTAAGGGCAGAGGGCGACTTCGCTCTGCGTGAATTCTCAGAGAAATTTGACGGCTGTGCAACGGATTCATTCCTGGTTGATGAGACCTCCATTCAGGAAGCTGAGAAACAGGTACCCGGGAAACTCATGGAGGCAATGCGTGCAGCCCATGCAGGCATCACGGCCTTTCACTCTGCACAGCTGAAGGAGACTGAGGCGGTAGAAACTGCTGAGGGAGTAAGGTGCTGGAGCCGTGATGTGCCGATAGGAAAGGTGGGTCTGTATATACCCGGAGGCACAGCCCCCCTGTTCTCAACCGTAATGATGCTGGCCATACCTGCACGCCTGGCAGGATGCCGTGACATCATCCTCTGCACGCCTCCGGGGAAAGATGGAAATGTCAATCCGCTCATCCTTCATGCAGCCAGCCTGTGCGGGGTGACCGCAGTATATAAAATCGGCGGTGCACAGGCAATCGCGGCTATGGCTTACGGCACAGAGACGGTGCCCGCTGTGTATAAAATATTCGGGCCGGGAAACAGGTACGTGACAAGAGCCAAGGAGCTTGTACAACTTGAGGGTATTGCTATAGATATGCCGGCAGGACCCAGTGAACTGCTTGTAATTGCCGATGATAATGCCAACCCTGCCTTCGTGGCTGCCGATCTCATCTCGCAGGCTGAACACGGAACTGACAGCCAGGTTGTATTGCTCACCAACAGCCAGCCGATGCTCGAAAAAGTACAGAGGGAGGTCGAAGAGCAGGTAATGAAGATCCCGAGAAGTGAGATAGCCGGAAAATCACTTGCAAACAGCTCTCTGATTCTTCTCCGTGATATTGATGAATGCCTCAGGATCAGCAATCAATATGCTCCTGAACATCTGATAATTGCAACCTCTGATCCGTATGCCCATGCCTCTGCCGTTGTCAACGCAGGGTCAGTGTTTCTCGGAAACTACAGCAGCGAGAGCACGGGCGATTACATGACCGGCCCCAACCATACATTGCCTACCTCGGGCTATGCCAGAAGCCTGAGCGGACTCACAACCAGCAGCTTTGCAAAGAAAATCTTCTACCAGGAAGTAACATCCCGCGGAATAATGAACATAGGTCCGGCAACCGAGTTGCTTGCCACAGCCGAGATGCTTGAAGGACACAGGAATGCAGTATCTGTCAGACTAAAATACTTAAGTGATGAACAGAATTGACCGGCTTGTAAGGCCTAACGTGAGAGCCCTGGTGCCATACTCATCCGCCAGGGATGAATATGAAGGGAAGGAGGGGATCTTCCTTGACGCCAATGAAAGTCCGTTCGGCCCTCTGAACAGGTACCCCGATCCCCGCCAGAGGGAGCTAAGGGCTGCTATCAGTAAACTGAAGGGCGTAGCCGAAGAGATGATCTTCCTCGGTAACGGAAGCGACGAAGTGATTGATCTCTCTTACAGGATCTTCTGCAACCCGGGAACGGACAGGGCCGTGATCTTCCCTCCTACATACGGTATGTACGGCGTCTCAGCGGCGATCAATGACGTTGAGGTTATTAAAGTGCCCCTCGATGAAAACTTCGGTATTGATATTCCCGCATTAACCCCGCTTCTGGCAGATGAGCGGATAAAACTGATTTTCATATGCTCGCCGAACAACCCGACAGGCAACTGCATGGACCCGGAAAGCATTGAGTTCATTATCCGGAATTTTCAGGGAATTGTGGTGATAGACGAGGCCTATGCTGATTTCAGCGGGAAGCCTTCATTCATAGATAAGACAGGGCAGTATGACAACCTGATCGTTATGCAGACCTTCAGCAAGGCCATGGGGATGGCGGCCGCCAGGGTAGGAATGGCCTTCGCATCATCCGAAATACTGAAGTATTTCTTCCGGATGAAACCTCCCTATAACATCAGCCTCCTGAACCAGGAAGCGGCGATTGCAAGACTGAATGATATCAGACCAATTGCCATTCAGACAGAGACCATTGTATCTGAACGGAGGAGACTCTCCGAAAAACTGGCGATGATCCCGTTGGTTGAGAAAGTCTGGCCCTCTGATGCAAACTTCCTGCTGGTTAAGGTGCACGATGCTGATCTGGTCTATAATGCTCTGATTAGCAAAAATATAGTGATCAGAAACAGGAGTCGTGAAATCAGCGGCTGCCTGCGAATTACCGCAGGCACCAGGAGTGAGAATGACAGGCTCCTGGATGAACTTGGTAAAATCGTGATATGAAGGCCGCGCCATTAAAGACACAAATAAGATTGAAAATGTTTCGCATATGAAAAAGGTATTGTTTATTGACAGGGATGGCACCATCCTTAAAGAACCGGCAGATAAGCAGGTAGACAGCCTGGAAAAACTGGAATTCATGCCGGGGGTCATCACTTCACTTTCAGCCATTTCCCTTGAAACAGATTTTGAAATGGTGATGGTGACGAACCAGGACGGGCTTGGCACACCGGCATTCCCGGAAGAGGATTTCCTCCCCCCTCACAATAAAATGCTATCTATCCTCGAAGGTGAAGGGGTCAGGTTCGCGGCGCAGTTCATTGACCGCTCCTTCGAGGAGGATAACTCTCCTTTCCGGAAGCCTGGAACGGCTATGCTCACGAAATACCTGGCACAGGGAGTTGATCTCGGATCATCGTATGTCATCGGCGACCGCCTGACAGATATCGAACTGGCACGGAACCTGGGATGCGGGTCAATCTACATCAGTAATAAAAGAAACGGTGATGCTTCGCTCTGCACTACCGACTGGGATGAGATACGCAGGTTTCTGAAAAAGATACCAAGAAGGGCAGCCGTTTCCAGAAAGACCAGTGAGACGGCCATTGAGGCTGAGATAACCCTTGACGGCACGGGAAAGAGCAACATTGACACGGGCATAGGTTTCCTTGATCATATGATTGACCAGCTGGCACGGCACGGAGGTATCGATATCAGCCTTAAGGCAACCGGAGACCTGAGAGTCGATGAGCATCATCTTGTTGAAGATGTGGCGATAGTCCTCGGGGAGGCCTTTTACATCGCCCTCGGAAGCAAGAAAGGGATCGGCCGGTATGGCTTCACACTCCCGATGGATGACTCACTGGCACAGGTGACACTCGACTTCGGAGGGAGACCATGGCTGACGTGGGATGCAGTCTACAGATCCGAGAGGGTCGGCAATATCCCTTCGGAAATGTTCTCCCACTTTTTCAGATCATTCAGTGACAACGCAAAATGCAACATCCACATTCATGCAGCAGGCGAAAATGAACACCACATGACCGAAGCTATATTCAAGGCTTTTGCCAGGGCCGTAAAAATGGCCGTCGCAGCCACAGACAACAACATTCTCCCATCAACAAAAGGAACATTATGATAGCTGTATTGCAATACAATTCAGGAAACATCAAGTCGGTGCAGGTCGCACTCGAGAGACTGGAACAGGCGGCTGTAATCACATCCGATCCGGAGATTATTACAATGGCAGACAAGGTGATCATACCCGGGGTAGGAGAAGCAGGGTCGGCAATGAAACACCTTAAAGAGAGAGGCCTTGACAGGGTAATTATCTCTTTGAAACAGCCGGTACTCGGCATCTGCCTGGGGCTTCAGCTCATGTGCAAATATTCGGAAGAGGGCGATACAGAATGCCTCGGCATATTCGATGCCTCAGTAAAAAGATTCCCGGCCGGAGCCAAGGTGCCCCACATGGGTTGGAATGACTTTGTCTCTCTGGGTGAAGATCCTATTCTTAAGGGACTAAATCCGGCGGATGATGTATACTATGTCCACAGCTATTACGCAGGAGTCAATGAATACACTACCGCAGTCTGTGAGTACGGACTGCCGTTCTCTGCTGCAATGAGAAGAGACAATTTCTTTGCAACACAGTTCCATCCCGAGAAATCAGCAGGGACAGGAGCCCGCATCCTTGCTAACTTCCTTGGGTTATGAGAATAATTCCTGCAATGGATATTATTGACGGCGCCTGTATCAGGCTGATGCAGGGCGATTATTCACGGAGAACCCTCTACGGCCGGGAACCTGTTGATGTGGCAAGGGAACTTGAAGCGCACGGAATAGAATACCTGCACCTGGTTGACCTTGACGGGGCGCGTGAAGGAAAAATCAGGAATCACAGTGTGCTTGAGACCATTACGGCTAAAACCGGACTGAAGGTTGACTTCAGCGGTGGAATAAGAACTGATGAAGATCTGCGCACCTCTTTCAGTTGCGGTGCCTCACAGGTAACATGCGGGAGCATAGCCGTGACCCAACCCGGCCTTTTTCTCCGGTGGCTGGCCGAATACGGTCCAGGAAGGATAATCCTCGGAGCTGACTTCAGAAACAGAAAGGTAGCAACAGGAGGATGGCTCTCCGGATCTGAAACTGATATTATGACCTTCCTCCGGAACTACAGGTCGGAAGGTGTGCTGTACGCCATGTGCACTGACATTGAAAAGGACGGGATGCTTGACGGACCATCAGTTGAAATGTATAAAGAGATCGTGCAGATTGAAGGCCTGTCACTGATTGCAAGCGGAGGCATTACCTCGCTGGAGGACTTATTGATCCTCCGGGAGACCGGATGCGAGGCAGCCATTATAGGCAAGGCAATTTACGAAGGAAGGATATCACTTAAAGAACTGGCCGGATTATGCTGAAAAAGAGAATCATACCGTGCCTTGACATTAGGGACGGACGGACGGTCAAGGGGGTAAGCTTCGTCAACCTCAGGGATGCCGGAGATCCTGTTGAACTGGCGCGGGCGTACGCTGACCAGGCTGCAGATGAAATTGTGTTTCTTGATATCACTGCGACACATGAAAAGAGAAAAACACTTGCCTCGCTGGTCGAAAAGATTGCCGGAGCCATCAACATCCCGTTCACAGTCGGAGGAGGAATCAGCACCAGGGAGGATGTATCAGTTCTCATCAGCTCAGGGGCTGATAAGGTAAGCGTCAATTCGGCTGCTGTAGCCGAACCCCGGCTGATTTCCCGGCTCGCCGGCAGCTTCGGCAGCCAGTGCATTGTAGTTGCAATTGATGCG
>Ga0209575_10000835_pt1 | contig 15116 bp, 12 predicted proteins | sample Medcelwee11metaG_FD_187172 | JGI IMG/M metagenome (GOLD analysis project Ga0209575, IMG submission 187172) | Freshwater pond sediment microbial communities from the University of Edinburgh, under environmental carbon perturbations - Medium... | ecosystem: Environmental > Aquatic > Freshwater >...
CGCAAACTGATCCGCCTTTTAATTTCAGTTATTTAATAAAGCCGGGAATGACAAAATATGCAGGGCGTACACCAGCAGTTGAATCACCGGCACATAAAATAGTCACCAATGATTTTTTCCGTACAACGGAATTTTGTGGTAATTGTCATAACGAAAAAAATCCTTTCGGAGTATGGGTTAAAAGTACACAGCTGGAATGGAAGGAGGGTCCTTATTCTAAAGAGGGTGTGAGATGCCAGGACTGCCACATGCCAAAGGGAGGTCCATATCTGAACGCGTTAATGGCAAAACCTTATGATGATTCACGTCTCCATCTGTTCCATGGGGCACACGATCCCGGAAAAGTGAAAGGAACAATTGAATTAAGGATTGAACCAGATATTCGGGAGGCAGAACCCGGAGAGAGTATTATTTTCAGGGTTGCCCTGTTTAATCAGAAAACAGGCCACAAGTTCCCGACTGGTTCTGTGGAGGACCGTATAGCCTGGCTGCAGGTTGAAGCTACTGATTCAAAAGGCATTGTTTATCATCTGAATGTCGACAAGAAGGGTTTTGAGGGGGAAGAGTATACAATCTCAGGTGATTACCTTGCTTATCAGGATATGGGGGTTCCTCTCGGTCTGACTGATTTTAAAGGTGTTCAGCGTGATGGAATTCCTGCAGGCAACAGGATTTTCAGGATGGCATATTTTGATCCGGAAGGGCGGATGACTATAATGCAGTGGAATACTGCTACACAAGGGGTTGATTATCGGATTGGTCCGAGAGAAGCAAAAGTTGAAAAGTTCACCTTCAGGCTCCCTTTTAATGTTGCTCCCGGTGAAATGAAAGTGAGGGCAGTGTTAAACTATCAGCTTTTGGTAAAACCGGTTGCCGACTTGCTTAAAGTACCCTCAGAAGAATCTGAAATCAGGATGGTTAATGAACATACCACAACTGTTCAGATATTACCATGATAAATTAAATTAAGATAAACTGTAAACTTAACATTATGAAAAGAATAAAATATTTCAAAACTGTCATTCTGCTAGTCTCCCTGCTTTTTGTCATCCCTTTGAATAAAATTGGTTCCATTCCTGCTTTTGCCAGGAAGTACCAGATAAGCTGCCAGGTTTGCCATGCTCCTGCCATGCCACGGCTTAAAGGTTTTGGGGAAGAGTTTGCCGGGAATGGATTCAGACTTACAGAATATGAATCGCCACGTTATTTCATCCAGGCTGGCGACGACAGACTCTCTCTTTTCAGAGAGCTTCCTCTTGCTATCAGGATGGATGGATTCGCAACATATAATTTTGATAAATCGGGGCAGACCGATTTCGGATCACCTTTTGTCCTGAAGATATTATCAGGAGGTGAAATATCAGAGAAGTTATCTTATTATTTTTATTTTCTTTTAAACGAAAGAGGAACTGTTGCAGGAGTTGAAGATGCTTTTCTGATGTATAACGATCTTTTTGGGACAGGGATAAATTTTTATATCGGACAGTTTCAGGCATCAGATCCCCTTTTCAAAGGTGAGCTGCGGTATACTCTTGAGGAGTATAAAATTTATGCCATCAGACCAGGAAACTCATCCGTAAATCTGAAATATGAAAGGGGAATTATTTTTGAGAAACCATTTTCTTCAGGAACGACAGTTCTGGCTCAAGTACTCAATGGTGCAGGGCTTGGAGAGGCAGGAGAAAATTTCCTGTTCGATAAAGACAAGTATAAGAATGTTATGTTGAGGCTTTCTCAGGAGTTGGGAGATAATTTAAGTATAGGTGTTTTCGGATATTCAGGTAAAGAAAATCTGACAGATACTGTTGGTCTTTTTACGAGCAAAATGATGATGTGGGGTCCTGATATTAAATTAAATTTTGGTGATAAATTCGTACTGAATATGCAGTATGTGAACCGAACTGACTCAAAAGTATTTATGGAAGCTGATGGTTCAAAACTCTCCGATGTTTCAACCCGTGGGGGATTTGCAGAAATTATTTATTCTCCCAAAGGAGATATGAGCAAATGGTATCTTACAGGACTATTTAACTTTGTAGATTCGGATATTGATGAACTTGATTATACAGCCGCTACGTTGCATGCAGGTTACCTGTTGCGACGGAACCTCAGACTCGTGTCGGAATATACTTATAAATTCTCCGGTATCTCCTATGGAAAAGTAAATGCAGGTTTTGTTGCTGCATTCTGAAAACAATTAACCACAGATTCACAAGGAATAAATAAAGAACAACTCTCTTTTATATGTACTTGTGAATCTGTGGTTTAATTATTTTAAAAACTTTTTAAGCTTGCACCCTTTTAAGGTCCTTATCCCCTCTGAAACAGATGTTGCATTTAATATTGCTCCTGCTTCTGTGGTATGGGTATGATCAGTAACAAAGAATTTTGTTTTTACTTCATTTTCTCCAAGGGCTTCATATTTTTTAGCGATTATTTCGTTGAGGTTGATGTAAAAAGCCTTCTTTTTCACGGCAGATTCTTCAGCCCATTTTGCATAATCTTCTGATGATCGGGCAACTTTCCCGTTTTCCCAGATATTTCTCGGGACAAGTGAACATACGATCGGGATTGCTCCCTTAGCTTTTGTATCTGTGATATATTTTCTCATATACCACCCATAGGTGTGTACTATCTCGTGTTTTTTAGTAAGAATATTATCAATCTCCTCTGTCTCTTCCCCTGTTCCCTTAATTGTCCCGCGGGCACGACTGTTATCGTTTATTGCACCTCCATCGTTATGACCAAATTGAACTATTACATAATCGCCTGGTTTCAGCCTTTCAAGAATATTATCCCAGCGGCCTTCGGTAATAAATGTACGGCTGCTTCTCCCTCCGATGGCGAAGTTCTTAACAGATACTTTTGAAGTATCAAATTTCTGATAAAGATAATCGCCCCAGCCCCAGAGGCCCCCATCTCCTTTGCCGCTTCCGTTTTTGACGGTAGAGTCGCCAACAACATAAATGACCGGCTTATCCGGTTTTTCACCTGCAGAACCTGCAGTCAAAAAGAGCAGTAGAATTAACAGAGTTGAATATCGGATCATTTTCTAGAATTTATATAATTCAGTTTTCTCAATTTTTTTATCTGGTAAAGAACCACATCTGAAAGTACTGAAATCAGTTACATTTTTCAGCACAAAAGTTGGAACACCGGCTGCATGTGGCGCTTTGACATTTGTAAATGAAGCTCCCTTAACATCTTCAAGTATAAATGGCGGACGAAAATCTTCATTTTCAAGTTTCATTTCAACATTCACCATTTCAATATTCCTGGCATGCCTTATAAAGAATCCATAGGCCGGTATTTTTATAAATTCCTGTGGATCGGGATATCCTTTTTCCTTCTCAGGAACAATAATATCGGCTTGTTCTTTAGGTGCGCCTCCTTTTACGAGTATAGTGAGATTACTCATTTTAACATCTTCTATGTCATACCCTGGGATGCCGAATACCAGTGAAGCATAATCGGGATTGGAGCTATAAACCACTACGTTGCTGATGTTCACTCTTCTCAATACGCCAACAGGAATTCCTTCAGGGCCTCTCATCCTGGCGCCGATTCTCAGGAAGAATGGAGACCCCATAACATCACGCATTGTAATATTTGATACACTGATATCTTCGAGTATTCCTCCATCGACAGTCTCGAGTGCCAGTCCGCGGCAAAATTCGAAAGTACAGTTGGAAATTGTTATGTTTTTAAATCCTCCGTTAGATTCTGTTCCACATTTGATTCTCCCGGTTACAACTCCACGGTCAGGAACACGGTCAAAGTTTTTACGCTGATAGGTTCCATCAAGGAAGGTACCGATATCAAAACCGAACACCGCGCAATTTGTAATTGTAACATCCTCAGTCGCTCTTGCAAAACCGAGCCCGAAAGAACTTTTAAGCACTATTGCATCATCAAAAGGGGCATTCACACTGCAGTTTGATATGTGTATATGCCTGCAGCAGTCGATATCAAATCCATCGCGGTTTGTGTCAATTTTAACATTATCCAATGTCATATTATCGACACCTGTTGCCAGAAGACAGAAATGACCTCCTCTGAGGATAGAGATATCTTTGATAGTTACATTACGGCAGAGTTTCAGAGCTATTGCCTTATTCCCGATTCCGGGATTCATTCTTCCTGACCTTGTAAGGCCATTGCCAATTATCCATCCATTTCCGGTAATTGCTATATTTTCAAGGTACTCTCCCCAAATCAGGCTGTTATGCCAGTGGCTGTGGCCAAAATCCTGATATTTATCAAATGCATTTGGTTCGGGGGCATCATACCCTCCTTTGCCTGATTCCGGGTCGGCTCCTATAAGAAATGCCCCGTTATCAATAAAAAGGGTAATGTTGTTTTTCAACCGGATAGAAAAACTCAGATAGTTACCTGCAGGGAAATATACAGTTCCTCCTCCTGCTGCCGATGCAGCTTCAATAGCCTTGTTGATTGCATCGGTATCTATTGTCGCACTATCTCCTTTTGCACCGAATTGTCTGACATTATAAAATACCGAATTATCTTTGATCATTGCCCTGATCTGAGCTTCATCCGGAGCAGCAGGAATTACTTCCTGAACTATTGCCTTGTTACGTTTCTGTCCATAGCCAGTTAAAGCTAACGAAACAAGGATTATAATAATAAAAGCGGACTTTAGAATTGTTCTCATTTTCATATCTGATGTTTAATTGTTTTAAAAGGGATTCTCAAAAAAGAAAAATTTGGCCAAACAATATAGCAAAAATTGATCCGTGAACAAATTTACCGAGATATATAATATCTTATCTTGCATAGGGTAAATAAATCATTTTATGGGTTTAAGGAATTCCTTATTTACTAATCAGCTTTTTAAGGACGTATCTACTCTTGTTTCCGGATCTGTAGTTGCACAGATCATCGGTTTTGCTTTCCTCCCGGTACTTACAAGGCTCTTTCTGCCTGAAGAATTCGGAATATTCTACTTTTTCCTGACTACTGCATCTATTCTTTCGATAATAACAACAGGAGGTTATGAAAAATCATTTATTATTTCCAGATCTGAAGCCGATGCAAAACATCTGTTATTGTTTTCCCTAATGCTGGCTGCAGGGGTAACTGTTTTAAGTTTCATTATTTTATTTTTACTCCGCCAGGCCGATAGCGATTTATTTCAAACAAGACAGAGCAGGCTGATGTTATGGTTTATTCCTTTATATTCATTGTTTTCAGGCATATTCAGAATCTTTCAGAACTGGTCAGTAAGAAACAGAAATTTTAACCTTGTTTCAGGGTCCAATATTATACGCTCAGGATCGCTTTCGGTTCTGCAATCAGGCCTGGGTCTGCTAAATACAGGTACTCCCGGATTAATAACAGGCAGCTGCCTGAGCTATCTGTTCCCGGTATTGTATCAGTTCAGAAAAGAAAAGATGGCAATTAAGAATATTTCACATGGATCAATCAGGGATGCATGGAAACTTGGGAAGGAATACAGAAGTTATCCTTTTTTTAAAATGCCTTCAGACTTATTAAATGAGGCTAGTATTCAGTTACCGGTTTATGTACTGATATCAGCTTTTAGTAAAACTGTTACAGGGATTTATACTTTGCCTCAAAAGATTATGAGTCAGCCGTCTAAATTTATCGGACAGGCAGTTGGAGAGGTTTATTATCGGCGGGCATCAGAGATGAATTTAAGGGGCATGGATCTGTCTGATTTAAGTTTCAAAACTTTCAAAATGCTGTTCCTTACCGGAATAGTTCCATTCGTTATTATCATGTTCTGGGGGCCGGATATATTTTCATTTGTCTTCAGCAAGGAATGGGTCCAGAGCGGAAGAATAGCAGCATGGCTCAGTCCATGGCTTTTCTTTGTTTTTACAGGTTCACCGATAACTTATATTTTCCTGTTAAAAGATAAACTTCGTCTCTCCTTTGTTCTGAATGTTGTTTTAATACTTGTCAGGCTGGGAGCACTGTTAACCGGTGCGCTTATTTTCAATGATCTTGAAATTACAATAATTCTTTTTTCTGCAGTAAGTTTTCTTTACTGGGTGTGGATTACCTTTTATTCTTTACACCTCTGCGGTAATAACTATATTAAAATTCTCTTCTTTTCAGTGTCTGTTATCATCCTGACAGTTATCCCAATGGGGATACTTAAATTATTACTGTTATGAAAATCCTTTTATCAAAATACCGGTGGTTTAATAAAGATAATGTCTGGGTTACTGGTTTTATTATGGAAAAGGACCAGATACTCCAAAATAATGATCTTGCCTCTTTCTTTTCAGTGGCTGATTCCTTTTTGAAACTTGAATCAATCCTGAAATCTGCAAATGGCCAGTTTTCTGTTATTATAAAATCAACCGGCGAGATTTGGACAGCTTCAGACAGGCTCAGGAATTACCCGGTATTTTATACAAAATTTAATGGTGAGTTTTATATAAGTGACGACAGTTACAGGCTTGCCGGAGTGCACCCTGTATCAGAATTTAATTCTGTTGCAAAAACATGCTTCCAGGCAGCCGGATTTGTAATAAACAATCAAACCCTGATTAAAAATGTTTACCAGGTTGAGGCAGGAGGTTTTGCGGTTCTGGGCGACCTGATCAGATCAGGTTATTACTATAACAGCACTCAGGAAAAGATCATTCAAAAGGATTTTAATGATTTTTCGGAAGAACTGGGATCTTTGATAAGAGAAGTCTTCGGAAGTTATTTCAGATCCTTAAAAAACAGGTTTATCGCGATTCCATTGTCCGGCGGATTTGATTCAAGACTTATTGCTGCTATGTGTTCCGAATATCACCCTGAGAATGTCATTTGCTACACTTATGGCGCAAAGAATAATCCGGAGGTTTCACCTGCACGTGAAGTTGCAAAACGACTAGGGTTTAAATGGATCAATGTTGTATATGATGAACAACTCATAAATGGTTTTCTTGATGATAATATTTTTAAAGAGTACTATCCCTTTGCGTCACAATTATCCGGGATGTTTTTTTTACAGGAGTACTTTGCCGTAAAATTTATAAAAGAAAAAAAGCTTATCCCCGACGACACTGTTTTTATTCCGGGTTTTACGGGAGATGTCCTTGCCGGCAGCCATCTTTCTCCGGGTATGAATATTTACAGTACCAGGGAGCGGATTGCAGAATTGATATTCAGAGAATATTTCAGATTAATAAAGCTCTCAGCGACAGATAAATCTGCAATAACAGACCTTATCTGCGACAGGATCGAAGGAGGGAGATTACCTGTCTGGAAGGTGGTTGAGTCCTTTGATATGAAAGAGCGGCAGGCAAAGTTTGTGGTCAATTCAGCCAGTGTATTCAAGTATTTTGGATACGATTATATTCTTCCTTTCTGGGATAATCGTCTGATTGATTATTTTTCGGTAGTCCCTTTTCATTTCAAGCTCAATAAGAAACTATATGATCATGTTTTAAAAGAAATGATTTTTAAAGCGAGGGATCTTAATTTTACAAACGAAATAAATCCAACAGGAGGGCAAAAAAGGCTGCAGCAGGTCAAGGAAAAAATCAAGCTGCTATTGCCTTATAAGGTGAGGAATCTGTTTATTGAAAAAAGTAGTCCGATTTTTTATGACAAAATAACACAACTGATGATAGATGATTTTGGAGATAGTCCTTTAGTCGAACCGCGACAGATGAATTATTACAATTCATATATTTCACAGTGGTATCTGTTAAAAACGAAGGAGTATTTTAAAATCTGAAGAGTACGAATGTGGTTCAATTATCTGTTTATCAACATCTCAAGTACTTTTTCATCAACTTCAAAAACGGTTCCGTGTCTTACTCCTTCAGGGAAAGATACTTTTTCCGAAATATCGGTCCAGGTTTTCATATCTGTGGAAATCACAGCCCCCATCTTTTTCTCTGTATACTTATCAAAATAGACGAACCATCTATTCCCGATCTTAATTGAAGTCGGGCCTTCGGCCCAGTATTTTCCGGTAATCGGTTCAGAAGGTGCTGAATAGGGGCCATAGAGATTCTTTGAAGTAGTGACCCTGATATTTTTCTGCGGAGGAGTTCTTGTTTCGTCTTTTACAAACATCACCCATTTTTTAGCTGCTTTTATAATGGTAGCATCAATTACACTAAAGCCTTTGTCGTAAAAAAGTTTTGTTTCGGAGTATGTTTTAAAATCCTTTGTAGTTAAGGAGTATATCCTGTGGTTATAACCTGTGTCCCCTGCCTTTTCAGTATCCGGGAAGCGTTCGGGAATTGTTGTAGCCCAAATAATCAGGAACTGTTTTTCTTTTTTGTCGTAGGTGATTTCCGGAGCCCAGGTATTTCTTGCAGCAGGTTCCCTGTCCATTACAATAATATATTTTTGTTCTGACCATTTAATCAGATCTGTTGATGAGGCATAACCTATTCCCCGTTCAGTCCAGCCTGCTGTCCATACCATGTGGAAAATGCCATCATCTGTTCTTATAATGCAGGGATCACGCATAAGCCTGGATATCCCGACTATTGGAGTAAGAAACGATTTATCATTATTAAGGGCAGTGAAAGTGTATCCGTCCCTGCTGTATGCCAGATGCAGGCCATCTTCACCATTTCCCCTGAAGTATGAAAAGAGATATGCTTTTCCCTTATCGGCACCAGAAAGGGAGAGGGTGATAAAAGTCGAAATAATAATAAAAAAGTTTCTCATTTTTTAGATTCAGGGTTAAACTTCATAATTGTTTCATAAACCCGCTGTTTAGTCTCCTCCGGTGAAGGGTTTAGTTCTTCAGTGGTAAAAGTACCATTTTCAATATTAATTCTTTCAAAAACCATCAGGTACAGATCGAAAATGATTTCCAGGCTGAGCTGGTATCGTGGTTCAAGAAGTGGTCTGACTTTTTTAATCATTTGATATGTTTTCTGGCGGTATTGATCAGCCAGATTATAGTATTCTCTTATAAGATTCCTGAAACTGACTGTTACCGGGTGACCACAGGAAATATCTAACAGATCCTGGCGTTTCAGATTGTTTTTTTCTATCAGTGTGTCAGCAAAATAGTTCAGATTATTAAGCTGATCTTTCTGAAAATCACGAATAATATGTACAATGTAACTGAATATTGCGCAGGGAGTTGCAACTTCTTTAACATCGAAAGCAGGAGCTTCAAAATTTCCATTTTTCTTTTCCAGTCCGTTCAGGTGGACAAAAATTGAAGCAGGGGCAACTGAAGCACCGCCGGAATATTCCAGGAAAGCATCTATTGTGGGGAATCCATCATTATTGATGTCATAGATCATCGATTTTGCAAATGCTTCAAGAGGCCAAAGCGGGATCTGGAATTTTTTAATTGTTTCGATTAATTCTTTATGCTGAGGATTACAATCATCAGCTACAATAACCATTTTCAGCCATTCATTTACATTGGATACAAACTCTTTCCGTTCTCCGGGAGCAATAAATTTATTTGTAGCCTTGTAGTCATCAATAAGATCATCAATAGACCTCATGAATTTATAGCATGTCTTTGCTGCACAATACCTGTCATCTTCCCAGAATCTTGCAGCTATAAGAATATTCGGATGATCCTTTATCTGGTTGAAATCTAATGAGTTGAATGTTTCAAGAAACCTTTCACTTTGTGTGTTCATTAATTTGTAGGGTAATGTTTAAGATTAAATCTTCTGGTCTGCAAATATCCTTTCAGCGACAAGTTTTGCCGACATCAGTACATTTGGAATCCCGTTACCGGGATGAGTGCTGCCTCCGACAAAATATAGATTATGATAACGGTCGTGACGGTTATGAGGACGGAAATAACCCATTTGAAAAATATTATGCCCGACACTTCCGAATACTGAGCCTCTTGTAATATTACATGCATTTTCCCAACTTTCAGGAGTGTAGCAAATTTCGAATTTAATGTGGTCTTGTATATCTGTGAGCCCAAACATGATAAGTCTGTCAATAACTGCTTCCCTTGTCTTTTCTTTTAGCAAATTCCAATCCTGTGCTTTTTTTTTATCTATATGCCCGGCACCAACTACAACAGAAAGTGTATCCTGTTCAGAAGGTGCTGCGGCAGGATCAGTTCTTGAAGGTGCATGTACATAAAAGCTTGGTTTGTCATTTACTGTTTTGTCAATAAAAATATGATCGAGTCCTTCCCTGAACTCATCTGAAAGGAAGACACTGTGATGCCCCAGCAGAGGATATGTTTTATCAAGTCCCCAATGGAAACAAATTGCGGAACAGGAATAATTAAGATTGTCAAGATGATTGGATTTTCTTTTATCCGGAAGCATCTCACGGTAAACATATGGCAGATCGGCGTTTGCAACAATAATGTCTGCCTGAATTTCTGATCCGTCCCCGAGAACAATACCTTCGGCATGTTTACAATTGATTTTAATTTTTGAGACTTCCTGTTTGAAGTGGAACCTTACTCCTGAATTAATGGCCGTGTCGTACAATTTTTCTACAATTCTGAACATTCCTCCTTCAGGGAAAAATGAACCTTCGGTAAGTTCAGCTGCCGGTACCATGGAGAATAGTGCCGGAGAGTTAAACGGGCTCTGTCCCACGTAAATATTCTGAAAGGTGAAAGCCATGAGAAGATGAGGGTGTTTAAAAAATTGTTTTGCATATTTCCAGTTGGAAATGTAGGTTTTAAGCTTTACCAGGAGGCCAATATTTTTAAAGTTGGCGAACTGAAAAATATTCAGGAAATTCCTGCCGACAAGATTTTTCATGCCGAGTTGGAATATCTCATATCCTTTTGAGATGTATTTTTTTGATTTTTCATAGCTTCCCGGTTCAATCGTCTCAAGCTGGGATCTCATTTTTTCATTATTTTTGGTAAAGTTGATTATGTTCCCGTTATCAAAATATATCTGGTATAAATTTTCGAGTGGAATAATGTCTTTACCTTCTTCCAGTTTAATGCCCAAAGAATTGAAAACCTCATGGTATATACCGGGCATCAGCAGCATTGTTGCCCCAAGGTCAAACCTGTGTCCCTCCCTTAGGATTTGTCCGCACCGGCCCCCGGGGGTAGAATTTTTTTCGAACAGATCAACAGAATAACCGTTTTTTGCAAGATAAACGGCTGTTGTAATTCCTCCAATGCCGGCCCCGATGATTACAGCCGATTTCCTTTCAGTCATGAAAAATAATTTTGTCAAATTTATAAACTCTGTCACAAAGACTGAAAAAATATCTTAATGTTTCATTTGACATAATTTAATACGTGAATAAAAATTAATATTTTCGTCAGAATATCTCATTCAAAGAAAAATATTTCTTCAATATTTGAATCAAAAACCCTGGCAATATCATAGGCTAATTTAAGGGAAGGATTATATTTATTTTTTTCAAGAAACACAATTGTTTCCCGCCTTACATTGACCTTTTTTGCCAGATCATCCTGGGTAAGATTATATCTTGCCCTGAACTCTTTTATCCTGTTATTCATTTCTGATACCTCTGAAATTGTAAAAAAGCCAGCAACAGGCAAAAACAACTGCCATCCCCAGTATTCCTGATGCTATAAATACATGGGGTTCAGAATTTAATTTGTCAGAAAAATACATTATGAAAAGCCATAAATAGAGTGAGATATAAAAGGAAGCAGATGATGTTTTCAGCATAACTTTTCTTGAAAGTTCATCTTCTGCAGGCTCTCCTCTGGATTCAGATTTAGCCTTTCTGAATCCGGCGAAAATTGCAAATCCGACAATCATTACTGTGATTCCGAGAAAAACAAAATCCATCGGGTTTTTATCAGAAGGCTTTGTAATTATATCAAAGATAACTGTTGCAAGCACAAGAGATGCAACTACAAAGGTAAGAACTGCTTTTTTCATAGTTTCTGATATTAGTTAAGTAATTCTAACACAAAGTTAGAAATAAATAACATTAATTTCCAAAATATTTTTGGCTTTTTTTGAGAAAATGGAGAAAAATGGACAAAAGCTCCGCAGAACCTGTATTATATGATCTTCTGGCACGAATGTATGTAAGTCTTTATTTGGACTTCAGTAATAGCTTTTTATCGTCAGTTACAAACATTCTTGTGCTCTGTGTATAATCATCTCCAAAGAGTGCTTTATATTTCAAATCCACATAGAATGCCTTAAAACCTGCTTTCGGATAACGGATGCTGAGATTTATTTCTTCTTTCCCCGGTGAATTAAGCGTTGAGTCTGACCATACTTCATTTCTGAAATCCTGGTCTTCAGAAGCGGCACTCCATAAAACAGCATCGACCAGTAATTCAGGAGTTGACATTACTTTCAGGGTTATGATACCATTCTCTTCGCTGATTGAATAATCGCAGACAGCATATTTCCCATCGGTAACTGTTGTTCCGGTAAATGCACTTAAGGTTGCAAATGCCTTTTCCCCTCCGCCAAGATCATGACCAGCATTTGGAGTATAGCAAATATGGTTATCGCCGGGGATGCTGTCAATATAATTCTTAACTGCATCAACCGGCCAGTATGGGTCGTTAGTTCCCATAAACAGCATTTTTGGCATTGTTAATGATTTTCTGTATGAATAGGGATCAATCATTTTTACCAGTTCATTGCCCCCCTGGGAGCCAAGCTGCTGGGCAATTCCAAGCTGTACATAATCGTTTATTTCTACACTGTAGTCACCCCATACAACTTTCTGATAATCTACATTTACCGGCATATTAAGGACATCAATTACCATTGGCCCGATTGCCTTTACCCGCTTATCATTAGCGCCAGTGAGCCAGGTTGTCCATCCCCGTTTTGAAGCGCCTGAAATTATAAAATGACTTACCTTTTTCTTTAATTCCTTCTTTGAAAATTTCTGTATTACATCCATTGCTTTGACTGCACTTTTTGTCATGGGAAACAATAAAGGCCAGGTAAAATCGTGATCGTTCAGATAATTATGAAGAGTGAATGATATAAGCTCATCTTCGGTAAGATCGTCATACAGGGGCTGATTGGGTACCTGCCATACAATACCAGTAATTATCATATTTGTCTTTGCCAGGTTAACGAGACCGGTTGTTAAATTTTCATCCCACTCATGCATATTCGGGATTCCATCCTTTAAACTGCCTCCGGTAATAAACAATAATGCATCATCAAACTTTATAATATCAGGAACTATTATTGTCATTTCATGATTCCAGTCAATTCCACGCCATTGCTGGGATGTAAATAATATCCTGTACAATGAGACTCCCTCTGCAGTTGTCTTATCCTGAATTGTCCATTTAAAAGATTTGTCGGAATTATTAAGATAATTCTTCAGTGCAGTTTCGGGAGTAACTGGTTGACGGGAACAGGAAATTTCAATTATTGCAAAACAAAGCAGCGATATTAATCCAAATAATATTTTCTTCATAGTAATTTAATTTTATGTGTAAAATCAGAAATAATTTCAATGATGATCAGCAAATCTCCACCATGCAGCAGTGCCTGCTATTCCTCCAATTGAGGTAAGAACAAGAATAGCAAAGCTTATTGCTGTTGGTTTTGGACTTAACGGTCCTGCTACTCCGCTGTATAATCCGGGAATAGCCCATGGAAAGTAAGGGGTGACAGAAGGCATACCCAGAAAAACAAATTGAGTAACAATCAACAGAAGTATGGCAAAACCTACCGGAAGTAAATAACCTCTGCTAATACATGTAATAAAAGATATAACCGGAAACAGAATAATTGTAAGGAATGCACTGTATAAATATATCTCTGCATTATGCAATGCCAACTCTCTGCTCCATCCGTCAAGGTTAATTAATAATCCTGTTATCAGACCGAAAAGGAATAAGATAATCAGTAGGATAAAACTCCAGGAAAATGAAATGATAATTTTAGCAAACACTATATTCAGCCGTGAAACCGGTAATGCAAGGATGTCCTTCATAACCCTGTCTGAGTATTCCCTGCCAAAAACCCAGATTGTTACAATTGCCGGCCCAATGCTCCCTACTGTCAGAACCATTTGTAATAATAAACTGAAGAATACTGCCCAACTGGGGTTACTTATAAAAGAGGCTTTCGTTGACAATACTGCTGAATTACCTGCTATTTCAGGATGTTTAGCCACAAGCATCAGGAATCCAAGCATGATTGCAATAAATGAAAAGAATAAAAATGTACCCCAAAGCATTTTAGACTTCCTGACTTTTAAAAATTCAGCGCCAAGTGCAATAAAGAATCCTTTCACCGGGCACCTCCTTTCATGCTGATCATCCTGATAAAAAATGATTCAAGATCCTCCTCTTCAACCTTCAGCATTGTCGGCGGGAATCCGGCATGTACGAGCAATGTTGCTACCTTTTCGGGGTTAGCAATAGATGTATTTTGTATTAACTCAAAATAACCATCATCAGAGACAGAAGGTTCGAGTCCGTTATATTTAAGGATCTTTTCTGTTCCCTCCATATCGCTGGTTTTAATCCGTAAAGCCTTTTTTCTCATGCTCTCCATTTCGGCAAGTGAAGATTCATGGATAAGTTTACCTTCGTGGATTATACCTATCCGGGTGGCAAATCTTGATATTTCTCCCAGGATGTGGCTTGAAACAAATACTGTAACACCTTTGTTTACAGCAAGATCAATCAGTAATTCCCGAATTTCAACAATTCCTACAGGATCAAGCCCATTAGCAGGTTCATCAAGAATAAGTACATCAGGTTCATGGATTAAAGCTTTTGCAATACCAAGTCTCTGGGCATTTCCCAGCGAAAGATTCTTCGCTATTACATCTTTGTATTGATCGAGTTTTAATTTCTCAATTATATTCCCGACAGATTTCGTATTAACTAATAATCTGAGGTTGCTTATTATTTCCAGGTTTTCCTTTACAGTAAGATCAGGATATGAATATGGCACTTCAACCATATAACCTATTTTTCCCCACATTGCCGGATTCCCCGGATTGACCTTTATCCCATTAAGATAAGATATCCCGGAAGTCGGCCTGATCAGACCAAGGAGCATTCTGATTGTAGTAGTCTTTCCGGCGCCATTAAGTCCCAGGAAACCATATATTTCACCTTTTCTGACATTTATAGAAACATTGTCAACTGCTTTAAGCTTTCCATAATGTTTGGAAAGATTTTCGGTCCGGATTACAGCATCCATCATTTTTCTCTTAAATCTGTT
>Ga0209575_10000836_pt1 | contig 15093 bp, 17 predicted proteins | sample Medcelwee11metaG_FD_187172 | JGI IMG/M metagenome (GOLD analysis project Ga0209575, IMG submission 187172) | Freshwater pond sediment microbial communities from the University of Edinburgh, under environmental carbon perturbations - Medium... | ecosystem: Environmental > Aquatic > Freshwater >...
AGAGGATAATTCCCCCCATCTGTCGCAGAAGCGAGTTTTAAGAATTGTGTGTCGAGGATAGGTTTTCCTTCGGGATGCCAATAGGCTTTGCCTGCTGGAGCAGTAGGACACCCTCTGCAATTGTCAGGATCTAGACAGGAAGTATGTGCCTGGCAGTATGAGGCATCAACACAACCAGCACATTGGGTATACCCGCAATAGATTCTATTCCCAGGTTTAGATTGCCCAATCATGGGGTAATACGCATCCATATAATCCTTGAAAGTAGACGATTCCGTGAATGACGGAGTTATCGCCGTGACCCCACAGAAATAATGCTTATTTTCTTTAAGGATCGGGATGACCCTGTCGACCACCATATTTGATTTTGAGAAATCGGTTTTTGCTTTGCAATTGATGCACCAGACAAGACCATAATAATCAGTCAAATAGACGACATCTAGGTACATGCAACTGTCGTCTTTCGAACCGAGCGCAACCTCATCAGCGATGGGGATGATGAGATCTAGCCTGTTCGGTGAGACCACATGGATTTCCCTTGACACCACTCCAGCCGCTGTCGCCCAGTCTGATTCAGAATAGAATGTTGAATCGACAGAGGTAAGGAGAGTTTTATCAAACGGTGAAGGCAGATCATCATGCGTCAAATAGAGCTTGTTCCCATTCAGGTACTCGCAGGGAAGAGTGACAGGAAAAACATCGCAAAGATTTGATCCTGTCTCAGACAAGATATATATCTGTGCATCGACATTTTTGAACTGGCTGTTCAATTCAAGATCATCAATGAAAGTTGGAAGTCTGGTAGCAAGCCCATCCCTTATGTCTGACATTGTCGCTGAACCGTCGATGATGAAATGCAGGTTCAGGTCATTGACAATTGGAGAAGCTTTGAAATAATACTTTCCGTTCCCCATGAATTTTGAGAACATCCTCTCCATGTTATCCCTTATGACATACCTCTCCCCTGCGATTTCTATCTCTTTTTCTTTCGTGAAGAAATAGGTCTCAAGCATCATCTGTGTCTCAGCTTGGCTTATCGGATCATTGAGCTTGAGGAGGGACTGCAACGCCGTATCTGTCAACTGTATGTCCTGATCGATCACCATATTTTCATGTTTCAGCGCAGCATTCCGCAGGAGGAATCCCCCTCCGACAAGCATGATGACGATGAAGGTTACAACTAGAAATGTTGTCGATAATGAGCTTTCCAGAGTCGTCATTATATGAAAACCCTCAGCCTGCCAGGGCATACTGTAGTATCTTGCTGAATGGGGATGAGGAATGTGATCTCCTCCCCATTGTCATCAGTTCCGACCTCCAAAATCGAAGCCTGAGTACATAAAGTCCCGAAAGCGAGCTGCTCGATCTTGACTTTCCTCACGCTCGAATCGCCCTGCCCGATGAAAGGAGCTATGAGTACCGGGTCCGGGTTTTTGACGAGAGGGAAACCATACATATCATTGATGATGGTCCTCATATGGTCGGCCGCAAGGAATCTCGATCCTTGTGCAGCTGTCGAATATCTTATGATACTGAACCCTTTTTGCGTCCCGATGAAAAAAATCGCCGCTCCGATCACAAAAACCAGGAAGAAGACACCGAGGAGCACTTCCGCCTGCCCTTTCTTAGATGACAAGTTGATAACCCCCAACGCCTTTCACGATCTTCACTGTAAGCCCATTCTCAAGAGAGTGAGTGAATGGTGCAGTCGCATCGCATCTCGTCTTCCTGCATTGTTTCGCTGTCTCCCGAATACATATTTGGTCATCAGCCACCTCGAGTGTCCCAGGAAATTTCAATAATACCATTTCGTATTCCAGAGTATCCATGCTGCATGCCAGATTTATCCCTTCAAGCAGCATGTCGAGATTGATCCTTGAGGTGTCCTGCCCTTCAGAATCTGATTGGTTGCGGAGGATCCATGTGACGATGATTATTGAAGCTATTACGAGTATGACTGTCAGGACAGTCTCTGTCACCGCCGAACCTCTTTTCATCCCTGGCATGTTATCGTTATTCCGACTGCTGCATCCTTTTTGAGCTCGCATCGATAGCGGTGAGAGCTGAATAGCTTCTTTGTACCGGTCAGATCTAGTATTGGATCTGGTGTAGGATCAAGATGATATCTATCTTTCACATCACAAGCGCAGAGCACGCATTGGGTATCCTCATCAAATTCATAGCAGATCCTATCCTCCTTCGTAAAGAGGATGGTTTCCGAAGCGATGTCGACAAGCGCGAGGTTCGCATCATCGTATTCAAGCGACGAACAGGTCAGGTCGCATTTCTCCTTCAGTATGGTGAGGGCGTTCTGATTGGTCGTCTTCTTCGCTGAGTCCTTGACAGTACCAATGATGCCAGCGAACCCTGCGATGATAATGGCTAAAGCGATCACCGCGAACGCCATCTGGATTGCCTGCTCCATCAGGAGATCACCAGTTTATGGTTAGTATCATCACAAGTGAGCCTAATCACTGTTTTAGGATGTATCGTACCAAAAGCATCCACATGGTTTTGCTTTCCGCAGCCTTCATCAGCTGATTGTAGGGAAGCGCACAAGTCGATCTTCTCCACATGGGAGAAAAGATTCGGCCTGTCAAGAGGGTCAGGCCCTTCAAAGTAAAGGGCTCTCGAATCTTTTTTCATCCCAAGCCCGCACTCTTTCCAGAACGCTATGGCAATTTCAGCGAAAGCCTCATTCGTTACCGATGTAGGGGTGCCTGTGAACATTTCTTTCACCCCTTCCGCGATGTTCCCAGCATTCTGACTTATTGTGAAGTGAAGCAGGAGGGAGAAGATGATTATAGCAAGGACAGAATAAATCACGATTTCGATGGTATTCATTGTCGATCGGCGAGGGATACGTTTCAAATATACCCATCCTAATAGCATTGATGGGAATAGTGAATATTGATATTTCGAGTTTAAAAACTTTCTTTTTTCTGACTTCAATTTACCCATAGATAATTTTCATAGAGGTAAAGAATTTTTTCCAGTGGATGTGGGAGTGCCAGTTTTTGAGTTCATATCAAAGAGTGCCTATCAAATTAAAAAAAAATACAAAAAAAAGGAAGTCTCTGACAAAGAAAGAAAAAAAGAGAAAAGAGGGGGTGGAAAAAGAAGACCGCAGGTGAAGAAAACAGATTGAATAGAAAGAAGCAAGACAAGAAGAGAGAAGCAAAAAAGATAAGTGTAGAGTTAGGAAAAAAGTTAAGGGATAGTATATAGGAAGTTTTCAGTCCTTAGGCAATCCCCATCGATATCACAGCTGGTGACATTATAGTTAAGGGTTGTTCCTGAAGGAAAACTAGAGATATCAGCTTCCACCCGATGGATCTTGTCATATCTGTCCTCTCTCGCTTCAAAAAAAACAGGAGAGACTCCATATTCCACCCAGCCCGTCATTGGCTGATCTGTGACCCAGGTGAAAATAAGATAATTTCCTGAGATGAATTTATCGAACTCCGGGTGGATATCATAAGAAAAGAGAGTATTTTGTATTAAGGAAAAGAAGATTGCAGAAGCGACCAAAGTGATCATCAAACCTACGATGAGCTCGATAGTCCTGTTCACGTTAATCAAAACCTGGATGCTGACGTATAAAAACATTGCGGGATGAAAAAATAATACCACTTTCACCCAGATCAGATGAGAATTTTATTCATCCTTTCCGATTTCTCCACACTAAAGTATTGGAAAGGGATTCAATTGAGCATATCACAACTATTTGCACCTGAAAAGAGTCCCGCCAAAGGGAAAGACTATACCATAGAGTAGATAAGGCTTCCAGAAAAAAATCCACTCACATACACCCCAACAAGAATAAGATTTATAAACCGACCCATACTTTCCCTCTCGATGAAGCGTATCTTCCTGGACACCTCCTTCCTTCTGGTGCCCTACCAGTTCAAGGTGGATGTGATCGGGGAGATCGAGAGGATAGCAGACTTCCCCTACCAGCTCTTCATCGTCGATAAGACGATCGATGAGCTTGACAGCATCATGAAGACCCAGAAAGGGAAGGACGCTGCCGCTGCCCGTTTCGCCCACGAGATCATCAGGAAGGAGAACATCCGTATCCTGGAGACCACAGAAAGCTTTAAAAATGTGGACAGACTATTAATCGGATGCGCAAGGCCTGGCGAGGACATAGTCGCGACACAGGACCGAGAACTGAAAGCCAGGCTGAAAGAGAATGGCATAAGGATCATCGGACTGCGGCAGAAGACGCATCTGACCATCAATTAGAGGACAAAAAATGTTTTACCGGACAAAACTGAAAGATTATATCCGCGTGCCGCCCAGCAGTTTCGGCCTCCCGACCGAAGAAGCGGTCCTGAAAAGGGTCAAAGAGAAATACGGCGGCTATATCAACCAAGACATCGGCATCATCATCGAGGTCTCGAAGATCAACAGGATCGGCGAAGGGACCATCGTCCCGGGCGACGGAGCGAACTATTACGATACCGAGTTCGAGATCCTGACCTACAAGCCTGAGCTCCACGAGCTCACCGTGGGGAAGATCAAAGACATCGCGGATTTCGGTGCCTTCATCACTCTCGGCCCCATCGAAGGGATGATCCATATCTCCCAGACCATGGATGACTTCGTCTCATTCTCCAAAGACAAGACCCTCGTCGGAAAAGAGACCAAGAGGACCCTGAAGGTGGGTGACACCTGCAGGACAAGGATCATCGCGGTATCATTCAAGGACATAACCAATCCGAAGATCGGGCTCACCATGCGCCAGAAAGGCCTCGGAAAGCTCGAATGGATTGAGGAAGACATGTCTCCAAAGGAGAAGAAACAATAAAATGGCAAAGAAAAAAGTGTGCAAGAGATGCCGGGTATTCGTTGAAGGGAATGATTGCCCCATCTGCAAAGGCAACCAGTTCTCGACACTCTGGCAGGGAAGGATAAACATCCTTGACGCAGAGAATTCATCGATAGCGAAACGGATAGGTTTCACGGCAAAAGGCGAATATTCAATCAAGGTACGATAAAATGCAACTGACCATAGAAGAACAGAAGAAAGTCCCTCTCCTCAAGAGGACTGAAGTGCGTGCAAGGATGACATTCGAAGGCGCTACTCCTGAAAGGGACAAGGTATGCCATGCCCTCGCGAAAAACCTGAAGGCTGACACATCGCTCCTCGTCGTTAACAGGATCCTTACTGATTTCGGGGCATCAAGAGCTGTAGTAGAGGCCCAGCTGTATGACGACAAGGATGCATTTGATGCCTTCAGCCCGAAGATAGGGATAAAAGGCAAAGAGAAGCTAGCTAAATTGCAGGAAGCCAAGAAGAAAGCGGCTGACGCCAAACCAGAGAGTGTGTGAGAATGGCAAAGAAACCGAAACCGAAAGCTCATCAATCACAAGTGTGGAAATGCTACGATAAAGGGAAACTGAAGAATAAATCCTGCCCAAAATGTGGACCTGGGGTCTTCATGGCCCAGCACAAGGACCGCATGACCTGCGGAAAATGCGGTTATTCTGAATTCGGCAGGAAAGCTTAACTACTGTTAGGTGTCCAGATTGACAGAACACTTCGATATAGTAATAGCAGGAGCTGGTGCATCAGGCGCAGCTGCAGCGTATAGGCTTGCTACCCGCTCTCTAGGACGCCTGAAGATTCTTGCGATCGACGATTCCAACAAAGCCTCATCAGGCCTCAGGAATGACTGTAAGTTCAATTTCCATAATGAGATTGGCTGCGTGCCCCAAGGTGGTAGATCCGTCGAAGAAGTGATGTTCGGCCTTGGGGAAGCGAAGAATATTTTTGAGACAATCCTTGAAAGGGAGATCCCCCTCTCCACAAAAGATGATGGATTATTCCAGGGCCTTGAAAAGAGATTGAAAGGGATAGATGAAGGGATCCGTTTCCTATGGGCCCCCCAATTCCATCTGGGTACAGACGGAGGACAGGAATTCACGACCAGGCTATACGGGTTCCTGAGAAAGAACGGCGTCGAGATAAGTCAAAAATCCACAGTCACCGACATCAGTGTCATGGGGGAAAGGAAAGCCATTGATTTCTCCCGCCCGAAAGAGAATACCATAGCGCTCTCAGGGCTTCCGAAAAACATCCCTTGCCAGGAGATGATAGATATCATCAAACGCTCTTCTCTCTATGATTCATTACAGGAAGCCGGAGAGATAAGTATAACCGGCACCGGAAGGCTTCAAAGCGGAGAGACGACATTGACCTATGTCCGTCATGAAACACCCTACAGGGTCACCGCTGATAAGGTGATCATCGCCACAGGCAGGCTGAAAGGGGAGATCCTTGCGCGGAAGATAGCTGATACCCTCGGATTGGAGACCATGATCGGCCATGCTCAGGTGGGGGTGAGAGTCGAAGTGCCATATCCAGCCTATAAAGAGTTCACCGATGTCATGTATGACCCGAAGATCTATTTCCCTAACGGAGTCAGGACCTTCTGCACCAATCCAAAAGGTTTTGTTGTCGCGGTCGAAAAGCACCCGAGGACAGGGATCAGGCTTGTCAACGGCCATGCGTTGGCGAAAAGGAAGTCAGAGAACACCAACTTCTCTCTCATTGCCACCATGGACCTCTCTAATTCGACCTACGACAACAGCGAGATGGCGAGAATCTATGCCATCGATATCAACAACCGTGCGAAAGGGAAGATACTCGCCCAGAGGATGGGCCATTTCTTGCACGGCATCCCCTCAAGTGAAGAGGATTTTTCAAAAGGCCGCTATGACAAGGTCGATCCGACCCTCAGCGATACTGCCTATGTGGCTGGCGACCTCGCTGGATCCATGCCTAACAATGTGAAAGAGAGGATCATCGAGGCTCTCACCTGGATGGGAGAGATGACCGATAATAAAATCATCGACCGCCAGAATATCATCTATGGTCCAGAGACAAAGAATTGCGTCACCATGATAAAGACTGACAGGGATTACCATGCCGGAAGAGGCATATTCGCGATTGGCGACGGCTGCGGAAAATCACGCGGAATAAACGGCGCCATGATGACTGGGATATTCGCCGCCGACAGGATTCTGGAAAGCTACCGATAATTGTACTACCGATAAATTAATAATATGCCACTCCTTAACATATCATATGGCAAAAATCGTATTGGTGATCGCCAAGGACGGTTTCCGTGACGAAGAATTCTTTGTCCCAAAAACGATCCTCGAGAAAAGCGGTCATGGGATCACCATAGCCTCCACAAAAGCAGGCGCCTGCAAGGGTAAGCTTGGAGGAAAGGCGATAGCCGCTATCTCTCTCAAAGATCTCGACCCTGAATCTTTTGATGCAGTCGCATTCATCGGAGGAGGAGGAGCCCAAGTATTCTTTGATGATCCTGAGGCCCACCGCATCGCAAGAGACCTCTTCATAAAGAGGAAAGTGGTCGCGGCGATATGCATCGGACCATCCATCCTCGCAAACGCAGGCATACTGCGCGGAAGGAGAGCGACAGCATATCGGTCCGAAGAGAAGAACCTGAGAGAGAAAGGCGCGACCTACACAGGAGAGGACCTGGTCTCTGATAGCAACATCATCACCGCAAACGGCCCTGCGGCAGCGCAGCTTTTCGGCGAAAAGATCGCTGAGCTCCTGAAAGGGAAGTGAACCTGATCCAATAAAGATAACCCATAAGGACCTGTTATCCACGCCAGCATTGAACAAGTGACCGATTATGGTTTGTGAAAAGTCCTCCTTTTCCATCCTCATCTCCAATCACAACTCATTAGTGTCCTCACAACCCGACAAAAAATTCTGGACCTTTTTCATAACATCGGCATCTGAAATCAACGAAAATGCCTCATATTCGCCTACCCATCGTTCGCTTTGCTCACTTCGGGGCAGAGCCCCGGGGTATACGGCGAATATGTCGCTTCGCGACCGGCATTTTCGAGATTACAAATTGGGTTGTCGCAAGCAACAGGGTATAAGACCCAATTTGTAATTAAACACGAAGTGAACGATATTGCATCAGCAAACGTCCCCATCTAGAATGACAGAGAGAAGAGAACATGACTGGATCAAATACCCATCATCCGAAAATATACCTACCTGAGAATAAAAAAGATACGTTCTCACTGCATCAAAACCAAAGAATCATAAGAAAAGAACTATTTTCACAACCGAATCAATGCTGATCGTACTGACCTTTCACCTTGTACTCATCGGAATTGATGACCTTCTCGTAGAGGTCTGCATATCCGTTGTTCGTCTTTGTCTCCTTCCTCATGAGTTTCAGCACGATAAGGAAGAACAGCACCCCTGCGAGGAGTGACAGGTTGAGGAGCAAATCTTTATCCATGACCCAAGGAATTGATACCTGATTATATAAACTTTTTGCTTAATGCCTTTGTAAAAATGCCCAGAAAAAACCATTTTGGCACCGACCTTCAGGCAAGGCTGCTTGGATAATCCCCTCCCAAGCAACCGGACAAAAAAAATGGACTAACCACGAAGAGCCCGCCTGATTTTCTCAAGGATCATATCAGACTCCCCTGGCTGGTACTCCTTTCCTGGCCAGAGCCGAAGGCCGTCAGAAGAGAACCGAGGGACTATATGGAGATGGGCATGGAAGACGACCTGGCCTGCGGGAGCGAAATTATTCATCTGGAGATTATACCCTTCAGCGCCAGTCGACTTCATCACAGCGACAGCCACTTTTTTCGCGACTATCATGAGAGGGCCGAGAGTGCTCTCAGGGATGTCTCCCAGCGTCACATGATGCGCTTTCGGGATGATGAGGGCATGTCCCTTATTCACAGGCCTGATATCAAGGAAAGCATAGCACAGGTCATCCTCAAATATTTTTGAGGAAGGGATATCTCCTTTGACTATCCTGCAAAAGACACAAGAATCCAAACGTTCACCCCAGAAATCCGCCAAGCTCTGAGAGGGTGGCTATCCTCTCTGAGTATTCCCTCTTGTCCCTCCTGTCGATAAGGACCGCGCGGATGCCTGCGTTCCTCGCAGACTCGATATCTGACTCGATGGAGTCGCCGACCATCACGATATCGTGCGAAGGGATGCCCATCCGCTGGACAGCGATATCATAAAGCCCTTTATCGACTTTCAGCATCCCTTCTTTATAGGAAAGAGTCACATTGTCAAAGATCTTGTTCAGCTCGAATTTTTCTATAAGCGGTTCGATGGAGAACGCATCCGTGTTGGAGATGAGACCGAGCTTGTAGTGTTTCTTCAATTCATAGAGGGTTTCAATCGCCTCCGGGAAAGGTTTTGCGAGCAGCCTGTTCTTGTTCCACATCCCGACCATCTTATCGATCACCCAATCAGGCGGATTGACCTGGAACTCCTTGCAAACAGCCCGGAATCCGCTGGTGAGAGAATCGTATTCCTTTGTCATGAAGACCTTTTCGAACCTGATGATATATTCATGGAATGAGACATCCCGGATCCGAAGGAAGAAACGTACCTGGCTGACTGGAGAGGGGTATACACCATTCTCCATGACTGTCCCCCAGAAATCAAACAGCAGACCTTTTTGCTCCATGCCATTCAATGAATCCTGGCAAGTTTAAAAACATTTCGCATTGTGTTTCATACTGAGGCCAGTCGTTGGTCAATAGTGATTGATGACCCCTGCCCTGGCATCCATGAGAAGAAAGACAACCGTATGCCTAGCCGCAAGGGAAAAAACAGAGACTCAGATATCACTGGCAAGAAAGTCACCTCCGGTGACAATCCTGAGCGAGATCATTGGAAAATACAGAACCATTCCCCAAGCCTTGCCCGTGGTGCGGGTCGCGGGGAGGGAAGCAAGGAAAACCTTGGTTTTCCTGCACAATTGAGCTTTGCTCAATTTGTGGCTCCTACGGAGTACCGCGTAGGACGTCGACCAAAGGGGAGACGGCCGTCCGCACCAGGGTAGGGCAAGGCGAAAGGGGAGATGCAACGCATTTTAAAAATTATTTGCCCAAAAAAATGATAGACCGGTGCGTATCTCAGAGTGTACCTTGACAATCGATGGGTAAAGAATCGCATCCTTAGGATACTCTGAGATCAGGTGATCTGGAAAGTATGATAATCATCCCCACGTCGGGTACCGGAGAAATCTTTATATAATGCTAAGACTGATTCCCGACTTATGCAGAAAAAGGGGCGAACCCTTGGGATAGTGTTATCTCTAGCTCTTGCTTTGATTGCCATACCCGTCGCGAAAGCCCAGCTTTCAGGGACTGTCAGGAACGCTTTCCAGTATTTCTTCTCCTGGATGCAGATCGAATCCATCATGTTCGGCCTCACCTTCATCTTCCTGCTCATCCTCTTCTATGGGATATTCGCAGCCGGGCTTTCAAGGGTGACGGTCTTCCACGAAGGAGACAAGGTCAATAGATATGGAAAGATGGTCGCCCTCTCCTTCGCAGTCCTCGCGGACATGGGCCTCCTCTTCGTCCTGGGTAGCTCCCCCGGAGACTCCATGAGGAACGTCCTCACCGCCATGGGGACGTTCGCCGCCATCGCATTCTCGCTCCTCGTCTTCGGGATATCCTACATGAATTTCAAAGGGGGAGAGAAGACCTGGCCGCTCGTCTTCCTCACTACAGGCCTTGGCATGGTGGTCTTTGGCCTCCTGACAGATGGCAAGTCATGGTTCTCCTTTGGCTGGCTCTTCATCATCATCGGGATAGTCTGGTTCATCCTTTCCGGCAACAGATCCGAAAGTAAAGGAGGTTCCATCCCTGAAAATGAGATAGGTGGCTGGACCCCGAAAACGAGGCGGCCCATCGAAGAGATCTCTGAAGAAGAGAATCCTGCGGAAAAGGAGCTTGAGAAAGACAAGACCGGAATCATCAGGGGCCGTGTCATAGATGCAACGATGACCCTTTCCCTCCCGAATTCAGTCCATCCTTCAGACCCCGCAAGGATCCTTGTCAATCCCTCCACAAAAGGGATTGTCCACTTCGTTGGAGACGGAAGGGTCTATGTTAAAAGGCATGGGGATGAACAGGTCATAGCGACCGGGATGATAAATCCCGCAAACGGCCTCTTCCAGATCGATAATGTCCCCATGGTCAAAGATGCCATCGTCTTTGTCAGATCCGGTGGTAAAGTTGTTGGATCCCACATCACCCAGCCTTTCGGAAGGCCAGGGGATCCACCTGAAAAATTCCTCTATGTCAACCTGATCAAGAACAACCCTGAGACCAATGTCATCGTATCAGCTAACCCGCCGGAAAAAGAATTCTACTCCCTGAATGATAACCCCCATCTAAGGAATCATCCACCCAGGAGGCCAATAGAACCGACAGGAAAAGATCCAGGCAAGGTCACCTATGATGATTTAACAGAAGCAGATGAAGAAGAGCAAAAAAGAATCAGGGAACGATCACAAACCATCAAAAAATACACCATCAATCATCCGAAAATTACTAAAGATGGCCGAATCTTCCTCAGCCCCAATCTGAGCTGCTGGTTCCCTGAGGTCGAAAACCAAGGCCCGCTCAAGGCATGCACCTGTTATGCTGGTGGCTCGCTCTTCGAATTTCTTAAAGGATTTGAGCTGAACAGGCCCCTTGCTGAATACCACCTCTCAAAGCCATACCTATTCTACATGCTCCATGGAAATACCGATAACAAAGGAAGCACATCAATCCTCTCACCCCTTTTGAAATTCGAGGAGGGAGGATGCTGCAGGCACCAGTTCTATACACCTGAGCAGTATATTTCCAGGAGTCCCCCTGGAGAAAGCGCTTCACATGATGCCCCTCGGCAAAAGATAAAAGAGATCATGAGGGTATCAGAAGATCCTGATGATTGGGTACGTATCTTATGCGACATGAGGCCGATTTACATCGCGATTGCTGTCGATGATGGATTCACTGGATTCAATGGGCTGGTGTATCCTGAGAAGGGGAAAGTCGCTCACAGGAAAGGGTGGCACGCAGTCATCATTGTCGCCTACCGCTCGATGGTCAGCGACGGGAAGTCAAAACCGGGTCCTGCCTTCCTCATAAGGAACAGCTGGGGTGACGATTGGGGGGCTAATGGATACGCTTGGATATATGAGGACTATCTTAAAGACAACCTTTGGGAGCTTGAGCCACCATTCGTTGTGCTTGAGAAACAGGAATCAAGCGGTGTTGAATTGAGCCATACCTCTCCACGGACCGAAAGGGAGATCATCGACCTTATCCAGAGACTCAGGGATAATATGCTGCCAGAAGGGGAAAGCCTCGGGTGGCATGATGAGAATAAAGAGGCCCAACTGAAGATCATCATGGATATACTTGACAGGCTCGACAGGCATGCCGCTATCCTTGGGACTAAAAAGGGCGACCTTGATAAGATGACTGCCTCACTGAAAAAATTCCTGACTGAAGTGGAAGACAGCTATTCACGTGGGATGAGCACAGCGAAGCTGAAAGGTGTGAGCGATGCGAGGATCAACCGGTACTTGGAAGATATCGCAGACCTCTTCCTGAATTCGACACAGATAGCGGATTTCCGGGTAGACGGGAAGATACGGTGAGTCAATCAAAAACACCAGTGGTCACAGACCGATGGCATGCTCGCGGGCTCGGGTCGATTCAGTCGAAAAAGTCCTCCGAGGTATGCTACTCCCACAATCCATAGACTCTGATTACTTATCTCAAACATGATTGACTTAATGAAAAAACTGCCTGCTAAAAGCCTTTGCCAATATGCAAGACAGATCGATCGAAATTTCGCCTAGCCGAAAGAGACAAGAGATGTGGATTCTAGTTCCATGTTATTTATATAGCCATCTTCAACTAAAAATTGATATATTAATAGGATCTATGAACGCATTTTACTCCCATGACCAGGGTTTCAATGCTCAGATTGGCTATAGACAAGGAAGATGACCAGAAAAGATGAATGAAAAAAAAAGCATGGACAAGGCCCTGGTCATCCTCGAAGGGGTATCGAAGGTCTACCGCATGGGTGAAGTCGATGTGACAGCCCTGAATGGTGTATCCATTGAGATCCACGAAGGGGAATTCATAGCGATCATCGGCCAGTCAGGGAGCGGCAAATCGACCATGATGAATATCGTCGGCTGCCTCGATTGGCCGACCAGAGGCAAGGTGTTCCTGAGATCCCGTGATATAACCACCATGAGCGAATCAGAGCTTGCGGTCCAGAGAGGAAAGACGATCGGTTTCATATTCCAGCAATACAACCTCATCCCCTCCATGAGCGCATACGAGAATGTCCTCCTCCCCCTCGAGCTTCAGGAGATGGATGATTCCCTGGCCAGGGAAAGGGCAAAAAAGGTCCTCAGCCAGGTTGGGCTCACAGATAAGATGCATCACCTCCCGACCCAGCTTTCCGGTGGCCAGCAGCAAAGAGTATCCATCGCAAGGTCACTAGCGTCTGATCCTGACATCATCCTTGCTGATGAGCCGACTGGCGCTCTTGACAGCAATACCGGCCTTGATGTCCTGAGATTGCTCCAGGAGCTTTGGAAAGATAAAGGTAAGACCATCATCATGGTGACCCATGACCTGAACCTTGCCCAATACGCCTCAAGGCACATCGAACTGAAAGACGGAGCGGTGGTGAAGGATTATCATAATAAGGATATGCGTCTATTCACGAAAGGTGATAAAAAATGAGAATGACAAGATTGATAGTTGTGTTGATGATAGCACTCGCGGTCATGCCTTTGGCATTCGCCCAGCTGAGCGGCGCGAAAGCGGTCTCAGTGAGCCTGATAAATCAGGATCCGGATCCTGCTGTCGCAGGGAATATCGTTGAGATCAGGCTGGGGGTCGAGAACCTGGGCGGAGACCCTGCCAACGACCTCATTATCGGAATCAATCCCGCCTATCCTTTCTCAAGTCTTGAAGGAGAGGAAAAGGTCCAGTCCGTCGGCACCCTTCAGGGCTACCAGGAAGAAGACGATACAAAGATCGTCAAGTTCCGCCTCATGGTCGACGCGGGCGCTCCTGCAGGGTCATATGACCTGGATGTGACCTACTATGAAGACGGTTCCCAGGCGATGGTCGGCAAGACATTCTCTATCGACGTGAAAAATACCGACAACGCAGAGATCATCTATATAGACAAGACGACGCTCATCCCTGGACAGGAGAGCGAACTTAAGTTCGTCATCAACAATGTCGGGAACAGCCCTCTCTATGACCTGACCTTCAAATGGGAGAACAGCGACAACGCCATCCTACCAGTAGGGAGCGATAACACCAAACACATCAAATCCATCCCTGTCGATGGCAGCGCTGAAGCGGCTTACCGCGTCATTGCCGATACCAATGTCGATACCGGGCTCTATAAGCTCAATCTCTATCTGACCTACAAGAACTCCCTCACCGGCGCTACAGAGGAGGTCCAGACCAACGCGGGGATATATGTCGGCGGGACCACGGATTTCGAGGTCGCTTACTCAGACTCTTCAGGCGGCGAGACCTCGTTCTCGATCGCGAACATCGGGAGCAATCCTGCCTATTCAGTCTCAGTGAGCGTCCCTCAACAGAAAAACTGGCGGGTGACAGGCTCGAACTCAGTCATCATCGGGAACCTGAATAATGGAGACTACACCCTCGCTTCTTTCACTCTTCAATCAAGCCAGGCATCAAGTTCAGGAACAGATACCCAGACATCGCCTGTAACCCGTACATCAGGAGCACCACGGTCTTTCCCGAATGGCAACACAAGCGGAACCTCTTCCGGGCCCCTCACCCTCAAGATATCTTACACTGACACCATGGGCATCAGGCAAAGCATAGAGAAGGAAGTGACGGTGAATACCCTATCCTCAACCCTTGCGACTGCCACCATGGCAGCGAACGGCCGTCAGCAATCATCCAGCGCATCTTATACATGGCCGATCGCAGGCCTTGCCGCGGTCATCCTCGCGGTCATCGCCTACCGCTGGCATAAAGGAAGGAGGGCCAAGAAAGACCGATGAGACTCCATAAATGCGTGACCCACGCGTTCTCCATGGTGCTCCATAGCAGGCTGAGGAGCTGGCTCACCATCATAGGTATAGTCATTGGGGTTGGATCCGTCGTCGCTATCATGTCCATCGGTTCAGGCATGCAAGCGTCGATTGAGTCACAGCTTGGAGCCCTTGGAGGCGATCTCGTCACCCT
>Ga0209575_10000838_pt1 | contig 15040 bp, 12 predicted proteins | sample Medcelwee11metaG_FD_187172 | JGI IMG/M metagenome (GOLD analysis project Ga0209575, IMG submission 187172) | Freshwater pond sediment microbial communities from the University of Edinburgh, under environmental carbon perturbations - Medium... | ecosystem: Environmental > Aquatic > Freshwater >...
GACCCACTAAAAAATATCTCTCAGCTTGAACATTCACGTCATCGCAGTGTCATGGGCTTCATGGTCAATCTCGTTTGTGCGCTTATCGCCTATTCATGGCAACCTAAAAAGCCTTCTTTGAATATCAAAACCTCTAGCGGACAGGACCTCTCTGTTGTGACTGCTAACGGTGCTGCTTGCATCCTTATCTGAGTGCTACTTTGAGTTCCTTACGTCGAACTCAGGTTAATTATCATTCTTATCGCGCCACTACCTCGTTTAGCACGTCCTGCCTATATTTACTCGTCCACAAGTGTCACTTGGGAATGCCGCCTTGACCGCGTTGCGATCAGGATACGGCCCGTCCAAGATTGAATTTCCTTGCAATACGGAAACAGGGTCGTCAGGCTACACTACCCAAATTATCTTTGTCATGCGCAGCAAGAAACATATTCCCGTGCGGTGCAAGGCGTGCCGCGCCGCTACGGATTCCCACGCAGGCCGCATGGGGAACCAGTGAGTTCCAAGTCCTGCGCTTGACAGGCTGCGCACCCTCCCCTAGACTTCCAGCCTCATAAGTCGTGCATATAGGGACTTAATCAGAACTTTCAGAAACACCCTGGAGCATTCATTCCTGCCATGTTGGAAAATTATTTACCTATCCTGTTATTTATCATTGTCGGCCTGCTGGTCGGCATAGGGCCGGTCGTGGTCGGCCTGATCCTGGGGCCGCACCGGCCTGACACAGAGAAAAACTCCCCCTATGAATGCGGCTTTGAGGCTTTTGAAGACGCTCGGATGAAGTTTGATGTGCGCTATTACCTGGTTGCCATCCTCTTTATTATTTTTGACTTAGAAATTGCCTTTTTGTTCCCTTGGGCGGTGGTTTTTAAAGAATTGGGGCTGTACGGCTTTGTGGTGATGTCGATTTTTCTGGGTATTCTGGTCGTCGGTTTTGTTTATGAATGGCGCAAAGGGGCTTTGGAATGGGAATAGAGGGTATTCTTAAAGAGGGTATCGTCACCACCAGTGCGGATGCGCTGATCAATTGGGCGCGCACCGGTTCGATGTGGCCGATGACCTTTGGTCTGGCTTGTTGTGCGGTGGAAATGATGCAAGCGGGCGCTTCCCGTTATGACTTGGATCGCTTCGGTATCGTGTTTCGCCCCAGTCCACGTCAATCTGATGTGATGATCGTGGCGGGTACTCTGGTCAATAAAATGGCTCCGGCGTTGCGCAAGGTCTATGACCAAATGGCTGAACCCCGCTGGGTGATTTCCATGGGTTCTTGTGCTAACGGGGGCGGTTATTATCATTATTCTTATTCGGTGGTGCGTGGTTGTGACCGCATCGTGCCGGTGGATGTTTATGTGCCGGGTTGTCCGCCTACCGCAGAAGCCTTGATCTACGGCATTTTGCAACTGCAAAAGAAAATCAAACGCACCAATACCATCGCTGCCTGAATCACTGTTGAGCCATCATGTCCAGGAAAAACGAAGCGTTACTCATCGCTCTCCAAGAAAGTTTTGGCGACAGTTTGCTGTCTGCCCAACAGGCTTTCAACGAAATTACCCTAGAAACCACGGCGGATCGCAGTTATGCAGTCTGCCAAAGTCTGCGTGACACCTTTGGTTTCGCGCAACTCGTCGATTTGTGCGGCATAGACTATCTTGAGTACGGTCAAGCCGACTGGGAAACCCACCGCAGCAGCGCGGGTTTCAGTCGCGGGGTCAGCAAGGGCGCACATCAAGACAGTTCCGCACGCCCAGCCCGCTTTGCGGTGGTGTATCACCTGTTGTCGCTGGAAGATAACCAGCGTTTGCGTTTGCGTGTCTACACCACGACTGGCGACATGCCGATGTTACCATCTGTGATCGGTCTGTGGAAAAGTGCCGATTGGTACGAGCGCGAAGCTTTCGATCTGTACGGCATTTTGTTTGAAGGACACCCGGATTTACGGCGTATTCTGACTGATTATGGTTTTATTGGTCATCCCTTTCGTAAAGATTTTCCCCTCAGCGGTCATGTCGAAATGCGTTACGATCCTGAAAAAGGCCGGGTGGTTTACGAGCCTGTCAGCATCGAGCCTCGGGTATTGGTGCCACGGGTGATTCGTTAATCAAAATAACAGCCGTCATCTCCTGATGCGCGAATTAAGAAAGCCCTTTTGAGGTTTTGAAATGTCTGAAATCCGTAACTACACCATGAACTTTGGCCCACAACACCCGGCAGCGCACGGCGTGTTGCGCTTGGTGCTGGAAATGGACGGCGAAGTGGTCGAGCGTGCCGATCCGCACATAGGCTTGTTGCACCGAGCCACGGAAAAGCTGGCAGAAACCAAGCCGTTTAATCAAAGCGTGCCTTATATGGATCGCCTGGATTACGTGTCCATGATGTGCAATGAACACGCTTATGTGATGGCGATAGAAAAATTGCTGGGAGTTACTCCGCCGCTGCGCGCCCAGTATATCCGCGTGATGTTCGATGAAATTACCCGCATTCTTAACCATTTGATGTGGTTGGGGGCGCATGGTCTCGACATCGGCGCGATGACAGTCTTTTTGTATGCGTTTCGAGAACGTGAAGACTTGATGGATTGCTATGAAGCGGTGTCTGGTGCCCGGATGCACGCGGCCTATTATCGGCCTGGTGGTGTGTATCGCGACTTACCCGCACAAATGCCGCAATATCAGCCTTCGGCTTGGCGCACTGCCAAAGAAGTGGGCAAACTCAATGAAAATCGCCAGGGTTCATTGCTGGATTTTATTGACGACTTTACCCAACGTTTTCCGACCTGCGTGGATGAATACGAAACCCTGCTGACCGACAACCGCATTTGGAAACAACGCACGGTCGGTATCGGCGTGGTGTCGCCGGAGCGCGCCCTGCAATTGGGGTTTTCTGGGCCGATGTTGCGTGGTTCTGGTTTTGCCTGGGATTTACGCAAAAAACAACCTTATGAAGTCTATGCCGAGATGGATTTTGACATTCCCGTGGGCACTCAGGGCGACAGTTACGACCGTTATCTGGTGCGCATGGAAGAACTGCGTCAATCCAATCGGATTATTAAACAATGTGTGGATTGGTTACGGGTTAATTCCGGCCCCGTGATGATTGACGACCACAAGATTGTCGCGCCTAAGCGCACCGACATGAAAAGTGACATGGAGAGCTTGATTCATCATTTCAAATTATCGACCGAAGGCTACTGCGTACCCGCAGGCGAAGTCTACAGTGCGGTGGAGCATCCCAAAGGCGAATTTGGCATCTACTTGGTGTCCGATGGGGCAAACAAACCTTATCGCTTGAAAATTCGCGCCCCTGGTTTTGCCCACTTGTCGGCGATGGATGAAATGGTACGTGGCCACATGCTGGCCGACGTGGTGGCCGTGATCGGTACCCAAGACATCGTGTTCGGCGAAATTGACCGATAATTACCCACACTGCCCGTCAGCACGGCTTTCAGCGTTTTAGAATGGAAACAACAATGTCACAGGCAGAAAACAGCATCCTCTCGGCGGTGGTGCGTGCCGAAATCGACACCTGGATCGCCAAGTATCCCCCCGAATTTAAGCAGTCGGCAGTGATGCCGGCCCTGACCATCGTGCAAGAAGCCAATGGCGGTTGGTTAACCACCCCGCTCATGGATGCCGTCGCCGCTTATCTGGAGATGCCGCCTATCGCGGTGTACGAAGTCGCGACCTTTTATTCCATGTACGAACACAAGCCGGTGGGCAAACACAAAATCTGTGTCTGCACCAATGTCTCTTGTATGCTCTGTGGCTCAGATGAAATCGTGAGCCATTTGCAAAAACGTTTGGGCGTGGGCTTTGGACAAGTGACGCCAGACGGCAAGTTCAGTCTCAAAGAAGTGGAATGCTTGGCCGCCTGTGGCAATGCGCCGATGTTCCAGATTGGCAAAACCTATTACGAAAATCTGACCCCTGAAAAAGTGGATCAGATTCTCGACGGCCTGGAGTGATGACATGGCGAATGACGTTTGTTTTCGCACCCTGCACCTGGATCAACCTTGGACTTTAAGCACTTACGAAAGTGCCGGTGGTTACGCAGTCTGGCGCAAAATTTTGGCAGAAAAAACCCCACCTGAAGCGATCATTGCCGAACTCAAAGCCTCGGTGTTGCGCGGTCGCGGCGGCGCGGGTTTTCCGACTGGTTTAAAGTGGAGCTTCATGCTGCCCCGCGACGAAGCGGCTCGCCAACGGGAAGCCGGTATCCAAAAATACATCGTCTGTAATTCCGACGAAGGCGAACCGGGGACTTTCAAAGACCGCGATATTCTGCGCTACAACCCCCACGCACTGGTAGAAGGCATGGCGATTGCCGGTTACACCATGGGGGCCACCGTCGGCTACAACTACATGCGCGGCGAGTTTTACGGCGAACCTTTTGAGCGTTTTGAAGCCGCCTTGCAAGAAGCCTACGCCAGCGGTTTACTGGGTAAAAATATCCAAGGCACGGGCGTCAATTTTGACCTGCACACCCATTTAGGCGCAGGTGCCTATATTTGCGGCGAAGAAACCGCGCTCTTGGAATCTTTGGAAGGTAAAAAGGGCCAGCCCCGTTTCAAACCTCCCTTCCCCGCAGCCTACGGCCTGTACGGCAAACCCACCACCATCAACAACACCGAAAGTTTAGCCTCTGTGCCGACGATTTTAGCTCAGGGCGGTGCTTGGTTTTTGAATCTGGGCAAACCCAACAACGGCGGGGTGAAACTGTTTTCCGTGTCCGGTCACGTCAACAAGCCCGGTAACTACGAAATTCCGATGGGTACGCCCTTCGCCGACTTGCTAGAACTGGTTGGCGGGATGCGCCACGGGCGTAAACTCAAGGCAGTGATTCCGGGTGGCTCGTCTACGCCAGTGTTACCCGCTGAGATCGTGATGGGCGTCACCATGGACTATGATTCCCTTGCCAAAGCGGGTTCCATGCTCGGCGCAGGTTCTGTCATCATCATGGATGAAACCACTTGCATGGTGAAAGTGCTGGCGCGCATCGCGCATTTTTATTATGAAGAATCTTGCGGTCAATGCACGCCTTGTCGTGAAGGCACCGGCTGGATGTCTAAAATCCTGCATCGTATTGTCCACGGCCAAGGCCGCCCCGAAGATTTAGCACTGCTGGATGACGTGGCGGACAAGATTTCTGGGCGCACCATCTGCGCACTGGGCGATGCCGCCGCCATGCCGGTGATCAGCTTTCTCAAACATTATCGCCATGAATTTGCCTATTTCATCGAACACAAACGCAGTTTGGTGAGTGCGGCCAGTTAAGTACGTGAGCATAACTTATTTAACATAAGACATTCACCACAAAGGCACGAAGGCACAAAGTCACACAAAGGTTAAAAAAACTAAGCATTAACAGCCGGTTATTTGTTAAATCAGTCTTTGTGTACCTTGGTGTCTTTGTGACTCTGTGGTGGAATTTATGTCAAGATAATTATTGTCTGGTACTTAAAACCTGAGAATTCTACCCAACTCAAAAAAGTGGCGACCCAAGACACCGACATCCGCTTGTACCGTTTGTGTGACAATGGTCACAAAGAGTCACATAGCCTGAATGGTGAGCGGATCGAAGGACTGCCAGCGGTGATTATTTTATGAGACCGGGACAAAAAACCTGCTATCCAGGTGTCTTTGTGGGTTTTTAGCTATTTTGCTTGTTATTCATAGGGTTGGGTTTTGCTTTTCAAGCAGGCTCTCAAGAATCATTGCCGGAGCCTTTTTTATCAACAACTTAGGGGGAGAAAGTGGATAATTTAGGGCTACATGACTGCCGCTCTCAGGGTGAATTTGGAGGTTCCCGGAATCGACCCCCTTTGCCCTTGATTTTCCTGGCTCGGCTAGGTATGCTGTTTCAGACCTCGTAGCCGTTTAGGCTGTTGAAACAAAATTATATAAACAAGAACTAAAAAAGATAAAAAGTTTCAGACCTCGTAGCCGTTTAGGCTGTTGAAACATAATTTCGCCATGGCGATTATCCCGCTGCAGGAAGGTTTCAGACCTCGTAGCCGTTTAGGCTGTTGAAACCATAGTTCGCTAGGAAGTGAATCGAATCCCCTCTGTTTCAGACCTCGTAGCCGTTTAGGCTGTTGAAACTTTATAACACAAGCAAAGAGCGGCCTTCTTCTTGTTTCAGACCTCGTAGCCGTTTAGGCTGTTGAAACGCACCCAGACATTTGCCTCTACCGTGGCATCTTCGGGTTTCAGACCTCGTAGCCGTTTAGGCTGTTGAAACTGAAATACTCGTCCAACTTGTCGTCCTCATAGAAACGTTTCAGACCTCGTAGCCGTTTAGGCTGTTGAAACCAATCACAACATATTGTTGCTTTTGACAAACAATGTTTCAGACCTCGTAGCCGTTTAGGCTGTTGAAACCGAAAAACGGAAAGACCAAACAATACTTTATTCAGGAGTTTCAGACCTCGTAGCCGTTTAGGCTGTTGAAACTGTAATCCATCGCCATAATCTTGAAAGACCATTGGTTTCAGACCTCGTAGCCGTTTAGGCTGTTGAAACAGAACAGAATTAGAGCAGATATGCCGCAAAGCAAATTGGTTTCAGACCTCGTAGCCGTTTAGGCTGTTGAAACACTGAAAAACCCCATAAAGATTCTCCCTAATAAAGTTTCAGACCTCGTAGCCGTTTAGGCTGTTGAAACGTTGAAACTCAGCGGGTCTTGGCGATGACACCGCCAGTTTCAGACCTCGTAGCCGTTTAGGCTGTTGAAACTTTACCATCACCTGATTTAATATCTGGCAAATTAAGTTTCAGACCTCGTAGCCGTTTAGGCTGTTGAAACCCTTTTTCACATCCTCAGCATCTGCGATGCGGCAGTTTCAGACCTCGTAGCCGTTTAGGCTGTTGAAACTTTGAAAGATCGGCATAGTCTCAATGACCATTACCGTTTCAGACCTCGAAGCCGTTTAGGCTGTTGAAACTTAAAGCCAGGTGTTACAGTGATACCGCAACTCGCCGGTTTCAGACCTCGTAGCCGTTTAGGCTGTTGAAACTATACATTCCTGCAATCTTTTTTCGCATACTTTAGTTTCAGAGTTCGTAGCCGTTTAGGCTGTTGAAACTTTTTAAAAAAATCACTTCATTCTCCTTCTTAAAGTTTCAGAGTTCGTAGCCGTTTAGGCTGTTGAAACGCTACTTGTAGAGATTCCCAAATCCACCGATTGGGTTTCAGAGTTCGTAGCCGTTTAGGCTGTTGAAACGAGGGCAACATCTTTTCGTTGCCCACCATTTCAATACCCAAATGGTGGGCAAAACAAAAAGACGTTTTGCCTACCCTACAATGCTCGTAGCCGTTTAGGCTGTTGAAACCGCGAGGGAACGAAACCCCTCGCTACCGTTAGCGGTCTGGGAGCTTGTGGACGTTTAGGGTGTTTCTGAGGGTGCGGCTCCTGCGATGTCACGAGCGCAAAAAAAAGACCTGACAGGTTTTGAAAACCTGTCAGGTCTTTTTTTCTCTGCTGCATCCCCGCCAACCGGGTCATTGGTATTAAGCGGTGACTCCGTGTCTTTGTGTGAGATTTATCCTTAACTTAATAGCAATGACCCTTCGACTGCGCTTGCTTCGGCTACGCTCAGCACAAGCAGGGCAAGTCTACGGTTTGGCACTCCTTCTTCCTTGCCTTAATGCCAGTGCTGCGACGGATGGGATAGCGTATGATGATCGCCATCCCGAAGTCTTAGGTGCAAGACTTCCAACTTGTTGAGCGAGGCTGGAATCAGAGCGATGCTGCGATTTTTTCTGCTGTTTATAGCCATCCAAGCCAGTTTATTTACCCTGGAATTATTGGCCCCGGTACAGGCGCTGTTGATCCAACCTTGGACTGCGCAACTGGCGCGGTTTTGCGCTTTTTTGATGCAAAGCCTGGATGCGGATGTGCAGGTGCAAGGAATCATGTTGTACAGCGCACGCACGGGCTTCGCGGTGGCGATTCAGGCGGGTTGTAACGGCGTAGAAGCTTCGATTATTTTGATTGCGGCGCTGTTGGCCTTTCCCAAAGTGCCTGTTCGCTATCGTGTGGTCGGGTTGTTGTTGGGGGTGGGTACGGTACAACTGCTGAATATTGTGCGTATTATCAGCTTGTATTATCTGGGGATTTGGCACCAAAGCTGGTTTGATTGGGCGCATTTGTATCTTTGGGAAACCCTGATTATGCTCGATGTGCTGGTGGTGTTTTTGTTGTGGTTGCGAAACTTACCGCCGCGTGCGCCCAGCGAGGCAGTCGCCAATGCCGTCTAAGAGTTTGTCCTTGTTTTTACTGGAAACCCTGTTGTGGTTGCCGCTGTGTTTTGCACTCTGGGCTTATGGTGGCACGGTGTTGACCTGGCCGGTGCTGTGGCTCAGTGCGCCGTTGTTGGGTTTGGTGCCAGGGGTTGAGAGCGTAATCCAAAGTGGCATCTTGCTGGAAGTCAGCACCCAATTTCAACCCACCCTCCAGACTCCGAACTTGGCACCCGAACAAGTCACAACGCTGAGTCTGAGTTTAAATGCGGCGTTGTTTGGGTATGGCCTCCCCTTTTTTGCTGCCCTGCATTTTGCCGCACCCAGTCCGTGGGGTGCTAAGCTTAAACAGCTACTGTGGGTCTGGTTACTGGTATTATTACCGGTTCAGGTGTTTGGCCTGCTGCTGAGCCTGTTAAAAACCCTGGCCTTGCAAACCGAACCCGCGATTGCGCTGCAAGTGATTAGCAGCGATTGGGGACGTGAGGCGGTGGCACTGGGATTTCAGTTTGCCACCCTGGTGTTGCCGCCAACCCTGCCGGTGTTGGCTTGGTTAGCGCTACACTGGGCTTATGTGGAGACGTTATTGCCCAAGCAGGCTGAGCCGCCGCCTTCCCCGATGACCTAACCGGTGCGCCTCGCTGACTCGATTGGCTGGCAGCTCCTCTTTTAAGCAACCAGGAATATGCCATGATTCGCAGCATGACAGCTTTTGCGCGTAGCACTGCCCAGACTCCTTTGGGGGAAATTTGTTGGGAATTGCGCTCGGTCAACCACCGCTATTTGGAAATTAGCCAGCGCTTGCCTGATGAATGGCGCAGCCTGGAAACCCCGGTGCGCGAACACCTACAGCAAGCCCTGAAGCGTGGCAAAGTAGATTGTTTTTTGCGTCTGTCCACCCGTGCCGTCAGCACCGGCTTTAGTCTCAACACGGCTTTACTGCAACAATTACTGAGCGCGGCCCGTGAGATTAGCCAGTACACCGGAGACGCTCAGTTACCCAGTGTCAATGAGTTATTACGCTGGCCAGGTCTCTTGGAAACTCAACAACCTGACGCAGCAAGTCTCACGCCGCTGTTACTGGCGACCTTAGACGAGGCAGTGGCACAATTGCTGGCCCACCGCGCCCGAGAAGGGGCGCAGATTACTCAGATGCTGGAACAACGTTGCGCTGCCATTGCCGCAGCCTTAGTTCAGGTGCGCGCTTTTCTCCCGGAGATTCTACACAACCAACGTGAACGCCTGGAAGCCAAATTGAGCGAGTTTTCGCAAACTCTCAATCGAGATCGGCTGGAACAAGAACTGGTGTACCTGATGCAAAAAACCGATGTGGCTGAAGAATTAGATCGGATCGACGTACATCTCACTGAAGTCCAGCAAGCCTTGCAAGACCCACAGCCCACGGGACGACGCCTGGATTTTCTGATGCAAGAACTGCATCGCGAAGCCAACACCTTGGGTTCCAAATCCATCCACACCAGCACCACCCTGGCTTCGGTACATTTGAAAGTCCTCATCGAACAAATGCGTGAGCAGATTCAGAACATCGAGTAGCCTGTTGATTGCAGATGGCTGGGGAAAAGCAGCCATTGAGCGCGACAAAACCACCACTCATCCTCCAAATCGACCGCGTTTATCCCCAAACAAGCTGAGATCGGTAAAAAACTGTTTTGTCTTCCACAAGGGCTGTTTTACTATAGCCACGCTCACGGTTTTTATGCATTGCCGCAGTGCTTTTGAATGATGACCAGAGAGTACGTTTTCATTCAAACTGAGCGCTATCATAAACACTGATTATTCATATCGTTGACTGCTAGTCTTACCGCCAGTCAATCTGGATTTTATACCACTTAGGTTTTCCTCCACAGGAGAGAGTTATGTCTCTGAATAAAAAACTATTGGCGCTGGCAATTTCTGCTGCGTTGTTTTGTCCTACACTGACCTCGGCAGCACCCGATGATGCGCTGGGGCGTGCCATCAGTGGTGCGGCGATCAACGCGGCACCTACTGCCGAAGAAGCTGACGCCACACAGGAAGAAGCCGCGCCAGCAGAAGCTGCCGCAGCAGCGGAAGAAGCGGCTGATCCTAAAGCCGAAGCTGAAGCCGCCACCGCGCCCGATGCCGCAGCCCCAGTGACCGACAGCGAGGTAGAAAAACTGACGCTGGAGTACCAGATCGGCGAAGCGCCGCGTCAAACGGCTCAAGGCACGACGCAAAACCCCTTCTTGCTGGTACTGGATATACTCCGTGCCAATATTGCCGCCGCCACCAAAACCCCCGGACAAGCTGTGAAGGGACAGGTGTTTGTGCCGTATCCGCCCGAGATGAACGACAGTGTGCAAGGCCAGTTGCCGCACCTTGATACTCAAACCCTGGTCGCCGCAGACGGCAAGGGTAGTACCAGTCTGACGATGGCCGCGTTCAATAGTCCAGTTAAAGAAGGCGAGCAAACCGGCGTGCTGGAATGGGGTGGTTTACAGAGCAAGCTTGACTACACAGGCGATCTGCTATCGCCCAGTGGTCAGCTTGAAATGGCCGGGCTGCATCTGGGCTTAGCCAAAGATTTTGATTTCAAAGTGGGCCAGTTAAACGCCAGCGCCACGCTCAATCCACACTATGAGCCGCTGAAACTAGAAATGACCTTGCCCAGCATGAGCTTTAACAGCGAAACGGATCATGGTGGTTTCACGCTCAACGGCTTGGCAATCAAAGCAGATTTGACGGAACCCGTGGATGGTTTGAAGTTGGGCACCGGTGCTATCAGTATCACCGAGATTAATGTCGATACCGATGGCGAACGGGCGCAGCTTAAAGGGTTACGCATTGATTCTGAAGGCAAAGGGAAAAACGACAACAAGCAGGTTGATTATAGTGTCGGCCTTAGCCTAGACACTTTGAGCATCCCGCCCGCCCTGTCGCCTGATCTCACTTCACTCAGCGTCAGTTGGCAAATGCTCATGCAAAACCTGGATGCCGGTTCGATTGCCAGTTTGCAAAAAACCGTGCGTGAAACCCAGCGTCAAGGCATGGACGAAAGCATGATGGGCATGATCTTGATGGGAGAAGTGATGAAAATTGCGCCTACCCTGATCAAAGGCTCGCCGGGACTGAGTATGGAAAATATCCTGGTTAAAACCGAACACGGCCAATTCAAAGGGCATGTGAAATTTAACTTGGACGGCAGCAAGCCCTTTCCCTTTGATAAACCGGAAGTCATGAAATTGGCGGTGTTGGGCGATGCGCACCTGGAATTCTCCAAAACCTTGCTGAAAAAGCTGATCGTGGCACAGGTGCAATCAGAAACCCCGCCACCGGTTGTGGATGACCAGGCCAAAGGCAAAACCCCACCACCACCGACCCCTGAAGAAATGGCTGACATGCAAATTCAGGCTTTTGTCGCCCAGAAATTCTTGGTCGATGCAGGTGAGAACTACACGGTCAATGCCAGCCTCAAAGCAGGACATTTATTAATCAACGGTCAGGAAGTGCCCTTACCCTTCTAAGCGGGTTTCAACCTGTCAGGTCTACCCCACACCCGCTGTCACCCAGCGGGTTTTTGTTGAAAAAACTCGATTTTTGCAAAATCTCCCGCCTTGACTCAAAAACAAGAATAGCACTCTTAAAGCCTAAGAAATCCTTATATTTCAACGCCAGTCAAACACCCGGCTACCAGAAAAATCCTTTACCCCTTTAAGAGGATGATCTAGTATGGATACCTGTCCATCCATCGCATTACTTGATCTCATTTGCTTGCTCCGTCCTCTGCGCTAAAGTCCCGCTTGTGTGTGCTATCGGGAAAAAACTTGGGACGGGCTTTACTTTTGCAAATTAGGCGATTGACTGACCACAGGCGACCCATGTCACCGCAGTGTATCCATTGGTTAAAACGGCAGACTATTTTTGGAACTTATTTTTATGGAAATATCGAATAAATACAGTTTGTTATGGATAGTGAGCGTGCTTGGTCTGCCTGCTTATGCCGCTGAAATCAGCGGCCCGAATCAGGCCGATGAGATTCACACCCTGTTGTCGATGGATTTAGATCAGTTACTGGAAGTTAAAATTGAAACGGCTTCTGGGATTGAGGAGACTTTGCGTGATGCGCCCGCCGCGATGGTGGTGATCAGCAGTGAAGACATCCGGCGACGCGGATACAGCAGTTTAAGCGATATTTTTGCGGATTTACCCGGTTTTGATGCCTTACAAGTCGGTTCACCACAATATGTGATGGGCTATCAACGGGGTTATCGTACCAAGTTTATGCAACGCACTTTGTTGATGATTAATGGCGTGATTGATAATCACCTGTGGAGTCATGCCGCGCTGATTTCTCGCCAATATCCGCTGAGCGGCATCAAGCGCATTGAAGTGCTGTATGGGCCAACCAGTGCTGTGTATGGTGCCAATGCTTTTCTGGGCGTGATCAACATTATCACCGAAGACGGTAAGTCGTTGAAAGATGGCGAAGTGCGGGCCAGTATCACTGCGCAATTAGGCAGTTACGATTCTCACGGGGTAGACGCCAGTGTGCAAGGCCGTCAGGGACAGTGGCGTTATAATTTGTCAGCCAAAGCGTTTCGCAGTAATGATGCGGGTTTAGACGATTTAGCGCCCTGGGGATTTTTGACCGCCGCACAGTTGAATGACACGAATACCTGGGGTTCGGTGCTGGGTTTGGATAACGAAGGCGTGCGCTATGGCGAATATCTGGATCCCGCAAAAGATTGGGGACTGCTCGGCGAAGTCAGTTTCCGAGATTTAACCCTGGGCGTGATTGCCTGGGATGCGCGTGAGGGTTCCGGGCCTTATTATGCTGCCGACCGTGTCCAGCCTAATGTGTACTGGAAACATGATGCGCAACAGGTTTATCTCAAGCACGATTATGCCGCCACTAGTCAATTAACCGTTAAAACACAAGCGATTTACCATGCAAATCGCATATGGGGTAATTGGATTGAGGCGATCCCGGATTGGAATGAAAACCAATCGGCGTATTCTTATTTGAGTATTTCAGATTGGAATTCGGTGAATAACAGCCGCTTATTTAAGCAAGATTACGACTATCAGTTCTCAAAGCAATTGCGTTTGACCGGTGGCTTTAAATACGAAGATAAAACGCTCACCAAAGCCTACGATTTGTGTTCATACTGGAGCGGCACTTATTGCTCATCGGGCAACACGACCAACACGACCGAAGGCCCCTATGGACTGGGTTCTGGCGTTTTCCACAGCACCGATCCCACCGCCGTGATTGCGCCTGATACGCTTGGCGGCATGTCGGAAGACAATCTGGCACATACCCGTGATGTGGGTGCCTATCTGCAAGTGTTGTGGAATCAAGAACACTGGCGCTGGTTGGCGGGACTGCGTTATGACCGTAACAGCATGTATGGCAGTACGGTTAATCCCCGTTTGTCGGCGATTTATCAGTGGTCGCCAGCAACTACCGTGAAATTGTTATACGGAACAGCCTTTCAAGAACCCTCCCCGATTCACTTATGGGGCGGCTGGACTGGACAGTCGGAAAATCCAAATTTGAAACCTGAAAAGGCTCAAAATATAGAATTGATAGTCATGCACCAACAACAGCATTGGTTACATGATATTTCTTTATTCACCGCCCGTTATCGCGACGTGATTAAAGAAGAAGCTGAAAACGCGGGCAGCCGTGATATTTGGGGCGTGGAATACCGGGGGCGTTTTAGTTACTCTAATCCCTTATTCAAGAATGCACCCAATCTCACTGGGTATTTCTATTATACTTACACCGACGCGGTAAGCAGCATTACTTATGATCAAACCTCTGCCACTTGGCTTGAACAAAGTTCAGAATTAGGCGACATTGCGCCTCACAAAATCAATGCCAGCGTGGATATGCCCTTTAATCACCGTTGGCATCTGAATTTACGTGCTAATTACGTCTATGATCGGGTGTTGTATTCTCGCAATCCCTTGCGTGAAGCTGGAAAAACGGTGGATAATTACGCGGTCTTGAATTTAGCGCTGGGTTATCGCCAGAAACCCTTTGAACTCAGTTTTCTGGTGAAAAATCTTTTGAGTGCTGAATATTATTACCCAGGCAGTGAACAGGCAGATTCAGGGGATGATTTTACACAACGCAGCTTAGGATTTCGTAACTCGCTCATTCCTGCTGAGAAACGGAGTTTCTGGTTAAATCTGCGCTTAGAGCTGTGACGGTATTAAAATGCAGTTGGTGAACAATCACCACAGGCGACCCATGTCACCGCAGCGTATCCATTGGTTAAAACGGCAGACTATTTTTGGAACTTATTTTTATGAAAATCTCGAAAAAGTACAGTTGGTTATGGATGATAGGCGCGCTTAGTCTGCCTGCTTATGCCGCTGAAATCAGCGGCCAGAATCAGGCCGATGAGATTCGCGCCCTGTTGTCGATGGATTTAGACCAGTTACTGGAAGTTAAAATTGAAACGGCTTCTGGGATCGAGGAAACCTTGCGTGATGCGCCTGCCGCGATGGTGGTCATCAGCAGCGAGGACATACGGCGACGCGGATACAGCAATTTAAGCGATATTTTTGCGGATTTACCCGGCTTTGACACCCTACAAGTCGGTTCACCGCAGTATGTGATGGGCTATCAGCGGGGTTATCGTACCCCGTTTATGCAACGTACTTTGTTGATGATTAATGGTGTGGTTGATAATCACCTGTGGAGTCATGCCGCGCTGATTTCTCGCCAATATCCGCTGAGCGGCATCAAGCGCATTGAAGTGCTGTATGGGCCAACCAGTGCTGTGTATGGTGCCAATGCTTTTCTGGGCGT